>Ga0181594_10006108_pt1 | contig 10473 bp, 9 predicted proteins | sample 071ome_18_FD_145603 | JGI IMG/M metagenome (GOLD analysis project Ga0181594, IMG submission 145603) | Coastal salt marsh microbial communities from the Groves Creek Marsh, Skidaway Island, Georgia - 071413BT metaG (spades assembly) | ecosystem: Environmental > Aquatic > Marine > Intertidal zone...
TGGCAACGGGTCGGTCTCGACGTTCCGGTAAAGTAGACTCGCCACATACCAGCCCAACACGGCCAGGGCGGTTCCCATGGCGGCGACGAAGGGCGCGTGCTCCACCGGACCGACAATGTAGGAATACCAGTGATCGTAGTGGGTGTGCGCGCCAAAATGGCCGGCGAAAATGGCGTCCAGGCCGAACCAGCCCGCCAAAACCGCGGGAAACGCGAGGACCCAGAGCGGCTTGGTCATCACGCCGGGAGATTCCTTGGCATGGCGGGCATGATCGGTCCGGGCGGCGCCCCGGAATGCGACGTAGACCAATCGTGTCATGTAGAACGCGGTCAGGAACGCAACCGCCAAGGCGACAATGAACAGGATGATGTTGCCGTGCCCGCCGATCCAGGGGGCGGCGGAGGAGAGAATGGCGTCCTTGCTGTAAAAACCGCTGAAGGGCGGGAGCCCCATCAGGGCGAGTGTTCCGATACAGAAGGTGGCGTAGGTCGCAGGCATGCGGTCGCGCAGGCCGCCCATCTTCCAGATATCCTGCTCGTGATGCACCGCGCAGATCACCGAGCCCGCGCCGAGGAACAACAGGGCTTTGAAGGCCGCGTGGGTCGTCAGGTGATACATCGCAGCCGTCGCGCCCTCGCCATGCCCATTGAGCCCGACCGCCATGACCATGTAGCCGAGTTGGGACAGCGTTGAGTAGGCGAGGATCCGCTTGATGTCATCCTGCTGCACCGCCATGAGCGCCGCCAAGAGGGCGGTGAAGCCGCCGACGAAGGCGATCACCAACAAGGCCGCTTCGTTGAAAATGAAGATCGTTCGGCAAAGCATGTAGACGCCGGCCGCCACCATGGTGGCGGCGTGGATCAGGGCGCTGACGGGCGTGGGGCCCTCCATGGCATCCGGCAACCAGACGTGCAGCGGAAACTGTGCGGACTTGCCCAGCGCGCCGCAGAAGATCAGGAGTCCGGCCAAGGTCGCCATGGACAGGCAACCGCAGGCGACCATCCCCTCGAGTTTGTTCCCGCCGTGCGCGATATCGTCGGCAACCACTGAGAAACTCACCTCGCCGAAGGCGCCCCAGACCATCAGGATGCCGAGCAGGAAGCCGAAGTCGCCGATGCGATTGGTGATGAAAGCCTTCTTGCCTGCATCGGCCGCTGCCGGGCGACCGAACCAGAAGCCGATCAGCAGGTAACTCGAAACACCGACCAATTCCCAAAAAATGAACATCTGAACGAAGTTGGTCGCCAGCACGATGCCCATCATGGAGAAGGTGAACAGGCTGAGGCAGGCAAAGTAACGCGAGTAGCTCGCATCGTCCTTCATGTAACCGCGGGAATAGATGTGGATCAGCATGCCCACGCCCGTCACCACCAGCATCATCATCAGGGATAGCGGATCCAGCAGGATGCCCATGCCGACGTTCAGCGCGTCACCCGGAGCGGAGCCATTGACGCTGAGCCAGGTGAGTTCGGATTCCACGGCTCCGGCCTTGTTCAGGCCTTTCATCAGGCTGTAGAACGCAGTCAAAATGAACGAAAGCGTGATGGCGCCAATGGAAAGCCCCGCGCTGGCCTGGCGGTTGCCGAGCGTCAGCACGGCGATCACGATCGCCGCTCCCAGCGGGAGGAGAAACGCTGCCCAGATTGTCCAGCTCAACGGGTCCATGTTCAAAGTTTCAGCGAATTCAGTTCGTTCACCTGAGCGGTGTGGCGGCGACGATAAAGCGCAACGATCAGGGCCAACCCGACCGCGACCTCGGCAGCGGCGACGGTAATGATGAGGAACACCATGACCTGACCGTTCAGGTTGTCGTTGAAGCGCGAAAGCGCCACGAGCGCGATGTTCGCCGCGTTGAGCATCAGCTCGAGCGACATGTAGACGATCAGCAGATTGCGACGCACCAACACGCCCGTCATGCCGATGCAGAACAACAGCATGCTGACCAAAAGATAGGCTTCGACTCCGATGTCCATCGTCTATTGCAGTTTCTTCTTGCTGAGCAGGATCACGCCGATCATCGCCACGAGCAGCAGAACGGACAGGATCTCAAACGGCAGCACATAATCGGTGAAAAGCAGTTTCCCGAGCGGGATGGTCTCGCCCTGGAGGGTGGATTCGCCGCCGCCGGCCGCGCCCAAGTCCGAGCGGGAAAGGGCCAACAGGAGCAAACCCAGGGTGGCGCCGGAAGAGCCGATCCCGGTAATGGCCGCGAAGGAGCTGATCTGGCGGTCTTTCTCCACGTCAACATCCAGCAACATGATGATGAACAGGAAGACGACCATCACCGCGCCGGCGTAGACCAGGATCTGGATTGCCGCGAGGAAGAAGGCCTCCAACAGCACGAACAAGCCGCCCACGCAGATCATCAGCGGCACCAGGAACATGGCGCTGTTGACCGGGTTCTTGCCGGCCACGACCAGCGCCCCAAAGACGATGATCAAGCCGGAAAACAGGATGAAAAGGAGATCGTGCATGGTTTCAGCGGCTCAGTGTCCGTGCGCGGCCTGCGCTTCGGCCTCCTCCTTCTTCTTGCGCCACTTCTGGATGCGGTCGTTGTGCGTCCCACCCAATTCCAACAGCTTGTCGATCCCGTAGATCATCTCCTCGCGACTCTCACCGGTCAGCGAGTAATCCTGCTGCAGGAAGATGGCTTCCTCGGGGCAGACCTCCTGGCAGTAGCCGCAAAAAATGCAGCGCAGCATGTTGATCTCGAATTGTTCCGGGCGTTTCTCGACGTTGCCGACCTCCGGATTGACCTCCGGTCCGGGAGGCGTGATGCGGATCGCCTTGGGCGGGCAGACAAATTCGCAGAGCTGGCAGGACACACACTTGGTCCGGTCGTCCTGATCCTTCACCAGGTAGGGCGCGCCCCGATAGCCCTCGGGAACGGTCCACTTCTGCTCCGGATACTGCATGGTCACCGGGCCCTTCTTCCCGACGAACGGCAGCGTGTTGAGGAAATGCTTCAAGGTCACCTTGAACCCGCCCCACAACGCCGGAATATAAAGGCGTTCCAGCAAACTGAGCTTGTTGCGATTGACAATCATGGCTTCGTCTCAGCGGTTCCGGTTCAGTTGGCGGCGAACAGCCAGATGGCTGTCGCCAGAATATTCGCCAGGGCCAGCGGCAGGAAGCGACGCCAGCCCAGGTCCATCAGTTGATCGTAGCGAAAACGCGGGAGCATCCAGCGCACCCAGATCATCACCAGCATGAAGAAGGCGATCTTGCCGATGAAGATGCCGATGTGCAGCAGGCCGCTCAGGAAACTGTGGGCCGGCAGATTCAATCCGGCAATGGGCAATGTCCAACCGCCGAAGAACACCGTCACGATCAACGCGGATCCCGCAATCATGGCCGCGTATTCCCCGAGGAAGAACAAAGCGAACCGCATCGAGCTGTACTCGGAATGGTAGCCGGCCACGAGCTCCGTTTCGCACTCCGGCATGTCGAAGGGGTGGCGGTTCGTTTCCGCAAACACCGCGACCAGGAAAATGAAGAACGACAGGAAGGTCATCGGCGACTTGAAGGCCATCCAGTCGAACAGACTGCCCGACTGCGCCTGGATGATGTCGCTCAGGTTCAGGCTGCCGACGAACATGAACACCGGGATGACCGCCATGCCCATGGCGATCTCGTAGGAGATCATCTGCGCGCTGGAGCGGATGCCGCCAAGGAAAGGATACTTGGAGTTCGACGCGTAGCCCGCCAACACGATCCCGTAGACGCTCAGGGAGACGATGCCGAAGGTGTAGAGGATCCCCACATTCAGGTCGGCAATCACCATTTTCTCGGAACCGCCCAGGGTCGAGCCGAAGGGTATCACCGCGAACGTCAGGAAGGCGGGAACCATCGCGATCGCCGGAGCCAGGGTGTAGTAGAACTTGTGCACGTGAGCGGGGGTGTAGTCCTCCTTCAGGAAAGATTTCAATCCGTCCGCCAAGGGCTGCAGCAGGCCGAAGGGTCCGACGCGATTGGGACCGACGCGGTCCTGGATCAAGGCGGAAACGCGGCGTTCGGCCATGACCGAATACGCAATCATCGGCAGCAACACAGCCATCACGCCGACGACCTTGATCGCCGCGACGATCGTCAGCTGCCAGCCGGGACTGAGTTGGTTGAAGAATTCCATCGCCTGAATCGTTAAAAATCTACAGTGACGCCCTGGTCGCCGAGCGCCGCCCATTCGAGCTTGGCCTTCTTGAAGGCCTTCACATCCTTCGCCATCAGGTTGAACAGGCCCTCGATGCTGACGAAGCCGTTCTGACCCGTGACGTTGTAAACCAGTTCGTGGAGAAACTCCCACTCGGGCCGCGCGTCGCCCGGGGCCTGCACTGCGCGCATGAACTTCTGCACGCGTCCCTTCACATTGGTGAACGTGCCCCGCTTCTCGGCGTGCGCGCAGCCGGGGAGCAGATAGGTCGCGTTGTGCGTCGTGGCATTGGGCAGCACGTCGCTTACGATCAAGGCTCCGAGCTTGCTGAGCAACTCCGGCCCGATGCCGCACTTGGTGACGTCCTCGCCCACCACCAACAATGTCCGTATCTCGCCGGCGTCGATGGCCTTGGCGATCTTCTTCAGTCGCGAGCCGGGGCTCCGGCCGCAGATGCCGATCAGCTTGGCTCCGAGCGTGTTCGGATTCTTGTCCTCGTTGACCAACAGGTCGTCTCCCTCGCCCTCGCGCGGCACGATGTCGGTGACCGCCTCCAGCTTGTCGGCCAGCTTCTTGAGCAGGTAGAGCTCCTCGTTCGTCTGCCGCGCCGAGGCAATGATCGCCACGGAGCCGGCCTCAACGTTGGAAAGGGTCTTCGAGACGGCCTCAATCGCCGATTCCCAGGTCGTGGGCTCGCCGCCGCTCTTGACTTCGCTCAAGCGATCGTCGCGACCGATCCACTTGTAGTTCAGGCGGCCGGCGTCGCACATCCAGGAAGCGTTTACGGCGTCGTTCTCGCGGGGTTCGTAGCGGTAGATCTTCTCCTCGCGCGAGCCCATCACGATGTTGCAGCCCGTGCCGCAACTGTTGCAGAGACTCTTGGTCTCCTTCATGAACCACGCCCGCATCTGAAAGCGGAAATCCTTCGACGTCAGCGCGCCGACCGGACAGAGGTCCACAGTGTTCAGCGTGTAGTTGTTGTCGAACTGGGAGCCGGGGTAGGCGGAAATGGTGTTGTAGCTGCCGCGCTCGGTGATGCCGAGGGCGTCATCCCCGGCAATGTCCCGAGTGAATCGGATGCAGCGCGTGCAGAGGATGCAGCGCTCGTCGTCCAGCATGATCCGCGGACCGAGATCCACCTGCTTGGGCTTGTGGACCTTCGCCTCGACGAAACGGCTCTCGGATTGGCCGTGCTGGACCGAGTATTCCTGCAGCTTGCATTCGCCGGCCTGGTCGCAGATCGGGCAGTCGAGGGGGTGATTGATCAGCAGCGATTCCAGGACCGCCTCCCGCATCTGCTTGGTGGCGTCGGAATTCGGATAGATCTCCATGCCCGGCGCGATCGGCGAGGCGCAGGCGATGGCGCCGCGCGGTGTGCCCGGCTCGTAGGGCAGGGTCATCTTGCGGACCTGCGGCGTGCCGTCCTCGTTCAGGATGGGCTGACGATCCGGCCCCATTGCCGGCATGCCGTATTCCACCAGGCACATGCGGCAGTTGCCGGCGGTCGGGAGCTTCTTGTGGTAGCAGTAATGCGGCACGTCCACGCCCGCGTGCTCGCAGGCCTGCAGCATCGTGGTGGGAACCGGGTTGCCCTGCCAGTCCGGCGTGGTCTTCGGGACCTCCACCTCGCGGCCGTCGACCTTGATCTTCACCATCTCGACCGCCGGCTCCGCCTTCGGCTCTTCGGCCTTGGACTTCGCGTCAGCTTTGGTTGTGGATTTGGCTGCCATTACTTTGCTTCCGCCTTCTCGGCGCGTTTCTTCTCATCCGCCGCGCCGCGGGCTTCGAACTCTTCTTTGAACTTCCGCACGAAACTGAGCACCGGCCAGGCGGCGGCTTCGCCGAAAGCGCAGATGGTGCGACCCTGGATGTTGTGAGCGATGTGGAGCAGGTAATCCGCATCTTCCTTGCGCCCGCCGCCGGTCGTCAAACGGGTCAAGGCCTTGGACATCCACAGCGAGCCCTCGCGACAGGGCGTGCATTGGCCGCAGCTCTCGTGAGCGTAGAAATCGGAGACGTTGGAGAGCGCCTCAACGATGTCGGTCGAATCGTCCATGACAATGATGGCCCCGGAGCCGGACATGGTGCCGGCAGCCATCAGGGAATCGAAATCGTAGGGCAGGTCGAGCAAGTCGACCTCTTCGGTCGTGTCGTTGCCCTCGGCGTCCTTGCGCTTCATCGGAAACTTCTCGCCGGCCTTGAGGACTTTGGAGGAGGAGCCGCCCGGGATGATCGCCTGCAACTTGCGGCCGTCGAGCAGACCGCCGCCGAAGTTCTCGTCAAAGATCAACTCGCCCAATGTCGCCTTGCCGACCTCGACTTCGTAGTAGCCCGGCCGTTTGACCTGGCCGCTGAGGCTGACGATGCGCGTGCCGGTGTTGCGCGGCGTGCCGAGGGTCGCATATTCCGCGGCGCCCATTTCCATGATGTGACGCACCGCGCAGAGCGTCTCCACATTGTTGACGATGGTCGGACACATGTAGAGCCCCAGGGCCGCGGGAAAGTAGGGCGGCTTGATGCGCGGGTAGGGACGCTTGCCCTCAAGCGATTCGATCAGCCCGGTTTCCTCGCCGCAGATATAGGCGCCGGCGCCGCGATGAACATGGATTTCCAGGTCGTAGCCGCTCTTCTGGATGTTCTTCCCGAGGAACCCTTTCTTGCGCGCCTCGGCCAGGGCGTTGTTCAGGATCTTCGCGCCCTCGGTGAACTCGCCGCGAATGTAGATGTAGGCGAGGTGCACGTCGTTGGCAAAGCAGGAGATGATCATCCCCTCGATCAACTGGTGCGGATCCTTGTAGATGATCTGCTTGTCCTTGAAGGTGCCGGGTTCGGACTCGTCCGCATTGCAGATGAGATAGATCGGTTTGCCGCTCCGGCGATCGACGAACGACCACTTGACGCCGCAGGGGAAGCCGGCGCCGCCGCGGCCGCGAAGCCCCGAGGCCTTGACCTCCTCGCGAATCTGCTCCTGCGCGGTCTGACTGGCATCGCCCACTTTCTTGGGCTTCAGCTTCAGCGCCTTCTTGAGCGTGGAATAGCCGCCATGCTTCATGTAGCACGAGATATCGTTCGTATATCCCGGCTCGTCAGCGCGTTTTAAGATGAGGCGGTATTCCTGCGGCATAACAGCGACTTGACTAACGGTTCAAAACAGCTGAATCTTTGCGCCCCATTGCCCGATGGTGTAACGGTAGCACGACAGATTCTGGTTCTGTTTGTCTAGGTTCAAATCCTAGTCGGGCAACCACTTCCCTCTTCTTTTCAACCACCGATGAACACGGATCGACACGGAGAACCGTCGGAGCGACATGGCCGCGTCCGCATTCAAATCTGTGTTTATCCGTGGTCATCCGTGGTCAAGAATCATTCGCAGCTTTTCAGGATCTTGTCGGCGGCCTCGTCGGTGACCGCTTCGTAGAAATCGTCATTGCACATCATCACGGGAGCCGTGCCGCAACTGGCAAGGCACTCGGCGAACTCCACGGTAAACTTTCCATCCGCCGTGGTTTGCTGGCCATGACCCTTGGGATTCAATCCCAGTTTGGAGCAGAGATTGGCGTGCAGCTTGTGGGAACCGCCCAACGCGCAACTCAAGGTGCGGCAGACCTTGAGGTGGAAACGGCCCACCGGCTTGTCGTTGAACATCGGGTAGAACGTGACGACTTCCAGGACATTGATCGGCTGCAGCTCCAACTTCTTCGCCGTCCATTCGATCGCCTCTTTCGAAATCCAGCCGAACTCCGACTGCAGCGCGTGCAGGACCATCAACACCGCGCTGCGCTTTTGAGGATAATGTGAAACCAACTCGTCGATGGCCTTCTCCAGCTTTGTGTTCATGGAGAAGCTGGTCATCTGATGGACCTCGGGCGCGTCGGCGACCGCCTTTTTGTCGGCAACCCGGATGCTGCTTTTCTTCGGCGCCGCTTTCTTTGCCGCGGCCTTCTTCTTGGTCGCAGCCTTGGGGCTCGCCGACGCCTTGGCCTTTTTGGCCGGGGTCTTGGCAGCCGCCTTCTCCTGCGGCGCCGCCTTCTTGGCTGGAGCTTTTTTCTTGGCGGCGCTCATCGGTCGCACTCTCCCATGACGAAATCCAGTGACCCCAGAATTGCCACAACATCGCTGACCATGTGGCCGGGAAGCAGGTGTTGCAGAATGCCGAGATTCACGAATGAAGGGGCGCGGATCTTGAGTCGATGGGGCGTTCCGCCGCCCTGGCTGTTGATATAAAATCCGAGCTCGCCCTTGGGGTTTTCCGCGCCGAAGTAGACTTCTCCGGGAGGGATGTTGGCGCCTTGCGTCACCAGCATGAACTGATGGATCAACTCCTCCATGCTGGTCAGGACCTTTTCCTTCTGCGGCAGGACGAACTTGCCGTCGTCCACATTGACCGCGCCGCCGGGCAACTGCTTGATGCACTGTTCCAGCAACGTCGCGCTCTGGCGCATCTCCTCGATCCGCACCAGGTAGCGATCGTAGCAATCGCCCTTCGACCCAACGGGCACTTCAAAATCGAGCTGATCGTAGACCAGGTAGGGATGCGCCTTGCGCATGTCGAACTCCACGCCGCTGCCGCGCAGGTTCGGGCCGGTGAGGCCAAAGTCGATCGCTTCCTCGGCCGAGTAGACGCCCACGTCCTTGGTGCGATCCTGAAAGATCGGATTGCGGCTCAGCAACTTCTCGGTCTCATCAAAATTGACGCGGACCTCATCGAGGAATTTCTGCAACTTGGCGGTCCAACCCTCGGGCAGGTCCCGCGAAACGCCGCCGATGCGCGTGTAGGTGGTGGTGAAACGCGCTCCGGTCAGTTCCTCGATCAGGTTGTAGACATTCTCCCGCTGGGTGAAGGTATGTAGGAACACCGTGACCGCGCCGACATCCATCGCAAAGGCCCCCAAGCCCAGCAAATGCGCGGAAATACGGGCTAATTCGCAACAAATGACCCGGATGTATTGGCAACGCGGCGGCAACGCCTGATCGATTCCCGCAAGCTTTTCCACCGCCAGGGCGTAGGCGACATTGTTCGCCAGCGGGGCGAGGTAGTCCAGTCGATCCGTGTAAGGGATGAACTGGGTGTAGGTCATGTTCTCAGCGATCTTCTCGTCGCCGCGATGCAGGTAACCGACATCCGGGATTGCCTTGACGATCACCTCGCCGTCCAATTCCAGCACGATGCGAAGGACGCCGTGGGTGGCGGGATGCGAGGGGCCCATGTTGAGGACCATTTTCTCGCCATGCAGGTCGGCGGGTTCATCAAGGCCCGCCGCTGCCTTGGCCGCGCTGGCTGCGGTGTCCTTGATTTCTATTTCCCTGACCGAACTCATGTCTTCAGCGGCTGCTTACGGCTCGAAAGTTTTCGCCCTGGGCTCGCGCTCCTCGGAGCCACAGGCTCCCGGACTGGTAACGAATGGCCCGCCTTCCAACGGCGCCGGATTGGAGAAAGCCACGTCCGGCATTTCCGTGGCTTTGCCCGCCAAGGGAAAATCCTTGCGCAAGGGAAAATGGGGATAGCCCTCCCACATCAGGATGCGCCTCAGGTCCGGATGGCCCACGAAGCGGATGCCCATCATGTCGAAAACCTCGCGCTCGTGCCAATCGGCCGTGCGCCAGACTCCCGCAACCGAGGGAACCTCGCCCACTTCCTCCGACAGCGAGGTCTTCAAGCGCAGATGGCAGCCGTGATCGTAGCCATACAACTCGTAAACCAACTCAAAACGCGGGTCCTCCCCGTAGTTGTCGACGCTGCTCAGGTCGACGAGATAATTGAAACCCAGCTCCGTCTTCGCATGCGCGCAAATTTCGGCGATTCGCTGCGCCTCCGCCACAACCACCATGATTTCGCCGCGGAATTCCCTCGGCTCGGAGACCAAGTCTCCAAACTTCTCGCGAAGGGCTTCAGCTTTTTCAGCGGGGGTCATCGGATAAACTCCTGCGGAAACGCGTTCAGTCGGCCGCGGCTTTGGAGAGGACATTTTCCTTGGCAACCTTGCCCTGCATCTTGATCAGGGCGTCGAGCAAGGCCTCCGGGCGAGGAGGGCAACCGGCAATGTAAACGTCCACCGGCAGGATGTTGTCCACACCCTGAAGGACGGCATAGCTGCGATACATGCCGCCGGTCGAGGCGCAGGCGCCCATAGCAATGACCCACTTCGGATCCGGCATCTGATCGTAAATGCGCTTCACGGCCAGAGCCATCTTGTACGTCACCGTCCCGGCAACAATCATCAGATCAGACTGACGCGGCGAAAAACGCATCACCTCGGAGCCGAATCGGGAAATGTCAAAACGACTCGCCCCGGCGGCCATCAACTCGATCGCGCAACACGCCA
>Ga0181594_10006110_pt1 | contig 10471 bp, 13 predicted proteins | sample 071ome_18_FD_145603 | JGI IMG/M metagenome (GOLD analysis project Ga0181594, IMG submission 145603) | Coastal salt marsh microbial communities from the Groves Creek Marsh, Skidaway Island, Georgia - 071413BT metaG (spades assembly) | ecosystem: Environmental > Aquatic > Marine > Intertidal zone...
GAAGTCGAAGAAAACCCGGTCGCCGATATTGGCCACCAAGTCTTGCTGGCTGCCCGGCGTGACCTCGGGTGCTTGGCGAGAGGCCTGCGCCGATCCGGATTGGGACTGCTGAACCGTCGACGACGCCGCCCCTTGGGACGCGCCCCCGCTACCGCTCGACGCGCTATCTTCCTCAGCGGCTGTTGCACAGGCGGCAACGACGAATAGTGCGGCAATCATCGTAGTAAACTTCAAGCGCATTGATCTCTCCGTAGCGACATAGCCCAACGCCCAAAATCTGTGGGCTGGGCAGGCGCATCATAGTGACACCCATCCAGCCGAGTCACCGGCAATAGGCATCGGCCCAAAAATAAGCCCCTAACGCGTGTCCGAAAGTAAGGCCCGACCCGGCCAATGTCTAGGGGCCAAATCCTTTTTTTCGTGTCGCCCTAGGGGTTTAGAGGGGTTTTTAACGACTTTCGGAAAACAAGGGCGACCATGCCGGGTCGGAGCCGTCGAGCGGCGTGACCACGCGACGCTCGTTGAAGCCGGTCAAATCGACCGACCAGAGGGCGACTTCGCCGCCGGAACCGTCATCGCGCCGCGGTTTTTGGCGAAAGAACATGATCACCCGACCGTTCGGAGCCCATGTCGGCGCCTCGTCCAAAAAGCTCTCCGTCAGCAACCGTTCGCCGGTCCCATCGGGCCGCATAACGCCAATGTGAAAGCGCCCCCGGCGAAACTTGGTAAAGGCGATGAGGTCGCCGCGCGGGGACCAAACCGGCGTGGCATAACGCCCGTCGCCAAAACTGATGCGCTTTTGTCCTTCCCCGTCGGCATCCATCACATAGATCTGCTGGGTGCCGCTGCGATCGGAGTTGAAGGTGATCCGAGAGCCGTCCGGGGCGAACGACGGCGAGGTGTCGATCGCGGGGTTGCGGGTGAGTTGCTCGACCCGACGGGTGCGGACATCCATCGTGTAGATGTCCGAATTGCCGTCGACGGCCAAGCTCATGATCACACGGTTGCCGTCCGGCGAGAAACGTGGTGCGAACGTCATGCCGGGGAAGTCGCCGAGGATTTCCTGTTGGCCGGTATCGATGTTGTAAATGTAGACCCGCGGCCGATCGCCGAAATAGCTGAGATAGGTGATTTCTTGGCGGGTAGGCGAAAACCGTGGCGTGAGCACGAGGTCCTTGCCGTCGGTCAAAAAACGGTGTCCCGCGCCGTCTTGATCCATCAATGCCAGGCGCTTGATGCGTTTGTCGGCGGCACCGGTTTCGGAGATGTAGACGATTCGTGTGTCGAAGTAGCCGTCCTCGCCGGTCAAACGCTTGTAGATCGCATCGGAAATCAAATGCGCGATGCGGCGCCAATTCTCGGGGTTGGTGACATAGACCAGACCCGTCATCTGCTGCTCGGCGAAGGTATCCCACAGGCGGAATTCGACCCGCAGACGACCGTCGCCCTCTTCGACCGACCCACCCGTGACGAGCGCTTGCGCGTTGATGAGACGCCAATCGCCGAACCGGGGCCGCAAGGTTATTTGTGTCGGATCTTCTATGAAAGCGGCGCGCTCGATCGCACGGAACAACCCCGACCGTTCGAGGTTTGCGGCAATGACGCCGGAGATATCCCGCCCCACCCGCGTCGTGTCCGGGGTGGTCCCCGTGAGATCGCCGATCGCAATGGGCAGCGGATCGACGTTGCCGCGCGTGATATCGATCTGCAGTTGCGCCCGGGCCGAATTTGCAGAGAACTGCACCGCAAAAAGCGTTGCGACAAAGAGGGCAAAAACCGCCGCCGAAAAACGCGTCACGATCGTCATTTCAATTCCTTCACCTTTAGCCGCCGAGCATATCTCGCGGGTTAAACGTCAACGTGATTTCTTGCCACCGATCGTACTTGGAGGTCGGCAGATTCTTGAGCGGCGTGCAGCGCTGCACCGCGCGACGGGCACTTTCGGCCGCAGCGCGGAAAAATCCGTCATCCATCCGGTCACGATCCAAGATAACGGGCGGCCCCTTGAGCGAGCCATCCGGTTTGAGGTTGATCCGGATTTTGATCACGAGGTCGCGTGCGTCACGCGCGCCGGCCGGCACGTTCCAACATTGCTCGATCTGATAGCGGATGGCGTCGACCTCGCTGATCGTCAGACGATTGCCGATGGCGGCGCGCCGCACCGGGGCGTCGGCAACCGGCGGCGGTTGCAGGAATTTTTTCGGCGTTTCTTCCGGCTCGGTCTCCGGCGTCTCGTCTTTACGCGTTTTGTCGATGAGGACGGCGATACGTCCGGCGTCAAAACGGGGCGTTTCTTTCGGCGGTTCCGGTTTGGTCTTGGGGCGAATCTTGGTCTGGCGTTGCTCGGGCGCAGGCGGCTCGGGCGCCACCCGCGTTTCCGGGGGTGGCGGCGGCGCGGCAACCTCGAGTTTCGGCACCGGCTTTGGCGGGGGAGGCAGCGCGGCGACTTTCTCGGGCGCGGGCGGTGCGGGCTTCGCCGGCGGGGGCGGCGGCTTGGGCTCGGCCTTCACAGGCTCGGGCTTTGCCTCTTCGGGTTCCGGTTTTGGCGTTTCTTGCGGCGTCTCCGGGGCCGCACGGGTTTCTTCGGCGATCGCGACCAGTTCGACGATGATCGGCGTCTCCTCTCGAATCGTGTCTTCGAACAGCACAGGAAGCCCGGTCCATGCCGCGGTCACAACCGCGAGATGGAAAACCACCGATATGCCGATCGCGCCCCGCACCGATCCCTACTTCCCTTGCGGCCGTTCGGTGATCAGCGCGACTCGATTGAAGCCCGCACCGTTAAGGACACCCATAACTTCCATGACGCGGCCGTAGTCGATCGACTTATCGCCACGCACAAAAATGCGCGCATCGGGATTGTTCAGCGTGATCGCTTCGAGCCGAGGAATCAGCGTCTCCATGCTGACTTCCGAGTCCTGGATATAGACCCGCCCGCTTGAGTCGATGCTCACCGCCAGAGGTTCGTCCTGGCCAGGAATGGGTGCGGCGGCAGTCTCCGGCAGCTCCACGGAAACGCCCACGGTCAAAAGCGGCGCGGTTACCATGAAGACGACGAGAAGCACCAACATGACGTCGACAAACGGCGTCACGTTGATTTCTGCCATCGGTCGGTGACCGCCACGCCCGTTGGCCTTCGATCGTTCCATCAGAAAAGCGGCCATTAGTCGGTCCGTTCGTCGAGTTGGCGCGAAAGGATGGCGGAGAATTCGCCGGCGAACCCTTCAAGCCGCCCGGAGAAACGATTGAGGTCGCTGGAAAATTTGTTGTACGCGACAACGGCCGGGATCGCGGCAACCAAACCGAACGCCGTTGCGAATAGGGCTTCGGCGATCCCAGGCGCGACGACGGCGAGACTGGTGTTCTTACTGACGGCGATGGACTGAAAACTGTTCATGATGCCCCACACCGTGCCGAACAGGCCGATGAAGGGCGCCGTCGAGCCGACCGTGGCGAGAAAGCCGAGGTAGCGTTCGAGCCGGTCGAGCTCGCGGGAGATCGTCAACCGCATCACCTGGCCGATTCGTTCTTGCACGCCCGTACTCAAGCGATCGCTTTCGACCAGACCATGCGCGCCGGACCGGCGCCACTCGCGCATCGCCGAGGCAAACAAGATCGCCATAGGGTGATCGGCCTTGGTGCCGATCCGGTCGTAGAGATCGTCAAGCGACCCGCCCGACCAAAAAACCTCTTCGAACTCGCTCGCCTTAGCCGAGACACGGCGCAAGCGGCGGACTTTGTCGAAGATGATCGCCCAAGACCAAATCGACGAGCCCAGCAGCAAGACAAGCACGAGCTTGACGATGAAGTCGGCGCGCGCGACGAGCGATAGAATGGACAGATCGCCCGAGACCGACCCGGCGATTGCCGCCGCTTCAACAGCTTGTTGTTCCATAGTTCTCCTTGGCTAGAGCGCGGACACAGGTTGCGCGATACGCGCAAATGCCGTGCGAATGGGGGGTGGCAACGATTGGACGCGACCGGCTCCGTCCATGCAGGCGATCCGAAGTTCAGTCGCGATCAACAGGTCGTCGTCCCGGTAAACGTCTTGCAAGACATCAAGCACCGGTCCACGGATGCGCGTCACGCGTGTGCGGACATCCAATGCATCGTCCAATCGCGCCGGACGCCGATATTTAACCGCGCAACCACGGACGATGAACGACAAGCCGTCGGTCTGGGCCATCTTGGAATGGGTAACCCCGAGCAGGCGCATCATGTCGGTGCGCGCTCGCTCGATGAACTTGAGGTAATTTGCGTAATAGACGATCCCGGCCGCGTCGGTGTCTTCGTAATAGACCCGAACCGGCAAGTGGTGGATGCCGTCGTCGTCAATGCGCCCGGCGGACGGCGCGTTGTCCGGTGCGATGTCAGCCATCGTCGCCGTCCTCCGCGACCGGCATCTCGAGCTGCTGCGACACCGTAGCCGGAGCGTTGAGCCCGAGATGGGTGAAAGCGGCAGCGGTCAGCTGCCGACCCCGCGGCGTGCGCTGGAGAAACCCCTCTTGGATCAAGAACGGCTCGATTATTTCTTCAAGCGCATCGCGCGGCTCGGACAACGCGGCAGCCATGGTCTCAATCCCGACCGGCCCACCGCCGAACGATTCGGCGATGCAGGAAAGATAACGCCGGTCCATCGCATCGAGACCGCGTTGGTCGACCTCGAGCCGGCTGAGCGCATCGGACGCGATGTCTTTGCCGATTTCGTTGTGGCCGGCGACGGCAGCGAAATCGCGCACCCGACGCAATAGGCGGCCGGCAATTCGCGGCGTGCCCCGCGACCGGCGCGCGACCTCGAGCGCCCCCTCGTCGGTCAGCGGCACCGCCAAGATGCGCGCGCCCCGACTGACGATCTGGACCAGGTCTTCGGTGTCGTAGAAATTCAGCCGCAGCGGAATACCGAAGCGCTCGCGAAGCGGCGTCGTGAGCAAGCCCGAGCGCGTGGTGGCACCAACCAACGTGAAGGGCGGTAGGTCGATGCGCACCGACCGCGCGGCCGGTCCCTCGCCAATGATGAGATCGAGATGAAAATCTTCCATCGCCGGGTAGAGAATTTCTTCGACGGCCGGGCTAAGGCGGTGGATCTCGTCGATGAACAGCACGTCGTGCGGCTGGAGGTTGGTGAGAAGCGCCGCGAGATCGCCCGACCGCGCGATCACCGGACCGGCGGTGGCCCGAAAGCTGACGCCGAGTTCGCGGGCGACGATCTGCGCCAGCGTGGTTTTGCCGAGACCGGGCGGACCAACGAGCAAGACGTGATCGAGCGCCTCGCTGCGCGCACGGGCGGCTTCGACAAAGACCCGCAAGTTGGTGCAGACCTGTCGCTGGCCGACGAAATCATCCAATGAAACCGGGCGAATGCCCGGGCCGAGAACGTCGTCACCGTCCTCTTCGGCCGCAACCAAACGTTCCGTTGCCTCGCTCATGCTGCCGTGCCGGACTGGGCAAGTTCGCGCAAGGCGCTGCGAATGAGCGCTTCAACCTCGAGCGCACCCTCTTCTTGTTTGGCGACCGCGGCGACGGCGGTGAAAGCCTCGACCCGCCGGTAGCCCAGATTCACCAACGCGGACACCGCATCCGCGGCGGCATCGCTCATCAAGCCCCGTGCGGTGCGGGTTTCTTCGACCTCGCCGGCGGCGCCGACCGACAATACTTCGATCAGCGAGGGCACTTTGTCCTTGAGTTCGGCGACGATGCGTTGGGCAAGTTTGGCGCCGACGCCTGGCGCTTGGGTAACAGGCGCTTTGTCTTGTGCGGCGATCGCCTCGGCCAACTGCGCCGGGCTTAGGACGGAGAGAATCGCAATCGCGACCTTGGCGCCGACGCCCTGAACGCTTTGCAACAAGCGGAACCAATCGCGCTCCAGCGAGTCCGAGAAGCCGTAGAGATGGATGTGATCTTCACGGACGTGGGTGTCGATCAGGAGGGTTGCCGCGCCCCCCGGGGGCGGGAGGTCTTGCAGTGTCCGGGCCGGACAAAACGCCAGATACCCAACGCCGTTCACATCGAGGACAACACGATCGGTGCCGATCGAATCGACGACACCTTTCAGTTTGGAGATCAACGGACCGACTCCGCGACGGCTTGCGGCAACCGACTCGCCGCCGGCAGGTGGTGCCCGTGACAAATGGCAACAGCCAGCGCGTCGGCCGAGTCGGTGCTGTCGACCTTCACGCCCGGCAAAAGGTGCGAGACCATGACGTGGATTTGGTTCTTGTCGGCGTGACCCACGCCCACCACGGTTTTCTTGACCAAGTTGGCGGCGTATTCGCTGACCGGAATCCCGAGAGTAGCCGGTGCGAGGAGCGTTACCCCACGCGCCTGGCCGAGCTTGAGCGTGCTTTGCGGGTTCTTGTTGACGAAAGTTTCCTCGACGGCTGCCGAATCAGGGGACTGCGTCTCGATCACGTCGACCAGATTGCGGAACAAGGCGAACAGGCGTTCGGCGAGCGGCGCGTTCGACGGGGTACGAATGGTGCCGTTGGCGACGTGCCGCAAATGATCACCTTCAAACGAAACGACGCCCCAACCCGTTGCGCGCAGTCCAGGATCGAGGCCAAGCAATTTCACGGCGCCGCCTAACTACCGATGCTTTCTAGAACGGCGTCGCTGACCTCGAAATTCGCCGATACGGTCTGCACGTCGTCACTGTCGTCCAATGCTTCGATCAACTTGAACAACGTGCTGGCGGCGCTTTCGTCGTCGACCGGCACGGTATTGATCGGACGCCAGATCATTTCCGCCGATAGAGGATCGCCGAGACCGGCTTGGAGGGCCTCGCGCACCTCGTGAAAGGCTTCGGGCGCGCACAGAAACTCATGGACCTCGTTGTCCGATTCGACTTCGTCGGCACCGACCTCGATCGCGGTTTCGAGAACGTCGTCCGGCGACCCAGCGGCGACCGGATAGCGGATGGAGCCGACCCTGTTGAATTGAAACGACACCGAGTTCGTTTCGCCGAGCGATCCTCCGTTTTTCGTGAAAGCGCTGCGCACCTCGCTGGCGGTGCGGTTTCGATTGTCGGTAAGCGCCTCGACGATGACGGCCACGCCGCCGGGGCCATAGCCCTCGTACCTAATCTCTTCGAAACTTTCTCCGTCGGTTTCACCGGCGCCGCGCTTGATGGCACGGTCCATCGTATCCTTGGGTAGATTGGCGGCCTTGGCAGCCGCCACCGCGGTGCGCAGCCTTGGATTGGTCGCCGGGTCCGGTTGCCCGGACCGCGCCGCCACCGTCAGCTCGCGGATCAGTTTTGCGAAGACCTTGGCGCGCTTGGCGTCCTGCGCGCCCTTTCGGTGCATGATGTTCTTGAATTGGGAATGACCGGCCATGGTCGGGGATGCCACTCTAATGCTGGTAAGACGATACCCGGTTTATACCAGATATTGTGGATTGGGCAGCCTACGCCGCGTCCCAAACGCTGGCGTACCGGTGTTTTATGGCGATATTGCGGCGAGAACCGGCTTAGGACGGCATCGCCGGGGCAAGCCGACCACCCATCCGCAGCGGTGCGACTGCCGTGGCTAGCCCTGTCGTGTCGTCTGTCTCGACCACCACGCCGCACAGCGTGGCGTCGCCCAGGGCCGGGGTCATTCGGGCTTTGGTCACACGGCCGGTAAACCGGTCCAGCGGAACGGCTCGGTCCATGCCGATAACGGAATCGTAGTCGCCGCACATCCCGGCATCTGTTTGGTAGGCCGTTCCGCCGGATAGAATCATCGTGTCGGCCGTCGGCACCTGCTGGTGGGAGCCGAAGACCGCGCTGACCCGCCCATCGAGAAAATGCCCCATCGCCATCTTTTCGCTGGTGGCTTCGGCATGAAAATCGACAAGGACGAACTGCACCGTGGTCCCGAGGCGAACCCCTTCCAAGACCCGATCGACGGCCCGGAACGGATTGTCGTTAGGCTCCATGAACACCTGGCCTTGCACGTTGACCACCATGACCTGGCGGCCGGCAAGCGCATAGACCTGGGCGCCGCGACCGGGGGCATCCGGCGCGATGTTCAGCGGTCGTAACAGGCGGGTGTCGCCGTCGATGTACCCGACGATCTGCTGCTGGTCCCAACTATGATTGCCGCCGGTGAGGATATCGACGCCGGCGTCGTAGAAGGCTTTGCAGATTTCCGGCGTGATCCCGAAACCGCCCGCGGCGTTCTCGCCATTGACGACCACCAGGTCGAGCGACAGCTTTTCGCGCAAGGCGGGCACATGCGCGACCACCGCATCGCGACCGGCGCGGCCGACGACATCGCCAAGAAACAACGTTTTCATCCTAGAACCACTCCGCTCCTTTTTCGGTCACGACGCCATCCAACCGCTGGTCGGTGGGCAACGGCTGCAAGCCGGCCGTGCGCTGGGCGGCATAGCCAACCCCGACCGCCAAAATTGACGACGTCTGCCGGAGCCGAGCCAGCGTCCGGTCGTAAAAGCCTTTCCCGGACCCGAGCCGGTGCCCGGCTCCATCAAACAGCAAGAGCGGGACGACAACCAGGCTCGGCATAACCTGGGGCGCGGTTTCTGGGGGGCTCGGAATATCGAAACGGTCTGGGACAAGAGCGTCTTCGGTCACCCAGGCCCGAAAGACCAAAGGTGCATGGTCATCCACGACACAGGGCAAACAAATCGTCTTGTTGCGCGTTCGTAGGGCGGCGAGGAGCGGTCGATCATCGAGTTCACTCCCAACCGGCCAGTAGCCCGCCACGACGGCATGATCGGCGTGGGGCACGGCGTTCAGGAAATGGTCGCAGACCGCGGCAGCCAAGGCGTCACGATTTACCGAAGCCCCGATGCGTCGCCGACGGGCTTGGCGCCTCAGGGCGTCCCGGTCAGTCATGACGATAGGTGAGTGGGGCGAGACCGCTACGGTCGTCCGGTTGAATCGCTCCTCTGTGGCCTGCCGAAGCAGGTGGGTGCCGCGGTACCAGGACCACAGTCCCGGCAGAGACAGCTCCCGGAGAAAACGGTATTGGCCCCAGGGATACGTAGCCGATCGAGCCGAGCAGAACCCGCCCGCGCGTTGAAATTAGCCGCTCTCCAGGCGAGCGGCAATGTCTTCGATGCGGCTCGCCAGCGTCGCAAAGGTCTCTTCGGTCGCGCTATCGTCTTCAACCTGCCGCTCTTCAAGGGTCTGTTTGAGCGTTTCGGTCGATTCGACCGCTTCGGACAGCTCGTCGGCGATCAGCAAGGAAGCCATCAGAATGAGGCGTGCGTCGCCGACTTGGCCCATCGTTTTGGCCAACTCGGCAACCCGTTTGTCGATGTAGTGCGCGAGGTCGATCAGGTGGTCTTCTTGCCCATCGTCACACGCAACCGGGTAGGTCCGGCCGTTCACCATCACATCGACGACAGCCATGCGGCGTTAGGCCTCTAGCACCGACCGTAAGCGGTCGATCGTTGTGTCGAGGCGGTCGGTCACCTGATCGACGACCTTTTCGAGCGCCTTGTAATCATCCTGCAGCGACTGAAGTTGCTCGGTGACTCCCTTGTGCTCGGTCTTCAAAGAGGTCAGTTCCGCGGTCAACTGGCCGCGTTCCTTCTCCAATTCGGTGGTCTTGGGGTTTTCGGTGACGCCGGTGATCGCCGTTTCCAAACGAGCGACAGCATCCTCTAACCGTGTCTTCGCAGACTCGCGCTCGGCCATTTCCGCGTACCTGCTTTCCTGTTGGGTGTCTTTAGCGTTTCTTTTCCGGCGCTTCGCGCGCGCTTTTCACCTATCAGGATAGGCGCCGCCGGGCGCGGGCGTCAACAACACCGAGGGCTCGCGACAGGCCAATGAGATCGACCGAGGTTGCCGGTTGACGGGCATGGTTGCGCGCTGCATCTTGCGCCTCGCCTGCAAACGCCAGCCGGGCGGCTCCGTGACTGAAAAAACGCAAAATACGTCTCCTGCCGAGCGCACCGATGCGACTTCCGGACCGCACGTGCGCGATATGGCCAACGCCGTCCGCGCCCTGTCGATGGATGCGGTGGAGGCGGCAAATAGCGGCCATCCAGGGATGCCGATGGGGATGGCCGACGTCGCGACCGTCCTATTCACCAAGTTTCTGAAATTCGACCCCGAATGGCCCGATTGGCCGGATCGCGATCGCTTTGTGCTGTCGGCCGGGCACGGCTCGATGCTGCTTTATAGCCTGCTCTACCTGACCGGCTATCCCGACATGACGCTGGACGAGATCAAGCGCTTTCGCCAGATCGGCAGTCGAACCCCCGGCCACCCCGAGTTCGGGGCGGCGCCGGGCATCGAAACGACCACCGGTCCTTTGGGACAAGGCCTCGCGACCGCCGTGGGTATGGCGCTGGCTGAGCGGCTGCTGAACGCGCGTTTCGGCGACGAAATGGTCGATCACAAAACATGGGTCATTGCCGGCGACGGTTGCCTGATGGAGGGCGTCAGCCACGAAGCTGTCTCGATGGCCGGTCATTTCAAACTCGGTCGGCTCAACGTTTTGTTCGACGACAATAGTATTTC
>Ga0181594_10006111_pt1 | contig 10470 bp, 10 predicted proteins | sample 071ome_18_FD_145603 | JGI IMG/M metagenome (GOLD analysis project Ga0181594, IMG submission 145603) | Coastal salt marsh microbial communities from the Groves Creek Marsh, Skidaway Island, Georgia - 071413BT metaG (spades assembly) | ecosystem: Environmental > Aquatic > Marine > Intertidal zone...
CCCATAATCCCGCGCCATGACCCTGCCTCCAGCCGACGACCCTGCCTCGATCGACCAGCTCCTGACCATCATGAACCGGTTGCGTGCGCGCGATGGTGGCTGTCCGTGGGATTTGGAGCAGACCTTCGAGACGATCGCGCCTTACACGATCGAGGAAGCCTACGAGGTGCGCGATGCGATCCAGCGTGGCGACCGGGCCGCGTTGAAGGACGAGCTGGGCGATTTGCTGTTCCAGGTGGTGTTCCACGCCCAGATGGCGGCCGAAGAAGACGCCTTTACCTTCGACGATGTGGTGGCGGCGATCTGCGACAAGATGATCCGACGCCATCCGCATGTGTTCGGGGACGCGGACATTGCCAGTGCTGAAGCCCAAACCGACGCTTGGGAGCGCCAAAAGGCCGCCGAACGCGCGCAGAAGGCCAACGGCGACGGCAGCGTGCTGGATGACGTGCCGCCTGCCCTGCCCGCCTTGCAGCGGGCCGAAAAGTTGCAGAAGCGCGCGGCCCGGGTGGGATTCGACTGGCCCGATTTGGCACCGGTTCTGGCCAAACTGGACGAAGAACGGGCCGAATTGGACGAGGCGGTGGCCGGCGGCGATGCGGGCCGTATGGCCGAGGAGCTGGGCGACGTGCTGTTTGCGGTGGTCAATGCGGCGCGCCACCTCGGGCTCGACCCCGAGGAAGCGTTGCGTCGAACAAACGACAAATTTACTCGCCGTTTCAAATACATAGAATCCACTCTTAAACAAAATAACGAGCCAATTGAAGGTGCCTCCTTGGATCGGATGGAGGCGCTTTGGTGGGAAGCAAAGGGACACGAGGGATCATGAGAGTCGACCTAAACGACCGCGTTATTTTGGTGACCGGCGCCACCTCCGGATTTGGCGCGGCGACGGCGCGACGGCTGCATGCGGCGGGCGCGACCATCATCGCGGCGGGGCGGCGGGCCGAGCGCCTGACGACGTTGGCCGAGGAACTCGGGCCCCGCCTCCACCCCGTCCCCTTGGACGTGCGCGACCAGGGCGCGGTGGCGGCGGCGATCGAGGGGCTGCCGGCCGAGGTCGCCGACATCTATGGCTTGGTGAATAACGCCGGGCTGGCGCGCGGACTGAACGCGTCCGACGAGGCCGATCTCGAGGACTGGAACGAGATGGTCGACGCCAACATCAAGGGGCTGATGTACGTCACCCGCGCGGTGCTGCCGGGGATGGTGGCGCGTGGTGCGGGGCATGTCGTCAATTTGGGCTCGGTGGCCGGGACCTATCCCTATTTCGGCGCCAATGTGTACGGCGCCTCGAAAGCCTTCGTGCACCAGTTCTCGCTCGATCTCAGGGCCGACCTGGTGGAGAAGAACATTCGGGTGACCTCGGTCGAGCCCGGCGCGGCCGAGACCGAGTTCTCGCTGGTACGCTTTCACGGCGATGCCGACAAGGCCGATGCGACCTACAAGGGCCTCGACCCGATCACGGCCGAGGACGTGGCGGACGTGATCGACTACGTGCTGACCGCCCCGGCCAATATCAACATCAATCGGATCGAGATCATGGCGGCCCAGCAGGGCTTTGCCGGGTTCAACTTCGTGCGGCGAGATTAGGCGGCCCTAGGGCGTCTTATAGAGGTGATCTGTCAGGGCCTGCCAACCGGTTTGGTTGGGGGCCGCGATGAGGGTGTTGCCGAAGATCGGGCCATTCGGCGTGTAGGGCTGGCCGTCGCGGTGACGGACGACGCCGCCCGCCTCGGTGTGCACCAGAACGCCGGCGGCGTGATCCCAGGGATAGAGCTTGTGGTACAGGACATAGTCGCTGCGCGCCGTTGCGAGCAGGAGGTAGGTTTGCGCCGCACAGCGCAGTTCTAGGGTCGGCTGCATTTGGCGGGCGGCGCGAAACAGTTGCCCCGCCTCTTCTTCGGCCGCGAATTGGGTGTTCATGCTGCCGCGCATGGCCGCGATGTCCTTGGTCTTGGCGACACCGAGGCGGGTTTCGCCGAGCCAGGCCCCTGCCCCGCGGTGCGCGGTGGCCATTTCTTCGGTGTTGGGATCGTAAATCCAGGCGTGGGTGGTTTGGCCGTGTTCGGCTAAGGCCACCATGATCCCGAACAGTGGGATGCCGGCAGCGAAATTGGCGGTGCCGTCGATCGGGTCGATCAGCCATACCGCCGGGGCGCTGCCTAGCGTTTCGCGCCACACGGCTTCAGCGCCGGCGGTTTCCTCGCCGACGACGACAGAGCCCGGGAGCAGGTCCAAGAGTTTTGGGGTGAGGAAGGCTTCGGCCGCGATGTCGGTCTCGGTCACGACGTCGTTGGGGCCCTTGAGGCCGATCTCGATCGCATCGAGATTGCGAAATGCCGGGAGCACGATGTCGTCCGCGCAAGCTCTGATAAAGCTGGCAACTTTGGATGTGTCGATGGTCATGGGATGCGCCAGAAAAGAAAGGGCCGCGGGGGAAACCCGCGGCCCATTGTAGCGTTACCGGATGGCCGGTGGGTTACATCATGCCGCCCATACCACCCATGCCGCCCATGCCGCCCATGCCGCCCATACCACCCATGTCGGGAGGCATGGCGGGCCCAGAGGCTTTGTCTTCCGGACGATCGGCGATCATCGCTTCGGTAGTGATGATCAGGCCGGCGACCGAGGCCGCGTCTTCGAGCGCGATGCGAACGACCTTGGCGGGATCGATGATGCCCGCTTTGATCATGTCGACGTACTCTTCGGTCTGGGCGTTGAAGCCCTTTCTGTTGTCTTTGCCTTCGAGCAATTTGCTGGCGACGACCGAGCCGCTAATCCCGGCGTTCTCGACAATTCGCCGCAGGGGCTGTTCCAGCGCACGCTTGATGATCTGGATGCCCATGTCTTCGTCGTGGTTTTCGCCTTTGAGTTTGGCGAGCGCACGGCTGGCATAGAGCAACGTCACCCCGCCACCCGGGACAACGCCCTCTTCGACCGCCGCGCGGGTGGAGTGCAGGGCGTCGTCGACGCGGTCCTTGCGCTCTTTCACCTCGACCTCGGTGGCCCCGCCGACGCGGATGACCGCCACGCCGCCGGCCAACTTGGCGAGACGTTCTTGCAGCTTTTCCTTGTCGTATTCGGAGGAGGTTTCCTCGATTTGGGCGCGGATCTGGTTGACCCGGTCCTGGATGTCTTTTTTCTTGCCGGCACCCTCGACGATCGTGGTGTCTTCTTTGGTGATGTTGACCGTCTTGGCGACGCCGAGCATGTCGATCGTGACGTTTTCGAGCTTGATGCCGAGATCCTCGGAAATCACCGTGCCGCCCGTGAGGATGGCGATGTCTTCGAGTTGCGCTTTACGCCGATCGCCGAAGCCGGGCGCCTTGACGGCAGCAATTTTCAGACCGCCGCGCAGCTTGTTGACCACCAGAGTGGCCAAGGCTTCGCCTTCGATATCTTCGGCGACGATGACCAACGGTTTACCGGTCTGCACCACGGTCTCGAGCACCGGCAGCAGCGGCTGCAGGCTGGAGAGCTTCTTTTCGTGCAGCAGGATGTAGGCGTCCTGGAGGTCGGCCACCATTTTCTCTGCGTTGGTGATGAAGTACGGCGACAGGTAGCCGCGATCGAACTGCATGCCCTCGACGACGTCGAGTTCGGTCGCCATGCCTTTGGCCTCTTCGACCGTGATGACGCCTTCCTTGCCGACGCGCTGCATGGCTTCGGCGATGAAGTCGCCGATTTCGCTCTCGCCGTTGGCCGAGATCGTGCCGACCTGGGCAACTTCTTCTTCGGTCTTGACCGGTTTAGCCACCTTTTGGATTTCGGCGACGACGGCTTTTACCGCCTTGTCGATGCCGCGCTTGAGGTCCATCGGGTTCATGCCCGCGGTGACCGACTTGGCGCCTTCGTTGACGATCGATTGCGCGAGAACGGTCGCGGTAGTCGTGCCGTCGCCCGCTTCGTCGCTGGTGCGGCTGGCCACTTCGCGAACCATCTGCGCGCCCATGTTCTCGAACTTGTCCTCAAGCTCGATCTCCTTGGCGACGGAGACGCCGTCTTTGCTGATCCGCGGCGAACCGAAGGATTTATCGAGGACGACGTTGCGTCCTTTCGGGCCCAGGGTGACACGCACCGCGTTCGCCAGGGTGTTGACCCCTTTGATCATGCGGTCGCGCGCGTCGCGATCGAATTTTACATCTTTGGCTGCCATGACTTTCCAACTCCGGTCGGTTTGTAATTTTGTTACGGACGGTTGCTGGGGCGGTGGCCCCTCCCTCACCCGTTTGGCACTCGGCACCAACGAGTGCCAAACCTTGGGGCGGGATATAGTCCCTTGGTGCGCCCTGTCAAGGGATCGCGACCTGCGCGATTATCACTTGACAAGAATGAGTGCTAAGTCATTGAAATTACTATTTATTTGACTCTGTACGACGGTGCGCCACGATAGCGGTGTGGATCTCTTTGATGAGGAGCAGCATGGCCAGTGGCTTCGAGTTGGAACTCAAAGGATATCGGCTGACGACCGCCGAAATCCTGTACCACCTTCCGGACTACCCCACCCTTTTGCAGAGTTTCATCCTGCAAAAGTACGACCTTTCGCCCGAGTTCCCGGTAATTACCGGGTTTCTGGACTACTGGGAGCGTGAGATCGAAGCGCGCATTCACTCGGTTCGCCTCGCCGCCGCCGATCTAATGAGCGGTGGCGAGATGCACTACGCGGACGGACGCTTCACGCTGCACTAGCGCTGCCGGCCTTTGGAGACTAGGCCAGCACGCCCATGATGTCGGACTCCTTCATGATGAGGAGTTCTTCGCCTTCGACTTTGACTTCGGTGCCGGACCATTTGCCGAAGAGAACGCGGTCGCCCTTCTTAACGTCGAGCTTAATGACCTTGCCGTTCTCGTCGCGGGCGCCGGACCCGACGGCGACGATTTCACCTTCTTGGGGTTTTTCCTGAGCGGTATCGGGAATGATGATCCCGCCTGCTGTTTTCTGTTCTGATTCGATCCGTCGGACAATGACGCGATCCTGTAGCGGCCTGATCTTCATCTGGTGACTGCCTCTATGGAGGTTGGTGAAGCGATGAGTTGATTAGCACTCTCTTGCGAGAGTGCTGGGTTGATAGCGGGTTCGCTCGGCCCGAGTCAACCGGCCCGGGCGCTCAATCGGCGGCGAGCAACTGCGCCTCGGCGAGGCGCTTTTCGAAACGCCGAGCATCCGCCGGAAAGAGCGCCACTTTGATGGAGGCTATGCCCTCGTCGTCCCGCCGGGCCAGGACCTCGCCATGCTCGTGCAACCAGGCGATGGCGCCGCCATCATGGGAGGGGATCTTGAATTCGCAAGTTTCGCGAGCGGCCCGCAGATGGGTGTCGATGGCGGCCAGCAGTTCGGGGCAACCGGCGCCGGTGACGGCGGACAGCACGACGATTTCGCCGGACCTTTTGGCCAAGTTGGTCAGGCGGGTGCGTTCGTCGTCGTCGAGGAGGTCGACTTTGTTCTGCACCTCGATGACCGGGGTGCCGGGCGCGAGGCCGAGTTCGTCAAGAATGCCGAGGACATCCTCTTTTTGGTGGTCGCGGTCGGGGTGGGCCATGTCGCGGACGTGCAGCACGATCTCTGCATCGCGCACCTCCTCGAGAGTGGCGGCAAAGGCGGCGACGAGGTCGTGCGGTAGGTTGGACACGAACCCTACCGTGTCGGATAGGATGATGTGTTCCCCGCTGGGTAGCAATAGGCCGCGCATCGTAGGGTCGAGCGTCGCGAACAGCATGTCCTTGGCGACGACGTCCGCCTCGGTCAGGCGGTTAAACAGCGTCGATTTGCCCGCGTTGGTGTAGCCGACCAAGGCCACGGTCGGAAACGGCACTTTGCGGCGGCTGTCGCGATGCAAAGTGCGGGTGCGGCTGACCCCGCGGAGCTCTTTTTCGAGCCGGGTGATCTTTTCGGCGATCATGCGGCGATCGGATTCGATCTGCCGCTCGCCCGGCCCGCCCATGAAACCGACACCGCCGCGCTGGCGTTCCAAGTGGGTCCAGGATCGGACCAATCGGCTCTTTTGATAGTTGAGCGCGGCCAGTTCGACCTGCAGGCGGCCCTCGCGGGTGCGCGCCCGGGCCCCGAAGATTTCCAGGATGAGACCGGTGCGGTCGATCACCTTGCAGTGCCATTCGCGTTCGAGGTTGCGTTGCTGGCCCGGCGTCAGATCGGCATCGACGACGACGATTTCGACCCCCAGATTTTTTAGATCGAATTCGAGGTCGGCGAGTTTGCCGGTGCCGATGAGCGTGGCCGGTCGGGGTTTGGCAAGCGAGATGACATCGGCAAGGCGGACGTCGAGATCGATCGCCTCGGCGAGGCCGACGGCCTCTTCGAGGGCCGCCTCGGGCGCACGCCCGTCGTGCCTTGCGCCGCGGACCGCAGGGTGCAGGACGGCGGCCGGCGTCCGCGGGTGTTTGTCGTAAACGATCCCGCCGCTCAAAGCGCGCGACCTTGTGGGTTACGCGTCGGCGTCTTCGGTCCCCTCGGCGTTCGGGTCGAAAAGTTGGACCGGCTGCGCCGGCATGACGGTAGAAATGGCATGTTTGTAAACGAGCTGCACTTGTCCATCGCGGCGTAACAGGACACAGAAATTATCAAACCAACTGATGACGCCCTGCAATTTGACGCCGTTCACGAGAAATACGGTTACGGGAAGCTTGTTCTTGCGGACGTGATTGAGAAAGACGTCCTGGACGTTTTGAGACTTGTTCGACGACATTTGAGCGCCTCGTCCTTTCTTGTTTTTTCGTCGTCCCCCAGGGCCAGCCTAATGGGCGCGCCCCCGGCGATTTTGGCGGTGCCTGTCGTGGCGAAAATTCTAGCGTGGCGCGTACCGTGAATCCATGGCGGAGACCCTAGATTGCGCCGATATCACCGGGGCTCACGGTTTCGTGCGCGTCAGGCGGACCTTGCCGAGAGGTGTTGGTCGTAAAGCTCGATGAGGCGGGTCGTCGTCGAACCCGGCCGGCCGTTGGCGATGACCCGATCGTCGATCCTGACCACGGGCGTCACAAAACTCGTGGTACTGGTGATGAAGGCTTCGCGCGCGTTCTTGGCTTCGTCGACGGAAAACGGGCGTTCGACGACCCGGACGCCGGATTCTTCCGCGAGCTGCTTTAGCATCAGACGGGTCACCCCGCTGAGGATGGTATTGGCCAGCGGCCGGGTGACGAGGTTGCCCTCGGCATCGACGATCCAAGCATTGGTCGAGGAGCCTTCGGTGACCATGTCGTCGGCGTCGACCTGCCAGGCTTCGAAGCCGCCCGCTTCTTTCGCGGCCTGTTTCGCGAGGACATTGGGCAGGAGCGACACCGATTTGATGTCGCACCGTGCCCAACGGATATCCGGCACCGTGACGACGGCAACCCCCTCCTCCCGGTTTTGAGGGCTGGGGCGACCACCGCGGCGGGCGGTGACCACGACGCCGGGGTCGGCGTGTTGGGGAAACGGATGATCGCGTTTGGCGACGCCGCGGGTGATTTGCAGATAGACGATCCCGTTGCGGACTCGATTACGACGGACGACCTCGTGCAGCACGACATCCAACGCCGTGCGGGTCATCGGCGGGTCGATCCGGAGCGCGGCCAAACTACGGTCCAACCGGTCGTAGTGCGGCACCATATCGACCAGTCGGCCGTCGTCGACCGCCATCACTTCGTAAACGCCGTCAGCGAATTGATAGCCTCGGTCTTCGATATGAACCCCCGCGGCATGGTGGGGTACATAGCGGCCGTTGACGTAGGCGATGCGAGACACGGTCAGTTCCTCCAATAGGCTCGGGTGAAGAGGACGAGCACTACCAGCAGCTCGAGGCGGCCGAAGATCATCGTGGCGTTGAGCGCCCATTTCGTGGCGTCGGAAAATTCCGGATACGACAGATCGGGCGCGGTTAGCGACAAGCCCGCACCCGATGTCGATAGATTGGTTGCAGCCAGTGCCAGCGCGCCTTGCAGGTCGAAGCCGAGCGCGCCGAAAACGAGGGCCGCCAGGGCAAGAAACGAGAGAAACATCATCAATTGGCCCCATACGCTGCGCAGCGTCGGTTCGTCGATGATCTGTCCGGCATAGCGCAGGCGGACGACGCCGTGCGGGTAGGACAAACGCGAGAGTTCCCGGCCGGCAAGTTTGAAAAACACGACCAAGCGCATTAGGCGCATTCCGCCTGCCGTCGAGCCGGCTGCACCGCCGATCAGCATGAGCCCCATCAGCATGACCGGAACGATGACCGGGAGGACCCCGGTCGTCACATCGCTACCGGCGGCAAAGCCTGTGGTCGTGATCGACGAGATCACATCGAAAAGTGCGGGGCGGAGGGCGCCGTCGAAACTGAAATAGTGCGATACGACCAGCGTCCCGACGATGAACGCGGTCGCGCTGGCGACGATGGCCAGGAGGTAGCGGGTTTCGACATCCTTCCGCAAAGCCTGCGCACGGCCGCGTCCCAGCGCCCAAAGAAGTGCGAAGTTCAGCGCGCCGATCAGCATGAACACCATCAAAACGATTTCGACGGCGATGCTGTCGAACGCTGCGATTCCGCCGTTTTTCGTGCTGAACCCGCCGGTCGAGATGGTCGACAAGGCGTGAGCCGTAGCGTCGAACGGGGTCATTCCGACGACGACCAGGGACAGGATGCACAGTGCGGTGAGGCCGACGTAGATCCACCACAAGGCGCGGGCGACTTTCTTGGTGCGCCCGAACAAGGTCTCGCGGTCGCCTCGCGGCATGGTCGTGGCAAATAGATTCATGCCGCCAACGCCCCCGAACGACAACAGCGCGATGGCAAAGAGAACGGAGGCAAACCCGCCGAGCCATTGCAGGAGCGCCCGCCACAGCAGGATCCCTTGGGGCATGGTCTCGATATCGCCGATGATCGAAGCGCCATTGGTGGTGAAGCCCGACAGCGCTTCAAAATACGCGTCGGTAAAAGACGCGAATACGCCGCTGAGCACGAACGGGATGGAGGCCAGGGCGGGCAGCAGAATCCAGAGCAACGTGGCAGCCATGAAGCCGCCGCGCAGGTCGACCCGCCGTTCGGTGCCGCGCGTGGCGATGACGCCGGTGCCGCCGATAAACAACGTAAGCCCTGCCCCGGTGGCGAAGGCTGCGCCGACCGCGGGCTCGGCAACGCTGAACGACAGCGCCGCGGGCAGCAGCATAAAGGCCGCGAGGACGGCGGCGGCCCAGCCGAGAACGTTGATGTGGGTTGAGACCATGGCGTGCGGGGGTCAGGTCTCCGAACTCAGAAGAAGTCCAGACGTACGGCGAACATCTTCTCGACCTTTTTCACCATGTCGCGTGTCGCAAAGACGATAACGCGGTCGCCGGTCTGAATGACCGTATTGCCGCGCGGGATGATGACTTCCTCGCCGCGGGCGATCGCGCCGATGATGACGCCGGCGGGTAGCTTTACGTCGCGCAAGGTCTTGCCGGACAGGGGCGAGGTATCGAGGGTTTCGGCTTCGATGATCTCGGCGAGTCCGTCACGCAAGGAGTGCACCCCGCGGATCCGGCCTCGCCGAATGTGTTGCAGAATTCGCGAGGTCGTAATGGCCCGCGGATTGACGACCGCATCGATGCCGAGCGAGCGAACCAGAGGTCCGTAGGTCATGTTGTTCACCAAGGTCGTGGCGCGTTGGGCCCCTTCCCTCTTGGCGAGCAGCGAACTGAGAATGTTGACCTGGTCGTCGTTGGTGACCGCGATCACGGCATCGGCCTTTTGAACGTTGGCTTCGGTGAGAATCTCAGAGGCCAGGGAATCGCCGTAAATGACCACGGCTTTTTCGAGCTGGTCGGCGACCTGTTCGGCGCGCTCTCGGCTCAGCTCGATCATCTTGAGCCTGACATCGGGGATTTCCTCGATGATCTGTTTGGAGAGAAAGAGCCCAATGTTGCCGCCGCCGATGACGACGATGTGGCGCGCCTCTTTTTCCTCATGGCCGAATGCCGCCATGGCGCGCTGGACTTGTTTGGCGTCGACGGAGAAATAAACCTCGTCGCCAACCAGGATCTGATCGTCGCCGCCGGGAGTGATGATCCCTTCGTCGCGCACGATGCCGACGATTCTCATGTGGAGGTCGGGGAAAAGTTCGGTCAGTTGGCGCAGCGGTGTGTCGATGATCGGACAGCCTTCGTCGATCGACACGGCGACGACGCGGACCCGGTCGTCGACAAAGCTCACCATATCGGTGGCGCCGGGCACGTTGAGACGGCTGGTAATCGCGCGCGCGACTTCGATTTCGGGCGAGATGATCACGTCGATCGGCATGTGGTCGCGCGTGAACAGGTTCTGCCAACTGGGGTCGAGATAGGTTTGGGCGCGAATGCGCGCAATCTTGGTGGGCACGTCAAACAACGAATGGGCGACCTGACAGGCCACCATGTTGATCTCGTCGTTTTGCGTGACGGCGACGATCATCTCGGCGTCGTGCGCGCCAGCCTGGCCGAGAACATCAGGGTGCGAGGCATAGCCTTCGATGGCGCGA
>Ga0181594_10006112_pt1 | contig 10469 bp, 8 predicted proteins | sample 071ome_18_FD_145603 | JGI IMG/M metagenome (GOLD analysis project Ga0181594, IMG submission 145603) | Coastal salt marsh microbial communities from the Groves Creek Marsh, Skidaway Island, Georgia - 071413BT metaG (spades assembly) | ecosystem: Environmental > Aquatic > Marine > Intertidal zone...
CAGTTCATCCGATGCCGACAGCCCTGCTCCGCTGACTGCCTGATACGTGCTGGCCACCACACGACGAACACCCGCAGCGTCATGGAGCGGCTTGAGCGCCATCACCATCTGTGTGGTCGAACAGTTCGGGCTCGCGATGATGCCTTTGTGATCACGAATCGCGTCAGGGTTTACCTCTGGAATTACCAGCGGCACGCTGGGATCCATGCGGTAGGCAGCGCTCTCATCAACAACGATGGCCCCCTTCTCCACCGCCCATGGCACAAACTCCAAGGCAACCTCGTCCGGCGTGCTGCCGATCGCTACCGTCACACCCGTGAAAGCGTCCGGTGTCATCTCTTCCACTGTCAGGGGTGTGCCCCCGAAATCGACCGTGCGACCAGCAGATCGGGCCGAGGCCAGGAGCTTGATGTTCTTGGCGGGAAACTGCCGCTCAGCGAGCAGCTGGAGGATGATGCGTCCGACTGCGCCGGTGGCGCCAACAACGGCAAGGGTCTCGATCACGTTCGCGTGACTCCAATCCGGGAGGTCTCTGGTGTGGCGACGATGTGCCTCTCGCTGGCCATCAGTCGCATGCTTCGACCCTAGCGAGGCCGACGGCAGCCGTCCACCTCCGCCATGTGGCAGCCGGCACGAAGGCCAAGTTGGCCGCAATCATGGCCAGGCCAAACTCCATCATCCCCATGGCGAGGCCGATGCCGAGATGGACGGCGATTCCCATGCCGATCGCCCACGGGCGAGTCAGCCTCGGCCAGACGAGAGCCGCGTAGCTGACTTCCCAGAAGAGGGTCGAAAGGGTGAGGGCGTTGATGAGCAGTGGCTGGTCGGCCATCCAGGTCAGGTCGAGCGTGCGGTACTGGCTATTGGCGGCTGCCCCCCAGAGGGCCATGCCCTCCCACCAGCTTGCTCCCAGGAGCTTGCCACTCCCGGAAAAGAAGTAGACGACACAGAGGTGACATTGCAGCAGCCGCACGGCAATCGTCGCCGCGACACTCCCCTGCCCTGCAGCATCACCGGTCCGTCCATGTCCGATCAGTCGACTCTGCAGCCAGCGATCGACCGACAGACATGCCCCTGCAGGTCCGATCACCAGGCTGATGAGCAGCATGCCGAGCGTGTCATCCAGACCGAATACATTCAGGGGGGCTCTGTTGGCAGCGCTGATCAGCCCAGCCAAAGCCACGACCGCGGAGAGCCGTGTGGAGAGCCCGGCCGCAAGCGTCAACGCCGAGAGCAGCGTCACGATTCCGAGCACCCAGTGCACGACTGGTGATGGGCTGGCGAAGTACCAGCTCCACTGCCACGGCTGGTCATTCATCCGCCACACGTCGTGGGCTGGGAGCCAGCCAGCCGGCCCGAAGAAGGCTTCGGTGTCGAGCAGCCAGACAAATGACGACCAGGCAAGCAGCAGCCCGGTGACGATCCGCACGACGGCAAGGGGCAGCGGATCACTTGCGGTAAACCAGAAACGATTCCAGGCAGACACCCAGCCAGTGGCACGGGCTGCTCCTACCTGCCCTGCGTCGGCAGTCAGCTGCTGCTGCCGCTGGCTCATCGTTGTTCTCCTGGCGTGGCGGAAGCGTTGGCCAAGGCGTAGGTGCCAAGCGGTGTGACGCGGTCCTCCCATGCACCCGGCACGGCTGGCTGCTGCTGACGGCGATCGATGACATCACCAGGTGTGGGGAGGTAGTGCTCAACCATGTCGAGCGACACGGTCACCCCGTTGTGGCGGGTCAGCAGTTCCGCGGCAACCGCTCGCACCAGTGGTCCCCATTCGAGTTGGGCATCGCGGCGAATGGCTTCTGGGGCATCCATCGGCGGGATCATCCCGGAGAGCTTCTCAGCGATCATGAAGCGGCGATGGTACAGCAGCCGCGGCCAATCCTGCGTGGCGTCGGGCAGGCTGCCTTCCAGCAGCTCGCCCTGGTCGGTGATCAACGACCAACGCAAGGAGTGGCCGGGGCCCGGATCGGGAGCGAAGAAACGGTAGCCATGCCAGAGGTAGAGCGAACCGATATAGGGACGAAACGGCTGGATGGCCTCGTTGGCCAGCAGGCTGGCTGGCGGCGGGCTTGCGAGCGGAGGAAGCACCACCGCCGCGAGGTGGATCGCGATCGCCAAGGACACCACAGACCGCAGGAGTGGAGACCACCCCCTGCCCTGCTCTGCCGTTGCTGACGAATCTGCTCTCATTTCGGCCCTCTTTGGAAGCCAATCGACGCATTCGGCACTCGAGCATCAATGCAAAACCCCCGCGGCACCGAAGGCGGCACCGCGGGGGCCTGTGCATTGAAGAGCTGCTCCGCATCGAACTGCTGTGGCAGTCTGCTGACGGCAACGCCCGTCAGATCAGTCGACCTACAGCGAGGCGGTGCTGTCGGCCGAGGCCGTACTCCGCACAACGAGGCTATCACCAGCGGGAGCCATCTCAAGCTCCAGCGAGTGGCCGGCGTCGAGATCGATCACGCGGCTGGCTTCCACCTCGACACCGTCGATGGTGGCAACCACTCTGACCTCATAGCGGCTCCAGGCGTCGCCATCGCGAAGGCTGGTCGTCTCGAACACTCGAGTTTCACCAGACGAGACCGTTGCATTGCCAGCGAGCCAAACCTTGGCGTCGGCAGGCACGTGCAGCGTCAGGCTCGTGGTCAGCTCAGCAGGAAACGCAAGGTCCGCAACGCGGTCGTCAGACGAGCCGTCGAGGAACGACACATTGGAGACCTCACCGGCTCGGACGGCGACCACGCGTGTGGCTTCGGCGTCGTCTGCGTCGACCATCTTCACGGTGAACTCGTAGTCACGTCCGCTCTCGAGGCCACGCGAGACGTAGCGACGGAGGCTTCCGGTGGCTGAGGTCTCAGCACCGTTGACGATCACGCGAGCTGTCTCCGGCAGTTCCACAACGAGCATCGCTGCGTCGGCGGGAAGCTGCATGCCGGCTGACTCATCAGCAGGAGCCGCATCCTCAGCCCCTTCGGCTGATTCCGCTTCCACTGGCTGGTCGTCGATCACGCGATACGACTGGATCGACTCTTCCATCGGCAGGTAGGCAGGCACAGCACCGCCACCGTAGGAACCACCCGAAGAACCACCCGAAGAACCACCGGATGAACCGCCCGATGACCCGTAGGTGACGTAGCCGCCACCGGACGAGCCGCCCGAGGATCCACCCGACGAACCGCCGGAGGAGTGGTGCGAGGCATGACGCATGGCACGACGATCCTGCCGCAGGGCGCGGCGAGCAGCGTGATGGCCATGGCTGCCGTAGGAGCCGTACGAACTGCCGTACGAGCCATAGGAGCCGTAGGAGCCGCCGGACGAACCGTAGGAGCCGCCCGATGAGCCACCAGACGAACCGTAGGAGCCACCGGACGAGCCGCCCGAGGATCCGCCGGATGAGCCACCAGAGGATCCACCGGAGGATCCGTTGTAGCGGTGGTGCCAACCGGCGTCAGCGCTCCCAGCAGCCACTGCCACGGCTACCAGAGCGACAACGCCAGTCAGACGAAGCGAGCAAAAACGCATCGACATGTGTGGTGTTCTCCGCAGAAAAAGGCAAACAGACGCAGCCAGCTGGAAGCGGGCATCAGAGCCTCGCTCGGTGCCGAGCCAGAGGCATTGGAAAGGATAGTTTGCCGATTTCGCAAATCAAGAAGATGGCGCAGAGCGGGCCGCCTAGCGAAGGCGGGGTGTTTGCGTCGTTTTTGCGGGCTTTTGCGGCCTGATTTCGGCGGAGAGGCTGCCGTTGGCCGCTACAGAGCTTCCAGCGGAGCAACAGCGACGTCATCGACTTCGAGCCGGCCGGTGGCTCCCATCAGTCCGATCTGCATGATCGCTTCCCGGGCCCAGTGCGGTACCGGCATGGTCGTCTGCTGCTTTCGCCATTCAAAACTCCCCGACCATTCCCCAAACGCCACGAGGGACGACCGGCTGCGGGTCTCGTTAAAAAACCGCACCACAACCGCAGGGATCTGGCTTGGGGTGGCTCCTGGGACCAGGTTCTCTGCTCGTACAGAAAGCGACACATTGAGTCGTCGGACTTCACGGCCATCGACAGGAAAGCCCTGGAAGATCTGAGCCGGCCGGCCGGCATCACGGTTTTCCAGCCGGAGCAGCCATTCGCCGTTGGCCGCTGCTGCTTGCAAAGCTGCCGCCTGGCGACCGTAGTACCAAGCAGTGGGTGTGTCGCTGTCGGGCAGTTGCTCTTCGAAGCCACCATTGGCGAGATGCGGGGCGCTGCCGTCGGGCTGGATCACACGGTCGTCTTCCGCCGTGCCGGTCATCGGCACGAACAGGCTTGGCACCAGCGACTCCTCAACCAGTTTTCCGTTCCGCTTGGTCAGCAGGACCAGTGTCTGGTCGTAGCGTGTGCCTACCGGAATGATCATCCGCCCACCTTCAGCAAGCTGCTCCACCAGCGGCTGTGGCACCTCCTCCGGCGAACAGGTCACGATGATCTTGTCGAAGGGAGCTTTCTCGGGCCAGCCGGCGAAACCATCGCCAATCCGAGTGAAGACATTCTCGTAGCCGAGACGCTGCAGCGTTTTCGTGGCTCGCCGCCCCAGCGGTTCATGAATCTCGATGGAGTAGACCGCCTTCACCAGTGGTGAGAGGACGGCTGCCTGATAGCCACTTCCGGTGCCAATCTCCAGCACCGTGTCGGTGGGCTCTGGCTGCAGCTGCTCGGTCATGTACGCCACGACAAAGATGCCGGAGATCGTCTGGGATTCGCCGATCGGCAGCGCCATGTCGACATACGCCAGATGTCGCTGGTGCGACTGCACAAACTCATGACGAGGCGTTGTCCGCATGCTCTCCAGCACACGCGGGTCGCGAATGCCGCCTGGTTCCAGCACGTCGCGAACCATCGCATCACGCGTGGTCTGCCAGCTGCGTGCCGACTGCCCCTCCGCGGTTTGAAGCGGTCCTAGGCAGACAACAAGCATGACCGCTGTAAGCCGCAGCAGCATCAGAGGTGAGAGGAACGCAGCGGTGCGGCTCTTACGGACGTGCCTCGATACCGACGAGGTCGATCTCAAAGATGAGCAGTTCATTGGGCTCGATGTCTGGAGGAAAGCCGGCGTCTCCATACGCCAACGCTGGCGGTACGTAGAGTTTCCACTTCGCTCCTACTTCCATCATCGGGAGCGCCTGCTGCCAGGCTGGCACCACACCCCGCACCGGAAACCTCGCGGGCTCGCCGGCTGGGTCGGTCCTGTCGAACACACTGCCGTCGAGATGGGTTCCCACGTAGTGCGTGGCCACAATGTCTTCGAGAACTGGCTGTCGGCCGGTGCCTTGGCGAAGGACTTCAATCTGCAGGCCGCTCGGAAGCGTGCGGACTTCAGGGCGAGCGGCATTCTTCGCTAAGAAATCGGCCGCTGCCGCCTTGTTGCGACGCGCAGCCTCCGCCAGCCTCGCCATCTGTTCTCGTTCGAGTTCTTGCATCCGGCGTTCAAAGCCGTCGAGCGCTGCGGCGATGCGTGCCTCCGGCAGTAATGGCTCCGCGTTGAGGATGGAGTCTGCCAGGCCACGGGCCAACGCGGCAGCATCCACCTCTGTGCCCTGAGCCTGAAAATCTGCCATGATCCGCTCGCCGATGCGGAGCCCGAGGGCGTAGCCAAGTTCGCCTTCGGGCGTCGCCAGCCCCGTCAGATCTGCCGGTCTGGTGGTCGGGGGAGGCGGTGGAATGAGGGCTGGCTGACCCGCTGGTGGCTGCGCATAGGCGAGCCCACCCGAGAGGCAAAGGCCTGTCACCGCCGCAGCCACCAAGCAGATCCGCCCGCGACGCGGAGGGCTCTCAACTCGGCAGCCCTCTCGACAGCGTCCTCGGCGGGGCTTTGGGATCGACAGCATGACGGCAGCTTCCACAGACCTTGATCACCACACAGCACCAGTGGCCGTTTGGTCTGTGATTTTAAGGCTGTAGCCCATCCATCAGCCAAGCCCACTTTGGCCCCGGCTGCCGCTGGACAGACCCCACCTTCCAGAACCCGCCGTATAGAACACGCTGTGCGGAACCGCGTGGACTTACGTTCCCGAGGAGAGGCGTCCCCGGGTGAGTTCGAGGAAGGCGGTCTCAAGATTGACATCTTGCAGCCGTACCGTCAGCACCTCATGCCCTTCCGCGACCAGCCGAGCGATGATGGCAGAGTGGTTCTCGACACCGTCCGCCAATGCGACGACGAGTTCGTCACCCTCAGTCGTCGATGTATCGACGGTCACACCGAGAACTTCCTCGGCCCGCTCAAGCAAGCTGGCCGCTGGGGCATGCTCGCCTGCCACTCGGATCCGCACCGTGGGGCGTCCACGCACCTGTGCGAGCAGATCACTCACCTCACCACAGGCAAGGAGCCGTCCGTGCTCAATGATGCCCACGCGATTACAGATGTCGGCGAGTTCAGGCAGGATGTGACTTGAGACCAGAATTGTCTTGCCGAGCGATTGCAGCCGCTTCAGAAGGCCACGCATTTCAATTCGTGCCCGTGGATCGAGGCCGCTGGCGGGCTCATCGAGCAGCAGCACCTGCGGGTCGTGAAGCAAGACACGTGCGAGCCCAAGCCTTTGCGTCATGCCACGCGAGAGGCTGGTGACCAGTTCATTTCGTTTGAACATCAGGTCAACGAGGTCGAGTGACCGCTCCGCCACCTCCCGTCGCTTCGCACCATCGATCCGATAGGCCGCCGCAAAGAACTCCAGATACTCCATCACCCGCATGTCGTCGTAGACACCGAAAATGTCGGGCATGTAGCCGATCAGATGTCGAATCTCGCGAGGGTGCGTGTAGATCGACTGTCCGCAGACATAGGCCTCGCCCCAGCTCGGTGCGAGGAGGGTTGCCAGGATTCGAATCGTTGTCGTCTTGCCGGCACCGTTCGGGCCGATGAAGCCGAACAGGTCACCCTGTTCGAGTTTCAGGTCGAGGGCCTCAAGCGCTGAGAAATCGCCATATTTTTTCGTGAGGTCGATCGTTTCGATCATGGAGACGCCTCTGCCTCAGACGTGGGGTGGTCGGTCGACGAGGAGCCAAAGCCACGGCCAACTGGCAGCACAAACCGCCACAGCGCGTGAGGATCTTCATCTCCCTTTCGTTCTTGATCAGTCGTCCAGGTGGTGCCTCGCGGTCCGCGGCCAATCAGCACGGCACGGCCGCTCTGCAGGAGGTCGCTGAGGTCGTAGCGGCCGAGCAGTCCCGTTTCGAGAGACGTGTAGCTCCGCCCACCAGCGGCCTCATGAAAACTGGCGACCACGAGAATCCGATCTGCATCCCGTTCGGCCGTGTCGTAACGGCCGCCCTGCTCTCGTTCGCCGACCGCTTCACGGCGTGCGATGGCACCAGACAGCGACCGTGGGCCACGGCCACGTGAGGGATCGAAGCGTTCGCCGGAGGCGAGCGGGCCAATCTCGTACAGCCAGCCGGCGTAGGCCAGCAGGCAGTCTTCCAGTGGAAACGGGAGCTCGTTGATCAGTTCACCACGCAGGGTGCCTTCCGCGGTTCGTTCGAAGCGTCCTGAGAGGGCGTTCTCGGTGGTCTGTCCATTCCAGGCGGCCTGCCATGTGCCACTGGTGGCAATCGCCAGCGGCACCTTCTCAAGTGCCGAGAGGCTGTCCGCGTAGGAATAGGGAGCGGCAGCCAGTGACGCGTGTGGGACGAGCGTGTCAGGGCCACCGAAGCTTCTGCCCGTGGAGGCGGCCCATGAGATTACGGTCTGTCCGTCCTGCACCGGAAGCTGGTCACCTGCGGGCTCTGCCGAGAGCGCGATCGCGGTGTTTTCCGAAGCCCAGAAGCCGGTCATTGAAAACCCCCGCACCCGATGGCTGCTGACGTCAACGTCGACGAGTCCAGCCGCTGTCGACTGCCACTCGGAGGCCTTCCAGCGGTCTCCCACGGTGGAGGCGAGCAGCGTGAACGCCACAATCGCCACAGCGAGGGCAATCCAGCCGCCACGGCCAGAGGGCGGCTTTGCCAGCCACCACGAGAGTGGGTAGAGACTGGTCACAAACAGAATCGCCAGCAGGCCAATCAGTTCAAACGGCACCGGCCGCACGCCGGTGAACTGATCGACAGACCGCCGTAGCTGACCCGACATATCAAGCAGGTCACGCCGCGTTTCGCCGGACCGCCCTGCCCTGGTTCGCTCGCGGCCAAGGACGGCGAGAAACAGAGAGTCACTGCCAGGCCAGTTCTCAAAGGCTCCCTGATCGAGATCAAAGGCCAGCCAGCCGATCGTGCCAAAGTCATGGGGAAACCGAACCGCCAGCGGAAGGTCTGCAAGCGTCGGTCCGACTGCCGCGAGCGTCGTGCCTGCTCCTGCCGGCAGCGGGGCTAGCAGAGGCATCTGCAGGCGATCATTCGTGGCAGGCAGAGGCCGGCTCGCCCGGGCAAACGTCTCGATTGCTGCCGTGGACCGCAGTGGCACAAGCCGCTCAAAACGGCCTGGCAGCCAGCCGAGTTCGGGAGCGTCGGCAGCGGCGAGTTTCTCAAGCGAGTCGCCAGCCAGGAACACCAGCCGGCCGCCATCCCTGACCCATCCGTCGAGTGCCTTGAAAACCGGCTCGGGCAGTGGGCAGACACTGCCGCAGACAACCACCGCGTCGGCGGCATCGAAGTCGAGAGACGAACTGCCCGGAAGGTCGTCCACCGTTGCTGTGACGACCGTTGGCCGCCAGCCGTCGTCATCTTCCAGCAGACGCACGCCACGGGATGCCGCCGCGAGGTCGCCAAGCACCAAGACCAGGGAGGCCGACTGCGGCAGTGGAGCGGCGATGTCGACCGTCTGTGGAGCCCGAGAACCGTCGGCATCGGCCAGTTCCACGGCGAGCTGGCCGTCTGGTCGGCCCAGTCGGATATGGACCGTGGCCTCGAGCCCTCCTGCGGCAGTGGTTGTGAAGTCCTGCCATGGAGAGCCGACGGGCTGGTCTTCGGTGTCAGCCGCCCAGACCCGCAGCCGCGTCGCCGACTCCCCCGCTGGAAGCCGCACGCGGATCGGTGTCCAGGCCGCTGTCTTGGTGAGTCCGGCAAATCCAGCTGAGACTGTGAGCCCGCCAGAGACGGTGAACTCGAAGGAACTTTCCGCATCGTCAGCCACGGCTGTCTGCATCCATGCTCCGCTGAGGAGCATGAGCCATGCCAGGCATCGGTGGAGCGTATGCGACCGCCGTAGGACCGGAGAAAAACGACAGCAATCGGTCATGGCTTCTCCGCGTCTGGACAGACGCAATCGAGCCTGCCACAGCCCGGGCATCCTCCCCCATACTTCCGCATGAGGGCCGCCTCGAGGTCGATCTCGGCCACATTTGCCATCGTCACCAGCCATGCGATTACGTCAGCGAACTCCAGCGTCTGCTCGTCTTTCGTGCCCCCCCGCAGGGCCGACGCGAGCTCACCGACTTCCTCGGTGAACCACATAAACGTACCCTCGATTCCTCGAGCAGCGTCCTTGTCATGGTACATGCGGCGGATGAGTTGCTGCAGTCCTGCAACCGTGAGCCCAGGGGTTGGCTGGCTGCTCGCTCCGGTCGAATCACTCATAGGAGAGGTCTCGCTGACACGCTGTGAGGGGCTCGACGCCCCCGATTGCTGCTTGCGGGAGATTACCAGACATCCCCCGGTTCGTTCTCGTGTTCCCTCGCGGAAGAGGGGCACAGCCATCAAGCGATCGCCGCAGAGGGTAATAATACGGTCAGCCCTGTCACTGGTGGCCGGTTTCAGCGATGCTGAGATGATCTCATGGCCCACAGACCGGCCGGGTTTTCCCTTTGAGATGCCCTCCTGAAACACTGACGCCCACGCATGAACACGCCTGCCTCATCGAACCGCACGATCCGCATCTTCGACACGACGCTCCGCGACGGCGAACAGTCGCCGGGGGCGAGCATGAACCTGACCGAGAAGATGGAGATTGCTCAGGCGCTGGTGCAGCTGGGAGTTGACATCATTGAAGCCGGGTTTCCGATCGCTTCGCCGGGTGACTTTGAGGCTGTACGAGAGATTGCCAGGACGGTCTCTGGCGCCACGATCTGCGGCCTGGCCCGGTGCAATGACGCCGACATCGATCGCGCCTGGGAGGCTCTCAAGGCTGCTCGCAGCGCCCGGATCCATGTCTTCCTGGCGACCAGTTCGATTCATCGGCAGTTCAAACTGCGAATGACCGAGGATGAGGTCGTCGCCCGCGCGGTTGCTGGCGTGAAGCGGGCACGCGGCTACTGCGACGACATTGAGTTCTCACCGGAGGATGCCGCCCGCACCGACCTCGACTTCCTCTGCCGCGTGGTCGAAGCAGCGATCGACGCCGGTGCCACGACCGTCAACATTCCCGACACGGTGGGCTATGCCACACCGAACCAGATGTATCGCTGCATCTCAACGCTGCGAGAGCGGGTGCCAAACATCGACAAGGCGGTGATCAGTGTGCACTGTCATGATGACCTGGGGCTTGCTGTGGCCAACAGTCTCGCCGCGGTGGAGG
>Ga0181594_10006116_pt1 | contig 10459 bp, 11 predicted proteins | sample 071ome_18_FD_145603 | JGI IMG/M metagenome (GOLD analysis project Ga0181594, IMG submission 145603) | Coastal salt marsh microbial communities from the Groves Creek Marsh, Skidaway Island, Georgia - 071413BT metaG (spades assembly) | ecosystem: Environmental > Aquatic > Marine > Intertidal zone...
GACGTCGCCCAAAGAAGGTCTCCACATACCCCTGCTCCGCGGCCAGGGCTCGGGTGCGATCCATATAGGCCTTCACCCCGGGGTAACGCTCAAAGTAGCGATCAATGTAGCCCTGGGCCTCCCCCCGCTCTAGGCCTAGCTGGCGAGCCAGGCCAAAGGCGGACATGCCGTAAATCAGCCCGAAATTAATAGCCTTAGCCCGGCGCCGCTGCTCCCCCGTAACGTCCTCGAGGGCGACGTCGAAAACCTCCGCCGCTGTGGCCTGGTGCACGTCCCGATCCTCGGCGAAGGCCTTACACAGGCTCGGATCCTCGGACAGGTGCGCCATGATGCGGAGCTCAATTTGCGAGTAGTCCGCCGCCAGGAGTCGATGCCCGGGAGGGGCGATAAAGGCCTGGCGAACGCGCCGCCCTTCCTCCGTGCGGATGGGGATGTTCTGGAGGTTGGGCTCGGAGGAAGACAGACGCCCCGTGGCCGTCACCGCTTGGTGATAGGAAGTGTGAATGCGCCCCGTCCCCGGGTTCACCTGCTGCGGCAGGGTATCCGTGTAGGTGCTCTTCAGCTTGGCCAGGGTGCGATAGCGCATAATCACCGCCGGAAGCGGATAGTCGTGGGCCAGCTCTGCCAGCACCGGCTCCGCTGTGGAGGGCGCGCCCTTCGGCGTCTTCTTCAGCACCGGCAGCTCAAGCTTTTCGTAGAGCACTTCCTGAAGTTGCTTCGTGGAAGCGAGGTTAAAGGGCCCCCCGGCCAGCTCGTGGGCCTGCGCTTCCAGGCCCACCAGGGCCTCGGCAATCTCTGCGCTTTGCGCCCGCAGGCGCGCCGCGTCGATGAGGGCGCCATTGCGCTCGATCCTAGACAGCACGGGAACGAGCGGCGCCTCGAGGGTTTCGTACACCGAAAGCAGGCTCGGCGTTTGGGCCAGCCGAGGCCAGAGGGCTTCATGAAGGCGGAAGGCGATATCCGCATCCTCCGCGGCGTAGGGGCCCGCCTGCTCGAGGCTCACCTGATCGAAGGTGAGCTGGTCCTTCCCCTTCCCGGCCACCGCTTCGAAGGCCGTGGTGTGATAGCCCAGGAGCCGCAGGGCCAGGTCATCCATGTTGTGGCGACCACCGACCGCATCGAGGACATAGGACTCGAGCATGGTGTCGTAGGCGATGCCCCGCAGCGCGATCCCCGCCCGCGCGAGGACGCTCGCGTCATACTTTAAGTTCTGTCCAATTTTCCGCTTTCCGGGATCTTCCAGTAGGGGCCGCAGGGCCTCGAGCACCTGGGCCTGGGAAAGCTGCGCCGGGGCGCCCAGATAGCGGTGACCAAAGGGGACGTAAGCGGCCTCCCCGCTGGTGACCGCAAAGGACACCCCCACCAGCTCCGCCGCCATGTAGACAAGGCTCGTGGTTTCCGTATCGAAGGCAAAGCAGGGGGCTTCCTCAAGGCGCTTAAGCCATCGCTGGAGCCCGGCTTCATCGAGGATGATTTCATAGCGCCCGGGCTCTGCCGCCCCAGGGTGACTAACTGGGCCCTCGCTTGCAGCCCCTGCGGCCGAAGCCAGAGCGCTTGTCCCCTCGTCCCCCTTGCCCTGCAGGGCCCTCAGCTCCGCCTTGAATTCCAGGCGCTTAAACCAGTCCTTGAGCACCCCCTCGTCGGGGGCGGTCGGCCACAGGTCCTCCGGGCCCCGCTGTAGGACCACATCGCACTTGATGGTGGCGAGAGTCCGGGACAGGGGAAGCTGATCGAGGTGGCTACGAAGGCTCTCGCCAATCTTGCCCGTCACTTCTTCGGCCCGGGCCATGACCTGATCAAGGCTGCCGAATTGATTCAGCCACTTGGCCGCAGTTTTCGGCCCCACCTTAGGTATGCCCGGGATGTTATCGACGCTATCGCCGGTCAAGGCCAGCAGGTCGATGATCTGCTCCGGATCCACCCCAAACTTTTCCCGCACCCCGGCTTGATCCAGGGTGGTATCGGTCATGGTGTTCACTAGCGTCACCTGGCCCGTGACCAGCTGGGCAAGGTCCTTATCAGAGGTGGAAATGACCACGGGGCGGTGGACAGCGGCCTGGGTGGCGAGGGTGCCGATCACGTCGTCCGCCTCAACCTCGGGGACCATGATGAGCGGAAACCCGTAGGCGCGAATCACCTCATGGAGCGGCGCAATTTGCGCCCGCAGGTCCGGGTCCATGGGGGGCCGATGGGCCTTGTACTCGGGATAGAGGTCATTCCGAAAGGTTTTCCCGGGCGCATCAAAAATCACCGCGAAGGGGCTTTCAGGATAGCTTTGGCGCAGCCGGCGAAGCATGTTCACCACGCCGCGGATCGCCCCCGTGGGCTGCCCATCGCTAGTGGTTAGGGGCGGTAGGGCATGGAAGGCTCTAAAGAGATAGGACGAGCCATCCACTAACACCAATGGATGTTGTGCGTCGCTCATTGGTGTCACCATAGTCGCCATGGCCCAGACGGGCGTGATCGGGAGGCCCCATGCCACGGGCCCAAAGACCGGGAAAGCGGATTCGGCGAGGGCTCCAGGGCATCCTGGGCCTTGCGTTGGTCCTGCAGGCGCCCCTTCTTCGGAGCGAAGAGGCCACCTCACCCCAGCTTCGGGGACAGGATATCACTGTGGTTCAGGGGACGGACCGGACGGTCTACGAATTTCGCCAGAACGGCGAACTGCGGGCGATTCGGGTGGTACCCACCGTAGGAAAGGCCTACACCCTCGTGCCCGCCGATCCAACGGAAGGCTACGGGAACCTCGAAAGGGCAGACCGCTGGCTGCCCCAGTGGATTCTCCTAGAGTTCTAGGCGCCGCCCCTAGGGGCCCGCGAGTAGAGTCCTCGGGCAGCTTAGCAAAGCGTCGGAGCCCGATTCGTGCCACTGCCACTGACAGGCCACCCAGAGATACTGGAACCGCGACACATCGCTGTGCGCAGAGCGCGGCGTACCCTGGCGCCCCTCCCGGTCGAGGGGCACCTCGAAATAGCGGCCCCGGCGGTAGCCAAACTCAATGCGCCCCGGGCCCTGGTCATCTTCCCGGATGCAACTCCAAGCATCGAGATCCATGATCTGGCACGCTTCCTTCGGAAAGTGCACCAGCTGATCGCCGATCTCGGCGACAATGTGATCATCGATCAAGCGGTAGATGACCGGCGGACGAAGGCGGAGCCGGGGCGCATCCCCCACCCGCGCCTCCACCGCGAAGCGGTCTTCCAGGGCATAACGCACTCTGGCGTCCGCCGCACCGGGCATAAAAACAGAAGCAATGACAGCGCTGGTCCCCCCAAGGGCGAACAGTAAGACGAGAGTTCTAGTGAAGCTCATTAGCATCTACTCACCGATTCACCTGACAAAAGTCTACTGCCGGCGCGATTGGAATGCAAAAATTCCTTTTATTTATCAATAGGTTACCGTCAATAAATTGACACTTGGGCAATAACAAATGGACTTGTCAAAATTGTCAGAGGTGGTCCAGGCTTGGGATCGGGGCGCGCTCCTCGACGCTCAAGCGATCGCCCTGGGCATCGAGAACCGCAATGCCTTCGTCACCCTTGACGGGCCGCCCCCCAAACGCTGGGTGCTCACCCTTCGCGATGCGCCGCCGGCGGAGGATGCCCTTCGCTTAATGGCGGCCCTCGCCGATGAGGGCTTGCCCGTACCCCAGCCCGAACCCGGACGCAACGGCCTAACGACTCAGCACGTTCGCGAAGACATCGCGATGCTCATCCCGGCAGTCCCCGGGATGCACCTTGCACACCCCGATGCCGATGCCCTTTACGCCCTGGGCCGGGTCCTAGGGGAGGCCCACCGTATCGGACGGGTGCTTCCCGGGCGCCCCCATCCTCGAAACCTCCCTTGGATGACCGCCATTGGGGAAACCGTCCAGGGGGAGGCCCGATCGGTGCTCGGCCAGGCCCTTTCTAGGCAGGCGTCCTGGGGTCTCGGCGAAGCCCTACCCCAAGGCTTGGTTCATGGGGATTTGTTCCGCGACAACGTGCTCTTTCAGGATGGGCAGATCACAGGGCTCATCGACTTCGACCACAGCGCGCGCGGGCCGTTGCTCTTTGATCTCGCCGTGGCGGCGCTGGATTGGGTCTATCTTGCCGGCGGAGGGGAAACGCAACTGGCAGCCCTTACTAGCGGCTACGAGGCCGAGCGGCCCCTTGAGGAAGGGGAGAAAGAGGCCTGGGGGAGGGCTCTGGAGCTTGCGGGCCTGCGCTTTGCCCTATCCCGGATCGCGGCGCCGAAGAAGGACCCAGCGCCAATCATCGCTTGCCTCGCGCGTTGGTCAGACGCCCCACCGCCCTGGCCGGGAAAGGGCTAGCCGTCGCTAGCCCGGCGCGCAAGGGTCTTGATGGCCAATTCAACCTGCCCCGGGCTTTGAGGCATACGCAGTAGCCCAAGGTAATCGCCCTGGGGGTTAAAGATGACCACGTTGCCCGTGTGGTCGACGGTGTAATCCCCGTCCTCCGTCGGAACCTTCGCAAAGGCCACGCTGACCTGGGCGCCCAGGGTCTCGATGATATCAACGGCTCCGGTCACGCCTCGAAAGGACGGGTCAAAATGACTGACGTATTCCCGAAGGCGTGCGGGCGTGTCCCGTTCCGGATCGACGCTGACCAGTAAGCCGCGAAAATCCGGGCCGCCCTCCGCCTCAAGGCGACGCCGACCCTCCGCCAGCACGGAGAGCGCCACGGGGCAAATGTCGGGGCAGGAGGTAAAACCGAAATAGGCCAGCGTCCAGCCCCCCGCTAGGTCCGCTTCCGTGAAGGGCTGGCCGTCCTCCCCCACTAGGGCGAAGGGTGCGACCTGCCTGGGCTGGGGAAGCAGCACGATACCCTTTTCCCGAAGCTCCGCATCGGACAGCACGGGCTCCCGGAACATATTGTTGGTAAACAGCCCCAGCATCAGCGCCATGAAGGCAAAGCAGCCAAGAAGCGTATTGCGAATACCAGAACTCATGCCCCAAACCCCCATTGCGTCGGCAGGGCCCCGGCCACGAATTGGGGCAAAAGGTAGTGATCCACCAGCAGCGCCACAAACAGCAGCATCAAATAGAGGATGGAGTAGCGGAAGGTTTCCATCGCCGCCCGGGGGTGGCGATCGAGCAGCAGCACCACGGACCAATAGAGGAACCCGGCGCCCAGGGCGATGGCCGCCGCAAGATAGAGCCAGCCGCTCATGCCAATGGCGAAGGGCAGAAGGGTGGTCGCGATCATGATCAGGGTGTAGAAGAAAATGTGCCACTTTGTGTATTGCTCGCCGTGAGTCACGGGGAGCATGGGCATGGCGATATCTTCGTATTCATCCTTTCGTGCGATGGCCAGGGGCCAGAAGTGGGGCGGCGTCCAAGCGAAGATAATCAGCACAAGCAGCAGGGCACCGGGTTCCACCGTTCCCGTGATCGCCGCCCAGCCAAAGAGCGGGGGCGCAGCGCCGAAGAGGCCCCCGATCACGATGTTTTGCGGCGTCGCGCGCTTCAGCCAGAGCGTATAGATGAAGCCATAGCCCACCCAGGACGCAAAGTTCAGCCAGGCCGTGAGCGGATTCACGAAGGCAAAGAGCACCACCATGCCCAGGGCGCCGGTGGCCGCGGCGAAGGCCGCGCCCTTGGCGAAGGGCACCCGTCCCGTCGCCACGGGGCGATGCTGGGTGCGGGCCATGCGCGCATCAATCTGCGCATCGGCCAGATGATTGACCGCTGCGGCGGATCCGGCCACCAGGGCGATGCCCAGGAGAGACCAAAGCAGTAAGCCTAGGGGCGGCAGCGTCGGCGTGGCCAGGAAACTGCCCACGGCGGCGCTCAGGAGCATGAGCATCACCACCCGGGGCTTGCACATCTCATAGTAATCACGCCAGGACAGGGCCAAGGGCGCGCCGGCCAGGGTACTTTGGCTCATGAAGCGCTCGCGCGGGTTGCGGTGTGGAGGCGGTAGTTTACAGCGACGGTGACCAGCAGCAAGGCAGCCCCCACGGCGTTATGGGCCGTCGCCACCACCAGGGGTAAGCCCAGGACCACATTGCCAATGCCCAGGGAAATCTGCAGCCCCAAAACGGCGCCTAGGGCCTGACCCCAGCGCCGAAGGCCGAGCGTCTCGGGAGCGCGAAGCAGGCGAAGGATCATCCAAAGCCCGAGGGCCGCCACAATGAGCGCGCCAAGGCGATGAACGAAGTGGATGGCCACCCGCCCTTCCCCGTAAAGCGCTCCGCCCAGATAGTTCGGCCCAACCTCCTGGGTGAAATCAAAGCCATGGGCGAAGTCCGCCTCGGGCACCCAGGCCCCCTGGCAGGTGGGGAAATCCGGACAGGCGAGGGCTGCGTAGTTCGAGCTGACCCAGCCGCCCAGGGCAATTTGGCCAATCACCACCACCAGCAGCGCAAGGGCCCAGGGGCGAAGGGCCTGCGCAGCATCCTGAAAGGCCGGCGGTGCCGGCAGCCAGCGCCACCCCAAGCGAAGGGTGAGAAGCCAAAGGAGCGTTAAGGTGGTAAAGCCTCCGAGGAGGTGCGCCGTCACCACCTGCGGCCAGAGCTTCAAGGTGACGGTCCAGGCCCCAAAGGCCCCCTGCAGCATCACCATGCCAAGCAGCGCTAGGGGAAGCTTGAGGGGCTGCCCCGGGCCTCGGTTTTTGAGGGCCAGCGCGACGATGCCCAGAATAAGTAGCCCGAGGCTGCCCGCAAAGTAGCGGTGGATCATTTCGGGCCAAGCTTTCTCGGCCTCGAAGGGCGCGTCGGGATAGAGGCGCTCGGCCTCCGCGATATCCTCTGCCGCCTGGGGCACCCCCAAAAAGCCGTAGCAGCCGGGCCAATCCGGGCATCCAAGGCCCGCGTCCTCAAGGCGGGTCCAGGCCCCTAGAATCACGACCACTGCCGCAAAACCCACGGCGAAGGCCGCTAGCGTGAAGCCCGGACGTCGTTGCTGTTCCATAAATCGCCTCTTAGCCGATATTCGAAAGGCGGAGCAAGCGGCGCAGATCGCCTAGCAGGGGGGGCCCAATCTGGTCCCAGCTATGCAGCATCACGACGTTGCCCAGCGGATCGATCACCAACAGCCCGTGTTCCGGTAAGCCCGTTTCAAAGGAAGGATCATTGCCTCCGGCGAGGCGTCGCCCGGTCACCGCCAGGGACAGCAGCTCGGCGGGGGCATCCAACAGCTCCATGCGAGGGAAGGCTTCGCTGAGGGCTGCGCGGGTGGCGCGATTAAAGCCCGGGGGCAGCGCCGCAACCCGAGCGATGCGGTCGTTATCCCGACCCAGGAGTAAATGAAGCTGGCGGAGTAGGGTCACCTGTTCAAGGCAGGCGTCATCGCAATCGCTGTCCATCACCAGCACGAGGCGCCATAGGCGAGGCCCTTCCACGGACGCGGGAACACCGCCATCGGTCAGGGAAAGCTCGCTGAACTCTCCAGGCGGAGAAAGCAGCGCTCCGGAGTTGGTTTGTGCGCCGGAAATGCGATCGCCCGCGCCGTAGTACATCACGATGGCCGCGAAGAGCGGCATCATGCCCAGGATCACCAAGGCAACGAGAAAGGCCCGATTACGATTCCGCCGCTTGGTGTCGATCACCGGGGAGGCCGCGTTGTCAGAGTTTTCCGTCATGAATCGTGCTCTCGCTGTGGGGTGCGCTCAAGGGACGCAATAATCCATCCAAGGATGAGGACCAGGGCAAGCCCCAGCCACTGCAACCGATAGCCCCGGTGCTGGGCCGCGCTCATGGGCGGCGTCAGGCCCTGGTAGCGCTCGACGCCCTCCACTTCCGGGGAGGCCACCAAGAGGGCCTCGCGGAGGGTCACCTCCGGCCCAAAGGCCGCCCGAAGCTCAGGCCACCGAAGGGCCTGAACGCGCCGGGGCCACTGATCGCTGGGCGCCTCGTCCCCCAGCACCGGGCGGGCGGGTGGGGCCGCCCGCAAATGACCACTCACCGCCACGGGCCCAGAAGGCAAGCTCAGGGCCGGCAATTCACTCCGTAGCGCTGGGGCGGGGCGAAAGCCCAGATCCACCAGCACCCAAGTGCCATCCTCTAGGGCCAGGGGTACGAAAAGGCCATAGCCTGCTCGGCCCCCGGCCGTTTGGTTGTCTAGCCAAAGCGCGCGAGGCGCCTGCCAGCGGCCCTGGGCGAAGGTCGGGGCCAGCGCCCAGGCCTCCTCCGGCTGGGACAGCCAGGCCTCTAAGCGCTGCGCCGGCTGCGCGCCCTGGGTCGCCAGGCGCGCTTCAAGCACCGCCTTCTCCGCCGCGCGGCGATCCTGCCACGCCGCTAGGGACAGCACCAGCGGCAAGAACACCGCGACGAAGATCGTCAGGCCCCGCCTTGGACGAAATCTCATGGCATTGGTTCCCGAGCGCCGCGCCCCGGCTGCGCTATACTGCGCGCCTCGGGCCTTTGCGGAGTTGGCAACGGCCAACCCCACCGCTTACGCAGGATCTCCTATGCCGACCCCGCTCCTAAAAGTTCTGATCCTTGTTCTCTTCGTGGCGGTACTGGCCAGTCTTTCCAGCGCGCTGATGTTCCTTTTCAAAGACCACGAGACCGGTCGCAAGCGAACCCTCTATGCGCTGGGCTTGCGCATTACCTTAGCGATCGCTTTGATGAGTTTGGTGGGCTATGGACTGCAGACGGGGCAACTAACCTTGGGCGCGCCGTGGCACGGCGCAGCTCAGTAAGGCTTCGGAGGCGGCGCAAGGCCGCCCCCGCAGCACGCCTTAGAAAATATAGACGAAGATAAAGAGCCCCATCCAAACCACATCCACGAAGTGCCAGTACCAGGAGCACGCTTCAAAGCCGAAGTGATCTTCCGGCGAGAAGTGGCCGCGGAGCACCCGCACGAGACACATGAGCAGCATGAAGGTGCCGAGGGTCACATGGAAGCCGTGGAAACCCGTCAGGATAAAGAAGGTCGAACCGTAGATGCCGGACTCAAGGGTCAGCCCCAGCGCCTCGTAGGCGTGGATGTATTCCTCTACCTGGAGGAATAAGAAGATGATCCCAAGCAGCACCGTAAAGGCCAGCCAACCGGTCAGCATGGCGCGCTTGCCAGCCTTCAGACCCGTATGGGCCCAGTGAATGGTGAAGGAGGAAAACAGCAGGATGGCCGTGTTCCAGAACGGCAGGTAGCTGAGCCAGCTGGAGCCCAGGGCCGGCGCGGCCATGGTTTCCGCAGGGCCCGGGCGATATTCGCTGGGATTGGTACCGGAGGCCCAGTCGGGGCTGAAGGACGGCCAGAGGTACTGCCCCGCCATGCCCTTGTCTCCTTCACCGCCGAGCCAAGGCACGGCGAAGTTGCGCACGTAGTAGAGGGCGCCGAAGAAGGCGGCGAAGAACATGACCTCGGAGAAGATGAACCAGCCCATGCCCCACACGTAGGAGCGCTTGAGCTGAGCGCTGGCGAGACCGGCGTGGTTCTCCTTGATAACCGTCGAGAACCAGACATAGAGCACGACGCCGATAATGCCGAAGCCCGCCCAGGTGAGGAGGCTGCTGGCATCGCCGCCATCGGCGCTGGCATTCAGGGAAGACCCGAAGCCATACATAAACATGATGAGGCCCAGAGCAAGCCAGACAGGCAGCTTGCTGTCATGGGGCACATAGTAGGTCTCTTGGCCCGCGTGATGGTCGGTCATGCCGTGTTCTCTCTCCGTTTAAGCTGACGTGGGGGCCTTAGCCGCCCGCCGCCCCAGTGTCACCAGCTGCGGAAGCAACCGGTGCGCGCTTCGTGGCCAGGGCCTTTTCGAGGGCATAGCGCCCCGAGGCCTGGTCCGTGATATCAAACATCGTGTAAGACAGGGAAATGGTGACCACGCCCTCGGGCAAATCCCGATCGACAATAAACCGCATGGGCATTTCAACCTTTTCCCCGGGCATCAGCACCTGCTGATCAAAGCAAAAGCATTCCGTCTTGTGGAAATAGGACGCGGCACGCCCCGGGGCGATGGACGGAATGGTCTGCGCCACCATGGGACGATCGGTGGGATTCTCCGCGTAGAACATGGCAACGTTCACGCCACCGGGATTCACCGTCATACCGCCCTGCTTAGCGCCGAAGTGCCAGGGCATGGCCGCATTGGTGTTGGTGACGAAACGAACTTGCACGTCCCGGGATAGATCGGGCTTCAGCGCCGCCGGCGCCGCTTCGTAGCGGCCTCCGGTTTTGCCATTGAGGCCCGTCACTTCACAGATCACGTCGTAGAGCGGGACCAGCGCAAAGGCGAAGCCAAACATCCCCACGCCCCCAAGGACGAGGCGAAGTACGGTGCCTTTGGTTTGTCCTGCGCTTTCGGCCATGACGTCGTCCTAGGCCCCGGCGGCGTACCGCCGGGGCGCGGGGTCCTTAGGAAACCTTCGGGGGCTCGGCAAAGGTGTGGTACGGCGCCGGCGAAGGCACGGTCCACTCAAGTCCTTCAGAGCCTTCCCACACTTCCGTGGTGGCCTTCTTACCGGCGCGGGTGGCCTGGACCAGGATCCAGAGGAACAGCAGCTG
>Ga0181594_10006122_pt1 | contig 10457 bp, 8 predicted proteins | sample 071ome_18_FD_145603 | JGI IMG/M metagenome (GOLD analysis project Ga0181594, IMG submission 145603) | Coastal salt marsh microbial communities from the Groves Creek Marsh, Skidaway Island, Georgia - 071413BT metaG (spades assembly) | ecosystem: Environmental > Aquatic > Marine > Intertidal zone...
CGGATGGGGCCTCGACAGACTCATCGCCGTGTCCAGATAGTTGCAGCCGGCGTTGAGGGCGCCGATGAAAATAGACATGACGAAACGTGGATCGACGAAGTTCGCGACATGGGTGATGCCGAGCGCCGAACATGCCTGCGCGACCTCCTCTGCGCTGCTCGCGTCGATGGCGATGCCGTTGAAACGCGCATCGTCCACGTGTTGGGCAAGGGCTGAGGCTCTGGTCTCGTCGTAATCGGCGATCACCCAGGCGTCGAAGAAGTCTCGCCGTTTCGCGATGAGCGCGGCGGATGTCCCAACTCCCCCGGCGCCGATCGCAAGGACTCGCATGGTCAGCCGTCGATCCGGCCGTCGAGCAGAGGCTGGCTCGGATCCCAGGACTCACCACTCTTTCTCTTGGCCATCCCAGAGAGCGCCTCGAGGACTACCCGGTTGCCGAGCAAAGCGGTGACGTCGGCGTGGTCGAACGGAGGCGACACCTCGACTACATCGATACCAAAGAGGGGAACCTGGTAGGCGATCTTGCGCACGGCATCGAGGAGTTCACGCGACGACAAACCGCCGGGCTCGGGAGTTCCGGTGCCGGGTGCGAGGCCGGGATCCACGACGTCGATGTCAACACTGAGGAAAACGCCATCGCAATCCTCCATCGAACTAGCGATGGCTTCATCAAGGACCTCATCGAGACCGCGGTGGACGATCTCGGTCATCTCGTAGGACCGCATGTTCTGTTCGGCCATCCACTGGAGGATGTCTGGCGGTGGCCAATAACCACGAAGTCCGATCTGGAAGAACTTGTCCCCGCGAGCCGCGCCGGACTCGATGAGGCGCCGCATCGGTTGTCCATGGCCGATGAGGGAACCGAATTCGATATTGCCCGTGTCTGCGTGGGCATCGAAGTGGATGACCGAGACCTTGCCCCAGCCGCGTGCACGGGCGACGCCTGTCACATCAGGCCAGGTGATGGTGTGGTCGCCACCCAGGACGAGGGGAACTGCACCGGTCGCCGCGATCTGCTCGATCACTTTCTCAAGATCCGCACACGAGCGTTGGGCGTCGCCGGAATACAACTCGACGTCGCCAACGTCCACCACGTTCAAGTCCTGCAATCCATCCACCCGCATCGCGAGCGAGGGACGTGATCCGTCATGACCGAGGTAGCAGGCCGCCCGCATCGCCTGCGGACCGAACCGAGCGCCCGAGCGGTAGGACGTTCCACCGTCGAACGGTGCACCCACGATGACAACATCGGAACCCGAGTACGTCGCGGGATCTTCGAGATCCGCCTTGGGGACTCCGAGGAAGGTGTAGTCCGGGCCGTACTGGCTTCCGTAGCGGGTCATGTCAGGACTTTAGTCCGCCACGGTGGCTAGCGACGCCTCCTAGGATGGGGTGTTCGGTCAAGACTTGGCCGCCTGCAACAGGTTGGAGAGATTCGTGTTCGCACGTATCGGAATCACAGCAGCGATAGTCACCTCACTCGCGCTGACACCCATGAACGTCCACGCTGCACCTGACTCGAAGGCCGAGCCACCCAACCCCGCCGAACTGCGCGAGACAACCACCGCCCTGCTCCAACCGGGCGATGTCACCGATGCGTTGGGCAGTGCCACTTCCCAAAACATCGGTTACTACATCCCTACGGGTGGCCAGGATCCCTATCCCGTATGTCTCCCACCCAAGGGCAAGGACGCACTTCCTGATCTGGCAATGACGACCGGGTACTTCAGCACGATTGGCGATGTCACGGAACAGGCTGTGGTCTACGCCTCGGCGTCCGCAGCCCGATCAGCATGGAGCGGACTCACCAAGCAAATCCGGCGAGCATGCGAGTACTCAGGCACGGTGGACGGCAAGAAGATCACCATCACCAATGGGACACGCAGCGATGGCGGCATGTGGACACGTCGTGATTCGAAGTCCACCAATTACGCAAGCGAATACACGGTCATAAACCTCGTCGAGGATGCCATCGTGTGGCTGCGCGTAGAGAATCCGAGAGGGTCTTCCACGACCACCGCACAACGAGATGGAGTTAGTGCCCTACTTCCGGTACTCACCGATCGCTACGCCAGTCGGGCCGCCGGCGGAGGAGTGCAGTCAACACTCCTGTCGATCGCCGAGACCGCGATGGTGACTCCCGGGGATATGCCGGCGACTCTTCCCATCGATTCGCCCGAGGATGGTGCGTGGTCTTTCTTCACGGCGAACCTGCCGGGAAGCGTTCCGTTCAACCCCTGCTACCCGACTGACTCAGACATCCTTCCGGCCGGAACCGGGACCTTCTCGGCGAGCTTCGGTGGGACCGGTGACATCCAAGCCTCGGGGGCGTCGGTCTGGCAGCAGGTGTTCACGTACGCCGATGATTCGGCAGCCGACGCAGCGTGGAAACAGTTGTCCTCGCGCATCACGGAGTGCACGGCGAGTTCCGGAAAGCTGTATAGCAAGACCAACTCAGCGTGGAAGAGCACCCAAGGCACTTCGGCCGTCACCGTCGATGGCACTCCGGGTATCTACGTCCGCTACATCACAACGCAGGGAGCGAAAGCTAAGGACGCCCGCTTTACGTCCCGGGACTACCAGCTGATGCTCAAGGACGGCAGCACCATCTCCTGGCTCAGCTACAGCGCGGGTGTTCCAGGGATCAAGAAGTTGAACATCGACGAACCTGCCGTAAACCAACTTGCGGTCGAGCTGATCGACCGATTCGTCAACACGGTGGTGACACTGGGTTAGTGGCTGGCGTCACTACGAGTCGAAGCCGAGCCCCATTCGATCGAGGAGTCGCAACCACAGATTGCGCTTTCCACCATGGGTGTCCGCACGGTGCAGCGACGTCGTCGTCCATTTGATGCCCAGACTTCGCAAGGGTTCAGGTGGGAACGGCATCGGCTGGGACTTGACCATATCCAGGCGTGTTCGCGCGGTGTCGTGCCCGTCAAGTAGATCGAGGACGGTTTGTCCAGCAAACCGGCTCGCACCCACCCCGAGCCCGGTGAAGCCGGCAACATAGGCGACTTTCCCTCCGGCCTCGGTTCCCCAGAACGCGGTGAACCGCGAGCAGGTATCGATGGCGCCACCCCACGCATGAGAGAAACGCAGGCCGTCGAGCTGCGGAAATGTCTGGAAGAAGTGTGTTGCGAGACGGGCGTAGGAATCATCGTCGTTCTCAAACTCCGGCCCGAAACCATTCCCCCGGTGATACACGGCGTCATAGCCACCCCAGAGGATCCGGTCGTCTTCGGTGGGTCGGTAGTAGTGGAATTGGTTGCCCGAATCGCTGATGCCCTCGCGGGCCAGCCAACCGATGGACTCCCACTGCGCCTCAGAAAGCGGCTCGGTCATCAGCACGTAGTCATAGACCGGAACAACGCGATGCCGGACGGCGGGAACGAGACTCGGGAACGCATTGGTCGCCAAGACCGCGCGCTGGGCCGTGATGGTGTGGTCTTCCGTGTGCAGCGCTACCCGGTCGTGTTGATCCTCGAGGTCGGTGATTTCGGTGTTCTCATAGACCCGAATACCGCGCAGTTTCGCCGTTTCCAACAGGCCCCAGGCGAGCCGCGCGGGATCGACCAGAGCTACCGAACGCGAATCTCGCAGGCCCGCGAGGTAACTCGGTGAATGAATGGACCGCCGCAGCGCATCCTGATCGAGAAACTCAACGCCGAGATCGAAGGCGTTCATTGCCTCGACGGTTTCGAGCAACTCGTCTACCTGATGGTCGGCAACGGCAACATCGATTTCGCCCGCACGTCGAAAATCGCAATCAATGCCGTTCAACTTGACGAACGTTTCGATGTCCTCGAGGTTCTGCTGACCCAGCGCAAGCAGCGACGGCAGTTCCTCCGACCAACGGGACAGTCCGTTGCCGAACCCGTGGGTCAGGCTCGCCGCGACGAAACCGCCGTTTCTGCCCGTTGCTCCATCGGCGATTTGGGTGCGCTCGATGAGAACGATGTCGCGATCGGGATCGACGTCGTGGGCAAGGAGCGCGGTCCACAGACCGCTAAAACCGCCTCCAACGATCACCAGGTCTGCATCGATGTCGCGATCAAGGGACGGTTCGGGTTCAGGACGATTCGGATTATCGAGCCAGAACACCGAGCGCTCCGCCTCGGCAATAGACGCGATCGCCTTGGACGTGGACTTTTCAGCGAATTGCACCAGGACTCCTGATGAGTTGAAGGACTCGATACGCGACCGTCCGTCGCGCTGTCCCACCAATCCCTTCGTGCATCGTCGTGGCCAACAGTTTACGTGATGATTCCGCTTTGCTGGGGATTCAGTGACCCCTCCGAAATATGGGCGTGGCCGTTCGGAAACTAGGAGCGCGAGAGAGCATCCATGCTGAGTGCCTTGAGGTCCGCGTCCCGTTCGGCAACCGATGCCTCCAGCGCTTTGCGCTTACGCCAGGCCACGAACTGGGCAACCAAGACGATGGTCAAGGCGACCAGGAAGACCAGCGTGGCCAGGGCGTTCACCTGCACCGGAATGCCGCGCTGAGCCGCGCCCCAAACGTAGATCGGGAAGGTGACCAACGTGCCTGCATTAAAGAAACTAATGATGAAATCATCGAAACTAAGAGCGAATCCGAGCAGCGCCGCACCCGCGATACCGGGAGCCACCAACGGGAAGGTCACGTACCGGAAGGTCGCGCTCGAATCGGCGTACAGGTCACGTGCGGCCTCTTCCAGGCTCGGATCCAACCCCTGCAATCGCGCCTTCACGGCAACAACCACGAACGAGATAGTGAACATAATGTGAGCGATGATGACGGTGGTCGTGCCGAGGGGAAACGTCATGTTTAGGAACAGCGCCAGCAGGCTTGATCCCATCACGACTTCCGGCGTGGCCATAGGCAAAAAGATGAGCAGATTGGTGCTCTTGCGCCCTCGGAAGCGATAACGCACAAGAGCAAAGGCGATCATCGTGCCGAGAATCGTGGCGACGACGGTGGAGATCAGCCCGATCTTGATGCTTTCGATGAACGACTCGCATACGCCGGGAATTCCACACATATTGGTCCATGCATCCAGCGAGAAGCCGTACCACTTCGTGTTGTACTTGCTCGGCGGATCGTTAAAACTCAAAACGCCAACCACCGCGATCGGGATAAACAGGTAGATCAAAACCAGAATCGCAACAACGGTCAGCAAATGTCTGCGGATGATCTTCATCAGACCAAGTCCTCCGTTCCGGATCTACGAATGTAGATCGAAACGATGATCAAGATGATGAACATGAGAATCACCGATAGGGCGCTCGCGATCGGATAATCACGGAATTGGATGAAGTTCACTTGAATGGCCGAGCCAATCATGCGGGTCGTGATCGATCCCAAGAGTTGCGCGTTGATGTAATCACCAGAGGCAGGGATAAACGTCAGCAGAGTTCCCGCCACGACTCCGGGGAGAGACAAGGGCCAAACGATTTTCCGGAAGGTCGTCACCGGAGATGCGTAGAGATCATTCGATGCTTCGATGAGCCGATGGTCGATCTTGTCCAACGCTGCAAAGAGCGGCAGGATCATGAAGGGCAGGAAGTTGTAGGTAAGACCAGCGATAACGGCAATGCTGGTGCTGAGGATGCGTCCTTCAGGTAGTACCCCGAGCGCATTGAAGAAGCCGGTTACCGGGCCTTCGTCGGCCAAGATGGTGCGCCACGCGTAGGTGCGCAGCAGGAAACTTGCGAACGTGGGGGCGATCACCAGGACCAGCAACAGGCCCTTCCATTGTCCTCCCCGAAAAGCAATGAAGTACGCAAGTGGGTACGCGATGATCAGGGCGAAGATGGTTGCCAGACCGGCGTAAATGAAAGATCGCACGTAGAGATTGCCGTACTGCGTGATTGCCTCGGCGTAGTTGGCGATATCGAATCCCGGGGCGTACACACCCGACGCGCCCGCGGGCACCTGCAAGCTCGTGACGATCAACGTGACGAACGGAATGGCGAAGAAGACCGCCAGCCAACCCATGCCAGGCAGCAACAACAGATACCCGGTCCGAGCTTTGCGCGCCGCCACCTGCGGGGGTGTGTCCGAACCCGCGTTGGACGTAGGGACGAGTGCCGGCATCAGGCCACCGAGGTCTGCTCGGTCTCGACGTTCTCCTGCGAGAGGCCGGTTCCATCCAATCCGAAAGCGTGGGCGCGATCCCAGTGCACCTCGACCGAATCACCCACAGCCGAACGATCCCCCACCACATCGTTTTGCTCGAAGACCGAGATCTCCTCACCCCAACTGGTTTGAACCAGGTACTGGGTGCTCACACCGGTGTAGGAGACGTCGACAACGCGGCCAGCAACGCGATCATGATGCTCGGGGATGTGATCTCCAGCGTCGACGATCGTCATCTTTTCCGGCCGCACCCCAACGATGACGGAACCTCCAGGAGCGCTGTTGCGAGTGTCCGGGACCGTGAACTCGTGACCGTGCGAGGCCACCTTGATGGCGTCCGCCGCGCTACCAGCCCGCTGCCCCGCAAAAAGGTTCGACTGCCCGAGGAAGCGTGCAACGAACACCGTGGTCGGAAGCTCATAAATATCCGCGGGGTCGCCCATCTGCTCAATCCGACCCTCGTTCATCACGGCCACGGTGTCGGCCATCGTCATGGCCTCCTCCTGATCGTGGGTGACGTGCACGAAGGTCGTGCCGACCTCAATTTGGATCCGCTTCAGTTCAATTTGCATTTGCCGACGCAACTTCAAATCAAGAGCACCCAGCGGCTCATCCAAAAGCAGGACATCCGGTTCGTTGATGAGGGCTCGGGCCACCGCAACTCGCTGCTGTTGCCCACCCGAGAGCTGCTTGGGCTTGCGCCTCGCCAACGGAGTCAACTGCACCAGATCGAGCATCGATTCAACGATCGGCTTTACATCCTTGATGCCCCGCCGCCGCAATCCAAAAGCGACATTTTCGAAGATGTCCAAGTGCGGAAACAGTGCATAAGACTGAAACACGGTATTGACCGGCCTTTTGAATGCCCGAAGCCCCGTGACATCACGGTCTCCGATCGAGATAGAGCCAGTGCTCGGATCTTCTAGGCCTGCCACCATCCGCAGCGTGGTCGTTTTGCCACAACCGGACGGACCGAGCAGTGCGAAGAAACTTCCGGCAGGGATCGTCAAGGTGAGGTCATCTACAGCGACGAAGTCACCGAACCTCTTGGTCAGATTCCGAAGGTGAAGGTCCTCGACCCTTCGCTGCTCGGCCATCGACCACCTTTCTGAGGGGAACATGAGTACGGGGGCTCTCGCCCCCGTACTCATGTGAACTAAAGGCCGATGGCCTGCTGGAACATGCGCTCGTACTTCTCGTTCTGCTCCGGCGTAAGAGACATGAAGACGTAGGAGTTGTTGAGCTCCTTGTCCGTGGGGAAGATCCACGGGACCTCAACGAGCTCGGGGTCGATGTTTTCCATCGCCTCGCGGGCACCCTTGACCGGGGAGATGTACCAGACCCAGGCCGCGACCTCAGCCGCGATTTCTGGCTCGTAGTAATAGTTCATGACTGCTTCAGCGTTCTTCTTGTGGGTAGCCGTGGACGGGATTAGCAGGTTGTCGCTCCACAGCATGCCGCCGGATTCCGGCAGCGAGAAGCCGTAGTTGCCGTCCATCGCGAAGACGTCCCCGGACCAGCCGATACAGGCAATGATGTCGCCGGTTTCGAGTGCGTTGATGTAGTCGTTGCCGGTAACTTGCCGGATCTGACCCGATGCCACGATCTCGCTCAATTTATCGATGGATGTCTCGAACTCTGCATCGGTGAAGTTGGCGGGGTTGGCCCCTTGCCAAGCCATGATGCAACCCATCGTGTCCCGCATCTCCGACAGCAAGGTCACGCGACCCTTGAGGGCCGGATCGAAGAGTTGGTCCATGGTGTTGATTTCGCTGACCCCAAGAGTCGATTCGAGAAGATCGACGTTGTAAGCCAGGCCTCCGAAACCACTTTGCCACGGGAGTGAGTACTCACGATTCGGGTCGAATGAGACGTCGTAGTAGGCATCGACCAGATTCTTCATGTTCGGGATATTCGCCGGGTCGAGCTTCTGTGCGAACCCATTTTGGATCCATAGGCCCACCATCCAGTCTGTGAGGACAACGAGGTCGCGCTCGATGTCTTGGCCTTGCTCGAGCTGCGTGCGCACCTTGGCGTAGAACTCGTTGTTGTCGTTGATGTCCTCGTTGTATGTGACCTCGATCCCGGTTTGCTGCGAGAACGCATCCAGGCTCGGACGCCCGACCTCATCGTCGTCGTAGTCGATGTACAGGGGCCAGTTGGACCACGCCACGACCTTCTCGACATCGGACAGGTCTTCTGGACCCGTTTCGGTGGGAGTTTCGGCTGCGCTCTCGTCCGCCGACGTGGCTGCCTCGGTCGGTTCACTCGAAGTGCCTCCTCCCGCGCCACAAGCTGCGAGTGCAGCAGCAGTGCCGGAGATTCCCGCTGCCTGCAGCAGACGACGTCGGGATACCGACGAACGCATCGTGCCGGCGAGGGCGGCGATCATTTCAGGGCGGTGCGAGGTCATGACATTCCTCTCGTTCACGTGGTGAGAGGAATATAGGCCTACGGGAGCCGTTTTAGGGGGTTTAGACGGTTACTTTTCGGAGAAGATAGTCCGGTGCCAGCCCTTCTTGGCCGCGCCCGTTATGTCCAAATTGACATGTTTGACCTGGGTGTACTCCTCGAAGGAGTAGGTGGACATGTCCTTGCCGAAGCCGGACTGCTTGTAGCCGCCGTGCGGCATCTCGCTGACGATCGGGATGTGGTCGTTGATCCACACGCAGCCGGCCTGGATCTCCCGCTGCGCCCGTAGCGTGCGGAAGACGTCCGTTGACCAAGCAGACGCCGCTAGGCCGTAGACGGTGTCGTTGGCCAAGGCCAGCCCCTCGTCGTCGGAATCGAAGGGAAGGACAACCAGCACGGGCCCGAAAATCTCGGACTGGACGATCTCGCTTTCCTGAGGTGCATCGGTAATAACTGTTGCCGGGTAGAAGGCGCCCGAGGCGAGTGCGCCGCCTGGAATCTGGCCCCCGACCCGGACGGTGGCTCCGTAGTTCCTGGCTCGATCAACAAACCCGGCAACCCGCTCCTGCTGCTTGCGCGAGATAAGCGGGCCGATGTCCGTCGCATCGTCGAGCGGATCACCGATCACGATCTGGGAGAACAGGTCCGTGACACCTTCAACGAACGCGTCGTACAGCGGACGCTGGACATAGGCGCGAGTCGCGCACGTGCAATCTTGTCCAGTGTTGATGAGAGCACCAGCCGCCGCGCCCTGGATCGCGGCGTCGAGATCTGCGTCGTCGAACACCAGGAACGGTGCTTTGCCACCGAGTTCGAGGTGGACGCGCTTTAAGTTCGAGGTTGCCAACTCCATAACCCGCTTGCCCACGGGCGTGGAACCGGTGAAGGACACCATGTTCACGTCCGGGTGGGACATCAGCGCCTCGCCCGCGACCGGTCCAGCACCGGCCACCACGTTGACCACTCCGGCGGGGATGCCCGCGGCCGCGCAGTCTTCCGCCAGCATGAGCGTGGTGAGCGGGGTGATCTCCGCGGGCTTCAAGACGATCGTGTTTCCCGCCGCGATCGCAGGAAGCACCTTCCACATAGCCATCTGGAGCGGGTAGTTCCACGGCGCGATCGATCCGACCACACCGATGGGTTCCCGGCGGATGATCGACGTGTGCTCGCCGTCCCATTCGGCCGAAGCCTTGCCCTCGAGGTTGCGCGCTGCACCGGAGAAGAACGCGGCATTGTCGATCGAGCCGGGGACGTCGAACTCACGCGAGAGCCGAAGTGGCTTTCCGGCCTGGGCGGTCTCGGCCTGCGCGTACTCCTCCGCACGCGCCTGCATTTTGTCCGCAAGCGCTCGCAGCGCTTCGCTGCGTACGACGGGCGCGGCGGTGGACCACTCGGCATAGGCGGACCGCGCGGCGGTGACTGCGTCGTCGACGTCCTTGGGCCCGGCGTACTCGTAGGTCTCGACGATCTCACCATTCGCCGGGTTGATGACGTCTCCGCTCTTGCCGGACGTGCCCGCCTGTGACTTACCTCCGATGAATGCCGCGTCCATGGGTTCGCCTTTCCTCACGTATTCACGATGTTGCAGGAACATTGTGTCCTGCCAGGTGCCCTGGAACGTAATACTTCCGCTTAAGGAGTTGGCCCTGCGTTGGCCAGCCGAATCAACGCCACCGGGGTCATGGCGTCGTAACTAGTCATGCTGCCCCATAGCCAAAGCGATCAGCAGCAGCACCGTCATAGTGAGCAGCCCCACCAAGAACCATGGGATTCTCGCACGCGATGCCGTCGGTAACTCCTCCCGGAATGTCGTCATCAACAACACTCCACCCAAGAACGCGGTGCCGATCGCGAGTATGTACTCGTTAGCCGGCGGCAAGAGGTAGGCCGCAAGAAAACCGACTCCCACCGCCGCCATGCCTACCCA
>Ga0181594_10006123_pt1 | contig 10457 bp, 13 predicted proteins | sample 071ome_18_FD_145603 | JGI IMG/M metagenome (GOLD analysis project Ga0181594, IMG submission 145603) | Coastal salt marsh microbial communities from the Groves Creek Marsh, Skidaway Island, Georgia - 071413BT metaG (spades assembly) | ecosystem: Environmental > Aquatic > Marine > Intertidal zone...
AGCTTCTCATTGGCGGCCACGGCGGGCCGGGCGGCCACGCTGCTGAACACACCTGCCGAGAGGCTGGCGGCGCTGGCGGTGGTGGTCTGCAGGAAGCGGCGTCGACTGGTAGTGGGACGAGTGTGCAACATGAGAGGTCTCCAGGATGGACGGTGCAAGCCAAGAGCTGCAGGCGTGGTACGATTTAGACGTGCCGGTACCAGCCCCAGACAATGCCTGCGACGAAGGGTTTATTATGCCGCTTGGCCGAAAAATCTGCATCTCTCCCCGACTTTGTTTCGGCGTGCTGCTCGGTGCGTCCATCTTTGTTGCCTGCCTGGGAACCGAAGCCCGGGCGGACGACCCTCCCGGCACAGTCAAACTGCTGGAGCAGGCTGGTGGGCAACTGAAGCGAAACGCTGACGGCGGAATCACCGATGTCCGGCTGCAGGGACCAGCCCCAACCGAGGAACTTCTGGAGGCGCTGTCTACGCTGCCGCAGCTTCGCAGCCTGGTGCTGGCCGAAACAGAAACCAGCGACAAACAGCTTGCAGTGATTGGCCGGCTCAACCGCCTGCGCAACCTCGACCTGCGGGGCTGCCCAATCGGGAACGCCGGGCTGGCGCAGCTCGTCGGCATGACTGATCTCGCCGCGATTCGTTTTTCGGGTGAGTCCGGTGCCACAACGGTCGATGACGCCGGCATGATGCACCTGGCGAAGCTGCCGTCACTACGGACAGTTATGCTCGACTTTCTCTGGGTGAGCGAGGAAGGACTGGCCCTGCTCACGCCACTGCGTGATCTGACCGAGTTGACACTGGCCCAAACCCTCATCGGTGATGAGTCGCTGCCAATCGTAGCCCGCTTTACAAAGCTGCGGCGGCTGCGGCTGGCCCGCACGCCAGTTACCGGTGCTGGCCTGATGTCACTCACTGGTCTTGGGGAGTTACGTGACCTCGATCTAAGTGAATGCGCAAGCTTGGGCGACGCTGCGGTTGAGCCGGTTGGCCAGTTGCAAAGCCTTCAGCGGCTCAACCTCTGGCGGGTGCCGATCGGCGATGCGGGAGTGGCGAGGCTGCAATCGCTCACCAGGCTGCAGTGGCTCAACATCGACAATACCTTGCTGTCAGATGCCGGGCTTGAGGCGTTGACCGGAATGGAGCGGCTTGAGACGCTGCACCTGGGGTCGACGGCGGTATCGAATGCTGGCGTGCCCACGCTGGAGAAGCTCACGAGTCTGCGGGAACTCTTCCTTGCTCGGACCGCAGTTGATGAGGTGGGGATCACGCAACTGCAAAAGGCTCTGCCGCGAACGCGGATTGTCTCGGCCGCTGACTGAGCACGTGCTCAGGCCACGCCTGTCTCGGTCGCAAAGTCGTGAACAGCCGATTCAATCATGGCCCGCAGCTTTGGTTCAGCTGACCGGGCCACCTCAAGAATTTTTTCGACTGAGGCTACCTCCAAGGCATCGGGAAGGCACATGTCGGTGATCACCGAGAGGCCCAGCACCTTGAGGCCGGCATGCACCGCCACGATCACCTCGGGCACGGTCGACATGCCTACCACATCGGCCCCGATGCCCCGCAGGAACCGATACTCTGCTCGGGTTTCGAGGTTTGGCCCCGTCACCGCTACATAGACACCCCGGTGGGCAACAAAGTTTTCCTGTCGGGCGACTTCAAGGGCCCGGTCGATCAGCGGCATGGTGTAGGGGGCCGACATGTCGGGAAAGCGGGGGCCCAGCCGGTCGTCGTTGATGCCGATCAGCGGGTTGTCGTGCATCAGGTTGATGTGGTCGTCAATCACCATGATGTCACCACTGGCGTAGTGCGGGTTCAGGCCGCCGCAGGCGTTGGTGACGATCAGCAGTTCGGCGCCCAGCCGATGCAGTACCCGCACCGGCAGCGTGATCTGGGCCAGCGGATAGCCTTCGTAGGCGTGCATCCGCCCCTCCAGCACAATTACCGGCACACCTTTGAGCAGGCCGCAGACGAGCTGGCCAGCATGGCCATGGGCCGTGGAGCGGGCGAAGTGGGGGATTTCCTCGTACGGAATCTCGACCCGGTCGGTCACTCCAGCCGCCGCTGCCCCAAGACCACTGCCGAGGATGATGCCAACCTTCGGCCGCTGCGGCCACCGCTGGCTGATCGTGTCGCAGGCGGCGGTGATCTGGTCGTACTGCTCAAGCATTGACGGTTCACTTTCTGGACGATGGATAGCTGCCACCGCCGGAAACGTCCCGCCAGTGACACTCAACCCTTGCCGAGCAGGCCGCGGAACTCGGGATCGTCCCGTAGCGAGTCGAGGTCAGGATCGACCTCGAGGTGCGCGAGGTCGTCATAGCCAAGCAGGATGGCCCGCTTCAATGAGGCGATTGCCTCACGGGTCTGGCCCGCTCTGGCCAGAGAGCAGCCCAGATTGTAGCGAACCAGGGGGTCTTCGGGCAGCAGGTTGGTGAGTTGTTCGTCGAGTTCGACAGCGCGATCGACAGATCCCTTCTTCGAGACCAGCTCTGCCAGCACCCGTAGCACCTCGACATCGCGCTCGTTGCGAACGAGCAGCTGCTCGAAAAATTCAATATCGAAGTCGAGCTGCGAGAGATTGCCAAACCAGCGGCTGCTCCGAGGCGAGGCTTTTCGGTCCTGAGGGGCGTTGGCTCCGGTCATGGCTGACTCCAGCTGTCCGTCCGGTAAATCTCACGAGCGGCTACTTCTTGCCCCCTGACGGCTTGCCTGGGGGCGGAGCTTCGGGTTCAAGATCGGCGGGATGGTCCCAATCGGGGTCGGTCTCTTCTTCCTCGAAGTCATCGTCAAAGTCGTCGTCGAAGTCGTCGAAACTCGATTCTTCATCGGCTAGCGGGTCGTCGGCCGTCAAGCCGTCGTCGTCACCGATGTCGAGGTCATCTTCTCCATCGTCGTTCGAACAGACGACAAGGGCTCGCTGTCCCTCCCAAATGCCCCCAGCTGCGGGGTTGGTCCAAAAATCGAGGCGACTGAGCTGAAAGTCAGGATGGCCGGGTAACGCTCGGCTCCACCAGCCGCGGACGGGACGATCAAGGGAAGATAGAGATGGCATGGGCAATAGCTGCTCGCGGAAGAAAATGACCCGATGGTGCGGATTGGAAAAACTATACCGTCCGGCCGGATCAGGGAAGGGGGGCGTGTAGTTGTCCGCCGGGAAAATGACCGCAGAACTGCGATGCGAGTCGATTGAGGAAGCTCGTCAGGTGTGATAGTCGGCGTTGAGCCGGACGTACTCGGCTGTCAGGTCACTGGTATAGAACCGAATTTCTCCGGGTCCAGAACCCAATTCGATTTCGATTGTCGTCTCGCGGTTGTCGCGGATCGACGCCGAAACGGCCGCCGCATCGAACGCGACCGGTGCGGCGTTGCGGAACAGTTCAACACCGTTGACCCGCAGTACCAGCCGGCCCGGATCGAAGCCGACGCCGGAGTAGCCGGCTGCCGAGACGATTCGACCCCAGTTTGGGTCGGCACCGCTGACCGCTGTCTTGACCAAAGGGCTGTCGGCCACAGTGCGGGCGACCCGGCGGGCATCGTCACGAGTTTCGGCCCCCGAGACATCAATGCGGATGATGTGAGTGGCCCCCTCGCCGTCGTCGGCAATCTCATGCGCGAGGCTCTGACAGGCCTGAATGAGCGCCTCTCCGCAGGCCTCCAGGTTTTTTCCGGTGAGAGGGTCGGCGTCAGCGGCGCCATTGGCCAGGAGCAGGACGGTGTCGTTGGTGCTCATGTGGCCATCGACACTGACGCAGTTGAAGCTCACCTCGGTCGCCTCGGCGAGCAGCCGCTGGGCATCCTCCGGGGTCAGGGCGGCGTCGGTGATCACGATGCCAAGCATGGTGGCCAGCTTGGGGCCAATCATGGCTGCGCCTTTGGCCAATCCGAGTAACTGGAAGGCTTCACCGTTAGCTGAACGACCGAACGATGCACCTGCGAATTTTGGACGGGTGTCGGTCGTCAACAGACCGCGGGCGGCGGCCACAACGCTGGCCTCGTTGGCGGCCAGCTGGCCCGCTGCTGCGCGGATGCCGGCGTCAATTTTTTCCCGCGGCAGAAACTCGCCGATGATGCCGGTCGACATCACCAGCACGCTTCCCTCGAGGCTGCCGATTGCCTCGGCCGCAGTGGCGGCCATGGCGGCGGTGTCCTCTTCGCCCCGACTGCCAGTGCAGGCGTTGGCGTTCCCGGAGTTGACGACCACGCCCCGGAAGCCAGTTCCCGGTGTGCGGGCCCGGTCATAGGCGACCGGCGCGGCATAGACCAAATTTTGCGTGTAGACGCCGGCGGCGGTGGCAGGGCGGTCGGACACGACCAGCGTGATGTCCTCGCGGGTGGGGTTCCGCTTCAGTCCGGCGTGCAGACCGGCGACACGAAAGCCGCGAGGCAGGGAGGGCACGGGACCGCGAATCGGGGTTTCAGCAATGGCCATCGGCAGGTTTCAGAGCAGGCCCAGGGTTTCCGGAAAACCGTGCATGCAGTTGAAGTTCTGCACGGCGGCGCCGGCGGCACCCTTCACGAGGTTGTCGAGGCAGGAGATGAGCAGCAGCCGGCCGCGGACAGCCCGGGCGGTCAGATCGCAGAAGTTGGTGTCGACCGTATCTTTGGTGCCGGGCAGGTGGTCGACCAGCCGGACAAAACGCTCGTCACCGTAGGCTTCTCGCCAGATGGCGGTGACATGTTCCTCGGTGATGCCTGCGGTGGGGCGAACATAGATCGTGGCAAGGATGCCCCGGTCCATTGGCGCCAACTGCGGCGTAAAGATCACCTCCGGACGGGTCTCGGCATGCCGGGCAATAATCTGCTCGATTTCCGGCGTGTGCCGATGCCGGCCAACGTTGTATGGCGACAGACTTTCGTTGCACTCTGGGAAGTGCGTCATCAACTTGGGTGTGCGGCCTGCGCCACTCACGCCACTTTTCGCATCGACAATGATGTCGTTTGGCTCAATCGCGCCGGCCTTTACCAGAGGCGCGAGAGGCAGGATCGCGGCTGTGGCGTAGCAGCCAGGGTTGGCCACCAGATTGGCTGATGTGATTTGCTCTCGAAAGAGTTCGGGCAGGCCGTAGACCACGGTGCCAAGTCGGTTGGGATCGACATGGCTCTGGCCATACCAGTCGGCGTAGGTGGTGGCGTCGTCCAGCCGGTAGTCGGCGCTGAGATCAACCACCCGGCAGCCGCTCGCCAGCAGGTCAGGCACGACTGCGGCGCTGGCACAGTGTGGCAGGCAGCAGAAGACGACATCAGCTCGGCGGCCGAGGGCGGCCGCATCAAGATCTTCCAGCGGCAGGTCGAGCCGGCCGACCAGGCTGGGGTGGACGCTTGACACCGGAGGATTGCCCTCCTGGCGGCTGGTGACTGCCACGATCTCCACCTCGGGGTGCCGCAGCAGGTGCTTGATCGATTCCAGTGCGGTATAGCCGGTGGCACCGAGGAGGGCGACTTTGATCACGGGCGAATGACTGCGGGAGAGATGGGGGACAATGGCAGCAGGCGTTTGGCGTCAGGCCGCTGCTCTGACCAAATATAGCAGAGTCGAGCCAGCCGCTAGGATTCTGCCCCGCTCTGGTGACGCTGCTTAATCAGGCCAATCAGCCAGCGGGCGACGGCTGCCTTTGTGCCCTTCCGGGTGCCGACGAGCAGGTGTTCCCGATCGTAGACACTGACCGCTGTGGAGGAGGCATTGAGAGCGGAAAGATCGTTGAGCACGATTAAGTCGCAACGTTTGGCGGTTATTTTTTCAAGCGCCCGGGCAGGATTCCCGTCCGGCTCGAGGGCAAAGGCGACCATCCACTGGCCGGGACTTGCCCGCCGGGCCAGCGTGGCGATCACGTCGCGGGTCGGTTTGAGGCTGAGGTTCAGGCCCCGCTGCCGTGGCATTTTGCCAGCGACGCGGCTGACTGGCTCAAAGTCGCACGGGGCGGCGGTGGCAATCACGCCGGCCACCGAGGGCAGCCGTTCCAGGCATGCCTTCAGCATCTCACCGGTGGTGACGACCGGTACGACAGTGGCTTCCTTTGGGTAGCGGATGCTGACCGGGCCACTGACGACGGTGACCTGATGCCCGGCGGCCACAGCCGCCCGTGACACGGCCGCCGCCATTCGCCCGCTGGAGGCATTGGTGAGGTAACGGACGTCGTCAAGGTAAGCCCGTGTGGGGCCAGCCGTGATCAGAATGTGTGGCATGAATGGCCGTTGCGCGGCGGTGGCTTCAGGTGGCACTGGGGGTGAGCGTCGCTTCGATGGCGGTGACGATGGTGTCGGGTTCAGCCATCCGGCCGCTGCCTGACTGCCGGCAGGAAAGCCAGCCTTCCTCAGGTGGAATGATGGTCAGTCCGTCATGCACCAGCTGCTCAACATTTCGCTGTACGGCTGGCTTTGCCCACATGGCGGCGTTCATAGCGGGCGCAAGTAGCACCGGACATTCCGCGCAGAGCAGAAGCGTCGAGAGCAGATCGTCAGCGATGCCCTGAGCAGCCTTGGCGAGGACATCGGCCGTGGCCGGAGCGACGACAATCAGGTCGGCCCGCTGGGCGAGTTCAATGTGAGCCCCCAGTGGAAAGCGGCCGGGGTCGAAGCTCTTGGTGGCAACTGGTCGGCCGGTGAGGGCAGCGAAAGTGGCCACGCCGATGAACCGCCGAGCATTCGCTGTCAGCACGGCTGAGACTCGTGCCTGCCGCTGCACCAGGCAGCTAGTCAGCGCGGCGGCCTTGTAAGCGGCAATACCGCCGCCGACAGCAACAACAATTTCACGATCGGTGACTGGGGATGGCATGGCAACAGCGGAGTGGGAAGGCGAAGCTGAACTCTCCGACAGATCATACCTTGCCCCCACAGTTTCGCCCCGTCGCTACCGAGCAGGAAGCGACGCCCGCGTAGCGAGGAAACCCTTGATGTCCCCTCGCGGAACTTCAAGGCTACGGGGCCATGCATGGCACCGTAGCCGTAAAACTAAAAACTCGCGTCGAAATCGAGCGGGGCACCGGCCTCGGGGGACTCGCCGGTGATGCGAAGATTCATCGAGGTGTCGAGGAAGATTTTGTCTTGCTTGATCTCCTCAATCACGATCTGCATTTTGTCATCGCTGTCGATGTCAACGAGCGGCCGGCCGCCGGCGTTGAGGGCGACGAGACGCTTCTGAATGAGGGTGGAGAGTTTGAACCGGCCGCCAACCTTGTTGACGATTTCTTCTTCGCGGAGGTCGTCGATCATGTCGAGTCTGTCTGTCCTGGGGAGTGGGGCAACGGAACGGGAAGTTGGCGATGGTCAGGCGGGTGCCTGTTGGCGATTCGGCTGCTCTGGCAGGCCGGCGGCGAACAGGATGGTCTTCATGGCTGCAAGGGCGTCATCCACATTGTCGTTGACGACCCGGTGGCGGTAATGGTGCGATTCGCTGAGTTCGCGGTGGGCAACCTCGAGCCGCCGGGCAATTGCCTCTGGGCTTTCGGTGCCACGGCCGCGAAGCCGCTGTTCCAACTGGCTTGGATCGGCCGGCTCAACGAATATCGTCACCGCTTGAGGATATCGTTCGAGAATCGAAAGGGTACCCTCAACATCGATTTCAAGCACTACCCACTGGCCGCGGGCCAACCGGGGGCTGACCTCATCCTCCAGCGTGCCGTACCAGTACTGCCGGCCGTAGACTTGGCAGCACTCGATGAAATCGCCTGCGGCCCGCCGGCGGTCGAAATCAGCCGCCGCTAGAAAATGGTAGTCAACGCCGTCCTGCTCCCCCTCGCGAGGAGGGCGGGTGGTCGCCGAGATGCTGGGGATGAGTTGTGGGCAATCGGCAAGCAGCCGCCGCAGCAGCGTCGATTTGCCAACTCCGGAGGGGCCGGAAATGACGACGAGTTGTCCCGGTGCATCACTCATCTTGTCGTTGTACCCCACCGCCGGTGCGGTTGAAAAGTGGGGCAGCGGCAGCAAAGGCCGGATTGCTTCGCTCGGCGTTGGCAGCTGCCTTACTCGATGTTGGCTGCCTGCTCGCGGATTCGCTCGATCTGCGACTTGAGGTCGACGACTGCATGGGCAATTGTGACATCGACCGATTTTGAGCCGATCGTGTTAGCCTCGCGGCCGAGTTCCTGCGCTAAAAAATCGAGGCTACGGCCGGGTGCCGTGTCGGCCAGCAGACTCCGAAACTGTTCGACGTGGCTCTCGAGCCGAACGAGTTCCTCGGAGATGTCAGACCGGTCAGCCAGCAGGGCGACCTCGCGTATCAGGTCGTTTTCACTCAGGCTCGCCTGATGCGACTCCAGCACCTTTGCTACCCGTTCCAGCAGCCGCTGGCGGTGCTCGGCCACCACCTCTGGCACCCGCTGCCGGATGACTCTCACGAGCCGGTCAATTTCTTGACAGGCCTGTTCAAGGTCGGCGACGAGGGCGTCCCCCTCCGCTCGCCGCATGGCATCAAGTTGGTCGAGGGCCGCCGTGGTTGCCATTTGAATGACCGGCCAGCTTGCCTCAACGGCTGCGGTGTCAGGTGGTGAATCCTGCAGGACGCCGGGCAGGCCAAGCAGTGGGTCAATCGCCTGCGGGGTCGGAAGCCCGCGGGTATCGCAGAACGATTCCCAGTCGTCGAGATAGGCCGCCAGCTGTTCGCGGTCGAGTCGCCGGCCGCTCGGCACTGCGGTGCCGGTCACCTCGAGGCTGACCTGCAGGCTGCCGCGTCTGATCCGCTCTCGCAACGCCGCCTCGAGGCGGGGCTCCAGCAGGTGAAAGCCCTCGCGTGTGCGGATCGTGCACTTGAAGTGCCGGTGATTGACGCTGCGAATCTCGACCCGGCAGACCACGCCCTGACTGTCGGCGAAGCCTTCGCCGCACCCGGTCATGCTGCGGGCCATGGCGTCCTCCGCGGGCTATTCAGCCGGCTTGTCCGCCGGGGTTTGGGCTGGTTCGTCTGCCGGGGCCGCCGGTGTGGCTGCATCGGCAGCGTCAGTCGCATCAGCTGCGGGCGGCACTGCGGAAGCGGCAGCCGGCTCACCTGATTCTGCCCCGTCAGCCGGTTTGGCCGCTGGATCAGTTGCAGGCTCGGTCGAACCCTCAACCGGCTCACTCGGTAAGGCTTCGGTGGTGCCCAGCCCTTCGATCGCCTCCGGAGCGGCTGCTCCGAGGTTGGTGCTGAAGAGCGACTGCTGTGTTCCCAGCACGTTGATCGAGAGGATGCACAGCAGAATCCAGAAGGTGGCAACGCCGATGGTGATCTTGGTGAAGAGGTCACCCGCCTTGGTGCCGAAGGCGCTCTGCCCCCCCATGCCACCGAGGGCACCGGCCAGCCCACCGCCACGGCCCCGCTGGATGAGGACCAGCAGAATCAAAAAGATCGAGGTGCCAACCAGCATAAAGCCGAGCAAGAAGCGGACGAGCGTGAGCATGGGGAACCAAATCTCCTGAAAATTCTGCGAGCCAGCGGCGTGCGGGCCGCAAGACCGTCAATGTAGCGATCGGGGCCGGAGCCGACTATCCCGGGATCAGCCGGCAGCACCAAAATGCTTGCCGATGGCCAGGAAATCATCGGCTTTGAGGCTAGCGCCACCAACGAGCGCTCCGTCGATGTCAGGCTGGGACGCCAGCACCGCGGCGTTGTCGGGTTTGACGCTGCCGCCGTATTGAATCACGACGCTGTCAGCGGTGGCGGCATCGGTCAGCGTTGCCAGCCGGCTGCGGATCAGGGCGTGCACCTCCTGGGCCTGCTCCGGCGTGGCCACCTTGCCGGTACCGATGGCCCAGACCGGCTCGTAGGCGATGACGGTGCTGGCCAGGTCAGCAGCTGAAAAGCCGGCTAGCGAGCCGTCGATCTGACCGGTGACCACGGCGGCAGTGCGGTCCTGCTCGCGTTCTTCCAGTGTCTCGCCGACGCAGACGATTGGGGTGAGGCCGGCTGCCAGGGCCGCCTTGGCTTTGATATTGATGATTTGATCAGTCTCGCCGAAGAGCGTTCGCCGCTCGGAGTGGCCGACGATGCACCAGCGACAGCCGACGTCGACGAGCATGGCCGGGGCGATCTCACCGGTGAAGGCCCCCTTAGGCTGATCATGCAGGTTTTGTCCGCCCAGGGTGACTCCCGAAGGGCTTGAGCCGTCGGCAATCTGCAGCGCTGAGGCGACCGCCTCGAGATAGATCGCTGGCGGGCAGAGCACCAGATCGACACCGGCACAGCTGGCCGCCCCGGCAGCGACACCCTCGGTCAGGGCGACGGCAGCCGCGTGGTCGAGGTTCATCTTCCAGTTTCCGGCAACGATGCGGCGGCGGGCGGCCATGCGGGCTCCTTCGTTCTCAGGTGGCGTGTGGGAATGAAAATCTAGGGCGGCCGATCACGCCGGCCGCTTTCGACCATGTTCTATCAGCCGACGAGTGATGCCGCAGCATAGCTGCCAAGAATCTCGACCCGGGTGCATCGCTTTTCGAGCGACGCGATGGCTCGCCGCACCCTGAGGTCGCTGCGATGTCCCTCGAGTT
>Ga0181594_10006124_pt1 | contig 10457 bp, 7 predicted proteins | sample 071ome_18_FD_145603 | JGI IMG/M metagenome (GOLD analysis project Ga0181594, IMG submission 145603) | Coastal salt marsh microbial communities from the Groves Creek Marsh, Skidaway Island, Georgia - 071413BT metaG (spades assembly) | ecosystem: Environmental > Aquatic > Marine > Intertidal zone...
AGCGGCGCGGACAATTTTTCAACCGGAGTTTCCCAGATGAAAGCGTCGAGTTTGCCGGTGACGGGCGAGGCCGGCGCCCAGGTATCGGTGACAATGCCGTCGGAAATCCACATTGGATCGCGCGCGGCGCGCGTTGCCCGCCCAAGCCATTCGCGCACCTTGCCGTTTTCGCCGTGTTCGGTTTCCTCCAGATCGGCCATCAAGAGGCAGGCGCGAACAGTCGCGCGCGGTGCATTGGCGTCGAATACCGGATCCATCGTCTTGCGCGCCAGTTCGAAGTCGCGCGCCTCGAGTGCAGCACGGGCCAAAGTGAGCCGTGCTTCGATATGGTCCGGATATACCTCGGTCAAGGTCTTCGCCCGCGCCAGTCGGTCGGCAGCGGAATCGCCGGGCCGCATGTCCAGATATGCGCGTGCAATTTCGGGATGCGCCATGACGCGCCAGCCATCTTCCAAAATGCGGCCGGCGCGCCGGATGTCGCCCTTGCGGGCGAGCAGGCGACCAGCGGTTACATAGGCCGGGATCAGGTCGGGCGCCAACTTGATCGCTTCGCGTGCGATCCGCAGGGCCTCGTCAGGTTCGCGTCCGGCAAGCTCCATGGCGATGCCGGTTTTCAGAACCCCGCGCTGGCGATTGCCGGAGGTCTTGTCGATGGCCTTGCGCGCGATTGAACTTTCAACTACGGCCAAGGCCGCAGCCCATTGATCGGCGGTCGCGTGATATTCAAGCAGCGCCTGGCCGGCCCAGGGCAGCGGCGCCAGGTCATAGGCCTCTTTTGCAAATACGTGGGCAGCGGCCGTATCGCCATTGCGGCACGCTTCCAAATACAGGCCGCGCAGACCAAGGACCCGCGTTTCGTCATTTTCCAGCATCTGGTTGAACGTGCGGATGGCCTTGTCCCGGTCGCCGGAGATTTGCGCTGATTGGGCCTGCAACAAGGCCGCCAAAGGCACATCGCCCAAGTGCTTGGTCGCCTCGCGGGCGGCTTTTTCAGTCACTTTTGCATCGCCGATCGCGGCAGCCACCATGCCCTTGGACACGGCTGCATAGCCCTTGGTGTTGCGGCGTGCGCGTGCTGTCAGCGACATGATTGCGGGAATACGAAACACAAACCGGAGAATCGACCATGTAATAATCAGCACGATGGTGAGTACGGCTACCGCGCCGAGCGCCACCAGCAGCGTGGTTTCAATGCGATAGCCCTGCCACGTCAGGACGATTTCGCCTGGCCGGTCCGCTAGCCATGCAAAGCCGAATGATGCAGCGGCAAGAAGAACAAAAAACAGTAAGAGACGAATCACGAGGTCACTCCGGAACCAATCATCATGATTTCTGCTGCTGCAGAGTTTTCAACACGTCGGACAAGATCGCACGCGCGGCTGCTTCGGCTGCCAGCCTGCCCTGGAGGGATTTTGCCCAGCTGCCGGCGGCTTTTTGCCCGCTGGCCGGAAGCTGCCGGTACAATGCCAGCGCGTTTTGCAAGCGCCCGTCATCGAGAGCGGCAGCGATGCGAGTGAACAAGGCTCCCGGTGACGTGTCTTGCGTTTTGCCGATTGGCCGGACCCTGATAAGGCTAAAGGCGCTCTTCTTCAATCGATCGACGAGTGGAGCGCCGTCCTTGGGCTTTTCGGGGATGAGCAGTTTGGCTTCAAGCGCTTTGAATGTGCGGGCGAGCGCGTGACTGGTTGCAACGCCTTTCTCGGCGTGCGGTTCAAGCAGTTTGATGTGCCCGTCACCGGCTCCCATCGCTTTCATTGCGCCGATCAGCCCGCCAAATGGCTTGCCCTCGCCAATACGTTCAACCAGCGTTCGCGCGAGGATTGCGTTGGCCGCAGCGCTGGATCTTTGCAAGCTAGCGGACGTGTTCTTGTTCGCTGCTTCGATCGCTTTGGCGTTGCTGCCGATGGCGGCAGTGGATTTGGCCATTGCGGCAGAGATGGGCGCAATCTCTCCTTTTACCTTGTCGGTAAACCGTTTTTCGAGTGGCGCGAACTGGCCAGAGAGCGCGGAAACTTGCGTCTTCAGAGTCGTGAGGTCCGCCGATGGCTTGATGCCGGCTTCGAGTTTTTGCAGGCGCGATTCCAGTGCAGCAAGGCGTGGCGGCAATTTACCGTCATCCTGCAGTTGTCGCGACCGACCGGCCGGTGTTGCCGGGGCAGCGCCAGCCGGTTTTCTGATCGCTGGATCGGCTGTGACTCGTACACTTGTTTTAGCCTTGCTTGCCAGTTTTTCAAGCGCGGCAATCCGTTTCTCGAATCCTGATACCAGTCCGCTGCTCGATTTGACCGCGGTGCCGAGTTCGGCGCCCGTTGCGGCTACGCGCTTGTAGCTGGTTTCGAGTTTTGCTGCGGCGGTTTCGAGGGCCGTGATGCGCGCCTCCAGTTTGGCGGTATCGGGAACCGGGGCCTTCTTCAGGCCGGCAAGGCCGCTTTCATTCGCCTTGACTCTGGCAGTCAGTGCCGCGACGGCGGAATTGTCGCTGCTTACCGATTGCCATCCCCATGCGCCAATCAGCGCAATGGCCGCGCCGAGGACACCGGCTGCAGTTGCGCCGACAAATCCGCCGCTGATTCGGGACCTTTCCTGAACTGGCATGCGATCCCCGGGGGTTGTTCCGGGTTGTTTGGTGGATGCGGACGGCGGATTGCTTCGATCCCTCGTAGCAGCGGTGGCCTGCGCATCAGTTCTGGCCGGATGGCCCTGTCCGGCGCCGCCGCCGACCGTGCCGGTTGCACCGGCGGGGCCGCTCCCCTGGCCGTCATCATTCCTGCTCGTGGTGGTGTTTCCGGAGTCCGTGCGCGGCAGGCCGGCAGGCTTCACCGCGGCGCGCTCATCCGGTTTGTTGGCAATTGCCTGACCTTCAATGGTTTGGGGTTCGCGCGGCCGGTCACGGTTCGGCGTCGATGCCGGCCTTGCGGGGTTTTCGGACGTGCCGGGCGCTGGGGTTTTCTTGTCGTCAGTCATAGTCATTTCCTTCCCCGTACTGGCGGGGCAGTGCATATGTGAACTTTACGGACAATCGTGTTGTGAAACCAGTATGACGGTGGGCTTTTCGCGGTAACCTTAATCGCTACTGCCGGTGCAACGCCCGAATTGCTCCGGCAATCTGCAGCGTGCGCAGGGCCATTTCCAAGTGCAGCCGCTCGACCATTTGCCCATCGATCGATATTACGGCTTTGCCTTGGTTTTCAGGCAATTCGAAGGCGCTGGCGATTTGCTGCGCGCGTTGCAGCTCTTCATCTGATGGGGCGTACACCCGGTTTACGACGTCGACCTGGGCCGGATGAATGACCGTTTTGCCGTCCATCCCCAATTGCAATCCCTGCTCGCATTCCGCTTGCAGGCCATCCAGATCGCGAAAATCGTTGTACACGCTGTCGATCGCGACATGTCCCCAGGCCCTGGCTGCCAGGACGCACTGGCTGATCCAGGGCAGCATCGGCCCCCGGCCCTTTACCGTTGCCGCGCGCGTTTCGCGGGCAATGTCGTTGGTCCCCAATATGAAGCCGGCGAACGCATATTCCGGTTGCGCTGCCGTCCTTGCAATTTCACCGATTTCCAGCAGGGCGCGTGCTGTTTCTACCATTACCCAGAGATTGGTCCGGCCATCGCCTGCGGTGGCGATGATTTGTGCGGCCGCGGTTATATCGGCGGCGCATTCGATTTTTGGCACGACTACGCCATCGGCACCGGCGGAAGCGGCGGCGCGCAGGTCGTCTGCACCCCAGGGTGTATCCAGGGCGTTGACCCGAACCAGCCGTTCGCGTGAGCCATAGTCCGGATCACGAACCGCGACGATGGCGCGATCCCGGCAGGCCGGTTTGTCTTCGGGCAGGGCGGAGTCTTCGAGGTCGAAGATCAGCACGTCGGGATGCAGGGACTTGGCTTTTTCCAGCGCGCGTGAATTGGCAGCCGGAATGAACAGGAGCGAACGCCGAGGCCGAATGGGAAAATCTTTGCGCATGTCCAATCCAAATTGTGCGGGTCAGGGGAGTTCGCGGCATCAGCAACTCATGATGACGGCCTTCTAGCACTAATGGGCGGTAAAGAGTACGCGTAATTATGTTCTGGGCCGGTTTTGTCTGCGGCCGGCGCCGCTCTGGCGGGTCGTCGGGCCGGACATTTTCAAGAGCGCGTGTTTGGCTTTATGGTCTGAAACAAATTTCGGCGAACAAGGTTGGATGATCGCGAGAATGACCAACGGTGCAAATTCGAATTCCGCTGACCGGCGGGTGCCATTATCCGTACTTGACTTGTCCTACGTGACAAGCGGCATGACCCCGGCGCAAGCGCTGGCCAACACGATTGATCTGGCGGTCACCGTGGATGTGCTTGGCTATAATAGGTTTTGGCTCGCCGAGCATCATTCACTTCCTTCGGTAGCCTCAAGTGCGCCGGAGATCATGATTGCGCAGGTCGCGAGCGCAACCAAAACCCTGCGTGTCGGTTCCGGCGGCGTGATGTTGACCAATCATGCGCCGTTGATGGTAGCGGAGCGCTTCAAAATGCTCGAAGCGCTTTTTCCCGGTCGCATCGATCTGGGTCTGGGACGCGCGCCCGGTACCGATCAGGTTACCGCCTTTGCCCTACGGCGGCGGTTGGAGGAACGCCAGGGCGACGATTTCCTCGAACGGTTGCAGGAATTGTTCCTTTGGGAGACGCGCGACTTCCCGCCGGAGCATCCGTTCAACAAGATCACCGTAATGCCATCCGGCGTGCCGCTGCCTCCGATCTGGTTGCTGGGCTCCAGTGACTACAGCGCGCAACTCGCAGGCGATATTGGCTGCGGGTATTCCTTTGCTTCGCATTTCTCCGACCTTGATCCGGTGATGCCGATGCTGACATACCGGAGCCGGTTCAAACCGTCGGACAATATGCAGGAACCCTATGCGATTTTGGCGGTGGCGGCGGTAATTGCCGAAACAGAAGCGCTGGCAGAGGAATTGGCGCTGACTTATGACATGAATTGGCTCTGGCGGGCCCGCGGCATTCTCCAGCCGCTGCCAAGTCCCGAGGAAGCCCGCGCGCACGCGTGGACGGATCAGGAGCGTGCCTACATCATGAACCGGCGTGAGCGACTATATTGCGGCACGGCGGTGCAGGTTGCGGCGCGTCTGCAGGCGTCGGTCGCCGCCACAAGGGCCGATGAGGTAATCGTCACCTCCTCAATATACGACCACGATCTGCGCAAAAAGTCCTACGCTTTGCTCGCCGATGCATGGCAATCAGTCCCGGCCGCCGTATGAACGGGGGCGAACTGGCCGGATCAAGCAAAGCGCCCTAACTGGCCGCGCGCTTCTGCAGGCGGTTGTTATCCGGCAGACCGGATTGCGTTTCCTGTTCGCCGCCGGCTGCTTCCGGTGTTGCATCGTCCTGCGGAGCCTGGTGCGGCGTGACGGTTGAAGTGGGGCTTGCGGTTGCGTCTGGCGGGGCGGCAGCGCGATGCCGGCGCGCTTCTTCGATCGCCCGGACAAGTCCCTTGTGGCCGCTGCGAACAAGTTTTTTGACCTGCGGTGATGCGGCCACCTCGTTCCGGTTGGCAAATGCCTCGTGATTTTGTTCAATTTCGTCCAGGTCGTACTGGTAGTTGACCATGATTCCGGCGCTTTCCCGCAGTCCTTTTTCCGAGCGATCACCGAGCCAGTTGATCCGTTCCAGGCGCGCGCCGTTTCCCAAATGAAATCGGGCAACCGGATCAACGACGCGCCCGCCTGGGGTCCGTATTCCGGTGAAATAGATTGCTGCAAGGGATTCCAACATCGGTTTGAGTTCACCGGCTGCCTTTTCATCGTCCTGCCATTTTTCGCCGGCCAGTTGCGCCATTGAGAGTTGTTCGTCATCGGCGAGCAGCGCGCCGGCCTCCCCCTCGAGCCAGCGGTTGAAGCCAGGGACGGGCGATAATGTCACGAAGCGTTCCAGCTTCGGTAATTCGCGACGCAACTCCTCAACCACTTGCTTGATCAGAAAATTGCCGAAAGAGATTCCGGCCAGCCCGTACTGACAATTCGAGATGGAATAGAACACTGCCGTGCGGGCGTCGGCAGGGTTCATAGGTTCGCGCTGCTCCGCCAGCAGTGGCTGGATCGCACCGGGAATATCCGCTGTCAGCGCGACTTCAACGAATATCAGAGGTTCGTCCTTGAGTGCCGGATGAAAAAATCCGTAACAGCGACGGTCGGGAGGATCGATCCGGCGGCGCAAATCATCCCAGTCCCTGATTTGGTGGACTGCCTCGTAACGGATGATCTTTTCCAGGATGATCGCCGGCGAAGACCAGTCGATATGGTGCAATTCAAGAAAACCGCGATTGAACCACGAACTCAGGAGATGGGAAAAATCTCGGTCGATTGATCGAAGTTCAGGAAAGTTGCGGGCGGCGCGCAGAAGCGCAGCACGCATGTGAACCAATGCCGCGGTTCCGCCGGGCGCGCGATTTAACCGGCGGAACAATTCCTGGCGCCGCGCTTCGGAAGCAAAGTGGAGATCGGCGGCCGTGTCCTGGGTCTGATTGTGGGTCCAGGCCAGGCTGGCTGCAGCAAGTTTTGTCGGGTCTACGCCAAAGTCCTCGGCGAGGCAGTGGAAGAACCGGATCTCGTGTTCCTCGTCGAGTTGGGTGTATAGGTCGAGCACCTCGCGCGCCAGCGCTGCACCCGAGGCTTCGCCGCGCCCTGATAGGACTTGCTCACACAATTCGAGCAGTCCGGAAACGAGTTCATTCTGTTCAAGCGGCCGCTCGCCGAGCCGCAGGATTTGCCTGCCGCGATCCGAGATTGACGTCAAAAGGTCGGAAAAGAATGTCGTTGGCATATCGTTCGCACGCTTGAGGTCATTATCCCTGTAATCCTAACAGCAAATTGCTACTAAATCATACCTCGTCTCAAATGCGACAATGCATTGTCGTTTAAAACATTTATCGCTTTCTTCGTGGTGCGGCTCCGGTCTCGTGCCGGAGACCGCGGCGGCGACATTTGCTAGACTGTTTCATATGACCGATTCGAAAATCTCCACCGCCGCCGCTGATCAAATCAAGGCTCAGCTTGCTTCTCCATCCTATCGTCTGGCGGCCCTTGATCAGGAATTTCTGCTTGGCGACAGCATGCGTGGCGTTCGCTTCATGCTCGAATACGCGAAAGCCGAAGAGATTTTGCGGCGCTGGAAAATCCGTTCGACGGTCGTCGTATTTGGCAGCGCCCGGGTCAGCGAACGTGATGAAGGCCGGCGCGGGTTTTGGTACCAACAGGCCCGGGACTTCGGGCGAATTTGTTCCGAGCGTGGAGGGGCCCTTGACGGCGATGGCACTGAGCATCGCAACGTTGTCGCAACCGGTGGTGGTCCGGGGGTAATGGAAGCGGCCAACCGCGGCGCTTTCGAATCCGGCGCACCGAGTATCGGCTTCAATATCACGCTACCACACGAGCAATTTCCCAATCCCTACACGACGCCTGAACTGACGTTTCAGTTTCATTATTTCGCAATGCGTAAAATGCACCTGGCAATGCGCGCGCGGGCGCTGGTCGTGTTTCCGGGCGGATTTGGCACGTTTGATGAGTTGTTCGAGCTCATGACCCTGGTGCAGACGGAAAAAACGCCGAAGTTGCCGATCATCTTGTTCGACGAGGAGTTCTGGTCGAAAGCCATCAGTTTCGATGCACTGGTTGAGGCGGGCACAATCTCGCCGGGTGATCCGGATCTGTTCAGCTATGCCGGGGATGCCGAAGAGGTTTGGTCCAGACTGCAGCAGGCAGGCCTGACGGCTTCCGGCGATTACGATTATATCACCTGACGTTTACTGCTCTGGCAAATCGGCAAACGGCGCCGGAACCTTGTCAGGCGCCGCTGGCAGGCGTCCCGTCAGGCGCACCTGGACGGAAAACCGCTGATCGCCATTCGTGGAATCACTAGATGAGGCGGGTGCAATTCAGGCGCTCTGGTTTTCGAATTGGCCTGTCTTGCGAAAGCGATAAAGGTATCCGGGGACATGGGCGGATATTGCCTCGGGCTGGATCCCAAGTCTCGGTAGCGTCCGGCCTTCCGCGATAGCGCGCGACGAGACCACGTTATCCTGTTTCAGCAGCTTGATCTGGTCGCGAGTGAAGAGCAGCCAATCCGGCCACAATCCCAACGACAGTTTGCTGATCATTTCGAGCGAGAAGGCCTTGACGTTGGCAAGCATCCACGGTGCAGGCACAAACAGCCGGTTGCGTTCTGTGACCTCGCAAATATAGCGCAATAATTCCTCGAATGTTTTTACTTCCGGCCCGCCGGTTTCATAGGTGGCACCGTCGCTTCCACCGCCGCCGGCTAGCTCCGCGATAGCGGCGGCCACATCGCCGACGTAGACCGGCTGAAACCGGGTTTGCCCGCCGCCGATCAGGGGCATGACGGGGGCTATCCGCGCAAGCGCCGCAAACCGGTTGAAGAAGTCATCTTCCGGCCCGAAAATGATCGACGGGCGGACGATCCGGGCAGACGCGAACGAATCAAGCACAGCTTCTTCGCCCTCAGCCTTGCTCCGGGCATAGGACGATGCGCTGGCGCTGTCGGCGCCAAGCGCGGACATATGCACCAGCGCGGGCACCCCGGCTTCGTTTGCGGCGCGGGCGATTGTGCGGGCGCCGAAGGCATGCACTGCCGCAAAGTTTTGGCGGCCCTTCTCGTTCAAGATGCCGGCCAGGTTGATCACGGCATCCGACCCGCGCAGGGCGGCCGCAACAGAAGCGGGATGCCGCAGGTTGGCCTGAACGGCGTGAATTTGACCGGGGCGTCCCAGCGGTTGCAGGTGATAGGCCAGATCGGGCCGGCGGCAAGCTACACGAACGCGCCAGCCCTGCGCGGCCAATGTCCGCACAGTGTGGCGGCCGACGAATCCGCTGCCGCCGAAGATCGTTACCAGCCGTGAGCCCGATGCGTTCATACCTCTGCCCTCAAACTTGTGGTTGCTCTAAAACAAGGCCCGTTACATCAGCCTGACTACGCGCAACATTCGAGCGGTTCGAACCCGGCCGGCTGCGCCGCCTGAAACGGGTGGCGCGGCAGCGTTGCTTACCATGCTGTAATGCGCGATAGCGGATTTCTCAACTGTCAGGCAGCGGGAGAGCGGTATTTTTCCCGAATTGGGCTGCCCAAAGCAGAGTATGGCCAATCCCTGTCCGGGCGGTTGATCTGGGGCCGCGCATGGCGTATTTCCCTGCATCTGTCCCAGTCTGGCCAGCTTGCGGCGGCGTTCAACCACGCCGCGTGAACACGTGAGAGGCGCTGCCGGGGCCGGACGGGCGTGCGCTGCGCGCCGCACAATCGCCGAGGGGCCGTCACCGGCCATCTCGTGCGATGCCTGGTAACGGAGAGGTGGCCGAGTGGTTGAAGGCGCACGCCTGGAAAGTGTGTATACGGGAAACCGTATCGAGGGTTCGAATCCCTCTCTCTCCGCCATTTTTTGCCTCGCGCCATTCGCTTCGCTCAAGGCTCCGACGGGGCGGGCTGACCGCCCGGCGGCCTCTTCGGCCGCGCGAACGTACGGAGTTTCTTCCGAACTCTCCGCCAGCCAGACCGAGAACGACCGGGAACTAACCCGGCGAACTTGCAGAAAATTCCCAACAAATACAAGGTTGTCCGGTGGTGTGTCCTGACCGGAGAATTTGATCCAATCGGCTATTTCTCTCTCTTTTGCGCTTTCTTCTCTGCGCGTCCTGACTCCGCCAATTTGGTACGGTTTTGCAACCCGTGTTTTTCGTGAGCAGAATTTATGGCCAATAAACCGCAGGTTCGAATCTCTTTCCCTCGGGCGAGTGGTGCCGGGAGCAAACTTTTTATGTATCAACAGTAACTTCAGCTTGATGTATTTTTCCGTAGGCCGTCGCGACGGCAAGAACGTAATTTGCGTGATCAAGGGTCCGGTTACCGTCGTATTTTGGACGGATTGCGAATGAGCCAAAAAGGGGCGCTCGTGACCTAGAGCCGCCGTTCGGTGCGATGCTCATGAGGTATGCTTACCATACAATGCTGTGGTCAATCGCCCCTATCCGGATGAATTGCCACCGATTGGATTTGCGTCCACGCTGCCGGTGCACCGGCCTTATCGATGCGCATATCACGCGGTAGCGACTCATCCCAAAGCGCCGCGATAAACCGCATCGCTGACACGCCATTGGAATCATTGGACGCCAGCCATACAACCGGTTTTTGCATCACTGTCGGCTGGATCAGATTTTCGCGTGGAACGCCTGGTGTTTCCGGAATCATGCGTGTGTTTACCGGACCGCCGGGAATCAGAATGTTCGCGGTTACGCCGGTACCTTCCAGATCTTGCGCCATGATCCGCGTGTGCGCCTCCAATGCTGCCTTGGTAGGCCCATAAGCCCCCACACCTGCCCGATACATCGTGTCCAGGCTAGTTGTGACGTTGATGATCCGCCCCCAACCTTTTTTGATCATGTAAGGCGCACACGTTTTTGCCATAA
>Ga0181594_10006125_pt1 | contig 10455 bp, 1 predicted proteins | sample 071ome_18_FD_145603 | JGI IMG/M metagenome (GOLD analysis project Ga0181594, IMG submission 145603) | Coastal salt marsh microbial communities from the Groves Creek Marsh, Skidaway Island, Georgia - 071413BT metaG (spades assembly) | ecosystem: Environmental > Aquatic > Marine > Intertidal zone...
GGTGAACACTTCGCTCCTCGGGCCCCTGACCATCGTTGGCCCTCACAGCAAATCGTCCAGGAAGGAGGTGTCGATGTTGGGCAATTGTGGCGGTTGGTCGACCAGTCCGTCGAGCAATGCAGGGTCAACTTGGGGCTGAAGAACCGGCATGGACGTCTGGTAGGCATTCCGTCCGGTGTCGGCAGCTTGGATGCGCTCAGCAGCTGCGTAGAGGTCACCAGCGTCGCTGGAGGAGATGCCGGGTGGCGGGGCGGGTGCGGGCATGGCGGGGGCGCTTGGCGCACTCCAGTCGTCGCCTTCAATGCCCCACGTCGCCTCTTGCAACTCCCAGCGTTTGCCGGTTTGACCACGGCGTCCGCGAACCAAAATGACCAACAGCAGCATGATGATCAACACCATGCCTGCAGCGATCAAGTTGGGTCCGGTCAACAGGGATTCGAGTTGCAACCCGTCGCCTTCCTCAACCGTCGCTGGGGTGCTGCCGTCCTCGCCGTCGATCGAAGCCAAGAGCACCGACGCCACCGTGGTTTTGCTCACGCTCTCATCGAACGGAACGGCCGCCACATGCCACGGACTTTGGTTGGTCAAGTCCGCGAACAGATTGTTGGTGATGAGGAAGCTGTTGGAAGCTCGGACCTCACCCACGAGTTGGGCATCGTCGGTCGTGTCGAAGGCCTCGTTGTGGATGTAGACCTGGTAGCCGCGAACACGAGCGTCGGTGGAGTGGTCCCATTCCACGAGGACGCTGTTGTCTTCGAACCATGACGCACGGACATTTTCGAGGTCCGGAAGGTGAGCGCCCGGGTCCGTGATGCCTTCGTTGGTGGATGCCCCGTTCACCATGGTCAGCATGTCGGTGTGAGCGTTTCCAGCCGCATCAACAGCAACGACGGCGGCCCAAACGGTTTGGCCCGGTACGACGGGGGCATCGCCTGCCACGACGTCGATGACCACGGGGAGGGTTGGGTTGCGTTCGAGGGTGTGAAGCACGGGCAGGGCCGGGGTGATGTCGCCGTTGAAATCGTAGGTCGCTGCATACACCAGATAGTGGTCCAGGTCGCTGGCTTCTGAGAGGTCAAAGGACAGCAGCAACGCGCTCCCGTCATCGTTGGGACGGTCCACGAGGGAGAGGGTGCTCAAGCGCTCAGGGGCTACGATGTCGTTCAGGTTGTCCACCGGTGTGACCGTCGCTTGCGTCAAGTCGTCAAGGTGCACGTTGCCCTTCAGGTCGTGAACGGTGACGGCCACATACAGTTCGATACCGGGTCGGATGAGGCCGGGTTCGCCCTCCGTAAGGGCGTTCCCGTCGGTGTACAACGCCGTGGACAGGGTCAGTTCGATGGGGTTGGTCTGCTCGTCGATCCATTGCTTGTTGAACGAGAAACAACCGCATGTGCTGTCGTCGGTGCCGGTGATGGCGTGCAAGGCGCGAAGGTCGGTCACGGCCCGGTCGGCCACCCAAACGGTGTAGGAGGCGAAATCGTCCACTTGGCTTGGTTCCCACACGACGTCGATGGCGGTACCGTCGTCGTTGCCGTGGTCAAACGCCAGGAGGTTGCTGATGCGCTCGGGCGTGCCACCCTGTCCAATGATGTTCTGCATGGGTGTGGCCAGGACGATGTTGACCGTGTCAATGTCTCCGTTCAACCACGCATCAAACGCCACAACACCAACGGCATAGGTGCGACCATCGGTCAGCGGCAACCCGTCGAGTTGATTGATCACGGCGCTGGTGGTGTCGCAATCGTTGATCACGGTGGCTTGAGAGAAGTAGGCCACGGACATGGGGTTGTCGAGGTCATCGGCTGTGTTGTCCCACGGAATCATGTACACGGTGTAGAAGGCGCAGTCCTCGGCCGTGCTGGCGTTCCATTCCACACGGATGCGTCCACCCTCATCGTCGGGCACGTCCAACGCTCGGGTGCCTTCGATGGGGTCGGGCGCTTGGTTGTCGTTCAGCTCGCCGGTGGGCACCACCGGTCCGACCACCGTCACATCGGAGAGGTTTTCCTGACCCGAAGCATCCACACAGGTCCACCCCATCCAAACGGGGACGCCGGGCGTCAAGGGCAACGTGCTGAGGTTGCCTTGGTTGGGTTGGTAACTGGCGACCGGACTCATGCCGTAGACATCGGTGAAGGGTGTGGTGGCCACGTAGACGTTCGTGCTCGCCAAATCCAACGCCGTGCATCGAGCCCACTCGAGGTCGAGGTCACCGTCGTTGTCATCGCCCTCAGCAGGCGTTGCGGTGGCCCATGCGGGTGGACGCGGGACCTCGTTGCTCGGTGAGGCCGGTCCGAACGGCGTGGACACTTCGCCCCAGCGGCCGTCGGTGTATTCGACAACCACCACGCCGTAGTACTCGACACCGTCTTGAAGCGGGACCCCGTTGGCGGTTTCCACTTCAGAGGACAGCCGGCTGTGAAGCGAGATGGCTTTGTCGGGCGTTTGGCTCATGAGGGAGGCTTCGGTGGGCAACGACGACCAAGGCCCTTCGTTGAGGAAGATGAGGTAGCGGGCGAAGTCTTCGTCGTGCACCAAGGACCACGAGGCGGTGAGGGCACCGCCGCCGTCGTCGGGGCGATCGACCAGGTCTTCGAGCACCACGGGTGTGTCGTTGCGGACGTAATCGTACACCAAACGCGCTTCCAGCGAACCGTTCGCTGGCGACAGCAGCCGGAGGGTCACGTGTCGGGTGTTGTCGTAAAGCGGAGCCACGTCAACCGCCGATTGGAGGTTCATGCCCAAGGCCGGGTCGTCACTCAAATCCAGGGTCACATCGTAGAGCAACCGTTGCGACGAAGCCCAAATGGCCGCACCGTTCACCGGTGAGGTGAACACCAGTGGTACGTTTTGGAACAGGAGGCCGTGCGCTCCGGCCGTTCCCATGGAGGGATCCAAGGTGTAGGGGTCGCTGGGATCGACCAGCACGATGTCGGTGCCGGGGCGGGTCATGGAGGTGATGTTGAGGCCCCCACCGTTGCTGAGGGCACGCACCGTGAGCGGGTGGGCACGGCGCATGCTGTAGTCATCCAGCGGCGTGTACTGGCCGTTGTTTTCCCATCCGAACAGGCCTTCTTCGGCCGTGATCCACAAATGGTTGGCACCCAACGCTCCGTCGAGAACGGTTCCGGGTTGGAAGGAGGTCAACACGCCGTGGCTGGGGGTTCGTGATTCGATGACGAGGGCGCGCTGCCCGTCGGTCATCGCAAGCAGGTCGTCACCGTTGCTCACCATCGCCGTGACGGTTGAGAACGCTTGAACGGCGCTGCTGCCGTCCTCAAACTCACCGCTGCTCGCATTCCAATGGGTCAGCGTGCCGAAGTCGGTTGCGATGTGCACGCCCCACCAGTCGCTGGCGAGGGCCGTCACGGTGTTGGAGGGGAGTTGGTCAAAGCGATGGGTCGAATCGACCGCATTCGTGGCGGGGTCGACCAAACTCACGCCAGGACGCTCAACGCCCCGTCCATCGTGCCCGATGACGAGCATGGGGTTGGTGCCGCTGGGGTTCTGGACGGTCAGCCCCCATGCCGAGTCGCCCAGCAGTCCGTCGCTGGTGTCAATGACCGATGCCGTTGTGGTGGTTTCGTCCCAGGCCACGAGCCCTTGGGGTGTGGCAAAGTACACCGTTCCGCTGAGCACGATCACGTCTTCGACGATGCTGCTGGGCAAACCGTTGCCGCTGGTGATGGCGTCCATCCAGTCGGCTTCGGAGTAGTTCCAACGGCCCACGCCACCGTCGGTGGCGATGTAGAGAATGTCGTTGGTTTCATCGAAGCCGTTGATGACGCTTGATGGCAGCCCGCCGATGAGCCGGCCGCCGGTGAATTGGCCGGCGCTCATGTCGAAGATTTGGATGCCGGGGGGGCTTCCTGACTCGCCAGCGAGGCCGATGATCAACTCCGAACCGTTCACCACCATCGTGTCCATCTTGTCGTGAAGTGCACCGGAGATTTGGGTCACGGCCTTCGTGGTCGTGTCGACGTTCATCAAGCCGGTGGGGTTGGTCGAGATGTAGAGGTCGGTTCCGTCCAAGTGCAGGCTGTTCGCCACCGAGTTGGCGCTCAGCGTCCAACCGTAGGCCCAATCCACCGAACCGTTGGCGAGGAACGTGCCTTGCAACAGGCCAGCTGCGCTGCCGAAATTTCCGGTGGCTCCAGCGTTGAGCACGCCCGTGGCGGCCCAGATGTGGGTGGCGTTGGAGGTCATCGCCGTGACTTGTCCGCTGACCAAACCGGGCAGGTCGACCACCTTTTGCGTGCCCAACGACGATACGGTGGACACGTGGCTGTAGCCCGACGTGCCGCCGGCTTGTCCGTACAGCCAACCGGTGCCGCTGCCCATCCATTGCATCGACGTGACCGATGAGCCGCTGCTCATGACGTTGGCTTGACCGCTGGACGCACCGTTGGAAGCGATGATGGAATACCCGCCGCCGATGGCGTCTGCGCCGAACCCGATGCCGTGGCCAACGATGAGCTGGCCGTTGGCGTGGGCCAAGCCGTCGTACCACACTCGGTCGGAGGGGAGGTTGTGGGTGGTTTGGTCGAGGCTCGTGAGCCAGGCCCCCGAGGTGTAGCTGTACTTGGAGATGGGCTGGTTGTCCTGGTAGTAACCGACGTAGAGCGTGTCGGCGGCGTCGCAAGCCACCGAGGCCGGATTGAAACCGTCCAAGTCAAACCGGTCAAACTCCGACACAAAGGTCTGATTTTGCACGTCAAAGCGAGCGATGCCGCCTTGGTTTTGGTACATGGCGATGTTGACCAGCCCACCGCATTCACTCATGGCGATGGGGTAGCCGTTGGGGATGTTGTTGTTCGCGTTGGCAGCGTAGGAGGTCCAGGTGCCGCTGCTGTCGAGGTGCGTGATGATGCCCTCGGCGAAGCCGCCCCAGGTTTGCAGGCGAGCACCGCCGATCACAAGGTCGGTGCCGTCGGTCCACAGATCGAGGAACTGGTCACCGGCGTTGCTGGGCAACGTGCTGCCTTCGGACCACGACGAGGCCCACTGGTTGGCGGTTTCGTTGTAGCGGAGGATCTCGCTGTTGGCGGCCAAGAGGGTGTGGCCGTCGAATTCCACAATGCCACGAACGGGCAGCTCAAAGGTGTCCCACGAGCCGGTGAGGGTGCCGGTGGCGTCGTAGAGATCCAGTCGAAGTTCGCCCCATGCGACCCATGTGTTGCCGTTGCTGCTGGTGTACGCCGTCACGCGCTCAACGGCACCGGTGGGCTCGATGCTGTTCTCGTAGGCGCCACTGGAGGTGTTCCACACGGCGATGCCGCCCGAGCCGTCGGCGTTCCACCATTGGCCGGACGCAAGCGCCACCATCAGCAGATCGCCGTGGAGGTGCATGCTGTACACGTCACCGTTGGTTTCACCGAGTTCTGCCCCAATGTCAAGCGCACCGGGGTTGGTGAAATTGACCACGTCAAGACGCCCCACTTCGTCGCTGTTGGTGCTCGAATGGTAGTAGAGGATGTTGTTGTGAATCATCATTTGGTAGGCCGAACCTTGAGCGTCGTAGATGGCGTCGGTCGTTTCGATGTCTGCCACTTCCGCACCGGTCGTCACGTTGAGCAATTGGAACCCGTCGTTGCCGCCCACCCACAAGTGGTTGGGGCGCACGTCGGCCACCAAGCCCGTGATGTCGTCGTTGCCGCCGTCAAGCTCCCCGTTGGCTTCGGAGAAGGAAGGCAACCATTCGCCCGAGGACAGGTTGTAGCGGAGCACACCCAAGCCATCGGTGCCGATGTAGGCGATGTCACCGATCGTTTCCACCACGGCGTTGCCGGTTTGGGAGGCTTCGCCCCAATTGAACGCGTGCTGGAACGTGGCTTTGTTGATCACACCCACGCCTGTGGTGGTGCCACCAAAGACGTAGTTGGCGTTCACGCCCACGGCGTAGACGGCCCAGTTGGGCATGCCGTCGTACACGTTCACGCACTCGTCGATGGCTAGGGTGGTTCGGACGTACTTGCACAAACCGAGGTTGGTGGCGGCGTAGAGGTCGTTGCCGTCGGCGATGAAGTCGAAGAACTGGTTGGGTCGTGTGTCCCAGCTCTGGCCTTGGCCAAAGGTGGAAAATTGACTGCCGTCCCAGCGTCGAGCGCCCTGCTGGGTCCCGATGTAGAGGTTGGAACCGTCGGATTCGAGGGCGTAGATCTGGTTGCTTGGCAACTGCGTCCCTTGTCGGCTCGCCGTGAACGGCGTGAGCAATTCACCGGTGGACAGGTCTTTGCGCACCACGCCGAACCCTGGCAAGCCGAGGAACAATTCGTTGCCGATGGTGGCGACCGGGGCGAAGTTCACGCCGTTCACGCCGGTGGAGATCCAAGGCGCCAGCCACGTGCCGTTGGCGATGTCGTAGCGCAGCACACCTTCGTCGTCGGTGGCCACGTAGGCGATGCCGTTGTGCAGGGCCACGTCCCCGACATCCGTGTTGGGAAGGTCACCGTTGGCGGTCGCCGTGCACGTGCCAGTGGCGCGGTCGAACGTCACCACGGTCTGCGGTTCAAGGCTGAACAGCAGGGTCGAAGCGTCCACGGCCATGCTCAACATGGCGCCGTTGGAGCTGAAGCAATTCTGGCCGGTGAACGTGGTGACCACCGTGCCGGCCGTGGTCATTTGGTCCACGGTCATGGCTTCGGTGGCGATGAAAAGGTCCGTCCCGTCCGTGGACAGGTGCTCCACGGCTTCGCCGTTGGTGGTCCACGGGGCCAGCCACACGGCGTTTCCGACATCGTAGCGCAGGATGCCGGTGCCGTCCTGGGCCCCGATGTAGAGGACGCCGTTGAGTTCGACAGCAGCGCCCATTTCATCGGTAGCGGGGCCGCTGGAAAGCAGGAGGTTGCCTTGATGGACGGGCGTTTGGTCAGGAGCAAACCGGGCCAGAAGGCCACTGCCATCGCTGACCATGAACGTGTGGTGGTCGGGTCCGGCGTCACCGGAGGCCGGCCAAAGGAATGCCGTTTCGGCATCGTTCACCAAACCGGCATCGGTCAACGACATGGGGCTGTCAAAGACACCTGCCGTGAGGTTGTATAGGTGAACCGAAGGGCCGTTGGCGATCATCAGCGTGTTGCCCGCCGTCGCCATGCCGGCAATGGCGTTGTCGTCCAGCCAGTTGGCATCGTTCCAACTCGACAGCCAGAACCCAGCGTTGAGGTTGAACCGTCCAACCCCGTTGTCGGATGACCCGAACAGCAGTTGGTTGCCGGCCGTGATGATGGTACGAACATCATCGGAATGAAGCACGTTGGCGGTGGACCATGTGGAGAGGGCTTGACCCGTGCTGGTGTCGTAGCGAAGAACGCCGGCGTTCTCGAGCGCAGCGTACACCACCCCGTTCGCTTCGTGCAGCGCATGCGCCGTTCCGGCGTTCAAACCTGATGGGGTCGCCACCGTCGTCCATGAGGTCCCATCGTGCATCATCAGACCGCCTCGGTTGGCGGCGTAGACGTCGCCGTTGCTGGCCACGTGGATGACATCAACGCTGCTCGGTGGGCTGGCAAGCGCCGATTGGGGGCTCAAGTCGTTCAGATCAAAGGCATGGAGTGACCCGTCACCGGCCACCACGTGAAGCAACCCGTTGGTGGTGTCCACGGCCAAATCGGCGGGCCCTTCGTGGGCCTCAAGGTCAACCAAATCGAGCACGTGGGGGTCGGTGTTGGCATGAAGCACCATCAAGTCGTCGTTCATGGCGAGGAAGAGCAGCCCCGAGTCGGGGTGCACATCGGCATCCATCAGTTCGGTGGGCAAGGGCCGCAGGGACACCGCAGGGTCCACCGGTGCGAGGGCTTGGATGACCAAATCGGTGATGTCGGCACCCGAAGGCAGGTCCCAACCCGCAGCACCGTTGGAATTGGGGTTGAGTCGGCCGCTGTAGGTTGGTCCGTTGGCGAATCCGTCCGCTTCTCCCAGCACGCCAAGACCGCGCCAATCAAGGAGGTTCACGCCGAGACCGTCAACGGTCAGAAGCGGCTCTTCGATCGTTGTGCCATCTTGGCCGCTCGCTCGAATTTGGAGCGTGACATTCCCCAATTCGGCCCCGGGGGCGAACGAGAGGTTCCACAGAGCGCTGGCTTGCCCACCCGTTGCGGGGTCAGCACCCACGGCGTCGAGCGTCACCCAGCCGGTGTCGTTGGTGCCGGCCAGCGGCCAAGTCACCCCACTGGGTTCGGCGTGGGCCGAGACCGGATTCACCGTCAGGATGGGTGAGGCCGACATCATCAGCATCAGGAGCACCATCTGAACGGCGCGGCGGGCCCTCCGGGGTGGTTGTTCGTCCGAGGCGAGAATACCCATGTGAATCAGGCGGAATTCAACATATTTGAACGCGGTCCTTTCGTGAACGAAACCTGCGTCAGGCAGCGTCGGTTTTCAAACCGCGTAGGGGAGAATCGTGGCGAGTGGTGATGACGGGTCACAAGACTGAAACACTCGGCTTGACACCGCGGCTTGAGGGGTTGATTTGGAACGGGATGCCAAGGAGGAGCAACTTCGCCGTGAAGCCTTGGCCTACCACGAAGCCGAACCTCAAGGAAAAATCAAGGTCGTGCCGACGAAACCACACGCGACCGCACATGAACTCAGTTTGGCCTATTCCCCAGGCGTGGCGTACCCCTGTTTGGAGATCGCTGACCGCCCCGAAGATGCCTACAGGTACACGTCCAAAGGCAACCTGGTGGCCGTGATTTCGAACGGAACGGCCGTGTTGGGGCTGGGCAACATTGGGGCCTTGGCCAGCAAGCCCGTGATGGAAGGGAAAGGCTTGCTGCTCAAGACCTTCGCTGGCATCGATGTGTTCGACATCGAGGTCGACACCGAAGACCCAGAGGCCTTCATCGACACCGTGGTGAACATCTCCAAGACCTTTGGTGGCATCAACCTCGAGGACATCAAAGCCCCCGAGTGCTTTGAGATCGAACGCCGCATCGCCGAGGCCACCGATGTCCCGGTGATGCACGATGACCAGCACGGCACCGCCATCATCTCCGCTGCCGCCCTCATCAACGCTGCGGAGTTGCAAGGAAAGGCGCTGAGCGACCTCAAGGTGGTGGTCATCGGAGCAGGTGCCTCGGCCATCGCGTGCGCCAACCACTACGTCGCCATCGGCGTGGACATGGCCAACATCACGCTGGTCGACAGCCAGGGCATCGTGACGAAGCGTCGTCTGGAAGCTGGCGAAATCAACGCCTACAAGGCCCCCTTCGCCAAGGACCGGGAACCGGGCGACCTTGCCGATGCACTGAACGGTGCTGATGCCATGCTCGGGCTTTCTCGTGGCGGCTTGGTGTCCAAGGACATGGTGGCCACGATGGCGCCCAAACCCATCGTGTTCGCCTTGGCCAATCCCACACCTGAAATTCTCCCCGAAGAGGTGTTGAGCGTTCGCCAGGACGCCATCATCGCCACAGGCCGGTCGGATTACCCCAATCAGGTGAACAACGTCCTCGGGTTCCCTTACATCTTCCGCGGGGCGTTGGACGTGCGCGCTCGCGACATCACGCAGAACATGAAGATGGCCGCCACCAAAGCGCTGGCTGCCTTGGCCAAGGAACCCGTGCCCGATTACATCTCCGAAGCCTACGACGGTGTCACCATGCAATACGGTCCAGAGTACATCATTCCCAAACCGTTCGACCGTCGTGTGCTCATTTGGGAGGCGGCCGCCGTCGCACAGGCCGCCGTTGAGGAAGGCGTTGCTGCGGTCAGCGAGGCCGATTTTGACATGGTGGCGTACAAAGAAGAGTTGGAAGCGCGACTGGGGGAATCGTACTCGGTCATGCGCCAGGTCATCAACCAAGTCAAAGGCAAAGGCAAGCGCATTGTGTTCCCCGAGGGCGATCACGAATCGGTGCTCCGTGCAGCAGCCCAGTTGTGGGAGCAACGCATTTGTTTCCCCATTCTGCTGGGGCCCGTGGAACGCATCGATCGCATGGTTGAGGATTTGGGACTCGAATTCGAGTACGAACGTTACGACCCTCGCTACGATGAGCGTCGAAAGACCACCTACACAGAGGCGTTGGTGGCACGACGTTGCCGCAAGGGCGTCACCGCCCCCGACGCCTCCCGTTTGCTCAAGAGTCGACCGTACTTCGCTTCCCAAATGGTGGCCATGGGCCATGCCGACGGATTTGTTGGTGGCGTGAGCCGTCATTACGCCGATGTCTTGCGCCCCACGCTGGAACTCATCGGCACCGCTGAAGACAGCCATTGCGTCATCGGTTGCTACATGATGAACGTCAAGGGTCGGACGATTTTCTTGGCCGATGCGACCGTGAACGTGTACCCAGACAGCCGCACCCTTGCGGAGATCGCCGTTCAAACCGCCCGTGTGGCCCGCCGGTTCGGTGTGGCGCCTCGTGTGGCCATGTTGTCGTTCTCCAATTTTGGTTCCACCCGTGCCCAGCGAAGCGATCGCATCGAGGACGCTGTCGCCATCGCCAAAACCCT
>Ga0181594_10006126_pt1 | contig 10451 bp, 9 predicted proteins | sample 071ome_18_FD_145603 | JGI IMG/M metagenome (GOLD analysis project Ga0181594, IMG submission 145603) | Coastal salt marsh microbial communities from the Groves Creek Marsh, Skidaway Island, Georgia - 071413BT metaG (spades assembly) | ecosystem: Environmental > Aquatic > Marine > Intertidal zone...
GCCAAGCAGTCCTGGAGGTCAGGGCCACGACCCGGCACAGAGAGCAACCCGGACGGTTTGTCGAGTACCAGCAGGCGATCGTCGCGGTAGATGACAGTGAAGTGATCGCTCACGGTGGATCGGTCTCGATCGAGTACGTGCCATCCTGTGAACACGAGCTGACGGCCAGAGCTGTGTTACCCCTTTCCTGACGGTGTGATCCGCCGGGTGAGTGTCAGAAAGGAATGTCATCCTCAGCGGCTTCGGCCAAAGCGTCATTGGGGTCGATAGAGCCGCCTTGACCCCCGCCGCCGTTCATGACTCGAAAGGACAATGCCTCGGCAGAGAGAAAGTATTTTGGCTCGCTGGAAGCATCCCGCTGCCAACGTCGGCCACTGAGGCGATAGGTCACCTCGACCTCGTTACCGACACTCAATTCATCCACAGCGTCACAGCCGTCCTTGATGAACTCGACGGGGATGTAGTTGGTGAACCCAGAACCCATGGTCTGTTCAAGTACTACCAGCCGTTTACGAAAGCCTTTTTGACCGTAGGTTTTGGTTTCTTCGATCAGGTGGATGACCCCGCTGACAGTCGCCTCACTCATGCTCACTCGCCTTTGCGTCTCGAGAAAAGTTTTGTGGTTCGCTGAGCCTAGCAGATGTGGTTGAGGGATGAGGGGCGGTGGTCAACACATGGAAAGCCCCCGGTGGAAACCGGGGGAACGGCGGCAATCGGCTGGCCCGGACGCGCGAAAAAAATACCGGCCTGGATGGCCGGTGATTTCCCAATGCCGCACCTTGGCTGCGGTGTTGGGAACGGAAGCGTCCGGGGCCATGGCGGGCCCGGACGCGCGAAAACTAGTACCAGACCCCTACCCGAATTAGAAACGTGTCACTGGGACGGTAATCAGCGGTGTCAGTGACGTAGTATTCGACCAGTCGGCCGGTGATCCAGCCGGTTTCCAACCGCCAGCTGACACCCAGATCGGCAGGCCGCCGTTCCCAGCCGGCCAGCAGCCGGTAGTCGTGGTAGACCACGATGTCGTCAGCCCCTGAGTCACGGCGAACCGCCCACTGATTACCACCAAATTCTCCAGCCAGGTAGATCCACTGGGCGGCACGGTCGGTCTCCTGCACTCGCCAGGCTAGCCGTGGCCGCGGAAAGAGCAGTTCAAAGCGGCGGTCATCGCTGGGTGTCCAGAGCAGCCCACCGGCTGGCAACAGGTTGACGTCGTAGCGATCGAGATAGATCACCCCGGCCACCACACGCACATCTTCAGTTGCTTCCCAGGCCCCAAAGCCATGGCCGGTGATGCGAAAGGCCTGGGCAGTGTCATTGACAAAGTCGCTGTACCAACCTGGTGCAACAGCCAGGTCAACGCCCAGCCGGTCACCGACCTTTCGCATCCAGCGGGCCTGAATCCACGATTCATAAAGTGTGGCCGGCAGCCCCGGGTCCATAGGGCCGCTTGTCTCATCGACGAAGGTCCAGCCAAAGCCGGGCGTGATCAGCAGCGGTGAGTCAATCGTGGGGGCCGGCATGCCGATCGTCAGGCTGGTTTCCAGTGTGGCCAAGCCCAGGCCGTTGTTCCCTAGCCGCGGGAGCTCTGTCGCTGTGAAGATAAGCTGCTGCAGTGGCCCCGGCTTGGCACCGGGGGGAAGCTTGCGACCCGGAGGCTCGTTTTCCTGGCGGGGCTGGCCCGGCGGGGCGACATCATCGGGCAAGAGCGGCTCAGTCAGATCCTGTGGATCACCGAGGGCCGCCAGGCGGATCCGCGTAAAGAAGTTCTCATCAACACCATCGACGGGTGGTAGCGGCACGACAGGAGCATCGTTGGCCTGCGACCTGCCTCCGCCCAGCAGCATGGCAGCCAGCAGGAGCCACAGTGGCAGTGGCACGCCGTGTCTTCCAGAAGGTGGCATGGTTTCCCTCCTGCCACCTCAGTAGGCCAGACCGAGCCGAAACATGATCGTGCTGGGCAGGTCAGTGATCTGCTGAAAGCCTGGGGGGCCAGTCACGTAAAAGAGCTGGCGGTAAAAGACGTAGCCAATCTCAAAATTGCCTGCCAGTCCAGTGGGGGCTAGCGGCGTCCACTCGGTGCCGAGGGAAACACGGATGTCGTTGTAGTCGAAACGGGTGATCATGCCGCCAGAGAGTTCACTGCGGCGAAAGGTCCAGGCACCGCCACCGTATTCACCCGCCACGTATCCCCACCAAGCATGGCGGCCGGTCTGGCCAAACTTCCAGGAGGCCCGAGGCGCGGGGAAGAAGATGTCATAGCGAGAGGTGGCATTGGGCGTCCAGGTAAAGCCGACTGCCGGTAGCAGCTTGACCTGATTTCGGTCGAGGTAGATGACACCGAGTTTGCCCTGAAAGGTTGGCGTCATCCGCAGGGTGCCGACGGCCCGCCCCATGATTCGCCAGCTGTCGGTGACAAAGACATCCCAGTTCGTAAAGAAGCCGACCCGCACGCCAAGTTCAGCACCAAACAGTGGCGTGAACTGTGGATTCCAGGCGGTGTCGAGAAACACGTCGTAGGTGTTCGCGGGTAGGTCGGCGCCGGTGGGGACAGTCTGGACTGGTCCCTGCCAGAGCTGCAGGCCAAAGCCAGGCGTGATCAGCAGCGGGGCCTTGTTCAGGTTGGCCTGCGAGTTCATGAAGAATGGCAGCGCAAAGGTTGCTGAGGTATCGAGCTCATTGACGGCCACTCGTGTGCCTTGGCCATTGCCCATGATGTAGGTCCAGCTGCCCCGTGCTCCTTGGTAGACATGAAGGGTCTGCTGGTAGGTCTGCTGAAACCACTCGCTCTGCTGAGTGGGCGGCTGCGGATAGCCTGCCGGCATGGTCGGTGGCGGATTACTCGGCACGATGGCCGGCGGTGCTGTTGAATAGCCGGGGTAGCCGGGCTGGCCGGTGACAGCTGAGGTAGCCCACGTTGGAGTCGGGTTGGCGACCGGGTTGGTCGCTGGCACAGGATAGATCTGGCTGGCCTGTGGACCGTAGGGATCCCAGGCCGGGGGCGGTGGTGAGAGTGGATAGCCGTAGGGTGAGGCTTGCGCCTGAGCCAGGCGGTCGAGCGATGAGGCCGCGGGAGGAGGCAGCTGCACGGTTTGCGCAGAGGTGCTGCCAGTTCCTCCCCAGAGGAACAGCAATGCAGAGGCTGCCAGCAAGAAAGAGGGGCGTGGATGCACGCGGTCGCCAACCCGGGCCAAGGGGGAATAGACCGGGGCCACCCGGAGGATTCCCGGATGGTGCCCCGATGGTGGCGGGGGGGTACCGCGCCGGAGCGGCAGCGGTCAAGATCGCCACGCTCCTGTGGCTTGCCAGCGTCATGCCCATCACGTTCAATCATCCTGAACTACCCCATTTGCCAGTGGGCTCGGCGGCTGCGAGAACCGACGGGCAATCTGCTGAGTGGCATGGCCGGTCGCCTCCCTCGTTTGGTTTCTCGATTGGTTCTTCGGTATGGCAGCACTGATCAATGTCGAACGCCTGCAAGCGGCCACCGGTCTGGCAACTGTTGAGTGCCATGACCGGCTCAGTTCGACCATGGATCGCGGCCGTGAACTGGCAGCGTCAACCAGTGGCCTCCCGGCGCTGATCATGGCGACGCGGCAGCATGCTGGACGGGGCCGCCGTGGAGCTGCCTGGTGGCAGCCCCCGGGAAGTCTCGCCATGACGCTCGTGCTTGATGCCAGGAAGACGATTGAGCACGCTGGCGGGCCCCTGCCGCTTTGGGCTCCTGCCTGTGGGCTGGCTGTGGCTGAGGCCATCGAAACCGTTTGCCCGACCGTCCGACCGCAGGTTCGCTGGCCCAATGATGTGGAAGTCGGTGGCCGTAAGCTGGCCGGTGTCCTGGTTGAGGCAACAACGAGCCATCACGTCCTTATTGGGGTCGGGATCAACACCACCGGATCGGCGGCGGCTGCCCCGGTTGGGTTGCGTGAGCGGCTGACAACCCTGCCAGATGCCGGAGGCAGATCGATTCTCCCTGAAGAACTTCTGGAGGCGGTCGTTCCCAGGCTCGTTGCGACCATTGCCGCCGCTGGCACGGTCGCGGGCCGGGTGGAGATTGTCCATCGGTATCAGGCCTTCTGCAGCCTCACCAACCATCCGGTCACTCTCTTCGATGTTCTGGCAGAGCAGCTTGGCAGGCCGGCTGGCACACCGGCCCACCTGCGGGCGGCCCGACTCAGCGGCCGCTGCGGGGGCGTCGATGAGTCTGGGCGACTGTTGGTTGACTCCGCCGCAGGCCGGCTGGCGATCATTGCTGGCAGCCTGACCGATCCGGCTGCCATCTGGACTGGCGAGGACGCGGCCACGCGTGGCTGAAGAGGGTCCAGCGGTTCACGGCGGGCGGGGTGTTATCGCCGTGGCAGCCTGGCAACGAGGCAGACTTCCCGGCCACCGGTGGCGAGTTGGCGAACCTGCGACTGGTAGCCCCAGCTGTTCACCCGCGCCTGCCAGTCGTCAAGGTCGTCGGCCCGAGACCAATCAGGGAGTTTCAGCGTGGCAATGATACCCCGGGGGCGGCGGCCCCCAGGGGCCAGGACCCGTTCCAGGGCAGCCATGGTGCTGGTGGGGTCAATGTTCATGTCAGTGACGAGCCAATCACAGCGACGCAGATCTTTCACGCGAACGTCCCGAGCCCGCTTTTGCCAGTGGGTGAATCGCGGGTTGGCAACCACTCGCGGGTCGATGGTGGCGGGGTCGACGCCAATCACATTGAGATCAGCCGCCAAGAGCCGTTGGCAGGCTCCTCCCGGAGCTGCTCCCAGTTCACAGGCCTGCTGATCCCGTTTCAGCGTCAGTTCAAACCGGTTGATCGCTTCATCGAGTTTCAGCCATGCCCGTGAGACGGCGTCTGTTGGTAGCTGCCCGGGGTACCGTCCCCCCGGCCAATGATCAGCAGCTGTCAGGACGTGATGCCAGCCGATCCACCAGCGGTCAGTGGTATCGACAACACAGTCGAGGACCAGGCTGCCGGGTGGCAGGGCAGCGGCTGGAGGGGGGAGAGCGAGTGCAGTTGTCAGACCGGTGTGAATTGGTTCGGTATCAAGCTCAAGCCGTGGGTCACGTTTCCAGACATGCACACCGGCGAAGGGGGCGACACCCGTCAGATCGCAGGCGGCTTTGATGCGTTCGGCATCATCGGTGCCAGTGACGTGACCAAGGCAGCGCAGAGCTGTGCGGGCGAAGACGAGGCGATCAATCGCCAAAGGCGGGACCGCCGCAGCCTGTTCACTGACTGCTTCAGGCAGCCGGAAGGAGACAAGCCCGCGTCGCCAAGCAGTCTTCTGCCAGGTCGGAAACCAGCGCTGCTGCCGCTTCTCGATGATCGGTTCGGCACCACCCTGACAGCCAACGAGAAGAAAGCGGCTCTGTGTGAGTTGGTCAGGTGCCGCAACAAGAGGCAGATCGGAAAGGGGCATGCGGCGTTCCGGGGAAAGCGGAGACGGTGAAAAACCACCAGCAAAACCGGCTCCTATAAAACGAGGCCGGCCCGGGCGCCCAAGAGCCCGGGCCGGCCTTTCTCGTCAGAACAGCGGCATTGGTTGCAGCGATGTGGGGTGGTGAAACCAGGACCGCTAGGTCCTAAGAGTCACTGCCCGGTCTTCGCCAACCGCCGCAAACCACGCCGGAGACGAATCAGGCGTGGCCCTTCTTCTTGGCAGCCTTCTTCTTGGCGACCTTCTTCTTAGCCACCTTCTTCTTGGCGACCTTCTTCTTGGCAACCTTCTTCTTGGCTACCTTCTTCTTAGCCACCTTCTTCTTGGCGACCTTCTTCTTAGCCACCTTCTTCTTGGCGACTTTCTTCTTGGCGACCTTCTTCTTGGCCATTGAATGGCTCCTTGCCAACAGCACCCCGACATGTTGACCGATTGCTTCCGTGGGGTGCTGAGCGTTGGAAGCCATCGACGTTTGGCCTTCTGTGATGTCGTGCAAGCACAAGCATTACAGCATGCCAGTGAGAGTTTTCAGAAATTGTGGGAAAGACTGTCAAGAGAAATCGGAAAAATTTTTTTAAAAAAGCAAAGAATTTTTCTCTTGGCATGACCATCACAGCGTGCGAGCAGTCGACTCATGGCAACTGTCGGGGTGCAGACCGGCCACTGCTTGGACGTTGCTGGTAACGACGCAGCCTGCCGAAATGGCGGTCGGTGGTGGTGGTCAGAAGAGAAGGAAATCACCCGAACGCAATGCCCCGTAATCACGAAAACCTTCGGCGTTTTCGGGTGTTCACCACGGAAAACAAGGGCACGGAGGGCTTTTTATACGGACAGCTAGCCGGCGTTCGTCTGTCGCTTCACCCAGTCAGTCAACAGGCTTACTTGGGCAGCGAAACCCTGTTCTGTGCAGCCCAATGGACTTTTGAAGAAGCTGGCCAGCCATGGCAGTTGGCCCCGTTCCCCCGCAAGTCGAGCCCGATCGACCAGACGCACCAGATCGATCACCAGCGGTGCCGCCAGGATGGAATCACAGCCCTGCCAGGTGAACTGCATGGTCATCGGGGTCCCGAGAAAGCCCCGGAAATGAATATGGTCCCAGGCAGTTTTCCAGTCACCGAGGCTTTCGATGTACTCAATTGAGACCAACGTTTGCGGAGGTGATGGCAGCAGGGCAGCCAAAAGATGGTCTTTGCTTTGGACCTTCGACTGTTTATTGGATGGGGCATCGAGAATGCGGCCATCAAGGTTGCCGAAGATGTTGTGTCCGACCCAGCTCATGACATCGAGATGACGAGCGGCAAACATCGGCGCGAGAACACTTTTTAAGAGCGTCTCTCCGGTCTTGCCATCGCAGCCGGCATGGGGCAGGCCCAGCTGCCGAGCCAAGGCGTCAATGGCCGGAGGTGTCGCACCGGTCGAGGGTGTGAAGTTGATGTAGGCAGCTCCGGCCTCAAAGGCAGCCACGGCATACAGGCTGCTAGTTGGCAAGGGGCTGGCGGCAGCCGGGTGGTCGAGCTGAGCAGCAATGGCAGCAAAATCATCAGGGATCGGCTCGGACCAGGGAGGTTCGGTCGAAGCAAGATTCACGACCACCACACGGTCGAGACTCGCGGCGTCGGCAAAGTCACTGATGTCGGTGCGGATCCGATCAATGGCCTGACGAGGCGTCTCCTGCCGGGCCGCCGTGGCCGAATCAGCCAAGGCCGAAATGGTTTCGCCGGCGGCGAGCACCGAACCTGGTCGGAGCCGAGGTTCAATGGCTTCAAGATCGGCCGCCGTGGCAGCTAGCAGGTCGGGGGGAATGGCCCGGCTGTCGGTCCACATCTGCTGGGCAGCGTCGCGGAGGCTGCCGGGCCGAATGTCGTGGCCGCCGATGACGATCTGGTCGAGGTCGATGAGGCCGAGGTCATGGAAGGCCGCCGTTTCGGTGACAAGCCCGATGGGGGAAACCAGCCCGCGGGAGATGGCAGCCAGACCGGTCATGACGGTTGTGGCGACTCCGCCCTTGGCGCCAATGAGCCAGAGTCCAATTCGTCCTGTCGGCATCGTGAGGTTCCTCGGCAGCTCCGTGCTATCATCTGAAGAGATGCCGTGGGCATCTGCTCGGCCGTGTGTCCGTGTGTCCGTCGTGTCATGGCCACCCGCACGCGTGAGACCCGCTGCCGGAGTCTCGTACTAAGAGTATGCCATGCCCGGAGTTGGCATGCGTTTGAAGTCGAAAGGAAAGACAGGATCGATGGAACAGACTGCATGTCTTCAGTTGGCCGCGCGAATGGCCTCACTCGAGCCCTCAGCGACGCTGGCAATGGCAGCCCGGGCGGGGGCCATGAAGGCAGCCGGTGTTGATGTCATCGACCTGTCGGTCGGGGAGCCTGATTTTCCCACGCCCCCCCATATCTGCCGGGCAGGTGAGGCAGCGATTGCTGCTGGCAAGACAAAGTACACACCGGCTGCCGGTATCCCGGCCCTGCGCGAGGCGGTGGCAGCCGACTATTCTCGCCGTTCGGGCCTGGCGGTGACAGCCGCCCAGGTGACCGTTTCCAACGGAGCCAAGCACAGCCTGCACAACCTCTTCACCACCCTGATCAATGAAGGGGATGAGGTCATTGTGCCAACGCCCTACTGGGTTAGTTATGCCGAGTTAATCAAACTAGCCGGTGGCCGTCCGGTGCTGGTTGAGACAGCCATCGAAGAAGACTTCAAGCTGCAGCCGGCTGCCTTTGAGGCTGCCATCACGCCGCAGACCCGCATGCTGCTGCTCTGTTCCCCCAGTAATCCAACGGGTGTGGTCTATACGCGAGCTGAGCTGGAAGCAATCGCTGATATTGCCATCAAGGCAGATCTGGCCGTGATTTCTGACGAGATCTATGACCAGTTAGTCTTTGACGGTCGTGAGTCAGTTTCTTTCCCGACGCTTCGACCGGGCCTGGAGGCTCGCAGCATTGTTGTCGCTGGAGTCAGCAAGACCTATTCAATGACAGGCTGGCGAATTGGTTGGACCATTAGCCCAGCGCCGTTGGCTAAGGCCATGGGAAGCCTGCAGAGTCAGGAAACCAGCAACCCTTGCAGTGTCAGCCAGCATGCGGCAATCGAAGCCCTGACCGGGCCGCAGGACTGTGTTGCCCAGATGCGTGATGCCTTTCAGGTTCGCCGTGATCTCGTCGTTGAGCGGCTGCGGCAGATGCCGGGCGTGAAGATTCCGGATATCGGGGGTGCCTTCTATGCCTTCTTTGATATCCGGGACGCCCTCAGTCGCGCCGGTGGTCCTGACACCAGTGTTGCCTGGTGTGAGCAGCTGCTCGAAAAGGAACAGGTCGCCACGGTTGCCGGGAGTGCCTTTGGTGCCGAGGGCTTCGTGCGAATGTCCTTCGCCGCATCTGCTGAGAAACTGCAGGCAGGGCTGGAACGGATTGCCCGTTTCCTGGGGTGATGGCCGTGCCAGCCACGTCGGCATCGGCTTGCCCGTCAGTCGATCGAGGGCAAGATACAGCAGCGATCATTCTGGCCGGCGGCCGGGCGCGGCGGCTGGCCGGGGCGTTGCCAGCCACGGGTGGAAAGGCAGCCTGTCTGGTCAAGGGAAGGCCGCTGTTGAGCTGCGTGTTCGCTGCGGTTGCGCCGGTTGTGGATCATGTCTTCACCGTTGGTGGTGATCTGCCACCGGCTGTATCGCGAGAGTTGCCCGGCCTGATTCACGTGCCTGATCGTCAGCCAGGTGCGGGGCCACTGGCGGGTCTCCGGGATGGTCTCATCGCCATCCATCAGCGGTGCCAGGAAGCTGGTCATAGCCTGCCGGCCTGTGTGCTGCTGGTGGCCTGCGATCTGCCGTGGCTCTCAGCTGAGATGCTCCATGGGCTGCGGGGACGCCTGCCGGAAAACAGGCTGGCTACCGAGTGGGTGATTCCGGTGGTGCTGGATCACCCGCAGTTTCTCTGCTCGGTGCTCCGCCCCACGTTGCTTGACTCGCTGCAGGCATTTCTGGCAACGGGGAAGCGGGATCTGCGGAGCTTTGCCACTGGGCTGGCCCAGACTGATCCCTATCGGGTGGTGATGATTCCAGCCACTGTTTGGCAGCAGAGCGATCCGACTGGGGCCGCTGCTGCTGACATCGATACCCCGGCCGATCTGGAGCAGGCTCAACGAATTGCCTTCCCGGCAGGCTCAGGCAGTCCGTATACTCGCCCGAGAGAGTGAGGGACCACGGGTACACGGGGTTCACATCGTGGCAGGGCACCTCCTGGCCGCGTGCATGACCATCATGGAAGATGACTGGGACGAAGAAGACGATGAGCTGATCGCTTCAGCACCGCGGCGGTCCCGCTGGTGGCGGCGGTTGTTGCTGTTGCTGCTCCTCGGCTTGGCTGGCTGGCAGGCGCCGCAGGTCACCCGGCTGGGAAGTGTTCGTGATTGGCCGCTGCAGCAGTTGTTTTCAGGACTGGGTGGGCAGCTTGGCAGTGGTGCTGCGGACTGGCGGTGGTTTGGCCCGATCACCTATCACGATCTGCTCGTGCAGACGGCAGACGGCAAGCCGGTGCTGGCCATCGACCGACTCCAGATTGAACGCAGCCCGCTCTCGCTTGCCCTGCGGCCAACAGCCCTTGGGCGTGTTCGCCTGGATGGGGTCCGGCTGACGACCGCTGTCTGGGAGGGTGGCAGCACGATCGAGACGATGGTCATGCCGTGGCTTGAGCAGCTGCAGCAGCCAAGGCCCCAGCCGAAGGCACCTGTCGTCGGCCGCTGGGCGGGCGGAGCCGTGGCGGCTGGATCGCCTGCCACGCTGAGTGGCACTATCGAGGTCCACGACGCCACGATTGAGTTGGTCGATCTTCGTCATGGTGACAGCTGGTGGGTCACTGAGGTCACCGCTGAGATTCCTCTCGACAATGGGTGGGCGGGCCATCTCTTGCCGGCCAACACCATTCTGAGTGGACAGGTGCGGCATGTGGATCAACCCCAGTTGCAGGTGGTGCGTGAGCCGCAGGCGATTCGGGAGCCTCTCGTTCAAGCAACAATTGCCAGTCG
>Ga0181594_10006130_pt1 | contig 10447 bp, 7 predicted proteins | sample 071ome_18_FD_145603 | JGI IMG/M metagenome (GOLD analysis project Ga0181594, IMG submission 145603) | Coastal salt marsh microbial communities from the Groves Creek Marsh, Skidaway Island, Georgia - 071413BT metaG (spades assembly) | ecosystem: Environmental > Aquatic > Marine > Intertidal zone...
GCCGTCAACCCCCAACTCAGTCATACGGGCCAAAAACCCCTCTTTGGTTCGGCCCACCAGGTCGTCGTGCCAGGTAGCCATCACGAAGGCCACACGAATGTCGGTCATGGTCGAACCCTACCGGCTGGACAGAGCCATCCCTAAGGAAGGTCGGCGAGTCGTCGGTGCAGAGCCGCCGCAGCTTCGGCAGCTTTCGCCCGGATCTCGTCGCCGTCAACCAACGTCGGTTCGCCGTCTTCCCAGACCGTTTCGCCCTCAATCTCGATTTCCAGCGGCGATGTGCCCGGACTGAAGGCCAAATGCCATGGATCCTCGGATTCGGCGGCCCAGTACACCCGGTCGTCGAGCGCGGCGGGCATCAGGTCCCAGCCGGTAGCCAGCCACTGCCAGGCCTGATCGGGGGAAAAGGTCACGTCGTCGGCCCGAGCGGCAACGTAGGCCAACCGGAACTCTTCGAGCATGTCGGCTCCGATCCCGTCGCTGCCAAGCGCGACCGGCTGATCAAACCGGACAGGGCGGGCATAGCCGACGCCGTTGTTCATGTTGGAACGGGGGTTGTGGATCAGCGTTCCCCGGAGGCCGTGGTCATCAGGAAGATGAACGCCATGGACGATCAGCCAGTCGTCGTCGCTGAACGGTAGGAGCCGTTGCCAGGTGTCGTTGTCGCCTTCAGCGACATGGACATGGACCCCAACGTCGTGTTTGTCGGCGAGTTCGGCGGCGGCGGCGATGGTGTCGTCATGGCACGTAAACGCCGCATGCAAACCGACGTAGCCTTCGCGTTCGCCGTCACCCAGGAATCGGTCGTTTTCTCGAAGTCCAGCCGCAGCCCCGTCGGGTCCATGCCGGTCGGTCACGCCATAGGCGCACGACACTCGGATCCCGACCTCTTCGCAGGCGTCGGCGATGATCGTCAAGGACCCTTCGATCAGGTTTGGGGATTCGTGGTGGTCGATGATCGCTGTCGTTCCCCGTTCCAGCGCTTCGAGGGCGCCAAGGCGCGCCGACCACGCAATGGACTCCTCGTCAAGCACTCGGTCGAGGCGCCACCAGACCAACTCCAGTATCTCGGCGAAACCAGTGGGGGTGCGGGGCGGGGCCGGCATCCTCCGGGCCAAGGTGCTGTAAAGGTGATGGTGGGCGCACACCAAGCCGGGGGTGGAAACGGTCATGGGACTAGTCTCCCGCGGTTTCGCTCCAAGCGCCCGCACGCTCGCGGTTCCGTTCGGTCCGCATGGGCAACTCGGATCGCCAGACCCCGTCGAAGGCGTGCAGCGCCGCGGCAACGGCGCCAGCCGTAGGGACCAGGCCGATCTCGCCGACCCCTTTGATTCCGTACGGTGAGTTGGGGTCGGGCGACTCGACCAAGATGACCTCAGTGGGCGGCATGTCTTTGGGTCGGATGATGTCGAGACTGCGCAGGGTGTGGTTCATGGGCCGACCGTCGGCGTCACAGGGGAACCCTTCGGTGAGGGCATAACCGAGCCCCATGTGCACCGCTCCTTCGATCTGGCCTTCGCAGAGCAACGGGTTGACGGCCCGACCGACATCGTGGGCCGCCACGACGTTGGCGATCTCGCCGGTCTCGGGATCAAGCTCGACCAGTTGCGCGGCGTAGCCGAACGTCGAATGAATGATGGGGTTCTCAAGACCATCGTTGATCGAGTTGGTCCAGTCCACGACGTAGACCCCCTCATACTCAACGCCAGGTTGCGACCCACCGGCGATGGCCGTTCGGCAGGCGTCGGCTACCGAGCCGGCCCCCATGATGGTGCCGCGACTCCCGGTGGTTTGGCCAGCGCCGAGCTCCCGGGTGGTATCAACCACGACCCGAATCCGGTCCGGGTCCACCCCGAGTTCCTCCACCACGACCTGGCGGGCCACGGTATGGATTCCTTGGCCCATCTCGGTCCAGCAATGGCGTACCTCAACCGTGCCGTCCTCATCGAAACGCACCGTGGAACGGCTGACCTCGTGAGCCCCATTGCCCAAACCCGAATTCTTTAGACCGAGGCCCATTCCGACCGGTCGTCCGGCCGCCGTTGCTGCGTCCCACGCCGGTTTCACCGCATCAAGACAGGCCCGGGCGCCGAGACAGCCGTCGTCCATGATCTGGCCCGGACCCCACACCGCACCGGGAGTGACGACGTTGCGATTGCGGATCTCCCAACCGGAAATCCCGACCTTCTGAGCCAGGCGATCCATTACCCCTTCCATGGCGAACTGGGCCTGGTTCGCTCCGAACCCGCGGAACGCTCCACAGACCGAGTTGTTGGTGCGTACTGCGACGGCTTCAACATCGATGGTCTCGGTCACGTACGGTCCGCTGGCGTGTCCGGCCGCCCGTTCGAGCACCTTCATTCCGACCGAGGCGTACGGCCCGGAGTCGCCAACCATTCGAGCCTGAACCGCCAGAAGTCGACCGTCAGAATCGCAACCCACTCGATAGTGCATTCGAATGGGGTGGCGTTTGGTGTGGACCAGCAACGACTCTTCCCGCGAGAAGGTGGTTTTGACCGGCCGGCCCAGCGTCCACGCGGCGAGCGCGGTTTGGGCCTGGTTCGAGAGATCTTCTTTGCCACCGAAGGCACCACCGTTGGACACCAACGTGACCGTGACCTGATCGGTTTCGATGGCCAACAGTCGGGCGATGTCGTTTCGGTCATCCCAGACGCCTTGGCCACCGGAGAACACGTCGAGTGATTCGCTGGCGCCGCCCGGGCCAAGGGAAGGGATCGCCAACGTTGATTCGGGCTCGAGGAAGGCATGATCGATGCGCTGGGTTTGGAACGTTGCTTCCACCACGTGGGCCGCTGCCGAGAATGCCGCGTCGACGTCACCGCGTCGGTACGCCGACCGGCTCAAAATGTTGCCATCAAGGGTCCAGACGGCTGGTTCGGGGCTGTCCATTGCGGTCAACGGGTTGGTCAACGGTTCGTGAGCGTTGTAGGTGACCGAGACCGCGGCCGTGGCGGCCCGGGCTTGGGCCCGCGTTTCGGCCACGACAAGGGCTAGGACATCTCCGAGGTAGGAGGTACGTCCACCCACCGGGATGAATGCCGGCCAGTCTTTGTGGATCAAACCGGACCGAAGTTCGCCGGGTACGTCGTCGGCGGTCAGCACGGCCACCACTCCCGGCTGGTTCAACGCCGCCGAGATGTCGATCGCCACGATGTCGGCTCGGGCGTGTTCGGTGAGCACCACGGCACCGTGCAGGCAGCCTTCAGGGTTCATGTCATCAATGAAGTCGCGCTCGCCGAGCGAAAGCTCGGTGGCTTCGTATTTGACGCCGCGGCCGCCGATTCCCCCAGCGGTGAGCGCCACCGGGGTTTCGTTGCTGGCCAGCGTTTCGATCGCATCAAGGATCTTGACGTAGCCAGTGCATCGGCACAGATGGGCTCCGAGGTGACGGGCGGCGTCGTCTCGGCTCAGGGGTTTGTCGCGGTTGAGGAGCGACACGGTACGCATCACGATCCCCGGCGTGCAGAACCCACACTGGAGCGCGCCGTGGGCGGCGAAGGCGTCGGCCAACCGGTGCCGTTCCTCGTCGGGCAACCCTTCCAACGTGGTGATGTGGGTGGCGTGGGCCTTTTCCAGCGAGGTCTGGCAGCTGATTCGAGCTTTGCCGTCAACGAGGACGGTGCAGCAACCACATTGCCCGGACGGTGAACATCCATCTTTCGGGGAAGTGATGTGGAGTTCGTCGCGCAGAGCGGCGAGGAGGTGAGGGTGGTGGTCGCCGACGGTGACCGGCGTGCCGTTGACGGTGAACTCAGTCATGGGTCTCTCCCGGTGGGGTTTCGCCGCGCTGGCTGGTGATCGGGCCGTACACCTCGGGGCGGCGGTACCGTTCGAAGTCGAACAAGGTGTGCTTGTAGTTTCCGGTGTACGACAGGTCGATGGTTGCGGTAATCAACTCGTCACCTTCGGTGTCGCAGCACGCCAGAATCTCACCGCTCGGTGCGATGATGCAGCTCTCGGCCAGCGAATCAACACCTTCTTCCATTCCGCCTTTGGCTACCCCCACCACAAACGCCCCGTTCTGATAGGCGCCGGCTTGCATGACCAGATGGTTATGGAACCCCTGGAGCCGATCCTGGCTGGGGTCAGGCGCGTAATGCTTCGGCGTGTTGTAGCCAATCAGGATCAACTCGGCGCCTCCGAGGGCTAGGCAGCGGTACGTTTCCGGCCAACGCCGGTCGTTGCAGGTGGCCATCCCCACGACGCCGCCAAACGCCCGCCAGGTTTCGAACTGGTCACCGGCTTCGAAGTAGCGACGTTCGAGATGCTGGAACTCGCGCCACGGTTCGTGTTCGCGGTGGCCGGGAAGATGGACTTTGCGGTAACGGCCTACGATGTCGCCGTTTCGTTCCACCAGGATCTGGGTGTTGTAGCGGCGGCCTTCGGGGGTTTGTTCGGCGTAGCCCAATGAGAACCCGATGCCGAGCGTCCGGGCTCGGTCGAAAAGTGGCGCGGTGTCCGGTCCGGGCATCGCGGTGTCGTAGAAGCTGTCGAGGTCGAGGTCGGGTTCGCCTTCCACATACCAACGAGGGAAAAACGTGGTGAGGGCCAGTTCTGGGAACGCTACGAGTTCGGCTCCACGGTCTGCGGCCTGCTCGACGAGGTCGATGAGTCGGGCCACTACCGAACTACGAGGCTCGTGGCGGGCGATCGGTCCCAGCTGCCCGGCTGCCACCGTGAGCGTCCGTGGCGCAGCGGACCGGTGCGCGGTGGCCGCGGCAGCGTCGGGATCACACGATCCGGGGGTCATCGAAGGTCTCCGGCGGGAGCGTTGGCCAGTTGAACCATCACGTTCATCAGCACGTTGGCTCCGGCTTCAAGATCCGCATGGTCGGTGTGTTCAGCTGGGTTGTGGCTGATGCCATTCACCGATGGGACAAACACCATGCCGGTCGGGCAGACGCGGGCCAGCATTTGCGCGTCGTGGCCAGCGCCCGACGGCATCCGACGCACCGACAGTCCAGCCTCGATTGCGGCTCGTTCGACGAGGTCGATGACCTGCGGATCGAAATCGACGGGGTCGAAACGGGCGAGCGACCGGGAGGTGATCGTGCATCCTTCGGCCTCAGCGGTACGGGCCAGAAAGGCCATGGTTCGTTGCTCGGCGGCGGCGAGCACGTCGTTGTCGGTATGACGGAGATCGATCGTGAACGTGGCATTGGCGGGAACCACATTGACCAGGTTGGGTTGCAGCTCGACTCGCCCCACCGTGGCCACCTGCGGGGCACCGATCTCGTCGGCGAGGTCCCGCACAAACGCCGCGGTGCGGAACGCCACCAAACCGGGATCTCGGCGGAGGTTCATGGGGGTGGTTCCGGCGTGGTTGGATTGACCAACCACCGTGACCTCGGTCCAACTGATGCCTTGCACGCCGGTGACCGCCCCGATGGTGACCTGCTCGGCTTCTAACACCGGGCCCTGTTCAACGTGGAGTTCCACGAAGGCGTGAGGGGCCGCCGCAGGTAGTGGGGCCGGTCCGAGGTAGCCGATCCGTTCCAGTTCGGCGCCCACGGTGGTGCCGTCAATACCGACGATGGCATGGGCTTGTTCAACACCCATCCCTCCGACGTAGACGAGGCTGCCCAGCATGTCGGGGGAGTAGCGGGCGCCTTCTTCGTCGGTGAAGAACGCCACGGCCAACGGCCGGGGCAGGGTGACTCCCGCCTCTTGAATGGTTTCGATGACTTCAAGTCCGGCAAGGACCCCAAGGTTTCCGTCGTAGCGTCCACCGGTTCGGACGGTATCGATATGGGAACCGGTCATGACGGGGGCGGTGCCATCATGGCCGGGGGTGGTAGCCACCACGTTGCCGATCCCGTCCACCGCAATGTCCAACCCGAGATCTCGCATCCAGTTCACCACCAAATCCCGTCCGGCTCGGTCGTCGTCGGTGAGGGCAAGGCGGGCACATCCACGGGTTCCGTCGATCGCACCGATCTCAGCGAGCGCGTCAAGCCGATGAGCGAGTCGGTCACCGTTGATCCGAAGATTGGTGGGTGCGCTTGTCATCAGCCGGAAAACTTAACAAAATGTCAAAACAATGGCCACTAACCGCAGCCCGAACGATTCTTCAGCATCGACAAACCCGCCGGTGCTGGTTGAGTTCCTCATCGAACCCTTCGTGGAAGGGTCGCCGGGCCCGCACGTGGCCGCCGCGATCGGCGCGTGTCGAGATCACGGCCTTGAGCCGGAACTGGGACCGTTTGCGTCGACGGTTAGCGGACCCGCCGAGGTTCTGTCGACCCTGACCGGAGAGATCACACGCCGAGCCCTTGACGCCGGTGCTACCGGAGTGCAGATTCGGATCACCGCAGCGCCGGGGAGTCCCCGGCTCGGGAACTTGCACGGGGCGCTCGAGCGCATGGTGGCCCGAGTCGAGAAACAGATGGGAACGTCGCTGGCTGAAATGGGCCGTGAACAGAAGCAGGCCGCGGTACGCCTCCTCGACGAGCAAGGAGCGTTCCTGTTGCGCAGATCGGTCGAGTCGGTGGGAGAGTTGATGGGCGTGAGCCGCATCACCATCTACAACTACCTGAATGCCATCGAAACCGATGACTGATCTCTTGATCGCCAATGCAGGGCTGGTGGCCACGGTCGACCCGGGCCGTCGAGAACTGCCCGGTGGATGGGTGGCGATCACCGACGGGCTCATTTCCGGCGTCGGTGGGTCGACCGACAAGCCCCCGACCGCCGAACGGGTCATCGACGCCACCGACTGTTTGGTCACCCCCGGGTTGATCAACACCCACCATCATCTTTTCCAGAACCTGACCCGGGCCTATGCCCCCATGACCAGCGCGCCGCTGTTCGGCTGGCTCCAATCGCTGTATCCATTGTGGACGTCGGCTATCGACGAAGAAGCCGAGTACCTCGCGGCCTGGGTGGGTTTGGCCGAGCTGGCGTTGAGCGGTTGCACCACGAGTTCCGATCACCACTACCTCCATCCACGCCGGGCGGGGGACCTGCTCGGTGCCGAGATCGCCGCGGCCCGGGATCTAGGAATGCGGTTTCATCCCACCTACGGCTCCATGTCGGTTGGGGTGAGTGACGGTGGTCTTCCGCCCGATGACGCCGTCCGCGACGAGGACGACATTCTGGCTGAGTCCGAACGCCAGGTCGCTCGTCATCACGATCATCGCCACGGATCCATGGTGCAGATCGCGCTCGCGCCGTGTTCGCCGTTCTCAGTGAGCACCGACCTGATGATCCGTAGTGCGGAGCTGGCCGAACGACTAGATGTTCGCCTGCACACTCATTTGGCCGAAAACCAGGAAGACGACGCCTACGCCCTCGACCGTTTTGGGATGCGGCCCGTCGACTACTTCGAGCACTGTGGCTGGATGACCGACCGGACCTGGGGCGCTCACGTCGTGATGCCCAACCCCGATGAGATCAGCCGACTCGGAGCCGCCGGAGTAGGGATCGCTCACTGCCCAAGTTCCAACATGATCTTGTCGTCGGGGATCGCTCCGGTGGTCGCCCTTCGGGCGGCGGGAAGCCCGGTGGGTTTGGGATGCGACGGCTCGTCCTCGGCCGATTCGGCGTCGCTTTGGCAGGAGGCCCGCCTCGCCATGCTGCAAGGAAAGCTGATCAGCGGAGCTGATCGGATGGACGCCCGGACCGCGCTCGACATCGCCACCCGAGGTGGTGCTGGCTGCCTCGGCCGGATGGGAGAACTCGGAGAGCTTTCAGTGGGTGCGGTCGGCGACGTTGCCGTGTGGAAGCTAGATGGTCCCGTGTTTGCTGGCGTCCTCGACGACCTCATCGAAGGGTGGCTTCGTACCGGCCCTCACGCGGCCTGGCACACCGTGGTGGCTGGACGGCCCATCGTGGAACGAGGAATGTTGGTCGCTGACGACCTTCCCGACATCTTGGCCCGGCACGCGGTGGCTGCTCGGCGGTTCCAACCGGAGTCCTGAACGGTGACGGTGACCCCGGCCTACCAACGCCATCAGGTTGCGGTACCGCAAGGAACGCTCACCGTCGGATGCTGGGGCCGCGGACCGATCAAGGTGTTCGCATCCCACGGAATCACGGCGAACCATAGGTCATTCGCCCTGGTGGCTGAAGCGATTGACCGTCAATCGGCCGGAGCGGTTTCGTTGGTGGCCCTTGATCACCGTGGCCGGGCCGGTAGCGCTCACGTCGGTGCCCCGTTTGGGCTGACCAGCCACGCCGATGATCTGGTGGCGGTCATGGATGCGTTCAACGTGGAGCAGGCCACGTTGGTGGGCCATTCCATGGGGGGCTTTGTGATCGCCAACGCCGCCGAACGACATCCGGACCGGGTCGCCAGCCTGACCCTCATCGATGGTGGTTTGCCGTTCCCTCCATCGGGCTGGAGCGAGGGAGATTCGATCGTGGTCGACCGAGCGCTCTCGGACGACGCCGACGCGGCCACCATCGAAGCCGCCATTCATGCAGTGATCGGACCGGCGCTGGCTCGGCTCGATATGCGGTGGCCCGATATCGATTCCTATGTCAGGTTCTTTCGTGACCATCCCGCCTTCCAGCCTCCGAACTGCTGGACCGCAACCGCCGAAGGGTATGTGCGTTACGACGCAGTGGTTACCGACGAAGGTGAGATTCGGTCCAGCGTCAACAAAGACGCCGTGCTCGTTGATGGCGCAGCGGCCATCGTCGATCCTAACGCTGCCGCGGCCCTCACCCGTATCACGACCCCGAGCCATCTGCTGTGGTGCCCTCGGGGCCTTCTTGATCAACAACCAGGTCTGTACCCACCGGGGTTTGCTGACGCCATGGCCAACGCCTGGCCTCACCTCCGCGTTCAGCAGGTTGAAGGAACCAACCACTACACGGTGGTGACCAGCGCCGAAGGGGCCGAGGTCGTGGCCGCCGCGGTACTTAGCGGGCGGCCCGGAGGCCAGCGAGCACCCGACTTGGGGTGAGAGGAAACTCGTCGAACCACACCCCGGTTGCGTCGTGCACCGCAGCGATCACCGCCGGGGCATAGGTGATGAACGGCATCTCGGCCACCCCGCGAGCCCCAAACGGCCCGAGCGGGTCAGCCAGCTCCAAAAACTGTGTGTCGACCACGGTCGGCGTGTCACCAATTCCGGGAATCAAATAGCCAGAGAACCGTGGGTTGGTAATGAAACCATCGCGAAGCTGAAGGTCCTCGCTGAGCACGTACCCATGAGCTTGGACCACCGCCCCTTCGACCTGACCGCGAGCCAACCTCGGGTTGATCAGCGTCCCCACATCATGGGTGGAGGTCACCCGATCAACTCGAATATGGCCCGTGTCGGTGTCGACCGTGACGTCGACGCATTGGGCCATGTAGCCGTAACAGAAATTCGGTTGGCCAGCGCCAGTCTCCTCATCGAGGGTTTCGGTCGGTGGCGGGGTGTAACGGAACGTCCCGATCGCTGGCCGTTCACCGTCCCGCCAGGCTTTCTCGGCTTCTTCGGCAGCGCCCAGAATTGAGTTCCCAGCCATGAACGTCAGACGACTCGCTGATGCTGAGCCCGGGTCGCCGGAAGTTGCCGTGTCGGAGAAATGGCCGATCACCTGCTCGAGTGGTACTCCGGTCGCTTCGGCAGTCATCTGCCGCATCGCCAAGTGGGCGCCCTGACCAACCTCGGCGCCACCGTGGAACAACTCAACCTTCGTCGGGACGTCGTCGCCGTCGGCGCCATGGAGGCGGATTTCGGCCTCGCAACGTTCCGGGAACCCAAACGAAAACCCGACGTTCTTCAGGCCCGCCGCGAACCCGCGACCGGTTCGCAACGCCTGGCTGTCGGACGGGAGCGAGGCCACCGGAGAAAACGGTGGTGCCGCCGGCCGTGGCTGGTGGTAGCCGCTTCGTTCGGCACAGGCTTCGATAACCGAAACGGCGCTAACCCCTTCCGGAAGGGGGGCCTGGGTGATGCCCTCGTCGCCGTCAACGAGCGCATTGCGCAGGCGAAGCTCAACCGGGTCGAGGCCAAGCTGTTCGGCCAAACGATTCATGGTGGTTTCGATGGCGAAATGGCCTTGGGGCCCGCCGAAACCGCGGAAGGCACCACCAGGGACGCTGGTGGTGTAGATCGCTCGGCTGTCAATCCGAGCGTTGGGAATCCGGTAGGCCCCAGCCACCGAGAGGTGGGTGTTCCCCAGCACCTTGTTCGACGTGTAGTTGTAGGCCCCGGCATCAAGATCGACGTCGGCCTCTAGTGCGGTGATGACCCCTTCGGCGGTTGCCCCGAGCCGCATCCGGATCCGGGCTCGGTGACGCTTGTGGTGACCCACGATCGATTCCTCACGGGACCAGCGACAGTGAACCGGCCGGGTTTCGCCTCGTTCGGCCAGACGAAACGCCGCCAAGCCCAACGCAATCTGGATCGACATGTCTTCTTTTCCGCCGAACGCCCCGCCGATCGCCCGGTAAATGATCCTGACCCGTTCTTCAGGTAGGCCCAACGCG
>Ga0181594_10006141_pt1 | contig 10434 bp, 8 predicted proteins | sample 071ome_18_FD_145603 | JGI IMG/M metagenome (GOLD analysis project Ga0181594, IMG submission 145603) | Coastal salt marsh microbial communities from the Groves Creek Marsh, Skidaway Island, Georgia - 071413BT metaG (spades assembly) | ecosystem: Environmental > Aquatic > Marine > Intertidal zone...
CGATTCCGTGCGCCCGGCTCACCACCAGGCGGTTGAACAGCAGGCTCAGGGTGCCGTTGAAATTCTTGATCGCGCCATCGACCACGAGGGCGCCGTAAAAGGTGATCGTTCCATTGCCGGAAAGCTCCGCCTGCTCGATCGCGGGCTCGGCATCGGTGACGTACAGGATTCCGTAAATCTCCAACTGATTGTTCAGGCTGGTCACCGCGCCTGCGGAAACAATAACGACGGGATGGTCAATGGTCCCAATCTGGGTGGTCTGGGCCGGCGGATTGCAATCGCCCGTTACCCAGTAAAGCCCGGCCGAGTCTGGCCCAAACCCAGTGCAGTCTTCCACCACGATGGACGCATTCTTGATGATGCCGAACTGGGTCCGTGGCACGCCAAAAAAGTACTGAAAGAGATCACAGGGGAATTGCTGGTCCCAGAACATATCGATACCCAGCACATCCTCGGAGCCGGCGGTATAGCTGATGGCTTCGCTTGCGTCGCAGCCGCAGTTGTTATTCGGGCAACGCAGATCATCCGGAGCGCTGCGCTGACCGTAATACTCATGGCCCTCGCAGGTCTTCCAGTTGCCCCCGGCGGTCAGGGAGGTTACGTGCGTGCCGCAACTTTCGTTGCGACTGGCCCAGACGGAGACCGGCACACCGATCCCACCCGCGTTGGGATTGGGCACGACTTCCACGGTGCCCAGACCCTCAAAATTGGAGCGCGTGGTCAAAGGCACGTTGGGTGGCGGCCCGTTCATGGCGCTGAAGTTGGACACGGGCTCGGTGACGAAGGCCTCTGCCAGGCACTCCCCCTGGTTGCAGTCCGCCTGTCCCCTTGCCATCAGGGTGACCATGAAATGCGTACCCTCAATGCCGCTGTCGGTGGTGCAGCCACTGACTGGCACGCCGCCGTTGGTCACCGGATTGAAGTCCACAACGAGCACGCACAGCGAGGCGCGAACCGTAACACGCTGCTCCGTGCTCAGCAGGTCCGAGGTGTTCAATGGCAGCGCGAAGGGGTCCTCTCCTTCGAAGGACGGGTCATCGTAATAATAAAAGTAACTGTTGCTGCGCCGTGCTGCGCTCGATTCTCCCCGACACGGATGTGCGATTTCGGCAGCGTCCCCCTCGTCGTCGAACTCATGGGTGAATTCTGAGCACTTGCGCCAGCGCCCGGCTCCGGGCGCCAACCATCCATCCGTGCCATCCGTGAACACATCTTCGCTGCTTGAAGTAATCAGGGCGTTATTCGCGAACAGGTATTCCGCGGCCTGTTCCAGCCCGGCCTCGGCCGCATGAAAGGCCATTTTCTGGCGCTGGTCGTTGGCCGCGATTTGCTGCTCCGAAACGCTGGTCCGGCTGGCATACATCAGCATCAGGCTCAGCAACAGGAGCACCAGGATGGCGGTGAACAACGTCAAGGCGCCGCGCTGTTGTTTTACCTGGCAGGAAAACGCTCTGGATGATTGCATCGGCCCACTCCTACAAGATGATGATGTCGTTGCGTACCCGGATGACATCAGAAATGGTCTTGGACACCGCCTCATCGCCGACCATGTCTGCGCTGAGCCTCAAATAGATTTTCCGGGTCCTTTGCAAGGTCTGGTTACCGGCGCCGTCATCCTCGACCACCTCACTGAAGGACAGGCTGCCGGGTATCGCAGGATCAACCGACCCATCCAGCAACTTTCCGTTGCATTCTGCATCCCCACTGTCAATTTCGGGGCAAATGCGGAATTCCTTCACGTTGACCAGGCTTGGATCGGTCACGCCAATCCATCCGGCAGCAGTTGAAGTGCAGGTCGTATCACCGGCGCCGACCCAGGCCTGCACCAGGCCGATGCCATTCAGGGTGGCACGCCGGAACCCCCCCGGCGCATCACTGCTGGGATCGCCGTCGTGGTCCCGGTCCATTTCGAAAATCACGCAGTCGTTCGCGTCGTTGATGGTGAGGTCTCCAGGCAGACCGGCGGGAAACGTGCCGTCTGCCGCGCAGTCGATGTTGCTGAAACAGCGGATGGCCTCGGCATTGTAGGAAGAACGTCGCACGTCACGCGACACCAACTGCATGACACTACGGAGTTCCTGCGACAAGCGGGTCATTTCAATGGTGCGCGTGCCGGTGCCAAGGGTATTGGCCATCATGGCGAGCATCGCGCCGCTGACCATCAGGCCCACAACCAGCGCAATCATCGCCTCTATCAGGGTCATGCCCCTTTGCGGCCTGCGAGCCCGGGCGCGGAATTTCAGCCGCACCGTCATTTAAGAGCACTCCGGATAGACACCGACCCGGCTCTTGCGCGATGTCTGCTGACAGACCTCAAACCGGCCTGTGATACCAAGATGGAACTCGAGCCCAAACAGCCGGGTGCTGCCGGATCCCTCGTGCGAATGCATATACATCAACCAGTCCTCATCGATGATTTCGGCGTCGCTCCAGTGATCGATGATTCCCCTGACCGGCCCGAAGGAAAAGTGACCCACAGCAGGCCGAAAGTGCATGAATTCTCGATCGAGCCGGACGAAATCCTGCTTCTGCAGACGGTAGGCAACGCCATCGATTGCGCAGAATTTGGGGCTGAGGGGGTCTGTCAGGCGGCAGTCACAATCGGGATCCTTGGGCGGCGCAGCCATCCCGATACAGAATTCGGCGGAGTGGGAGTTACTTCCCCTCCACGACACACTGACGGGCCGGCCCTTTTTGATGGCCAGGGACTGCGCGACACGAACGTAGGAGGCAATGTCCTCAGCCGCGGCTGTCAGATTGCGTTTCTCGCGGAACGCCTGGAAAGTAGGCACCGCCAGGCTGACGCTGATCGCAACGACCAGCAAGGTGAACATCAGTTCGATGAGGGTAAAACCTTTTTGTCTGTTCATCCATCACACTATCCCTGGTGGCTAAAACAGACGCACGAAGTTAGTATAGCTAACGAGTCGAGTATCGATTGCCCGCCCATCGGGCAAATGCTGCCGTTCATCAAAGCAGACAGGATGACCAGGAGAAAGAGGACATGAACGTCTCGCGAAATTTCACGCGCACAGATCGCTTCATCAAGGGAATGACTCTGATCGAAGTCGTGCTTGTCCTTGCCATCATCGCTTTCCTGGTGGCGCTGGCCGTTCCCGCATTCACCAATTACGTCCGCAAGGCCAACCGGGCCGAGGCCCAGCAATTACTGATGCAGTGGGCCAACAACCAGGAAATCTGGCGCGCGAACCACACCACTTACGCGGGCACGAGCGATCTCACCAAACCCAGCCACAATAAATTCAACTTCTTCATCAGGAGTTCGGGCGCGACCTGCGCTGACGACTATGCAACTCCAAGCGCTACCGCCTATACGCTGCTCGCATGCGCGACATCAGCCGGCGGACAGAACGAAGATCAGCAGGTGGGTAAGAGCTGTGCCGTCCTGTCGCTCAACCAATCGGGCGCCAAGGGCAGCTATGGCGAGTGTTGGGGCCGAAATTCCTGATTCCTGGCCGTCACAACCCGTATCTAAATATTTGACATTAAGGTCATTTATTTGACTGCGAATGCTTGATTCGCGTCAAAAACCGGTATAATGAACGGACCGCCTTGAAGGCACCACCCAGTGACGCCTTTTGAGAAATGTATATGCACATCGAAAAAATAGCCGCCTGAAAATACTGCTCCCCGCGGTATTGTGCCTCCCCTTTCTGACTTCTGGAGATGACCGACCCAACAGGTTGGAGCAGGTCATGGAGCGCGGTTATATGACGCTGCTGACGCGCAATGGCGCCAGTAGCTACTTTCTTGGTGCCGACGGTGAAACCGGTCCCGAGTACGAACTCGTGCGCGCGTTTACCGACTTCATGGGCGTTGATCTCAAGGTGCACGTGGCAGACGCTTTTTCCGGACTATCCGGTCAGCTCCAGGCGAGCCAGGGTGAACTCATCGCAGCCAATCTCACCCGCACACCGGCGCGCGAACTCGTGTTCCGGTTCGGGCCCACTTACAACGAAACGCTCGTAAAAGTGGTTTATCGGCGCGGTCAGGCAAAGCCAAGATCCATGCAGGACCTGGCCGGACTTCGCATTGGCGTGATTGCCGGTTCGAGTTACGAAGAACTGCTGGAAGAGGCCAGCCAAACCATCGACGGCCTGACATGGGAAGCCGTGCGACAGGCCGGCATGGAGGACCTGCTGCTGGCGGTTGCCCAGGAGGATTTCGATGTAACGCTGGTTGACTCGAGCATCTTCGAGATCAACCGGACCTTCTACCCCCGGCTGGCATCGGCTTTTACCTTGGATCAGCCACAGCCGCACGCCTGGGCGTTTCAGCGTGATGACGATGACAGCCTGGTGCAGCAAGCCGAGTTATTCCTGGCACTGGCGCGTGATAATGGGCAATTAGCCGCCATCCAAGAGCGTTTCAAAAGCCACTCTCACCAGCTCGACCCGGTCGGCATGCATACTTTCTTAAAGCAGGTTCGGGCCCGCCTGCCGAAATTCATGCCCATGTTTCAAGAGGCCGCCGAGGCCCACGGCATGGACTGGCGCCTGCTGGCCGCCATCGGTTATCAGGAGTCCCACTGGGATCCGGACGCGTCCTCCCCGACCGGCGTTCGCGGGTTGATGATGCTGACCCTGAACACGGCCAGCCAACTGGGGCTGGATGACCGCACCGACCCACTGCAGAGCGTGGACGGCGGCGCGCGTTATTTCCTGCGCATGAAGAATAGAATGCCGGATCGTATACCCGAGCCGGACCGGACGTGGATGGCCCTGGCCGCTTACAACATGGGCTGGGGGCATCTCGAGGACGCCCGGGTCATGACGCAACGGCAAGGCGGCGACCCCGACCTTTGGGCCGATGTACGCCAACGGCTGCCGATGCTGACGCAAGAGCGATACTATTCAAAAACCCGCTACGGCTATGCCCGTGGTATGCAAGCACAACGCTACGTCAGAAACATCAGGAACTATTTCGATATCCTGGTATGGATGGATACGCGCTCACATCCGACGCTCGTCGCCAGCACCGACCGCGCCGAGACTCCATCCACCAACAGCATCAACTGATCACGGCGGACCGCTTCAGGCCGTACTCTTTTCCTGTTCCAGCCACAGGCATTCGCCGGCCTGTTCCTCGATGGCGCGCAATCGTCGCCGATGCTGTGCGATTTCTTCCTCGCTGGCGCGCAGGACTTTGAGCGCTGCCCGTTCCGTGAGCGCGAAATGCTCGGTTCCTGCAACATCTTGTGCATGATTTTCCAGCGTGAGGCCAAGATCGGTCTGACCTCCGGTCATCGCCAGGTAAACCTCCGCCAGAATTCCGGCGTCGAGCAGGGCCCCATGCAGCGTTCTGCTGCTGTTGTCGATTTCATAACGCCTGCACAGGGCATCGAGGTTGTTGCGTTGACCGGGGTGCAGGTCACGGGCCAGTTCCAGGGTGTCCAGCACCTCCACCGTGGCGCTGAATTCCGGCGAGCCATGACCCATCAGACGAAACTCATAATCGAGAAAACCGAGATCGAAAGGCGCGTTGTGGATAACCAACTCAGCACCCTCGACGAAGGCGCGCAATTCGTCCGCGATTTCGGCAAAACGCGGCTTGTCCGAGAGAAATTCCTCGGTCAGCCCGTGCACCTCCAGGGCGCCGTCCTCGATATCACGTTCAGGGTTGATGTAGGCATGGTAGTCGCGCCCCGTCAGCCTGCGGTCGACCATTTCGACAGCGCCGATCTCGATGATGCGATGGCCGTGTTCCGGTTCAAGGCCGGTGGTTTCGGTATCCAGTACGATTTGGCGCATGGGTTGGTCAGTATTTCCTTGGTGGTTTATCGGAACATCCGGGACACGGGACACGGGACACGGGACACGGGACACGGGGATGTTATTGCGCCAGAGCAAGCCTTTCAAGCGATTAAAGGTGCGGGCCCCTTCACGCAAAAGGTGGGCCCGGCGCGCTGGACCGGCAACCGCATGCGACAGGGATGTCGCATGCGAGCCTACAAGGACGTATCCATGGCGTGTTGCAGGGGCCGCCGACGGGGCGCCAATCCGAACATCACCATTCGCCCCCGGCGGTTTGAATGCAAAATTGAGTGCTACGATTCACGGCCCTTAGGAATCGCCATCCGGGCCAACTCGTCCGCCCTTTCATTCTCGGGAACGCCGCTGTGGCCCTTGACCCATCGCCACTGAACATGGTGATCGGTTAGCGCCTTGTCCAGCCGCTGCCACAGGTCGGCGTTCTTTACCGGCTTCTTGCCGGCAGTTTTCCAGCCTCTGCGTTTCCAGTTCTCGATCCATTCCGTCATGCCTTTCATCACGTAGGTGGAATCCGTATGAATCTTGACCCGAGTGATGCGATTCAAAGCCTCTATGCCGCAAATCACCGCCATGAGTTCCATACGGTTGTTGGTGGTCTCGGTCGCGCCGCCGGATAATTCCTTCCGGTGAGGGCCCCAGATGAGAATCGCGCCCCAGCCTCCGGGGCCGGGATTTCCGCTGCACGCTCCATCGGTGTACAGATCGACGACCTGGCTCACTCCATGCCCCGAAACAGACTTTCCGCGGCGGTGGACCGCACACCAACTGCCTGGGCCCTGCCGAGGCGCAATGGGGTGATGACGGGACGCAAAGGCCGGTGACGTCCATGCACCAGGACGACATCCGCCAGCGGTAGCGTCGGTCGTTGCCACCAGCGTTCCCAGTAAACCGGGACCCCAGCCAGGCCTGACGCCGCGCACCGCTCCACGTCAAAGGCGCGGCGGCGTAGCTGTTGGCACATCTGTAACAACCTCAGGCGGGGGCGTTGCTCGCGCCGCATCCCCGTGAGCGCGCGAAGTCCAAACCTGCCCGTGCCCAACACGAACAAATCTCCGCCGGCGCACAGCACGCGACGGGCCTCGTGTAATTCGGGTTCGCGGCCGTCAACAGCGACATGATGCAGTAGAACGATGTCAAAACTGTCATCACTGAACGGCAACAGACCGGTATCGCAGAGCAATGGCCCGCTACCACTTGAGTGCTCGCGATTCAGGCAGACAATGTCCCAATCTCCGAGCGCGGGAAACCGAGCGCGGTCCGGCGTGATAAGAAGCACCCGCTCCGGGCGTCGGCGGGCAAACTCGGGCAGCACTGCGTGACGCACGAGTCGCTCAAGGGCTCGATCTGGTTTATTTTTCCGAGTGAACGGTTCCAGCATGGGTACCCGATTGACTTGTGCCAGCACTGCGGTAAGCATAAGGCTACCACGAACATGGATACAAGCACGGCAGCGCAGGCTCAACCTATGCAAAAACCACCACTGACCGTACCCCCATCCGGGGCCTTTCATGACAACTATATCTGGCTGCTGAGCACCGGCGGGAACCGCTGTGCCGTGGTCGACCCGGGTGACGGAGAAGTGGTGGCGTCCTACCTGAAAACGCACCGGCTCGAACTGGACACCATCCTGATCACCCATCACCACCCTGACCACATCGGCGGTGTTGCACACCTGGTTTCCCTGTGGCGGCCGGAAGTCATTGGCCCTGAAGATCAGCGCATAGCAAACCGGAACACGACGGTGCGCGAGGGGGATACCGTACACCTGGACCGCCTGGGTCTGCAATTCGATGTCATTGACGTCCCGGGACATACCCGCACGCACATCGCTTTTTTTGGTCACGGCTGCCTGTTTCCCGGCGATACCCTGTTCAGCGCGGGCTGCGGCCGCCTGTTCGAAGGGACCGCGGAGCAAATGCAACAGTCGCTCGACAAGCTGGCGGCTCTGCCTGCCGCGACCCGGATTTACTGCGCGCACGAGTACACACAGTCCAACTGTGAATTCGCACTGGCGGTTGAGCCGGAAAATGCTGCACTGATTGAATATTCAGCATGGGTCAACGAGCGCCGGGCAGCGGATCAACCCACACTGCCAAGCACTATTGAGAAGGAGAAAGCCTGCAACCCCTTCCTCCGCACCCGCGAAGCGCCGGTCGTTGACAGCGCCCGCAAACTCCACCCAACCGTGCAGGCCGGCGCCACCACGATGGGCGTTATCCGGGCATGGAAGGACCGTTTTTAGCCACGAAATCAACCGGTCACAAACTTGACCCAGAGCGGCAATGACGCATAATAAGCGGCCGTTTGCCTGACACGGAGCCAGCGTGCGACTTCGTAGCCTCTGTATTTTCCTGTTGTTTTACCTTTCCGGTTGCGCGACAACCGCCACTGAAACCGTGGTCGAGCCCGAACCGGAAGCACCGCGGATCGCCGGCCTTGAGTTGCCGCGCGGCGCCGCTGAAACGATCGATGACCACCTGTTTGCGCCCCCCGTCAGCACACCGGAAGAACCCGAGGAGCCCCCGGTCGATGAGCACGTGCACACAGGCGTATGGGAGCGATTGACGCACTCCTATGCCCTGCCCGATTGCTCTGAGCATGACATCAGCCTGCGCTGGGCGGAGTGGTACGCCGAACGGCCGGATTACATGGCCAGGGTGTTCCGGCGCGCGCAACCCTGGGTGTACTACATCGCCGAGGAACTGGAAAAGCGCGGCATGCCCGGCGAGTTGGCACTGCTTCCGATTGTGGAATCAGCCTATGATCCTTTCGCCTACTCACACGGCGCCGCCATGGGCGCGTGGCAGTTTATTTCCAGCACCGGCCGCCGCTTCGGGCTGCAGCAAGACTGGTGGTATGACGGCAGGCGTGATGTCTGGGCGTCCACCCAGGCGGCCCTGGAATACCTGACCTATCTTCACGATATGTTCGATGGTGACTGGCTGCTGGCGTTGGCTGCCTACAATTCTGGCGAGGGCCGGGTTTCGCGCGAAGTCAGGAAGAACCTGAAAGCCGGAAAACCGGCCGACTTCTGGAGTATCCGGCTGCCGCGAGAAACCCGCGGGTACGTTCCGAAAATGCTGGGGCTGACCTGTCTGACCAGCCGTGCGGAGCAGTATGGGTTTCAGTTCCCGGGAACGCCTGATGAACCCGTCATCGCGGCCGTGGATCCGGGTGTCCAAACCGACCTGGTATTGGTCTCCCAGATTGCCGACGTCGATATCGACGTGTTGTTTTCATTGAACCCGGGCTATAACCGCTGGGCCACTTCCCCTTCCGGGCCGTATCGGGTCGTACTGCCGCTGGAAGGCGCGCAAAAACTGGAAGAAAGACTGGGCGTGATAGATGCAGGCACGTTGATGAAGTGGGACCAGGTAACGGTCCAGTCGGGCGACTCGCTCTCCAGGCTGGCCACGCGACATAAAGTCCCCGTCTCGGTGATTAAAACAGCCAACCGGCTCGACAGCGATATGATCCGCGTGGGGCAGAAGCTGCGCCTGCCGCGAGACGAACAGTTGCTGGTGGATCCGCTGTATGCTTCGGCGGCCGCCGAGCTTCAGCGCCTGCAGTCCGGCCTGATCGCTTCCGACCTGCTCAAGCACACCGTGCGTTCCGGCGAAAGCCTGTCGGTTATCGCCAAGCGTTATCGCGTTTCTGTTCGGGAACTGCAGACCTGGAACAACATCAGCAACCCCCATCGTCTGCGCGTAGGCCAGCAGCTGACGGTATTCCAAAGCCCGGCTCCGGCGCCTGCCATTCAGCGGAACGGGACCGTCCAGCACACCGTGCAGACTGGAGATTCCCTATGGAGCATCGCGCGCCGCTACCAGGTCAAACTCGATGATCTCATGCGCTGGAACGACCTCGAGAGCAGCTCTGTCATTCGCCCTGGCCAATCCATAAAAATCATTTTCTGACCTATGCGTCACCTCTGCTGGCTGCTGATGTTAACGCTGGCCACCGCGCACGCCCATGCACTGGAACTGACTGGAGAGGCCATTCAGGGCGGCTTGCTGTTCGGAAAAGTGTCACCCGACAGCACGGTCACCCTGGACGGGCAAGCCGTGATGGTTTCGCCCTCTGGGCAATTTGTGATCGGATTCGGCCGCGACGAGACGGGTACACGCACCATTGGGGTCAGCACGCCCGGTGCGAACAAGATCGAGCGGGCGTTGGACATACAAGCTCGGGCGTACGCCATGGAACGTGTTGATGGTGTGCCCCAGCGGACCGTGACCCCCGACCCCGAGGCAACAGAGCGGATCAGGCAGGAAGCCAGAATGGTGGCCAGTGCCCGCGCGCGGCGTCAGGCCGCTACCTACTATGCCACCGGGTTCATTTGGCCCGCGAAAGGACGCATTTCAGGCGTATACGGCAGCCAGCGCGTGCTCAATGGAACCCCGGCAAGGCCACATTTTGGGGTTGATGTGGCCGCGCCCACCGGGACGCCCGTGTACGCACCGGCATCGGGCCTGATCACATTGACCCATCCTGACATGTACTTCTCCGGGGGTACCATTGTCTTGGATCACGGGCAGGGGCTGAGCTCCACGTTTTTACACCTGAGCGAAATCCTGGTGGAGGCCGGCACCCAGGTCGAGCAAGGCGATCTGATTGCCCGGATCGGCATGACCGGCCGCGC
>Ga0181594_10006143_pt1 | contig 10431 bp, 10 predicted proteins | sample 071ome_18_FD_145603 | JGI IMG/M metagenome (GOLD analysis project Ga0181594, IMG submission 145603) | Coastal salt marsh microbial communities from the Groves Creek Marsh, Skidaway Island, Georgia - 071413BT metaG (spades assembly) | ecosystem: Environmental > Aquatic > Marine > Intertidal zone...
CACCAAGGTCACCCCGAAGGGATCCCAGCGGTCCGTTACCGTTCGACTTGCATGTGTTAGGCCTACCGCCAGCGTTCAATCTGAGCCAGGATCAAACTCTCCAGTTCAAGATTGTTTACGGAAAACACGACCGGGGGGCCGTGAGTTCCGAAGTGCGTTGCATCTGCCGAAGCGGACACATTGCACACAACTGTTTTCGGAATCGGGCGCAAGAGCGCCCACACAATCTGCCTGTAAATTGTTAAAGATCGGGGCGCACCCGGTTGGGCTTGCCCGAAGAGGGGCGGATTATACAGACGAGGGTCACCCCTTCCAAGCGATTTTTATAATATTTTTAATATTTCTTTTGGGGCCTCAAGGAGCCCCAAAATCACTGGGAAATTAAGGCTCTATAGGGAGCCCGCAAGGCGGGTTTTGGGGCCTTAGTCTACTGAATACGGATTCGGGCCAGACGTCTTTTCCCGACCTGAAGGATGCCTTTTGTCCCCACTTCCAGCACCTTTTTCGGATTATTGAGACGTTCGCCATCCAATCGTACGGCGCCCTGCCCCACCAAACGCATCGCTTCGGAGGTGCTCGAAGCAAGCCCAGCTGCTTTGATGGCCTGGGCAAGCCCCAAGCCCAGACCGGCCGAATCCAGGGCCGTTTCGTCTAGATCCTCAGGCAACACACCCTGAGAAAATCTATCCACGAAGTTCTTTTGTGACCTATCCGCATCGGCTTCCGAGTGAAAGCGTGCCACGATCTCTTTTGCCAGTTCAAACTTTACATCTCGAGGATTAGCGCCGTCTTCCACGCTCTTTCTCAGTAGCGCGATATCTGCAAGGCTCTTAAAGCTCAAAAGCTCAAAGTAGCGCCACATCAGATCATCTGAGATCGACATTAACTTTCCAAACATATCGTCCGGCGCATCCGTGATACCCACGATGTTACCCAGAGACTTAGACATCTTCTGTACGCCGTCCAGTCCCTCGAGGAGCGGCAACGTAATGACGACCTGACTCGGCTGACCATACTGCTTCTGGAGTTCGCGCCCTACAAGTAAGTTGAACTTCTGGTCGGTGCCGCCCATTTCGATATCGGTTTTGAGCGCAACAGAGTCATAACCCTGCATAAGCGGGTATAAGAACTCATGAATAGCAATCGGCTGACCCGCACGGTAACGCTTGTCAAAATCATCACGTTCCAGCATCCGCGCCACTGTGTGCCGGGAGGCGAGTCGGATAATTCCCTCAGCGCCAAGCTCACTGCACCAGCGCGAATTGAACTCAACGACCGTCTTCTCAGGATCCAGGATTTTGAACACCTGGGCTTTATAGGTCGCCGCATTGGATTCGATTTCTTCACGACTGAGTGCGGGGCGAGTGACATTCTTGCCACTGGGATCGCCAATCATTCCCGTGAAATCCCCGATGAGAAACACCACTTCGTGTCCCAACTCCTGAAACTGGCGCATCTTATTGATAATGACGGTATGACCCAGATGGAGATCCGGCGCCGTCGGATCAAAACCGACCTTCACGCGCAATGGTTGGCCGCTTGCAAGTCGCTCCGCAAGTTCCGATTCCACCAGCACTTCGTCCGTACCCCGCTTGATCTCATCAAGCAGCTCTGCGTGTGCCGCGGAGGATTTGATTGGAGTTTCAGCCATGGCAGCGCGATTTTACCCGAGCCGCCTATCGCCTAAGGCCATCTGGGTCGGTCGAGCAAATTAGGCCAACAGCGACCTCCCCCGAGATGCCCTTGCTGTTGGCTATACAGATGAGCTCCGGCCTGAATGACGGATACGACGGAGCTGCACACCGTCGGCGCCCTCATGAACCGCCTTTTGGCAACGCGGGAATCGTTACCGGATGGACCTCAGCAAGCGTAAATCGTCGCCTTCAAATCGGGTTACACGCTCGGAATTCTTGTTAATAATTAACTTTAAGACTAGACAACAAATTATTTTGACGAATAGTTAATAGACCGTTAGATTAGGCCATCTCGAAGCGCGCTGAAGCGCTTTTTTAATGTCCAACGACATCGAGCATGAAAAAAGACCCCTCGGTATTCGATACGGACCTACGCTACCTGTCGAGTAACGCCCACGTCCGGCCCAGAAACTTCGGCCGCCCGCATCATTGGCTTGCCGGGCTCGCGATTGCCGTAGCGGTTGGTATTTGGCTGGGTAGCGCCCCCGATGCATCGGTCGAGCGCAAATCACCAACGCTACGACTGCAGATCGAGTCGGTCGTTGAGCAAGACCGTACTCCGATTGACTTTCCTCCCCTGCAGACCGGCGTTAGCGTACTGCCAACCTTCGAGGATTTTCGCGGCATGGAGTTCTGGCCGGCGATTCGGCCTGGTATTGAGATCAACCAGGAAACGCCGCAAGGCACGCCCGCCCGGCTGGCATCTACCGCAGAACCGTCAGTAAAAAGTGATGACGTCGCGCCAGGGTCCACCCGCAGCACATCATCACAGGCCCACATCTCCCCGTTGTCCGACCACTCTTCCGGCAATATAGGCAACTCAGAGGCGGCTGATCAAACGTCTTTCGAAACGATTCAGATCAAACCCGGGGATTCGCTGGTAAGAATCTTCAAACGTCTCAAGCTGGATATTGCCCAGGCAATCGAAATCAGCAAGATCCCCACCGCAAAGGCCCTGAGCCAGCTCAAACCTGGCCCGTATCTGAAAATTAAGCGACAAGGCTCACAACTTCTGGCTCTCAGATACCAGCCCACGATCCAGCAATACCTTGACGTCGTCACGCAAAACGACACGTTCGTGGCTGAAACGATAGATCGGGCGTTTGATATCCAACAAAAAGAAGTGACCGTTGAGATCACGGATACGCTGTTCGAGAGCGCGAAACGCGCCGGGCTGCCGAGCTCAGTGGCCTACCGGGTTACCGAGATTTTTCAGTGGGAAGTAGACTTTTCAAGCGATGTCCATCGAGGGGATCAGCTGGCCGTTATCTTCGAAGAGCAGTGGCTGGATAACCAGAAGATTGGCCTTGGCCCCGTATTGGCCGCACGGCTCGAAACCGGATCAAAGACCCATCACGCCATACGCCATGTCGATAGCAACGGCCAGTCGACTTATTACACGCCAGAGGGTGATAGCCTGCAGCGAGCTTTTCTTCGCTCCCCCGTTCCGGGCGCAAGCGTCAGTTCCGGATTCTCCTATCGCCGGTTGCATCCTATTTTGAAAGTTCGCCGTCCTCACCTTGGCGTGGACTACGGTGCGCGTAAGGGCACCCCCGTTGTGGCGACTGCCGACGGTAAAGTGATTCGAGCGTCTCGCAAGGGGGGCTACGGCAAAACCATTATCCTCAGACACGGTCAGGACTATCGGACGCTTTATGCACACCTGTCCGGATACGCAAAAGGTGTACGCTCGGGGAAGTGGGTCAAGAAAGGTCAGGTCATTGGCTACGTCGGTTCCACAGGGCTATCTACCGGACCCCATCTGCACTATGAAATTCATGTGGCTGGTAAAGCCAAGAATCCCCAGACCCTAAAATTTCCCCGGTCAGCATCGATCAGCGCAAACGAAAAGGACTCGTTCCTCGAAGCGTCGAAGACCTGGCTGACTCGTCTGGAGGCTATGCAGAGCGCCGGCTAGACCTGAAGCCGGCGATTGCGCACGCCCTCAACACCTCATCCTTCGATCATCATGTCTGACCTATGTATTGGTCTGATGTCAGGGACCAGCTGTGACGGTATTGATGCCGCCGCAGTCGACTTTGCCCAACATCCGCCGACACTTGTCGACACCCACTACGAACCGTACCCCACTGCTCTCAAAGTAGCCGTACAAGCAGTCTCGGATGGATCTGATGACCGCCTCGATGATGTGATGGCTTTGTCGGTATCGCTTTCAAAGGCCTACGCTAACTGTGCGAATAGGCTTATTGCGAAACTGGGAGGCGTCATCCCCCGAGCAATAGGCTCACATGGGCAAACCGTACGTCATCGCCCTGAAGCGGGATTCACCGTTCAACTGGGTTCCGGTGCCATCATTGCCCAGATGACCGATATTCCCACGGTGACAGACTTTCGAAGCATGGACATCGCCCTCGGAGGGCAAGGGGCCCCACTGGTGCCCGCATTTCATAATGCTGTTTTTCGTTCGACCGCTGAAGACAGAGTGATCGTCAACATCGGCGGCATCGCGAACCTCACACTCTTGAAGTCCGGTCTCGATACCATCGGCTTTGATACCGGCCCGGGCAACACTCTGCTCGATCACTGGTTTAGGACTCACCATGATGGCGCTTTTGATGAAAACGGACTCTGGTCTTCGCAGGGGGTAGTGATCGAGTCGCTTCTTGCGCGCATGCTGGACGATCCCTATTTCAGCAAAGCTGCGCCAAAATCGACCGGCCTTGAATACTTCAACCTCAAATGGCTCTCAGGAAACCTCTCAGGCGCAGAGAAGCCTGCGGATGTTCAGGCCACCCTACGAGCACTCACGGCCCGCTCCATCGCAAAAGCCATTGATCAAACCGGGGCAGATGTAGACGCTGTGTTCATCTGCGGCGGCGGCGCGCGCAATTCAGCCCTGATTCAGGAGATTCAAGCAGTCATACCCACGGTTGAAATTTCGACAACGGCCGCCCTGGGGATTGATCCTCAATGGGTGGAGGCAAGCGCTTTTGCATGGCTGGCTCACCAACGACTGGCACAACAACCCGGCAACCTATCAAGCGTCACGGGTGCCAGTCGTCTTGCTATCCTTGGCTCCCTTTATCTCCCCTAGCCCATGCGCCGGTTTGAGACGGTCACGAATAGTCGACCGTCAGTAATCGCTAAGCCGATGGCGATCAACAAAAACCCGGCGAAGGCCTGAATTCCTAGGCGTTCGCCTAAAAATACAGACCCAAGAACGACCGCCACCGGCGGAATGATAAGCGTGACCAACATCAAGTTGGCAGCGCCGGCCCGCTTCAGTATTTCAAAGTACAGAATGTAGGCAATGCCGGTTGAAAAGACAGAGAGCGCAAGTAAAGCGCTCCAGACCGGGATCGACAAATCAAATCGCGGCGACCCCTCCGCCACAATTAAGATAGGCACCATAACCAACATGCTGCTTAAAAGCATGCAAAACGCATTCATCACCGGCGGGTGACCAGATAGAAATTTTTTGGCCCAGACGCTCGCTACCGAGTACGAAATCGCAGCCCCGATGATTGCGATCTGCGCGAGACTCCGCAATTCCAAACCCAGCATAGAGTCAATCCCCATCATAACGGCGACACCCAACATGCCAAAAACGGCGCCGAGTGATTTGCCGAAAGTCAGCCGTTCATCGGCCAAGAAGATCGCCGCAATAACCGCACCAAACACAGCGGTGGTACTGTTCAAGATAGCAGTGGTGCCGCTCTCAAGCGTTGTCTGGCCCCAGAATATGAGCGAGAAAGGCAGGACGTTATTTAGAACACCCATTACCAAATAACACGCCCAATGTTTTAATCCTCGCGGTACGGCCATGCCCTTTCGCCAAATCACAATTAGGAGAAAAAGAGCCGCCCAACTCACCCGATGAAAGGTCACCGCCAGCGGCGACACCTCACGAAGCGCAATTTCTGCAAAAAAGAAGGATCCGCCCCACACGCCTCCAAGCGCCATGAGAAGGACCAGAGCGACAAAACTAATTTTCCGAGGAGGAGCGGGCGACATGAAAAATGCCTAACGTCAGCCTTTAAACTTCAACCGGGCTCTTGGCCGCCAGCCTAGGGTGGTTTTCCCAACTAAATTCCGAAAGAAGCGCCGCACCCACAGGTTGTCGACGCATTGGGGTTCTTGACAACAAAACGCGTGCCCATCAAATCATCGATGAAGTCGACTTCAGCACCGCCTAAATACATAAGACTAAGCGGGTCGACAACGACCTTAACGCCCTCTTGGTCAAACTCCACGTCATCATCTGCCGGCCCGTCTTCAAATTGAAAACCGTACTGAAACCCCGAGCACCCGCCGCCCTGAACAAAAACCCGAAAGCGCAACTCCGGATTGGCCTTGGCTTCAATCAGCGAGCTCAGCTGCTTGAGCGCGCTTTGGGTAAGGAGAAGTTCTGTCGAATCGTTCATGGCATGCTCTTGGGTTCTAAAAAAGGATATGAGGTCATCCGGCCGATCTTACAAGGGACGTGCGCGTGAATTAGGGCCAAAGGGCAAGACTTTGAAGTCCTAGCGTTTCCGCCTTGCCGAACATCAGATTCATATTCTGCACCGCCTGGCCCGCAGCACCCTTCACAAGATTATCCTCAACCACCAAAATCACCGCCGTATTGCCGTCCTGTGGGCGATAACAAGCGATGCGAACCTCATTTGAACCGCGCACGCTGCGCGTCTCTGGAAGTGAGCCTTCTGGCATCACGTCAACAAAAGGTTCCTGCGAGTAACGCTCGCGATAAAGCGCCGTAAGGTCCACTGAAGTATCGCTCAGTCTCGCATATAGAGTGGATTCAATGCCTCGAATCATCGGCACCAGATGCGGCACGAAAGTCAGACCCACGTCAGAGCCCGCCATAAGGCCGAGCGCCTGACGGATTTCCGGCAGATGGCGATGCCCGGACACGCCATAGGCCTTGAACGAGTCCGAGGTTTCCGCCATCAGGGTGCCGACCGCCGCCCCTCTTCCGGCGCCTGAGACCCCTGACTTGGAGTCTGCTATTAACGTCTTAATATCTACCAACCCTGCTTCTATTAATGGCGCAAAGCCCAAGATTACCGACGTGGGATAGCACCCCGGGTTCGCAATCAACCGGGCATCAACGATCTGCTTACGATTGAGTTCGGGTAATCCATAGACGGCCTCTTGGAGGAGTTCAGGACAGGCGTGAGTCATTCCGTACCAGCGGCCCCACTCGTCGGCGTCTTTCAGTCGAAAATCCGCAGACAGATCAATAAGCCTCACACCTGCAGTCATTAGATCTCGGGCATGGGTCATTGCGACCCCATTCGGGGTAGCGGCAAAAACGACATCGCAGCGTTCAAGCGCCGCTTCATCCGGATCGCAAAAGGCTAGGTCAATGCGCCCGCGAAGGCTGGGGAAAATATCCGCGACGGGTCGACCTTTCTCAGAACGCGAACTGATCGCATGCAGTTCTACCTCGGGATGAGCCACGAGAAGCCGAAGCAGTTCGACCCCGGTGTAACCGGTTCCACCAATAATGCCTGCCTTGATCATGAGACCGTCTCTCGCACCTAGTCAGTGGCTATTTTACTTCTGACACAGAAGATGGATTGGCCTCGCGCTCATAGCGCTTCAGCAAAATACCGTCATCGCCGCAACACGAATCCGCACACTTTTTGACTTCATGCAATGAAGTCCATCCCGGCAGATAGCTCGATACAGGGGCATTTTCATCGGCGCAGTCGCAGCCCTTATCGGAGTAGTCATAAACATTCTCAAGACCTACCTGTCGACCCATCTCGGCCGCCCGTTGCAGTGTTTCCACCGGCGTTGCCGGCACGTCCGCCATACGATACGCGGGATAAAAGCGGGTGACATGCCAGGGGCTCTGGGGACCGAGGTTGTCTTTAACCCACTGCGCTATTAGACGAAGCTCATCCTCGCTATCGTTGTATCCGGGAATCACGTTGGTTCTCGTTTCCACATGGATACCCAACTCATGCGCCTTTTTGATTGATGCCAGCACCTCGGCTACGGATGCACGCGCACAAATCCGCTGATAAAAGCTATCGTCCATACTTTTGATGTCTGAGCAGAGCACGTCAACCTTCCCCTTCAGCAACGAAAGCGCCTCGTCGGTGACAAAGCTATTGCTGACATAAACGATATAAAGACCTTGTTGATGGGCAATTTCCGCAACATCCAGAACATATTCAAGCCATACCGCAGGCTCCGAGTAGGTGAATGCAATACCCTGAACGCCGCTATCAATGGCGGCTTTCACCAACTGTTCTGCCGGCACAAAAGCCGCTCTTGATTCACCCCGGGCAAGTTGATCCAGAGCATCGGTTCCCCACGAAATCTCTAGGTTATGGCATCCGCCGCAACGAAAGCTGCAACCGTAACTCCCTACCGATAGCACTTGAGTACCAGGGCGGTAATGCCGCACCGGCTTGGCCTCAATCGGGCCGACATCCATCGCTGAAATAATCCCGTAAGACAGGTTATACAGCGTGCCATTCCGATTCACATGCGCCTGACAGAATCCGCGCTGCCCGTGATGCAGGCCACAACGCCACAAGCATAAATTACAGCGGGTTTTGTCTTCACCGATTTTTTCCTGAAGCCGTGTCGGCATCAGGCGGTATCCGGCCGGGCTTTCAATATCTGATACAGGTTCTTTCATTTTTAGGCTTTTATTGCTTCGAGACTCTCTGATGAACAGATTCTATCGAGCCTACACCATCGGGACGCTGGTATTCTCGCATTATGAAGCCTGCAACGCATCGTAAAGCTAAGTGGGTTCAGGCATTTCTGGGCAGTGATTACGTTGTGCTCGAATTTGACGAGCCCACCGCGAGTGCGCAGCAAGCGGCATCGGCAATCGGTTGCTCCATCGCGCAGATCGCCAAGTCTCTTGTGTTCAAAGATATTGAGGGACGCGCTGTCCTGGTGATTGCCTCAGGAGCAAATCGAGTGAATACCGATTCCGTAGCTCAGGTCATTGGGTCTTCCATCGAGCGCCCGGGCGCGGACTTCGTAAAACAACAGACGGGCTTTTCTATTGGCGGAATTCCCCCAGTTGGCCACACTCACCCATTGAAAACGGTCTTGGATCAGGACCTTCAAAACTTCCCTGAGATCTGGGCTGCTGCAGGCACACCAAACGCGGTTTTCAAGCTGACGCCGCAGCAACTCCAAGAATTGACCCAGGGTCCATACGCGGCGATCTCTGCCTAACGAGGCGAGAATGGCTGGGGGACCAGGATTCGAACCTGGGTTGACGGAGTCAGAGTCCGTAGTCCTACCGCTAGACGATCCCCCAGCAGAGCCCGTATTTTAGAAGATTCAAAAAATACTTGCGGTACGACTGAAGTCAGGAAGCGTACTCATTAGAAAAAAGTCCGCCTCAGAACGAGGCGTCGGCCATTGCTGCGCAAAGAATGGGCCTGGCCTCAGGGTCTCGTCTTGCGCGACCCTCTCGTCGATTATCGCTTGGAGTACTGCGGAGATTTGCGGGCTTTGTGCAGTCCGACTTTCTTACGCTCCACTTTTCTGGAATCGCGGGTCACAAAGCCAGCCTTTCGCAGCGGGCTTCGAAGCGTCTCATCGTAGCTCATCAAGGCCCGGGTAATGCCATGCCGAATGGCGCCGGCCTGACCGGTACCGCCACCGCCGGTGACGCGGACCGTTACGTCGATCTTATCTTGAAGTTCTGTCGTCTCAAGAGGCTGGCGCACTACCATCCGAGCGGTTTCCCTGCCGAAGTAGGTATCCAAGCTTCGCTGATTCACGGTGATGTTCCCAGTGCCGCGCGTAAGATAGACGCGAGCAACAGATGATTTACGACGTCCCGTTCCGTAATGGATTTCGCCAGATTGTGCCAATGTTCTTTCCTATGCTGAGGCGATCACGTCGCCAACGATTAAATCTCTAAAGCTTTCGGCTGCTGCGCCTGATGCGTGTGCTCCGGCCCTGCGTACACTCGAAGCTTCGCAAACATTGCGCGGCCAAGAGGATTTTTTGGGAGCATGCCCTTGACAGCAGCTTCGATCACGCGCGTCGGATGCTTATCCAGTTGGTCAGCCAGGGAGATCTCTTTGATCCCGCCCGGATAACCCGAGTGACTGTAGTAACTCTTTGCCTCGGTTTTGCGGCCGGTCACCCGCACCTTCTCGGCGTTGACGATCACGATGTGATCTCCGGTATCCACGTGCGGCGTGTATTCGGGCTTATGCTTTCCTCTCAACCGAAACGCGACCTCACTGGCCAATCGGCCGAGCACCTTGTCAGTGGCATCAACAACGTACCAGTCACGCTTGACGGTCTCGGGTTTGGCGCTAAACGTTTTCATTGGAATTTCGGCTGCAATAGGCAAAAAATGAGGCGCGGATAGTACAAGAACCCCGCTTTTAGGGCAAGTTTTTCGCTACGATTTAAGCCTCGAACCAATGCTCGCCGGCGCTTAGCAGCGTTACCGACCCGGCCCAATTTCCGCGAAAAATACGGAAAAATACGCCGGGCTTTAGTTTTTCAACCCTGTCACGGGGTCGAGAAGCTCAATCCAGTGGCGGACCGGGACCTTACTTTCTGAGTCGATATGGATGAGGCAGCCGATATTGGCGGTTGCGATCACTTCTGGGGCGGCGCCGGTCAGGGCGTTCAACTTTCTCTTCAGGAGTTCTGAGGAGATCTCGGGCTGTAAAACCGAATAAGTGCCTGCCGCTCCACAGCAGAGATGCTTGTCCTTTGTCGCAACAAGCGTCGCACCACAGGCCTGAAGAATAGTTTCCACTTTACCGAC
>Ga0181594_10006144_pt1 | contig 10429 bp, 7 predicted proteins | sample 071ome_18_FD_145603 | JGI IMG/M metagenome (GOLD analysis project Ga0181594, IMG submission 145603) | Coastal salt marsh microbial communities from the Groves Creek Marsh, Skidaway Island, Georgia - 071413BT metaG (spades assembly) | ecosystem: Environmental > Aquatic > Marine > Intertidal zone...
GGCGCCGAGGGATCGGGCGTATGGTTCGCCAACTGGGGCTCCGGGGAATGAGACGTCGAACGGGCCGGGGTCACATCGTAGCGTTCCACGCCGCTGCGACCCAGCACATAAGAATTGCAAAAATCGCCTGCCCTGTCAGGGCCAATCCGACGTGGTTCCACCTTAGATCCGGCACGGCGGGAATGGCCCGCTCCGGTGTGACTCGACGGGCGCGCTCTCCGAGGCGATACTGTGTTCCTGATGTACCCTGCCGGGGTGGCGGAACGGTAGACGCGGCGGCCTCAAAAGCCGCTGTCCGCAAGGACGTGCGGGTTCGATTCCCGCCCCCGGTACTCCACCGGTCGGATGCTTCGGATGTTGCCTACGACTGCGCTGAATCGGCCGTGGGGGCATCTTGGGCCGTGGTCCGAGCTAGCATATACTTACAGGCTGAAATAGAAATGGAGCTTCAGCCGTCCCGCGACCAACGGCTGTCCAAAACGGAGCACACATGTCAGAGCACGGAAGCGAGGGATCGAACACCCTCTCCATCCGCGACAACCGGACCGGTCGAGCGTACGAAGTCGACATTCTCGAGGGTGACGTGATCCGGGCGATGGATCTTCGCCAGATCAAGGTCAACGACGATGACTTCGGGATGATGACATACGATCCCGGGTATACGAACACCGCTTCGACGCGCAGCACGATCACCTACATCGACGGCGAGAAGGGCATCCTGCGGTATCGCGGCTACCCGATCGAGCAACTCGCCGAGCGCAGTTCTCACCTCGAGGTCTCGTATCTGCTTCTGAAGGGAGAACTTCCGACACAGGCGCAATTGGACGACTTCGTGCACGATGTGACGTTTCACACCTACGTGCACGAGAATATCAAGGAGTTGTTCTCGGGCTTCCGCTACGACGCGCACGCCATGGGCATGGTGATGAGCGGTGTCGCAGCGCTCTCCTCGTTCTATCCCGAGGCGAAGAGCGTCGATGATCCGGACGCGCGGTGGCAGCAGATCGTGCGGTTGATCGCCAAGCTGCCGACCCTCTCCGCATACGCCTACCGCCACCATCGCGGGCTCCCGTATGTCTATCCGGAAAACGAACTCGGGTACGCCGCGAATTTTCTGAACATGTTGTTCCGGATCGGAACCCGGGAGTACAAGCCGAATCCCGTGCTCGAGCGGGCGCTCGACATCCTGTTCATTCTGCACGCGGATCACGAGCAGAACTGCTCGGCCACGACGATGCGGGTCATCGGTTCGGCAAACGCTGACCCTTATTCGGCGCTCGCTGGAGCGATGGGTGCCCTGTACGGTCCGCTGCATGGCGGAGCGAATGAGGCAGTGCTCCGCATGCTCACGCGAATCGGCAGCGTCGACAACATCCCTGCCTTCATGGAGGGCGTTCGCAAGCGTGAAGAGCGTCTCATGGGATTCGGTCACCGTGTGTACAAGGCGTACGATCCGCGCGCCGCGATCATCAAGCGTACGGCGGACGAGGTTTTCGAGGTCACGGGTCGGAATCCGCTCCTCGATATCGCCCTTGAACTCGAGAAGATCGCGCTGAACGAGGACTTCTTCGTCGAACGGAATCTCTACCCGAACGTAGACTTCTACTCCGGGCTCATTTACCAGGCCATGGGTTTTCCGGTCGAAATGTTCCCGGTTCTGTTCGCCATTCCGCGGACCGTGGGCTGGTTGGCGCAGTGGGAGGAATTGCTGCGAGACCCCGAGCAGCGCATTGCGCGGCCTCGACAGGTCTATCATGGCTCGGACGAGCGTGACTTCACGCCGATGCAGGATCGCGGCTGAGCCACGCGCCGGTGGCAGTACACATGATGTTAAGGGGGTGCCCGCTCGGCGGGCGCCCCCGTTTTCGTCTCCCAGGGGGAGGGCCCGGCCTCAGCGGACGGGCAGGAAGGCCATGACCAACCATCAGTGTATCGATTTGGAGCATCTCGATCTCGAGGGCGCGATCGCCTGCTACCTCGTGGATGGCCCTGAGCCGACGATCATCGATCCCGGCCCCACCACGACGCTGACGCGACTGATCGAGGAGTTGTCCGTCCGGGGCATCGGGCCACGCGACCTTCGTCGCGTGCTGCTGACGCACATTCACCTCGATCATGCAGGTGCGACCGGTGACCTTCTCGAGGTTTTTCCAGAGGCCCGTGTGTTCGTCCATGAGGATGGTGCGTCTCATCTGGTAGATCCAGAGAGGCTCGTCTCGAGCACGCGCAGGACGTTTGGTGACCTGCACGATCGCCTGTGGGGTGAGGTAAAGCCGGTGGAAAGCAATCGACTCGATGTCTGGAGGAGCGACGAGCGTCCAGCTTCCATCGCTGGACTCCGGCCGATCTCCACGCCGGGTCACATTGCTCATCACCTCTCGTATCTGGATGAACGTGACGGAACGCTCTTTTCCGGGGATGCGATGGGCATTGTCCTGTCAGGAGGACCGCAGCATCCACCGACACCGCCGCCGGCCGTCAATCTTCCTGACTGGTTCCGAACCCTGCAGGAGATCGGGGAGATCGGGCCCGAGCGGTTCGGCGCAACGCATTTCGGGCTGCATGGCGATGTGGAGGATCGACGCCTGCAGCTGAGGGAGCGCCTCGAGCTGCTCGAACGCCGCGTACGAGCGGCGATTGACGAGGGGCGTGAGGAAGAGGACGCTGCAGCCTTCGAACGGGAGGTACGGCAGGAGCTCGCGCCGTTCATGGGTGAGGACCGAGTGAATCGTTATTTCGACATGTTTCCGGCTGCGACGGATTGGGCCGGCGTCATGTTCTTCGTAAAAAGGAATCCTTAGGGATGGGAACGATGGATCGACGTTCGCGGACATTGTCGGTCGCTGTGGCCGCGGTTCTTCTCGCGGGATCGCCTTCGGTCGGTACGGCTCAGGACGAGGTCGTCCGTATTGCGCGGCCCATTCCGGCGGCCCTGGACTACCCTCCTGCCTTCGAACGTGCGGTCGAGCGTGGCTGGCGCAGTGAGACAGGCGCTCCCGGACACAGCTACTGGCAGAACGGAGTGAGTTACGACATCGAGGCTCGATTGGATCCCGAGTCGGCAAGGCTCGAGGGGTCAGTGCAGATCCTGTATGCGCACGATGCTCCCGCCAACCTGAATTCTGTACTCCTGCACCTGCATCAGAACCTCCACAAGGAAGGATCGCCGCGGTATGACACTCAGGAGATCACGGGCGGTGTGGCGATCAAACGCCTTGCAGCTGACGGCGAAGAACTCCTGGAGCGGCCTGCCGGCGAGGGACCCGGCTGGGAGGTGGACGGCACTCTGATGCGGGTTCGCCCGACGATTCGGCTCGAGCCCGGTGACACGCTGCAACTGGATATCGACTGGGAGGTCACCATTCCGCAGCGGGGAGCCGGCCGGATGGGCCATTCCGAGAGGGAAGTGTACTTCGTTGCCTACTGGTTCCCGAAGATCGGCGTGTTCGATGACGTCGCCGGCTGGAGCGCACAACCGTACCTCGGCAATGCCGAATTCTACGACGAATTCGGTGACTATGACGTCTCGATCTCCGTTCCCGCAGGATGGACGGTGATGGCCACCGGAGACCTTCAAAACCCCGAGGATGTATTTTCGGCGATCACCCTCGAGCGGCTGACAGCCGCCGAGGCGTCCGACACGCTCGTGACCATCGCGGATGCAGCGTCTCGCGGTGCAGGTGTCGTGACGACGGCCGGCGTGGATGGATGGCTCACGTACCAGTTCTCTGCCGACCGGGTTCGCGACTTCGCATGGACCGCGTCCAACGTTCAGCGCTGGGATGCGACGAGTGCCGAGGTCGTTAACCAGATCTGGCCGGTGAAGGATTCGGCTGCGAACGAGGATGAGGCTGACGAGGAGGCTGATGAGGCGGGTGGTGAGGAGTCAATGGGACCGATCGAGCCTGTCGTCGATGGCACCCGTCGGGTCTTGATCCACTCATTCTGGCGCGAAGACGTAGCCCCCCTTTGGGCGGCGCAGTGGAGGTACGGTCAAGAGGCGATTGAATTTCACTCCGAGTACACAGGATACTCGTACCCTTGGTCGCACATGACGTCCGTAGAAGGGATGGACATCATCGAAGGTGGCATGGAGTTCCCCATGATGACGGTGATGGGCGCGTATCAGGATTCGGAGCCGAGCGATCTGTTCAACGTCACATCACATGAAATCGGACACATGTGGATCCCGATGATCGTGGGCACCGACGAAAAGCGTCACGCCTGGATGGATGAGGGGTCGACGACGTTTCTGGAGAACCAGAGCAGGATGGAATTCTGGCCGGGGGTCGATCATCACCGGGTCGAGGCCCGGAGTTACCTGCAGGTGGCGGAGGCAGAGCAGGAGCAGAGCCTCATGCGGCATGGCGACTATTACGAGCCGGGACCGGGGTATGGCATCGCATCGTACCTAAAACCGGCCACCCTCATGGTCGCGCTGCGTGAAGTCATGGGCGAGGACGACTGGCGTGCGGCGTATCGGTCGTTCATTGCCGAATGGGCGTACAAGCGTCCGAGTCCGTGGGATTTTTTCAATACCTTCGAGCGATTCGCCGAGGAGGATCTCGACTGGTTCTGGACGTCCTTCTATTTCGAGACCTGGACGCTCGACCATGCCGTTGGGCGGGTCGCTCCAAAGCCGACAGGCGGTGCTGTCGTCACCATCGAGGACCGCGGGAACGCGATTTTTCCGGCGCGAGTCCGGGTACGGACGTCCAATGGGATGGATTTCGTGCACGAAATCCCGGTGGATCACTGGCTCGCCGGCCACGACCGGTATGAAATCGATATCGCAGCGTCGGCTGGATCTGTCACGCGTGTGGAACTGGACCCGAGCGGCTACGCACCGGATGTAGATCGCCAGAACAATTTCTGGCCTCGCGGCGGGGGCGGTTGATTCCGGGCGTTGCGAACAGGATGTGGCCCACAAAGGTCACCCAGGGGCAAAGGGTCCCGACGGAGGCTTCAGGAGAGCAGGGTAGGACGTCTCGCCAACCGAAGCGTTCCCACGGCGATGCGAGCGCTGAGGGCTCCAAAGAGAGCGCCTGTCAGGACCGTGTACAGGGCGAGGTCCGTGCGGTACCCTGGTCCAAGGACGGGAAACAGGGACACTGCGGTGAAGGTCGTCGCAACGGCCCCGCCGGCGACGCCACCCCACGCTGCGACCCGACCCTCGGACAGTGTGTCGATCGTTCGGCGGTTTTCCATGAGTGCCAACAGGCCCGCGAATCCGAGGCCGGTGATAAATCCAGCGAGCCCGAAGTCCCAGCTGGGCGCCAGGATCGTGTCCTGAATCGGTCGTCCAGCCACCAGCGCAGCAAGTGAGCCCACGATGGCACCGACCGAGGCCGAGGCCAGAGCCATCAGGAAGCCCAAACCGAGAGCACCTCGAAGCTTCCGCAGCGAGCCCTTCATGACATGCCCGAGGAATGCACCGTCGTTCTCTCGATGGATGGAGGTTCGGTTGTTTCGAACTGGCCGGCAGCGGTGATCTTGGATTGAGTCGGTGCGATTCTCAAGCCCGACGTGGCTACCGGGCCATGAAAGGTTCGATGGGTACTTCGAGGTGCTGAGCTAGCCGAAGTTCTTGATGCCCGGGGGACTCTGTCGCAGGGCGGTCAGGTACTGAAACGGACTCGCAGGTGCGTCATCCTTTTCTGTCCAATACTCCAGAGGTTGCGGGAGTGAGGTATGCAGGTGATCGAGGTCCGGAGAATCGAGTCTCCGGCCGTCTTCAGAGGGCGGAGTGCGTGAGTCGGACTCCCACAGCTTCTCGATCCGCTCTTCACACCTTGCGACGGAATCTACGGGAACGCGTACGGGTCTTTGGGTGGCCATGGTCGTCGGAGCAGGGAGCAGTATTTCGGAGGTGCTGTCCTCCACCTGTGTTGTAGCCGGGGGTCGGGACAGGCCACGTCGTCGGACCGGCGTGCCAGGTACCCGCAGCGCCTCCAGCTCGTGGGCGATGACGTTGATGGTCGCTCCGTCGATCTGGAGTCGACCAAGCACGGCCAGGAATGGCTCCATCCGGACAGCGGCTCGATCACGTTGATAGATGTCAGGGCTCACAATGACGTTGATCGGACCATGTTCATCTTCCATCAGGACAAACACATAGCCTTTTGCAGTTCCCGGACGCTGGCGAGTCGTGACGAGTCCGGCGACACGCACCGTGCTCCCGTTTTCGAGGTACTGGAGGCGGTCCGACGTTACTGTACCTGCTGGCAGGGTGTCCTTGATAAGAGACAGGGGGTGGAGCTCGGTCGAGAAGCGCAGCATCCGGTACTCGGCGATCATTCGATCGTGTGGATCGAGATCCGTAAAGCTCAAATCTGCATAGGGTTCATCTAGCGCCAGTTCGGTCTGAGGGTGGTCCTTCCGGCCTCCAGACCGCTCCCGGTCGGTCTCCGGGCCCAGCCACAGCCCTGTCTGCCAGAGTAATTCCCGGCGGGTCAGGCCGAACACACCGAATCCACCTACCCAGATGAGGTTCTCGATGGCCGGGCGCTTGAGTGCAGCTGGCGTACGGCGCAGGAAATCGAGAAGGGATCGGTATGGGCCGCCGTTTTCCCGCTCCGAAACGACATGCTTCGCGATGTCGGCTCCCCAGCCTCGCACGAAGCCCAGTCCGATCCGGAGGTTCGCGCCTTCAGCAGTACATTCGGCGTGACTCCGGTTGATGTCAGGCAGGAGTGTTTTGATGCGGTTTCTTCGGGCATCCCGACCGAGAGCATCGAGCGAGTAGAAGCCCATCGGCTGATTGTTGAACAACGCGACGTAGAATTCGACCGGATAGTAGTGACGCAGCCATGCGGACTGATATGCCAGCAGGCCAAACGCCGCTGCATGCGATTTCGGGAAGCCAAACTCCGAAAACGCGGTCACCTGAGCGAAAATTTCTCGTGCGGTCGTCTCTTCGACCCCGTTCGCCTGCGCTCCGGCCCTGAACTCCTCCCAATGGGCCGTCAGGGCCTCTCTGGAGCGCTTACGGCTCATGGCGCGTCTCAGAGACTCTGCCTGGCCGTCCGTAAAGTTGGCGAGCGCCTGACAGACCTTGAGAACCTGATCCTGAAAGATGATCACCCCCAGCGTCTCTCCGAGTGCTTCTTCGAGGAGTGGGTGGGGGTAGGGCACCTCGTATCCCGGTGCGTCCCGCAGCATCTCACGGCGTCGTACATAGGGATTTACGGCACCCCCGACGATGGGTCCCGGTCGAACGATCGCCACCTGGACGGAGAGGTCTTCGAGATTCCGGGGTCTCGTTCGTCGGAGCATCTGGATCTGTGCTCGGCTCTCGATCTGGAAGATACCCACTGTGTCACCGGAGTCGATCCGGTCGTAGATGACCTCGTCATCGAAGTCGATCCGGGAAAGGTCCGGGGCCTCACCATGTCGATCGGCGATCAGATCGATGCTCTCTTCGACGAGAGAGAGCATGCCGAGCGCGAGAAAGTCGATCTTGATGAACCCGGCGTCATCACAGGAGTCCTTGTCCCACTGGCAAAGGAAACGGCCTTCCCACGCTGCGGGTTCGACGGGAACGATCTCCACGAGCGGGCGACTCGAGATGATCATCCCCCCGACATGCTGCGAGATATGACGGGGGAGGCCAGCGACGTCTTCGGCGAGATCTCCGAGTAGCTTCCAGAGGTGTCCGTCCGCTCGATCCTTGAATTCAGGGAGTGACGCGATCTCCTCGGCGAGGCCGGCTGCTGAGCGACGTTCGGCGAGTTTGGAGAGCTTTTCCAATTCACCCATCGGAAGGTCGAGTGACTTACCGATTTCGCGTACGGCGGACTTCAGGCGGTACGTCGGGAATGTGCAGACGAGTCCCGTATGTTCATGTCCGTATTTATTATACACCCGTAATATCAACTGTTCTCTTATGTCACGTGGGAAGTCCAGGTCGATATCGGGCACACTGCGGAGCGCCTCGTTCAGAAAGCGCCCCAGGAAGAGGTTGTTCTTGACCGGATCGATGTGAGAGAGGCCGATCAGGTAGCAGATGATCGATGAAACGGACGAGCCACGCCCCCGGCCCGCTGGCAACCCGGAGGAGGCTCTGGGTGCTTCGCCACGTACGTCCCGTGCCACTTCGGCCGCGAGCTGCATGATGTCGCGATAGACCAGAAAAAAGCCTCCCAGGCCGTGAAGATCGACCAGACAGAGCTCCGTGTGCAATCGGTTCTCTGCATCCTGCTCCTCCGCGCTTCCCGGCTCGTATAGCTCGCTGATTCGCTGCAGACACATGGCAGCGAGTGATTCGATGGCCCCACCGCGCTCTGACCCCTCGAAATCGGGGAATTCGTAGCCCAGATCCCGGGTAAGATCGAAATCGGAGCATCGCTCGGAGATCAGAAGGGTATTCGTGAGCGCTTCCGGGCGGCTCTGGAAGCGGTGGTACATCTCCCACGGTGCAGCGAGGTGGAAGAGCCTGTTGGCCCTCCTGGCGCCGTGTGCGGCGTCAAGCGTGCTTCGATTCCGGATGGAGACGAGAACGTCCTGGAGTCGATGACGCTCCGGACGGTGGTAGTGCACGTTTCCTGTCGCGACGACCCCGAGGCCCAGGCGGCCCGCGAGTCGTCCGAGGCCCTTGTTTCGCGCGCTGTCCCCCCGAACCGCGTTCTCCTGCAGCTCCACGAAGACGTTCCCGGGTCCGAACGCATGCAGGAGCCGGTGGGTGAGGGCCTCGGCGTCCGCGACGGAGGACTCCAGAGCAGCCGCGACGGGGCTTTTCGCGCATCCCGTGAGAAGGATCAGTCCCTCGGGACGCTGCAGCAGGGATTCGAGAGGAAGTCGTATGTCCCCACGCTCGGACTTCATGTGTGCCTCGGTCAGAAGGCGACAGAGATTGGCATATCCGGTCGGGGTTTCGGCCAGAAGCGTGACGTGATGACCGGATTCAGGCTCCTTCACCCCTGAAAAGCAGTCACGGAGTGTGACTTCCGCCCCGGTGATCGGCTGCAGATTCGCCAGCCTGGCGGTTTGCGCGAACTCCATCGAGCCATAAAGACCGTTGTGGTCGGTCAGAGCGAGGGCAGGGTAGCCCAGTTCGACGGCCCGCATGACGAGCTCTTCCGGGTGCGAGGCACCGTCCAGGAAGGAAAACCCGGAATGGCAATGCAGTTCGACGTAGGGAATCGTCACCGGTGCTCCGCGTCACACGTCCTCAACCGAGCCGCGCCTGACCGAGCGGCCCCCTCGTTCTCTCCTTGAACGCGGAAACCGAACATAAACCGAAAGTCATGCGAGAGCAAGGATGAATTGCACCACGTGTGTCTTCCGGCCCCACCGGGGCCACCCGGCTTGCCGGGGACCTCGGGGTGACCCAGAATCGAACTGTCGCTCTCTATCGAACCCGCATGCCCATGAACGAAGTCGTCTACGCCGCCGATATCCGGATTGACCGGATCAAGGGCCCCTACCGACACGCCTGGCTACCGGCGCACGAAGGCCCGGTCGAGTTCGGAGTCCATGGCGCGATCAAGGAGCACTACGGTGCCGACCCGGACCGCGAAATCACCACGACCCTCGATTACGTCATGGCCGCCACGGGTGGCTGACTGACCGGCACCTTTGGAGGCGCGCTGGAGGCGCGTGGGATCGATGCGGGGGAGGGCCTGCTCAGCGGGCATGTCCGGGGCGAGGTCGGCAAGGAGGATGGCGTGCTCGTGATCCGTCGGATCCACGTCACGTACCACCTCAAGTCAGGGGAAGAGCATCGGGAGACCGTGGAGCGCGTTCACGCGCTGCATGCGGAGCGATGCCCGGTTTTCAAGACGCTCGAAAGGGCGATCGACATCACCACGGAATTCGTCCTCGAGACCTGATGACGTTCGAGACAGGTCTTCGACATGATCTAGAATGAATGTCACATGAAGACATCTAATTCATTCTATGGCATGATTTTGAATATCTTGGATCAGGTCGACGATGCCCGGAAGATCGACTCGATCGCGAGGTCGAGACCCGCGTTGAATTCCTCGTCCGACTGCTGGGCACTCAGGCCTTCGACGAGCGCTCTGGAGAAGCTGGCAACCATCCCGGGCTGACGACTGAGACGAGCATTCGCCTCGTCACGCGAGTGCCCGCCGGAGAGCGCAACGACCTTCAGAACGTTCGGGTGTTCGATGCAAGGCGTGTAGAAGCCGTCTACATCGGGCAGCGTCAACTTGAGCATGACGTGTTCGTCGTCCTCGAGGGCGCTCAGTCCGTCCATGAGAGCGGAGAGCAGCAGTGCCTCGGCCTCGGCCTTGTTCGGGCAGTGAATATCGACCTCAGGCTCCAGGATCGGAACGAGGCCGTGTCCCAGGATCTGCTTCCCCACCTCGAACTGTTGGTCCACGATCGCCCTGATGCCACCAGCGTCCGCTTCCTTGACGACGGAACGCATCTTCGTTCCGAAGATACCGAGCGCGCGCGCCCGATC
>Ga0181594_10006145_pt1 | contig 10427 bp, 10 predicted proteins | sample 071ome_18_FD_145603 | JGI IMG/M metagenome (GOLD analysis project Ga0181594, IMG submission 145603) | Coastal salt marsh microbial communities from the Groves Creek Marsh, Skidaway Island, Georgia - 071413BT metaG (spades assembly) | ecosystem: Environmental > Aquatic > Marine > Intertidal zone...
TGTTCTCGGACTCACCGGGGACCATCCATGCGGTGTCGTCCTTCATGTCATGGGTCGCCATGCCGGACCAGTAGTTGGCTCCCTGCCGTGTCTCCTTGCGGAAGTTCGACTGGGTGGCGCCGGCGAACGCGGGGCCTGCGAGGGTCAGCAGCGCGGCAGACGCCAGCACACGAGAAGAAGACGCCACGGGAACCTCCAGGGGGCGACGGGGCCCCGGTTCTACCACAGGAGACGGGGGACGCCGGGCGGAACCCCCGCGGGATGCCGTGGCTTCCGGAGCGGTCCCGGGGGTCGCCTCAGCGGACCGGGGCAAACCCGAGGAAGAGGTCCTGCGACTGGGAGCTGGTGTCGGTCTGCACGCGGCCGTTGTCGTCGATCCCACCCGAGGCGATGGGCTCCCCTGCCTCGTTCACGGCACCGCTTGCGTCGGTGTCGGCGAAGGCCCACAGGTACATCAGCGTGTTGGACGGGACCGTGAGGTCGTAGGGCACGGAGGTCTGCCCCTGCAGATCGGGCCACTCGTACCGTGCGATGTCGTATGCGTCCTCTTCGATGGTCTCGATCTCGATGGCTCCCTGCGGCCGGCGACGCAGCGAGGCGACGACCACCTCGGATCCGGGCGGAAGATCGTCGAAGGTTCCGCCGCCCACGCTGACGTTTCCGTTCAGGCTGACGAAGGGCACGACGTTCACGCCCGAGTCGACCTCGAAGATGGGGATCTGGACCCGCATGTCCTGCATGTCGTAGGAAGCCACCGTCACGGGGTTGCCGTTCGTGTCCCGGGACGGCGCGTACGTGCCGAGGAGGTCCTCGGGGTCGATCAGCCCGTTCACGTTGCTGTCGTAGGCACCCATCAGGCGCATGGGGCCCTGGTTCTTGCAGGTCTGGAGGTCGTAGTCGGCTCGGATGTTGCCGTCGTCGTCCGGGCTGGCCTCGAACCAGGCCCAGTCGAGGGGGCCCTCCTTGTCCATGTTCTCGAACCACACGAGGCCGTTCACGGTCGTGCTGCCGAGCGTGACATCGACGGGGCCGGTCACCGAGATGCCGTCGGAACAGTCCCGGGCGCTGCCGCCCGTGCTCCCGGCGAACTCGGCGGCGCTCAGCCCCCCGAAGTCCTCCCAGGGGACGAGGACCGTGATGTCCATTCCGGAGAGCTCCTCGCCGGCGGTGAGCGTGAACTCCTCTCCGTGCAGACCGATTGGGTCGGTGCTGTGGATGACGTTGTCTCCGTAGCGGTCGAGGGCCGCGAACAGGCGGAAGGTCCCGGAGGTGTTCTCCTCCTCGCTCACGTCGATGGTGTACTCGCTGCCCTCGGGGAAGTTCTCGAACACCGAGGTGGACCCGATGTACTGGTACTTGCCGTTGATGTCGGTGCGCTCGGCGATGGCTCCGACGAAGTAGGCGCCCCACGGGAAGGTGCCCTCGTACCCGCTCTCCTCCCAGGAGATGAACTCGGCGTCGCCGCTCTCGTCGTCCCGGTACAGTTGGACGCGGAGCGACCCTCGGATGGTCATCGGCGCGGGGCCGTCGTCGCCGCCCGTCCCCCCGGCGTCGCTGCCGCCGATGCCGTCACCCCCTCCGCCGCCGACGCCAGCACCGCCGGAGTCCGTCACCCCGGGACCTTCGCCCTTGGACGTGCACGCAGACGGGCCCGCGAGGAGGAGGACAGCGCAGGTGAGGCGCGTGGTGGGGTGCATCTCGGACTCCGTTCGTGGAGCGCAGGATAGCCGGCGGCTGGGCGGTCCGGTAGGCAGTGCCGGCCTCAGGGACGCGACCGGGGCGGAGACGGACGTCCCCGTCCGTTCCCCTTGGGCCCTCGGCGCTGCGGACGCGCGCCGGGCGCGCTGGCGCGGCGACACTGACCCCGGTCACGCCGGAGCACCTCGGCGCGTGCCGTGCAGGCCTCCGCGACCTCAGGCGCGCCGCCGCACCGACCGCGTCCGTCGCAGACCACCGCCTCCGCCACGTACTCGCCGACCAGGGCGGGTGCAGGCCCGGGGTCGGCGAGCAGGGCCTCGAGGGGCGGCTCCTGCGCACCGCCCTCGCGCCAGCGGGCGACCGCATGGGAGACACAGTGCCGGAGGTTTGCGCCGGCGGCGGTCGCGCACGCCTCGAGCTGGTCCCGGAGAGGGAGTGGGCGGTGGTCGAGCACGTCCAGGGTGCAGTCCGCGTCCGCGCCGCAGGCCTGAACCAGGACTGCGCGCTCGACTCCGCTCTCCGGATGCAGGCGCGGCTCCACCCAGGCGGTCCGACACGCCCTGCTCCACGTGCCGCCCTCACCGCACAGGGAGAGGACCTCCGCCACGGACTCCACGCTCGAGACGAGGCGGTACGCGCAGTACTCGGACACGCTCCCCATCTGGTCATACACGGCACAGGTCGCCCGGACCTCCTCAGCGGTCCGGGCGGGCGCGAGCGGTGCGGTCCGCGTCGCGTCGCCCTGCGGACCCGGCGTGTCGCCCGACCTGCTGCACGCCAGGGCGCAGACGAGAAGGGCCGCCGGTACGCCGAGCCGGGCCGTCACTGGAGCTCGGGGCCGTCCGCCGGCGGCGGCGCGGGGTCGCCCATCGGCATCCGGCCGTCCTCGGGGATCGTCAGCTGGATGTCGATCCCCTTGACGTCCTCGTCCCCGATCATCACCGGGTTGCCCTCGAAGCGCCCCATCGGGTCGCCGGGGCCGGGTCCGTTCTTCTGGACGTCGATGAAGGCCTCGAGGATGAGCGGACCGAAGCCCGCAGGCACCTGGATCTCGTAGGGCCCTGGCGCCCGCATCAGCTTGCCCAGCATGAGCCGGCCGCCGGTGCTGTTGGGGTCCGGCTTGAACAGGTCGAGGTCGATGCCCTGGCCGTCTCCACCGGACAGGGTGCCGCGCAGGGTGATGCGAGGGCCGGGGTACTCGATGAACGGATCGGGCCCGATCCCGCCGGCACCGCCGCCCGGACCGCCGCCGGGTGCCCCCGGTGCGGCCTCGTTGTGGACGGGACCTCCGACGCCGTGTGCCCCGACCTCGAGCAGCATCACCACACCCTCGACGTCCACATCCGCGACGATGACCGAGGCCTGTGCGAAGGGGTCGTCCGAGGTCGGGCCGTCCCCGCCTGCGTCCTGGAAGGCCTGGAGTTCCATCGGGCCGAGCCCCCGGGGCACCGAGATCTCGAACACACCCGGCTCGTCGAGGAGGATCTTTCCGTGTCCCTGCACCCCGCCTTCCTTGGTGGCGTCTGGGGTCCGGATGTCGATGTCGATCGGGTCTTCGAGCTCGCCAGTGATCGTTCCCCGCACCACGACCCGCTCTCCGTCGTGGTCGTGGAAGGGAACACTGCTGCCGCCGCCGACGCCGGGCTGGCCCTGGCTGGCCTCCACGGATGCGTAGAAGTCGGGGTCGAGGGGAACGGGTTCCCCGGTGACCTTCTCCAGCCAGCAGGCGGGCAGGCCCGCCAGCACCACGAGGGGGAGGCATCTCACGATGACATCACCTGCCGGTACCACTGCACCGTCTTCTGTAGACCGGTGTCGAGGTCGGTGCGGGCGGTCCAGCCGAGCTCCCGGGTTGCGCGGCTCACATCGAGGCACTTGCGGGGCTGGCCATCGGGCTTGCTCGGATCCATCCGGACGGGACCGGTGTAGCCGGCTGCCCGGGCCACGGCGCGGGCGAGGTCTGCGATGGTCACCTCGACGCCGGTCCCGATGTTCAGTGGGTCCGGCCGTCCCCAGTCGAGCATCGCGAGCATGCCGTCTGCGGCGTCCTCGATGTAGAGGAGCTCGCGGGTCGGGGTGCCACTGCCCCACACGAGCAGCTCGTCGGGCTCTGCGACGACCCGCTGCAGGAGGGCGGCCACGACGTGCGAGCGCTCGGGGGTGATGTGGTCCCCGGGTCCGTAGAGGTTGGCGAGCACCGCGAACATGGCCTGGAATCCATGCTGCTGGTGATACGCCCGCCCCAGCGACATCATCAGCCGCTTGGACTCGGCGTAGGGACCGTTTGTGGGCTCGGGGGGGCCGTCCCACATGGTGTCCTCGGTGAAGGGCACCGGGCAGATGCGCGGGTAGGCGCATGCGCTCGAGGCCCCCACGAAGGCACGGGCCCCGCCGCGCCAGGCGGCGTCGAGGATGTGGGTGTTGATGAGCGCGTTGTCGCGACCGGACTCGACGGGATGGGCCTTCATCCAGCCGATGCCCCCGCCCTGCGCCGCGCAGTGCATCACGACCGCTGGCTTCACGTCCTCGACCAGCCGGAGGGCCTCCGAGGCGTCCGTGAGGTCGGCCTCGGCCGAACCGACGGGAACGGCATCCCCGCCGCGCGCCTGCACGGCCGCGGTGACGTGGGCGCCGAGGAAGCCCCGGCCCCCGGTCACGAGCACGCGCACGCCCTGCAGGTCCATCGTGCCCTACACGTTCGAGTAGGGATTCTGGAAGCGCACCAGCTTCAGGGCGCCGATCAGCTCGTCGAGGCCCTTGTCGATGCCCACCTCGATCTCGAATCCGGCGTCCCGGATGCGGCTGTAGTCGACCTCGTAGTTCCGCTTGTCATCATCCGAGCCGATCTCGGCGAAGTGCACGAGGAAGTCCACCCGCTTCCGGATGAGGTGGACGATGTCCTCCTTCGTGTAGTTCATCGAGTCGTGGCCCACGTTGAACACGCTGTGCTCGAGGTGATCCCATCGGTCGAGCAGGAACACGAAGGCGCGCGCGATGTCGTGGATGTGGATGAACGTCCGCCGAAAGTGCTTCTCGTAGACGACGAGGTAGCGGTTGTGGATGGCCTGCCACGTGAAGTCGTTGATCATCAGGTCGAGACGAAGCCGCGGCGCGATGCCGAAGGCGGTCGCGAAGCGCATCGACTTGCAGTTGCCGCGCGCCTGGCACATCTCCTCGGCCTGCGTCTTGGTCTCGCCGTACAGCGACAGGGGGTTCAGCGGCGTGTCCTCGGTGCAGATGCCCGTGACCTCGCCGTAGTTGGACCCGGTCGAGCCGTACAGCAGCCGCGCATCGGCGGGCATGAGATCGAGGACGTTGCGTGTCCCGTCGACGTTCACCTCGACCGCTTCCCGCGGCATCTTCTTGCAGAGCGGGTAGCCGACGAGGGCGGCGAGGTGGATGACCACGTCCGCGCCCCTCAGCTCACGCCCGAGGGCGTCGCGATCCCGGACATCCGCCTCCGCGAAGCTGAACCGCTCGTGGATGAAGAGCGGCAGGATGGCGTTGGCGCCGAACATGAGGCTGTCGACGCAGTGGACGCGGTGGCCGGCTGCGAGAAGCTGCGGAATCAGCATGGAGCCGACGTAGCCGGCGCCCCCGGTCACCACGATGCGCTGTGGAGTGGTCGTCATGGCGGGAGCATAGCGCTTTGCGCCTGCGCCGCGTGAGGTGGACCGGGGGGAACCGGGGAAGGTGGTCGCCCCGTCGTGGGCTTAGGGGAGCCCGACCTGGAGTCCCCGATGCGTGTCCTCGTCCCCGCCCTGTTCCTGCTCGCGGGCTGCCCGAAGACTCCGGGTCCCCAGGCCCCGTCCATGGCGCCCTCCAGCAACGTCTACCTCCGGAACTCCTTCGACACCGACCCGTCGGGGTACATCGGTCGGTTCCTGCCGGCGGGGCTGGCGGATCTCGACGAGTCGAGCGGCATGACGATGGCCTGCTCGGAGCACATCTCGTGGCGCTTCGTCGACGGCGGTGGCGTGAAGACGAGCGAGGTGCTGAATGCCTCGACTGCGGTGAGCGCACGGTTCGGCGTCCCGCTCGTCGCACGAGGCTCGGGCAGCGCGAGCGCGACCCGCTCGGCACGGGTGGCCTACACGCTCACCGGGAAGATGGTGAGCACGGTCGAGGATCCCGCAGCCTTCGCTGCCTGCTGCAAGGCCCAGCCCGACCAGTGCACCGATCGCATGGTGGGGGAGTTCCTCCAGGGCACCGGCTCGGTCTACTTCGAGGCCAGTCGTGAGGCGGGCGCGTCCGGTGAAGGCACGGACCCCTCGTCCATGGCGGGCGGCGACGTCACCTTCAGCCACGGCTCCGCCTGGCAGCGCGCGGCCGAGTTCCCGAACCCGGTCTACTTCGCGTTCAAGGTCACCCCGACCCCGTATACCCAGCAGGCCGTGACCACCTGCGCGGACTGGGTGCAGTCACCGCCGCCGGCAGAGGGGGGCATGCACGTGGTGGGGCACTCCAGCGCAGTGAAGACCGAGCAGGCTGCGCGGCGGAAGGCGATGAACAACGCCCACGTCCAGGCGGGTCGCGCGACCGGACTCGGGATGCAGGCGATGGCCAACGGCACGACCATCGGCGTCCAGGAGAAGGAGTGGTGCGTCGAGCAGACGGGGACCGCAGACAAGGTCCGCTACACCGCACACGTGCTCGGCTTCATCAGCGACGCCGAGCAGGAACGGATCCGCGCCATGCCGACGCCTGCCGAGCTCGAGGCGGCGGAGCGGGCAGCGGAGGAGGCGGCAGTGCCGGCATCGCCCGAGGTCGGACGTCCGCCTGAGCAGCCCAGGCAGCCCGCGAGGACAACGCCCGGAAAGGAGCACGGCATCGAGGCTCCCGCGGCCCGTCCGAGGCCGGTGGCTCCCGGTGGGCGCGGGGGGGTGGACGTGCTGCTCGCCGCGGTCGCTGCCCAGAGCTTCGACTCCGACAAGGTCGCCGCCATCAAGGCTGCGGCGCCCTCCCTGCGCATCACATGCGCGCAGCTGGGACAGCTGCTTGCCACGCTGAGCTTCGACTCGGACAAGGTGGACGTCGCCCTCGCCCTGCGGCCATCCGTGATGGACCCTGCACAGATCGCCGTGGTGCTGCACCACTTCGACTTCGACTCCGACCGGCAGAAGGTGAAGGCGGCGTACGCGCGCTGACGGCAGCCTTGGCGTCTGGAGGCATGGCTCAGCCGGCCTCCTCCGCGGCTCCAAGCTCCGGTGGGAGTCGCCGGAGGAAGCGCAGCAGCAGACCCGTGTCCAGGAAGCCCTCGAGGAAGGCGGTGCCGGTCGCAGTGGCGAAGACCAGTGCGGGCTGGTCGTCTGGGAGCACGAGCACGACCACTCCCAGCAGTGCCACCCGCCCGACGGCGGAGAGTGCTGGCTGGATGGCGCGGCCGGCCGCCTGGAGGGCGAACGTCGGCGGGATGCTCAGCGCAACGGTCAGGCTCATCCAGGACGACCAGTCGAAGTAGGTGACCGCCACCGGGAGCCACGCCGGGTCCTTGATGAAGAACAGTCCAGCCTTCTCGCTGAAGACGAAGAGGAGCACGCTGGTGAGAAGGCCGTAGGCGACAGCCACGCCCATGGCACCGAGGGCGGCCTGTCGCACGCGGGTGCTCCGTCCGGCGCCGAGGTTCTGGCCGACGATGGCGCTCATCGCGGAGCTGAGGGCGACCACGGGGAGGAAGACCTGCTGCACGACGCGGAAGCCACCGCCGGCAGACGCGGTCCAGGCGGGTCCGTGGGGACCGACCTTCCAGAGCACGATTCCCAGCACGCCCGACAGGAGGAAGAACTGCAGGCCCGCGGGGAGACCCTTGACTGCGAGCTCCTGGAGGAGCCTCGGGTCCCGGCCGGGAGTCACCCACCGCAGCCCCCGCTCGCCCTGGTTCCGCAGGAAGCGTGCGGTGTACAGCGCGATCGCGAGCGCCTGGCTCACCACCGTGGCGATGGCCGCCCCCTCGATGCCGAGCTCTGGGAAGGGTCCCACGCCGAAGATGAGCAGGGGGTCCAGGACGAGGTTGGTCACGACGGAGAGCACCATCAGCTTGACCGGCGTGACGAAGTCCCCGCTTGCCCGCAGCGCGTCCCCGAAGACGATCAGGAGCAGCTGCAGGAGGAACGTGACGGCGCTGATGCGGAAGTACGCCAGCCCCTCGGCATGGGCGGCCGCGTCTGTGGTGAACGCCGAGACGTAGGCGTCCGCACCCGCCCAGGCCGCCACGGCGGCGACGACCCCCACGAGCGTCCCGACGATGCTGTACCGGGTGAAGACCCGGCGGGCTTCCTCGATCTCCTGGCGCCCGTACAGCTGCGAGACCCGTGCGAGGAGGGTCGTGCCCACGACCTTGCCCATGGCGAGGACCATGAAGAAGGCCTGGAAGGACACGGACAGGCCCGCGACGGAGGCCTCCCCGAGCTGGCGCACGTAGCCGAGATCCACGAGGGCGTAGACCGACTGCAGGCTCATCGCGAGGATGACAGGGAGCGAGAGGCGCACGATGTGTCGGGGCAGGGAGCCCCGCGTCAGGTCGCGGGCGCGCATGGGGCACCAGCCAGCGTGGGTCGTCAGCGCCGGGGAGTACACGACCCGGGGGGCATGCGCAAGGCGCGGTGTCCGTCCGTGACACCTCCAGTCGGTTTGCATTCATCCGCACCGGGTGTTTCGATGCGCCTCCCGAACGATGGATGGACCCATGTCCCGTACCCTGCTCCTCGCCACCGCCCTCCTCGTAGCCTGTGGGGGTGACAAGGAAGGCCCGCACGACACCGCCGCCGGGACCGACGGGGACACCGACGGGGCGGTCGACACAGACACCTCGTCGGATGGCGACACCGACGGGGAGTGCACCGATGACGACGCCCTGTCCTTCGACGACATCGGCTGCTCCCAGTCCCGGGATGACAACGAGGTCAGCATCACCGTCGCGGCAGGCGTCCGCACCGTCGCGACCAACGGGGTGCCGGATCACAGCTTCGAGGACCAGATCCACACGGTCGAGGCCCTCGACCTGACGTACACGGTGTCCGCCGCGCCGACCAAGGCCTCGAGCATCACCGAGCTGACCGACGGTGGTCGGCCCCGGTGGCGCTTCGGGGTCGGCCTCAACGGTGTGGCGCTCGACCCGGCTCCGGCCGAGCCCTTCATCTTCGAGACCGAGGACGGCAGCTACAACTGGGACTGGATGTTCGAGCCGACCAACAACCTCGGCCCGGTGTCCCTCGACTGCAACGTCGCCCACGTCCAGCCCGGTGGGCTGTACCACTACCACGGTCACCTCGCGGGTCTCGCCGAGGCGCTCTCGCCGGGCATCACGACCGGGACCGCGCCCGCGGCGCCCGTGCACGTGGGCTGGGCCGCCGACGGATTCCCCATCCTCTACCGGTATGGGCCGGACGGCGGCGGCGTCGTCGAGCGGACCCCGGGCTACGCGCTCCGGTCCGGCGAGCGTCCCGGGGACGGACGCTCGGCTCCCTGCGGCACGTACAACGGCAAGTACACCAACGACTACGAGTGGTCGGCGGAGGCTGGGGACCTCGACGCGTGCAACGGCATGGACGGTGAGGTCAGCGTCGCTGGGGAGACCTTCTCCTACTACTATGTGGTGACGGAGGCCTTCCCGGTCATTCCGCGCTGCCTCGTGGGCACGCCGGACGCCAGCTTCGGGCTGGGCCCCGGCTGATGGCTGGGCTCCTCACGGCGGTGCTGCTGTCGGGTTCGGCATGGGCGCATGGAGGCGCCCACGACACTGTCACGCTCACGCTGCTCGAGGACGGCGTCCGGATCCGCGCGACCCCTCCGGCGACGCTGCTCGAGGGCCTCGACGGCGGCGACGGGGTGTTCTCCGTGGCGGAGCTGACGGCCCACGAAGACGTCATCGTCCAGCGTGTTCTCGCGCGGACACGCGTCGTCGACGACCTCGGGCTCACCGGCGAGGCACGCACGGTGGAGGTCGCGCTCCGGGACCGCGGGCATGGCCACGGGGCGCAGGTGTCCGTTCATCTCCTGCTTGCGTGGCCGGCGGCAGTGTCCGGTCTCTCCCTCACGACCACGGGCATCACGGCCCCCATGGACCTTCATGTCCGGGTCGGCCAGGACATCGAGAGCCGGACCCTCGGCCCGAGGGACGCGGGCGTTCCGCTGCGGCTCCGGGGGGCTGGACCGGCCGTCGCTCCGGCCTCCGAGTCCGCTGCAGGAGGGGGATAGGGAACCGCCATGGACGAGACGACCCTCCTGCTCCTGATGTCGACCATCGTCGGGCTGCCGGCTCTCGGGTCGCTGGTGCTGGTCCTCGGGGTGATCCGAAGCCGTCGGGGGCCGCCGCCCGAGGGCGGATGAGCCCGGCTCAGAGCGCCCAGCTCGCGTAGGTCGCGGCCGACGTGGGCTGGCTGTCGAGGTGGAACAGCGTGCCGTCCGGGCTGATGGCCAGCTTGCCCTCGCTGGACACGGTGGCGTAGAGGCTGCTGCTCCCTCCGCCGGCGGCGACGAGGATGATGTCGTTCGCCTTTGTCAGCACGTAGAGCTCACCCGTGATGTCGAAGGCCATGTCGAGGACGGGGTCCGACACGGTGACGTAGGCGCTCGTGGACCCGGTGCTGTCGATCGCGTAGACCGTGGCCCCGACCGAGGCGTACAGGTTCTCCGACTCGTCGAGCGCGACGGACTCGACGTAGCTCGAGAAGTACGTGAGCGTGGTGTAGGAACCAGAGGTCGAGAAGCAGTCGACCGACCCCGAGATG
>Ga0181594_10006152_pt1 | contig 10419 bp, 13 predicted proteins | sample 071ome_18_FD_145603 | JGI IMG/M metagenome (GOLD analysis project Ga0181594, IMG submission 145603) | Coastal salt marsh microbial communities from the Groves Creek Marsh, Skidaway Island, Georgia - 071413BT metaG (spades assembly) | ecosystem: Environmental > Aquatic > Marine > Intertidal zone...
GCGGTCGTACGGGCGACCGAGGAGGTCGATGACCGGATCTCTGCCGGGCAGGTGCCCGACACCGCCGACTACTTCCGCCAGCAGGCCATCATCTCGATGGCGGTCGAACAGCTCGCCGAAGCCATGGACCTGCTGGTGCGCACCTATGGCGGAAACGGGCTGCGCGAGGGCGCCACGTTCGATCGCCGCCTGCGGGACTTCCGGGCCATGCCTCTGCACATCAACGTGCATCAGGATCGGGTGACGCACCAAGTGGGCCGCTACGCCCTCGGGATCGAGCTCGACGCCTTCTAGACCGCCGGGTTCGTTCAGCGCAGCAGGTAGCTGGTCATCGACAGCGAGCCCATCAGGTAACCGTCGGTGAAGACCTCGGCCGTGGCACCGGCTTCGGCCGCCATGCCCGCGACGTAGAACACCGGAAGCAGGTGATCGGGTGTCGGCGCTGCCAGGTGGTGGTGCTCGTGCTCGTACAACGTCGCGATGTCGCCCGGTCGCACCGTCATGAGCTCGGTCGCCGCCTCGTCGTAGGCCTCGCCCCAGGCGAACGCCGTGTCCGGCTGGGACGGATCCATCATCGCGAGGTTGTGCAACACGTTGCCGCTGGCCACGAAGAGCACTCCGTCGTCGCGCAACGGAGCGAGCTTTGCGCCGAGGTCGACGTGGTAGTGGGCCGGCTTGCCGGCGTCCACCGAGAGCTGCACCACGGGAACGTCCGCCTCGGGGTACATGTGGGTGAGCACCGACCACGTGCCGTGATCGAAGCCCCAGCTGTCGCGATCGAGGCCGACCCATGTCGGCTTCGCGACCTCGGCGATCTCGTGCGCGAGCTCAGGGGACCCCGGCGCCCCGTACTGGACCGCGAACAACTCCTCGGGAAAGCCGAAGAAGTCGTGGATCGTCGACGGCTCGGCCATCGCCGTCACCGCAGTGGCGTTGATGTACCAGTGGGCCGAGATGGCGACGATGGCCCGGGGCCGGGGCAGGGCCCGACCGAGGTCGGCCCACGATTCGGTCCAACGGTTCTGCTCGAGCGTGTTCATCGGACTGCCGTGGCCGACGAAGACCGCGGGCATGCGGTTGGAGGAGTCCATTGCCTCAGTCTGCGTCGCGAACGCCCGAGAGCTCGAACCCGAGCCCGGTCATGGATTGAGCACCTTCACCGACACGACCGTGCGGTGCAGTGGCTCGTAGCCGTGGCGCTCGTAGATCGCGCCCGCCCCTGACGGGCTGTCGGCATCCACGTCGAGCATGGCGTGGCTGAACCCGAACTCCGAGAACCGCCGATGCGAGTGCTGGAGGAGGCTGCCGGCGATTCCCCGCCGCCGGTAGTCGCGCAGCGTGCCCAGACTTCCGACCCAGGCGATGCACTCGCCGTCGGGATCGGCGTCGGGGAAGACCTCGTTCAGCGAGTAGCCGACCAACCGATCCCCGTCGTGGGCAACGAAGCTCAGGTCGAGGCGCACACTGGCCTCCCCGATCATCTCGGCCCAGTCGGCGGCTCCCATCGGCGACGATCCCCAATGATCGGCGAAGGCTGCGGCGTTGACATCGCGGACCGCCGCCGTGTGTTCGTCCCGCCACGGGGAGATCTCGATCCCGTCGGGGGCGCTGGGGTCGGGAGTGTGCTCGAGCCTCCGTTTCATGTCGATGAACCAACGGGCCTCGTCGAAGCCGTGGCGTCGTTGTAGGCGCCGGCGATCGTGCTGCCATTCCAGGGCATCGACGATCAGCCACTGCTCGAGGTCCGGGGCGACGCTCGACAGCCGCTCGCGGGCCCGGTTTTCGGCCCATGCCAACAGCTGTGCGCCGTGACCCCGTCGTCGGTACTCGGGAAGCACGCCACCCACCACACGCACCCGCTCACGGAGCACACCGCTCGGCCAGTACAGCAGGTGGCTCCACCCGACCGGCCGGCCGCAATCACGCAGCACGGTGAGATCGAGCGCCGGATCGAAGTGCTTCCAAGTGAACATCTCGTCGAGCGTCGACCGGGTCATCGGGGCCGACATCCCGTCGTGCAACTGCACGGTCCGCATCAGCTCGACCAGCTCGTCGCGGTCGACCGGTTCGCTCACCCGTCGCCCTCGGCCGCTCGTTGCACCGCCTCGATGATCCGTCCGTACCCGGTGCAGCGACAGAGGTTTCCGCCGAGCCCGACGACGATCTCCTCCCGAGTCGGCGACGGGTTCTGCTCGAGCAGTGCCGTGGCCGACATCAGCATTCCCGGGGTGCAGAACCCGCACTGCACCCCACCGGCCTCGAGGAGGGCGGCCTGAAGCGCACTCGGCTCACCATCTGCCGCCAGACCCTCGACCGTCGTGAGCTCTCGTCCGTGGGCCTGGACCGCGAGATAGCTGCACGAGTTGACCGGTCGTCCGTCGACCAGGACCATGCAGGCACCGCACTCGCAGTCGTCACACCCCTGCTTGGTGCCGGTGAGGCCGACGTCATCGCGAACGGCGTCGAGCAGCGAGCGATGGGGGTGCACGGCGAGCCCGTAATCGACACCGTTCACCCGCAGCTCGACACTGACGAACGAATCGGACATCACGACGCTCCGATTCCGGTCGACCGATTGACCGGCACCCCGATGTGCTCCCCACCGGCGCGTCGGGCCGCGGCATCGAGCGCGCGGCTCGCCATGACGCCGACGGTGTGGCGGCGGTACTCGGCGCCGGCCCGGAGGTCGGCGATCGGTTCTGCGCGTTCCGCGGCGGCCGCAGCGACCGCGGCGCACAGCTCCTCGTCGACGACTCGGCCCGAGGTGAGCGCGCCGGCCGCGTCGACCTCGACGATCGTGGGTGCCACCGCTGTCAGAGCGATCCGGGCCCGGGCGACCGCCCCCGCGTCGTCGAGTACGACTGCAGCCGCCGCCCCGACCACGGCGATCTCCATCGCGCGCCGGTACTCGAGACGAACGTACGCGCTTCCGCAGCGGTCACCGGGTGACGGAAGCAGGACTGCCGTGCACAGCTCGTCCGGGCGGGCCGTGGTGGATCGCGGCGCCGTCCAGAGCGCACCGATCGGAAGCTGGCGAACACCGGCTGCCGAACGCAACTCCACCTGAGCACCCATCACGACGAGGGGGGCGCCGGTGTCCATCGCCGGCGACGCGTTCATGACGTTGCCACCGATCGTGCCGACGTTGCGGGTCGCCGGCGACCCCACGAGCGCGGCGGCATCGGCGAGCGCGGTGTAGCCGTCGACCACCGTGGGGTCGTTCATCAGGCTCGCATGGGTCACGGTGGCGCCGATCCGGATGCCGGCCTCGGTCGCCTCGACGACCTGCAGTTCGGGAATCCGGTCGATTCCGACCATCGCAGCGGGCAGCGGGGCTCCGGTGTGACGCGACGAGACGACGAGGTCACTGCCGCCGGCGACCGGGACGGCCCCGCCCGCGATTGCGGCGACCGCCTGCTCGACCGTCCGTGCGATCTCGAAGCTCACGCCTGGGCTCCGGTCGCCGCTGCCCAGACCCGCTCTGCAGTCATCGGCAGAAGCCGTACGGGGCGTCCGATGACCTGCGTGATGGCGTTGTTGATGGCGGCGGCGGTTGCGACGTTGGGTGCCTCGGCCAGTCCCTTGGCACCCCGGGGCCCGACCCCCTCGCCGCCCGGTTCGACGAACGCCACCCTGACCTCGGGGGCATCGGCCGCCGTCTGCAGCTTGTAGTCGAGCAGTCCGGGATTTCGTTGGTGGCCCGCGTCGTCGTAGTGGGTGATCTCGGTCAATGCCTGCCCGACCCCCATCATGACCCCACCTTCGACCTGGCCGAGCGCCGCCAGCGGATTGATGATCGTCCCCGAATCATGGGCCGCTCCGACCCGAAGCACCCGCACCACCCCGGTGTCGCGGTCGACCCGCACATGCGCGGCGTGGCACGAGAACTGAGGCCCGGCCCAGCCGGCGACGCCCTGGTCGCCGACACAGCGAGCGGCGACGTCGGGGTAGGGCGGCGGTTCCTCGGCGCCGCTCGCTACGAGCAGGCCGCTCCCGCCGGCGATCGCCGCCAGCTCGGCGATCCCGATCGAACGAGCCGGTGTGCCGGCGACATGGGCGACCCCGTCGGCCAGAACGATGTCGTCGGCACTCGCTTCGAGCTCAGCAGCAGCGAGCTCGCGGAGCTGGTCGGCAACCCTGCCGGCTGCCGCCACGACGGCCCGTCCGTTGTTGATCAGCGTCTGGGAGCCCGACGAGCCACCGTCGAAGGGCGCAGCCGCGGTGTCCTGGTAGACGATCTGGAAGTCCTGCGGCGTGAGACCGAGCTCGTCGGCGGCGAGTTGGCGCAGGGTCATCACCGAGCCGGTCCCGTTCTCCTGGGCCCCGGTCACGATCTGGCCCTGGCCGTCCTCGTCGAGTCGTACCACCGCACCCGACGGACCGGGAAAGCTCGGCCACCAACCGATGGCGACGCCGATCGCCTCACCTTCGGGCAGTACGCGCTCGGGGGCGACCGCGGCGACGGCCGCATCGATGCAGCGCTGGAGACCGATGGGGCCGTAGATCTGGCCGGACACACCCTCGTCGCCCTCGTCGACCGCGTTCAGGCGGCGGAACTCGACCGGGTCCATGCCGACCATGGCGGCGAGTTCGTCGGTGTGTGTCTCGACCGCCCAACAGGCCTGGGGAGCGGTCGGCGCCCGCACCGATCCCGACGGCTGCCGGTTGGTGTAGACCAGGCTCGCCTCGAGCTCGACGTGGTCGATCTTGTAGGGGCCTGCGGCGTGCATCGCCGCCATCTGGGGGAAGAACTCGCCGTCGGCCATGTAGGCGCCGCCGTCCAGCAGCAGCCGGGCCCGCCGGGCGACGATCGTGCCGTCGCGGCGCAACCCGGTGGTCAGCTCGACGCTCATCCCCTCACGACGGCGATCGGGAGCGAGGAACTCCTCGTGTCGGCTGAAGACCAGCTTGACCGGTCGCCTTGCGGCACGAGAGAGCGCAGCGACGTGGGCTTCGTAGTGGAAGCCACACTTGCCACCGAAGCCGCCTCCGAGGTGGGGAACGATCACCCGCACCCTGTTCGTCGGTAGCTGCAGGGTCTCGCACACACCGGCACGGGCGGCGAAGGGCACCTGGGTGCTCGACCAGATCGTGACCTTTTCGCCCTGCCACTCGGCGACGACCGCACGCGGCTCGATGGGAGCGGCATGGCTGGCGTCGGCGACATAACGGCCGCTGAGGACCACGTCGGCGTCGGCGAGGCCCGCTTCGACGTCGCCCTTGACGATCGAGCTGAAGCTGGCGAGGTTGCCGCTGCGAACGACGCCGTCGGGCGCGACGTAGGACTGCCACTCGGGATGGACCAGCGGTGAGTCCGGTCGGAGCGCGGCCTCGAGATCGGTGACCGGGGAAAGCGCCTCGTACTCCACGACGACCGCGGCGGCGCCGGCGCGGGCCTGGTCGAGGGTGGCCGCGGCGACCGCTGCAACCACGTCGCCTTCGTAGCGCACGGTGTCGGCGGCGAAGAGCCGGCGGTCGGCGGTGCCCCCGGTGTATCGGACGTCGGGAACGTCGGCGGCAGTGAGCACTGCGAACACACCGGGCATCGCCTCGGCGGCCGTGGTGTCGATGCCGAGGATGCGGGCGTGGGAGTGGGCGCTGTAGACGAACGCGGCGTGGGCCATGCCGGCCAGCTGCAGGTCGGCGGCGTAGCGCCCGCTACCCGTGACCTTGTCGGGACCGTCGGCCCGGTCGAAGCGGGGCAGCGACGCGGGTTCGACCGGCGCAGTCATCGCCTGGACCGTAGTTGATCCTCAGGCGAGGGCGTCTTGGAGCCTGCCGACCATGTTGCTCTCGGCGAGCTCGTGGGCAGCCTTGACCGCGTTCAGGATCGCGTTGGCCGACGAGCTGCCGTGGCTGATCATGCAGATGCCGTTGACTCCGACCAGCGCGGCGCCACCGACGTTGTCGGGGTTGGCGCGCTCGTAGAGGGGCGCCAGTGCCGGCAGCAACAGCTCGGCGCCCTTGCGGGCATCGTCGCTCGAGTCGAATGCCTTGAGCAGCTCGGCGATGATCATGTTCGCCGTGCCCTCCAGCGTCTTGAGCGCGACGTTGCCGGTGAACCCGTCGGTCACGATGACGTCCACGTCGTCACCGAAGAGATCGCGCCCTTCGACGTTGCCGATGAAACGGGCGCCAGTGGCCTCTTGCCATTCGGCTTCGCGCAGCAGCGGAAAGGCTTCCTTGGTCAGCGGCGAGCCCTTGGCCTCTTCCTCGCCGTTGGCCAACAGGCCGACACGGGGGGCATCGACGCCGTAGCGAGCCTTGGTGTACACCGCTCCCATGCGCCCGAACAGGGCCAGCAGGTCGGGACTGCACTCGACGTTGGCGCCAGCGTCGATCAGGATGATCGGCGTACCGCCCGAGAGGTTGGTGATCGGGGTCGCAATCGCAGGGCGGGCCACACCCTTGAGGCGACGCATCCGCAGCGTGGCCGCGGTGAGCGCCGCGCCGGTGTTGCCGGCGCTGACCATTCCCGACGCCAGGCCGTCGCGGACGGCTTCGGCTGCCCGTACCAGTGAGCTGTCCTTCATCGTGCGGACACTCTTGGTCGGATCTGCGTCCATCGGGATGACCTCCGACGCAGGGATCACCTCGATGTCGGTGTCACCGATGTCGTCGGGACGGCCGACGAGGACCACGGGAAGCCCATGGTCGATGCAGAGCTGAGCCCCGGCGACGATCTCGGATGGGGCGTGGTCGCCGCCCATGGCATCGACCGCGACGGGCAGCATGGACGTCAGTCGACTTCGACTGCCTGGCGACCGGCGTACGAGCCGCACTCACCACAGACCCGGTGGGGCACCTTGACCGCACCGCACTGAGGGCAGACGCTGCGGGCCGGTGCCTTGAGAGCCCAGGCGGAGGCCCGACGGCTGCGCGTCTTGGCCTTGCTGGTCTTCTTCTTTGGAACTGCCATGGGGCCTCTCCTGCAAACGAACGACCCGAAAGAATATCCGCTTCGTGTCGGCGTTCGACCCCGCCGGCGGAATTACTCGTCGAAGCTCAGCTCGCTCAGTGCTGCCCAGCGGGGATCGACGGGCGGCTCTGCCGACGTCTCGGACTCGTCGTCGTCCGGCACCACGGTGGTCGGGAAACGATCCGGATCGGGACCCGCGCAGTCCTCGCTGCAGAGAGGGGCGACCGGGAGGTTGAGCAGCGCCGTCTCACGGATCATCGGCTCGAGGTCGACCTGGTCCTCGTCGAGCCGATACGTCTCACCCTCGACCGGCGACTTCTGGAAGATCTCGCGGAGGTCGATGGCGGTGCGGCCCTGCTGCTCCTCGAGGCATCGCCGACACGGCCCGTGCCACACCAGCCCCATGCGCCCCTGGGCAATCAGCTCCTCTCCGGCGAACTCGAGCTGCAGGTCGATCTCGAGTCGAGCAGCCCGGACATCGGCAGTCGCCAACGCCAGGTCACCGGGCGGCGGCAGCGTCGCGGTGAACGGCCGCTGGAGGCCGGGCTGGCGTTTGAGTGCGGTGATGTCGACGACGAACGGCGAACGCGCCAATTCAGTACGCCTGGGCCTCGGGGGACGACTGGGGCGCCGAGTCGTCGAGCGGGTCCATCGATTCGGCCGGCGCCTGCGCGTCACCCAACTCGTCGAGCAGGTTGCCTTGCAGCTTGGCTCGTCCGGCTGCGACCTGCTGCAGGGTGCGCTGCAGGACGTTCTCGAAGCTGCCGAGCTTCTGGTCGCAGTAGTCCTCGGCCTCGAGTCGCAGCCGTCGGGCCTCGGCCTCGGCCTGTTCGATCACCTTGCGGGCCCGAGCCTCGGCGGCCTTCACCACCTGGGTGCGCTGCACCATCTGCTCGGCGCGGTTGCGGGCCAGGGCAACGATCTCGTCACCCTCCCGTCGCATCTTGGCCCGGAACTCCTCGCGCTCCTTGAGCAACCAGCGGGCCGAGCGGAGCTCGTCTGGCAGGCTGCCCTGGATCTCGTCGATGATGGCGAGGATCTCCTCCTTGTTGATCGCCGACGACGCGGAGAGCGGGAGCGCGCGCGCGGATTCGATCACATAGCGCAGCTCGGCGACGAGGTCGGCGACACCGGTCGGGGCGGTTGCCGCCGTCTCGGGCGGGTGGATTGCGTCAGTCACTGGCGCCCAGTTTGGCATGAAGCCGGGTCAAAACCGGGCCAGGGACCATCGAGGACACGTCACCTCCGAGCCGGGCGATCTCCCGCACGTACTTCGACGCGATGAAGGAGCTGGCCGAGGTGGAGGGGAGGAACATGGTCTCGACGCCGGTCATCGACTTGTTGAGCTGGGCCATCTGCAGCTCGCTCTCGAAGTCGCTCACTGCTCGGAGACCCTTGACGATGAAGTCGACCTCGAGTTGGGTGGCCAGGCGAACGACCAGGTCGCTGTGGGTCGTCGAGCGCACGTTGTCGACGTCGGCGAAGACCTCGTCGATCAGCTCGGCCCGCTCGTCGAGCGTGAAGACGCCCGAGCCCTTGCCGGGGTTGCCGACAGCAGCGACGATGACTTCGTCGAAGTGCTGGGCCATCGTCTCGACGATCTCCACGTGGCCGTTGTGGATCGGATCGAACGAGCCGGGGTACAGGACTCGGGTGGTCACGGGGCCTCCTGGGCGGACCGGACGGGTTGCAGGACGGCAACCACCGTACTGCCATAGGTTCGCTCTCGGAGCGGCTGCCACGACGGGTGTGGACCGAGCGGGCGGTCGGACTCGGCGACGAGGAGCGCAGCGTCGACGACGTCGAGCAGATCGGACCACCGGTCGTAGTCGTAGGGCGGATCGGCGAGCGCGAGGTCGACCCGACCGAGGGTTGGGGCCAGGCGCAGCGCATCGCCGGTCACCACGCGGCACCGGTCGGCGAAACCCAGGGCGTCGATGTTGCTGCGCACCGCAGCCAGGGCAGCCCGATCCCGCTCGATGAACGTGCAGTGGGCTGCGCCGCGACTGAGCGCCTCGAGGCCGAGAGCGCCGCTGCCGGCAAAGAGATCGACGACGATGGCGTCCTCGATCGCGTCGAGACTGAACAGGGCGTTGAAGACCGCCTCTCGCACACGGTCGGTCGTGGGACGGGTGACGGTGCCGTCCGGTACCACGAGACGGCGACCACGAGCCGTGCCGGCGACGATCCTCACCGGTTCAGGTTAGGTTCGAACGGTGGAAGTACCCGACGAGATCCGCTGCGTCGAGTGTGGTGGCGTGTGTCAACGACTGACCCACCGACCCGAAGACGACCCGTTCCAGCCCGGCGACGTCATCGCCTACCGATGCCCTGACTGCCTCGAACGCTTCGACATGGTGATCGACCAGGAAGACCCCGACGAGTTCGGCCGCGAGAACTGGTGACCGACAACCCTTCGGGTTGCTGGCAACCCCTCGGGTTGCTTCGAGTTCGGCTGTGCCGAACTCGCTTCATGCAGGACGACGGTAGAAGCGGGTCATCGGGGGTGAACCTCCCCCGGCGACCTCGCCCTGGTCGACGTAGCCGAGGCGCCGGTAGAAGGAGTGGTTCCGTGGATTGCTCGACTCGAGGTAGGTGGGCAGGCCGAGCCGGTCGCATCGCTCCAGCATCGTGGACATGACCCGGGCGCCGAGCCCCTCGCCTCGACGTTCGGGTTCGACCCCGACGATCTGCAGATACCAGTGGGGCTCGTCGGGACGGGCGGCGGACGCGGCGGCCCCGAACTCGCGGACTAGATCCATCCGGTCGCCGATCCGGTCCCCCAGGTCTCGCCAGTGCGGGGCGCTACGCCTGCGCCGGTACTCGACGTGTTCGTCGGTGAGCCGTTCGAGCGGGGCCCGCCAGAGGGCGACCGCACCGTGGTGACGAAAGCCGTGGATCTCGTCGACCGCTGTGGTGTCGGCGACGAAGGCTCGGGCCAGGGGCAGGACCTCGTCGGGATCGAGCGTCGTCGGACGGTCATGGATCCACTGCCAGACCGGGTCGTCGACGAAGGCACGGGCAACGGTGCGGGCGAGCGGTTCGAGCCGGTCCTGGCCGAACCGGCAGACTTCCTCGAAGCGGGCCTGCTCACTCGGCAACAGTTCGGTCACGGCGCCAGTCTGGCACCACCTAGCGTGGGTGCTCGTGTCCGAACCGGAGTCGCCGTGGGCGTTGCAGTTGGCGGTACGCGTGGAGAAGGCGGCACCCCCGTTGGTCGCTGCGGTGTGCCGGGCCACGGTGCTGGCCACCATCGCCCTGCTCGACGACGAGCGGAGCGGACCCGGTGGGCCGTGGCACGAGGCGGTGTCGACCTGGAACGGGGTGCGCATCCGCAAGATCGTGCGGCGAGGTCGGGCCTCGGCGTGGGAGCGGGCACAGGGCGTCGACGGCGTCACCATCGTCCACGAAGGGGCCGAGGTGCGAGCGTTCGTGCCCAGCCGCATGAACGAAGCACCCCGCGAGATCACCAAGCTGCAGATCCAGGCAACGCCGCTCGA
>Ga0181594_10006155_pt1 | contig 10418 bp, 5 predicted proteins | sample 071ome_18_FD_145603 | JGI IMG/M metagenome (GOLD analysis project Ga0181594, IMG submission 145603) | Coastal salt marsh microbial communities from the Groves Creek Marsh, Skidaway Island, Georgia - 071413BT metaG (spades assembly) | ecosystem: Environmental > Aquatic > Marine > Intertidal zone...
CCCGGTGGTTTGCCATCTCGACAAGGTTTGGAACGTCCATGGCGGCAACCGAAAGACCATCATGCGTGGTGACGAGACCCTGATGGCGGAAGAGAAGAGCTTCCTCAACGTCTGGAAGAGCTATGTCGGCGCCGCGAATGTCGATCGCATCGAGACCGTCGCCGAACGGACCAGATTGGAGTTCTTCGGCATGGACTTCACGATCGACGAGGACGGCTCGCTGTTCATCTACGAGCTGAACCCGGCGATGCGCCACAGCTTCGATCACGCCCGCAACTTTCCCTACAAGCTTCCGCATGACAAGGCGATCTCCAACGCCTTCCAGGCGATGATCCTGAAGCGTTTTCCCTAGCCAAGGGCCAGAACAAGGGTCGTTCTCGGACTAGATTGTTCCACATCGGCCGCAAGATTGAATTTCCTGGTCGGAACCAATTCGGAAAACCGCCGAATCCAGCCGGTTTTCGCGTCGACGCGCGTCGAGCCGTGACAAATTGCGAATTTGCTATAGATTAACATTCTTGATATGACCCGCGCGTTTGGCGCGGCGCGTCAAGGCTCCTTCGAGAGGAGGTCGCGAACCATGCAACGTTGACTTTGGCCGGCTTGAACCCGGTCGGGACGCGGACGTGACCTCTCAGGGTGAAACGAGTACGAATAGTCGGATACCAAGGCAATGCACGGTTCTGATCACAGACAACCCGCCGGTCTCTACGACCCGGATCACGAGCATGACAACTGTGGTGTTGGTTTCATCGCCAATATCAAGGGCCGAAAAAGTCATGAAATCGTGCGCCAGGGGCTCCAGATTCTCGTCAATCTGGACCACCGCGGAGCCGTGGGCGCCGATCCGTTGGCCGGCGATGGCGCCGGTATCCTGGTTCAAGTTCCCGACCGTCTGCTGCGCGAGGAAATGGCCGCCCAGGGTGTGACCCTGCCCGAGCCGGGTGGCTATGGCGTCGGCATGGTTTTCCTGCCCCGCGTCGAGGACACCCGCGCGCGCTGTGTCGCCAGCATCGAACGCGCGATCGCCGCCGAGGGAGGCAGCATTATCGGCTGGCGCGATGTGCCGACCGACAATTCCTGCCTCGGTGAAAGTGTTCGCGACGAGGAGCCGCTGATCCGTCAGGTGCTGGTCGCGCCGCCGGCCGGCATGACCGACCAGGACGCGTTCGAGCGCAAGCTCTTTGTCATACGCAAGCAATCGCACGGCAAGATCTGGTATCATGACGCCGATAGCGAGGGCGACGAAACCGGGGTGTTCTACATCACGTCGATGTCTTCCCGGACCATCGTCTATAAGGGCATGGTGCTGTCCGGCAACCTGCCGGTCTACTATCCGGACTTGCATGACGAGCGGACGGAATCCGCTTTGGCCCTCGTCCACCAGCGTTTTTCGACCAACACCTTCCCGTCCTGGAAGCTGGCCCAACCGTTCCGCCTACTCTGCCACAACGGCGAGATCAACACGGTTCGGGGCAACATCAATTGGATGATGGCCCGGCGGCAGACCATGTCCTCCGATATCCTGGGCGAGGATCTGGACAAACTTTGGCCCCTGATCGGCGACGGCGCCTCGGATTCCGCGACCTTCGATAACGCGCTGGAGTTGCTGGTCGCGGGCGGCTATTCGCTGTCCCACGCGGTCATGATGATGATCCCAGAGGCATGGAACAACAACCCGCTGATGGACCCGCCGAGGCGCGCGTTCTACGAGTATCACGCCGCCTTGATGGAACCCTGGGACGGCCCGGCGGCGATCGCGTTCACCGACGGCAAGCAAATCGGCGCGACCTTGGACAGAAACGGCCTGCGCCCGGCGCGCTATGTGGTAACCAGCGACGATCTGGTTATCATGGGCTCCGAGGACGGCGTCCTGCCCGTCGCCGATGACAGCATCATCCAGAAGTGGCGCCTGCAACCGGGCAAGATGCTTTTGATCGATCTGGATGAAGGCCGGATCATCGATGACGAGGAACTGAAGGCGCAGCTCGCCTCGGCGCATCCTTATCAGGAATGGCTCGATCGCACACAGATCCAGCTTGAAGACCTTCCCGAGGAAATCGGCGCCATGTCGCCGGATGCCGAAACCTTGCTACATCGCCAGCAAGCCTTCGGCTATACCCAGGAAGACATCAAGCAGTTCCTGACCCCGATGGGGCTGAACGGGGACGATCCGATCGGCTCGATGGGTCGCGATACGCCGATCGCGGTGCTCTCGGATCGGCCGAAATTGCTGTTCGACTATTTCAAGCAATGCTTTGCCCAAGTCACCAACCCTCCGATCGATCCAATCCGCGAGGAATTGGTGATGTCGCTGGTCTCGCTGATCGGGCCCAGGCCGAACCTGCTGGAACTGGAGGGCGCCAACGCCAGGCACCGCTTGGAGGTACGCCAGCCGATCATCAGCAATCTCGATCTTGAGCGCATTCGCCAGATTGAAAACCATGTCGACCAGACTTTCCGCGCCATGACGCTGAGCATGACCTATCCGGCCACCGAGGGCCCGGACGGCATGGAAGCGGCAATGGAGCGGCTATTCGAGGAGGCCGAAAACGCGGTCAAGGGCGGCTATAACATCCTTATCCTTTCGGACCGGGATGTCGACGCGGATCACATTCCGATCCCGTCCCTGCTGGCGACGGCGGGCGTTCACCACCACCTCATCCGAGAGGGATTGCGGACCAGCTCCGGCCTGGTGGTTGAGACAGGAGAAGCCCGGCGGGTGCATGATTTCTGCCTGCTCGCCGGATACGGCGCCGAGGCGATCAACCCGTATCTTGCCTTCGACACCTTGTCGGACCTCGCGCCTCGGCTTGGGCATGACGATGTCGAGAAGCTGCAGCAGAACTATATCAAGGCGGTCGACAAGGGCATCCTGAAGGTGATCTCCAAGATGGGGATCTCGACCTATCAGTCCTATTGTGGCGCGCAGATCTTCGACGCGGTCGGTCTCTCCGACGACTTGCTGGCCCGTTACTTCACGGGGACCAAATGCGCCATCAGCGGCGTCGGCCTGGACGAGATCGCCAACGAGGCGGTGAAGCGCCATGCCATCGCCTATCAAGGCGTGCTGCAGTTCAGCGGCGCGCTCGATATCGGCGGCGACCTCTCCTATCGGATGCGCGGCGAGACCCACGCCTGGACGCCCGAAACCATCGGCCTGCTTCAACACGCGGCCCGGTCCGGCGACCAGAACCGCTATCGCGCCTATGCCAAGAAGATGAACGACCAGGACCGCAAGCTGCGGAACATCCGGGCCCTGTTCGAGATCAAATTCTCCGACAACCCGGTTCCCCTGGACGAGGTCGAGCCGGCCAGTGAAATCGTCAAGCGCTTCGCCACCGGCGCGATGTCCTTCGGGTCTATCTCCTGGGAGGCGCATACCACGCTTGCCATCGCCATGAACCGCATCGGCGGGCGCTCCAATAGTGGCGAGGGCGGCGAGGACGAGAAGCGTTTCACCCCGCTCGAAAACGGCGACAACATGGTCTCGCGGATCAAGCAGGTCGCCTCGGGACGCTTTGGCGTCACCACCGAGTATCTGGTAAACGCGACGGATCTTCAGATCAAGATGGCCCAAGGCGCCAAGCCCGGCGAAGGTGGTCAGCTGCCCGGCCACAAGGTGGATGCCTGGATCGGACGCGTGCGTCGCTCCACGCCCGGCGTCGGCCTGATTTCTCCGCCGCCGCATCACGACATCTATTCGATCGAGGATCTGGCACAGCTGATCCATGACTTGAAGAACGTCAATCCAGAGGCCCGGGTTAGTGTCAAGCTGGTCTCGGAATTGGGGGTCGGGACGGTCGCGGCGGGCGTCGCCAAGGCGCATGCCGACCACGTCACCATCTCCGGCTTCGAGGGCGGCACCGGCGCCAGCCCGATCACCTCGATCCAGCATGCCGGCAGCCCGTGGGAGATTGGTCTCGCCGAAACCCACGAGACGCTGGTGCGCAACCGTCTGCGCGGCCGCATCGCGGTCCAGGTCGATGGCGGCTTCCGCACCGGCCGCGACGTCGTCATTGGAGCATTGTTGGGCGCCGACGAGTTTGGCATCGCCACCGCCGCCCTGGTCGCGGCGGGCTGCATCATGATGCGCAAGTGTCATCTGAACACCTGCCCCGTCGGGGTCGCCACGCAAGACCCGGAACTGCGCAAGCTGTTCACCGGTCAGCCGGACCACGTCATCAACTTCTTCACCTTCCTCGCCGAGGAAGTACGCGAGTTGATGGCTCAATTGGGTTTCCGGCGGTTCGACGAGATGATCGGACAGCGAGATCGCCTTAACAGTCAAGCCGTCATTGACCATTGGAAAGCCCGCAATCTGGATCTCTCCCGTCTATTGCACGCGGTCGAGCCCGGGCCCGACGTCGCGATCCATCAGTGCGAGGAACAGGATCACGGCCTCGACAAGGCGCTCGACAACATGCTTATCGAGAAGGCCGCGTCGGCCATTGAATCCGGCACCCCGGTCACCATCGAGACGCCCGTCGCCAATACCAACCGCACGGTCGGCGCCATGCTTTCGGGGCGCATAGCCAAGAAACACGGCAATGCCGGCCTTCCGGACGGGACCATCCACGTCAAGCTCAAGGGAAGCGCCGGACAAAGCTTCGGCGCCTTCGCGGCCCGGGGCGTGACCCTCGAGCTCGAGGGTGGCGGCAATGACTATGTCGGCAAGGGGCTTTCGGGAGGACGCTTGATCGTCTATCCGCCAAAAGCCGGCAATTTCGCGCCGGAACGCAACATCGTCGTCGGCAACACCGTGCTCTATGGCGGCATCGAGGGAGAGTGCTTCTTCCGCGGCGTCGCGGGAGAGCGGTTCGCGGTTCGCAATTCCGGCGTCACCGCCGTGGTCGAGGGTGTCGGGGATCACGGCTGTGAATACATGACCGGAGGCGTTGTTGTCGTTCTCGGGCAGACCGGGCGTAACTTCGCCGCCGGGATGAGCGGCGGAATCGCCTATGTCCTGGACGAGCACGGCGATTTCGAGGACCGGTGTAACCACGCCATGGTGGATCTCGAGCATATCGACGAGAACGGCCCAACCAGCGACGGCGACGTCATGGCCGACATGACACGCGATGACGCGCGCCGCCTGAAATCCTTGATCGAGAGCCATCTCGAGCTGACCGGAAGCGGTCGCGCGCGGCAAATTCTGGACCTCTGGGATCAGTACCTGCCGATGTTCGTGAAGGTCTTCCCGACCGACTATCGACGTGCCCTGGCGGAATTGAACGCCGCTTCGGACCAGAAAAAACGTGAAGGCGCCACCGTGCTGGCGGGTGAGTAGACCATGGGTAAGGTAACGGGTTTCAAGGAAATCGAGCGCCGCGACAGCAGCTACGCGCCGGTCGCCGAACGCATCAAGCATTATCGGGAGTTCGTGATTCCACTGCCCGAGGATGATCTGCGTCAGCAGGGCGCGCGGTGCATGGATTGCGGCATCCCGTATTGCCATAACGGCTGTCCGGTCAACAATCTGATCCCCGACTGGAATGATCTGGTCTACGACGGGAATTGGCGGGGCGCGCTCGACGCGTTGCACGCGACCAACAACTTCCCCGAGTTCACCGGACGGATCTGCCCGGCGCCCTGCGAGGCGTCCTGCACGCTCAACATCACCGACAATCCGGTGACCATCAAGAACATCGAATGCGCGATCATCGACAGGGGTTGGCAAGAGGGCTGGATCGAGCCGAGGATCTCGCCTCGGCGAACCGGCAAGCGTGTGGCGGTCGTGGGCTCCGGTCCCGCCGGGCTCGCCTGCGCCCAACAACTGGCGCGAGTCGGCCATGCCGTGACCTTGTTTGAGCGCAGCGCCCGCATGGGCGGCCTGCTGCGCTACGGCATTCCCGACTTCAAGCTCGAAAAGCAACTGATCGACCGCCGGTTGTCGCAAATGCTGGCCGAGGGCGTGGAGTTCCGCTCCAATGTCGAGGTCGGCGTGACGATCTCCGTCGACGGGGTCCTGGCTGAACATGACGCCGTGGTTTTGACCGGTGGCTCCGAAGTCCCGCGTGACATGGAAAAAACCCCGGGGCGCGAGCTGGACGGCGTGCATTTCGCCATGGACTTCCTGACCCAGCAAAACCGGCGCGTCGCCGAGGAACATATCGGCGACAGCCGTCCGATCCTCGCCGGCGGCAAGCATGTGGTGGTCATCGGCGGCGGCGATACCGGCTCCGACTGTGTCGGCACCTCGATCCGCCAGGGCGCCGCCTCGGTGACGCAACTCGAGATCATGCCGAAGCCGCCGGAAGCCGAGAACAAGGCCCTCACCTGGCCGAATTGGCCGATGAAGCTGCGGACCTCTTCGTCTCACCTGGAAGGCGCCGAACGTGACTGGTCCGTCTCCACTCGCGCCTTCAAGGGTGACGGCACGCGGGTAACCGGGCTTGAGCTGATCCGCAATGAATGGAAAACCGCCCCTGACGGGCGCATGTCGATGGTTGAAATCGACGGGACCGAGTTCGAGATCAAGGCGGATCTGGTGCTCCTGGCCATGGGCTTTCTGCACCCGCGCCATGATGGAGCGGTTGACGGCTATGGCGTCGACAAGGATCCCCGGGGCAATGTCCTCGCCAACGAAGAGGACTACAAGACCTCGCGCGAAGGCGTCTTCGCGGCCGGAGACATGCGCCGAGGTCAGTCGCTCGTGGTCTGGGCGATCCGCGAGGGCCGGCAAGCCGCCCACGCGGTGGACACCTATCTCATGGGAAGTTCGAGCCTGCCGGTGTAGATCCGAGGATCGCGACCGGAGATTCGAGGGCCCTCGTTAGATTGAAAACCCGGAAGCCGTGGCGTCCTGGTGGAACATTTTCACCGTGTCCAGCGAAAACGCGTCGAGATCCTTCCCGAGACCGCCCAGCTTGTTGAGAATGTCATAGGTCACCGTGATCACGTGACAGCCGATCTCGCTCGCCTGAACAACATTCAAAACCTCTCTCGGGCTCGCCCAGATGAGCTCCGACTTCGGCGCCGCCTCCATGATTGAGAGGGAGCGCTTCATCACCGGGATGGGGTCGATGCCGGTATCCGCGACGCGACCGGCGAAGACCGAGATATAGGACGGTACATCCGGGTTTAGCGCCGCCACAGTCGAGCGCACCTGCCCCTCTGTCATGAGCGCGGTAACGTTGAGCTTGATGCCGTCCCTGGAAAGGGTCTCTAGGATCGGCGCCGTCGCCTCGCCCTTCGTATTCGAGATTGGCACCTTCACGTAGACGTTTCGCCCCCAGCCGGCGATCTCGCGAGCTTGACGCTCCATCTCCGCGAGATCGTCCGCGAATACCTCGAGCGACAGGGAGTGATCCGGGATGATCTCGATGACTTCCTTGGCGAAAGCCTCGTAGTTGGTGACGCCGGACTTGCGCATCAACGTCGGGTTCGTCGTGAACCCATTGATCAACGGATTGGCGCTGGCGCTTCGGATTTGCTCCTTATCCGCGCCGTCCGCGAATATCTTGACGCTAAGGTCGGCGGCATTAAGTGACATTTCTCAACTCTCCCCTCGAAAATTCCCTGTCCGATGGCGCGCGCAAATCCAAGCTTGCGCGTCGTCAGTCGGAACCCGAACCATCGTTTTCCACGCTTTCCCACTTGGCTTTTTGAATGCTCAGCTTGGGATGCGAAACAAGCCCATGCCATATCACCGCCTGATAGGCCTCGCTGATCGGCGTTAGCAAGGCGACATCCACGCGCGGCACCACCACGACGCAATGCCCGAGCTTCGCCACCGCTCCGTTGTCCCGGCCAACGATGCCGAGCACCTTCGCGCCACGCTCCAGGGCCAGCCGCACCGCGTGGACGAGATTGGCGCTGACGCCAGCCGCCTCATCGCCGCCACCGACGGAAAAGACAAGCAAGGCATCGTCTTCGCGCAAACGCGACGTCTTGAGCCATTCCACGAAAACCGTGTCCCAACCCTCGTCGTTGGTCCGTGCCGTCAACTCGGAAACGTTGTCCGTCGGGGCATAGCTCTCGATACCGCAAAGCTTCCTAAAATCGTTGACCGCGTGTCCGGCGTTCCCGGCGCTTCCGCCGACCCCGAGGATGAACAATCGTCCGCCCGCGGCGCGTGTCGCCGCCAAGTGGGAAGCCATCTCCTCGACAACATCCGCCGAGATCAGGGACGCTACCTCCGCGATCTTGTCGAGATAGTACCGGGCGTGTTGTGTGTCGGTCATTCCAGGTTCCCTTGAGCCCATTCGGAATTCAGCATCGGGACATCCGCCCCGCCTTTCCGGCGCGGACCCGGTGCTCAAGGCAGGCCCTCGACGACCTCGGACCGCCGCCATGGCCTAGCGATATCGACGAGACGCTCCCTCTCGAATGACATATCCCACCGTCAAGGGACGGGCAAGCGATCCTCCCTTACCGGAGTGATGACACCTAGCCTCGTCGCCCTTGGACCATCCCCAGGCTACTCGGATCGACGGCGTCGCGCACTCGAAGACCGCGAAAGCCGGGAGCCGCGAGACCTCGCGAGAGATATTCACGCGATGAGGTAGATGTTTTTGACGCCGTGACCACTTCCTGTAACTCTATTGTAACGCGGGCGCGACTGCTTCCTCTGCATTGTCCCGCGAAACTGGAATACCCCGACTCGGTGGGTGATTCATCGTTCAAGGCCCCCATGGATCACGGTTGCGGGATCATCGGGGCGTCGTGCCTCGGTCGTGGAAGCAATGAGTCAACCCTTGGGCCCCGTCGCCCCTTTAGGAATTGAGATAACACAAACCCATGGAGCTTTTGATCAACATAGTCGGCGCCGTCGCCCTCTTGATCTGGGGGGTGCGGATGGTCCGCACCGGCCTCACCCGGTCCTTGGGCAGCGCCCTGCGGGCGGCGGTGACACGATCCACCGGCAATCGGTTCAGCGCCTTTTTCGCCGGTTTCGGAATCACTGGGCTGTTGCAAAGCAGCACCGCGACGGCCCTGATCGCGGCGTCCTTCGCAGGCCGCGGATTGTTGAGCACCGCCATGGGACTGGCCTTAATGCTGGGCGCGGATGTCGGCTCCACCCTTATCGTTCAAGCCCTCTCGTTCAACGTCACTTGGTTGTCCCCGGTTCTGATCGCGGTGGGCGTGGGGCTCTTCGTATACTCATCCGACAGCACCAGACGCGCCTTGGCGCGAACCGCCATCGGCCTCGGTCTGATCCTGCTCTCCCTCACCTTGGTCTCCAAGGCGTCGACACCGCTGCGCGAGACCGAGGGCTTGGCTGTCGTTCTCCAAGCCTTGGCGGACGAAAAAATCCTCGCCGTCCTGGTCATCGCGGCAATGACCTGGTTCGCGCATTCCAGCGTCGCGATCGTACTGCTCGTCATGTCGCTCGCGACCGCCCAGGCCATCGGCCCGGAGCTTGGCCTAGCCATGGTCCTCGGCGCCAATCTCGGCGCGGCGATCACGGCTTTCGTCGCCACCTCGCGTTCGGTGCCGGCGGCACGCCGGGTGCCGCTCGGTAACCTGCTGATGCGCGGTATAGGCGTCATTGCCCTGCTTCCCGCGCTTGCCTGGGTCATGCCTCATCTATTGGCAATCGAGGCGGATCCAGCGCGGCTGATCGCGAATTTCCATACCGCGTTCAATCTCGGGCTCGCGGTGGTGTTCTTGCCTTTCATCGGACCTATCGCCGCCTTGACCGAGCGAATCGCGCCGGATCGGGCCCGCGACGAGGACCCGGGATGCCCCCGCTACCTCGACGCCGACGCGCTGGACACACCCTCGATCGCCCTGGCGAGCGCCGCGCGCGAGACCCTGCGCATGGGCGACGAGGTCAAGGAGATGCTGGAGCAAACCAAGAAGGTCTTCGCGAGCAACGACTCGAACCTGATGCGGGGTGTCGAGGCGCGAGACGACGTCGTCGACCAATTGCATGAAGCGATCAAGCTCTATCTAACCGGCCTCGCGCGGAACGAGATGGATGACAAGGAAAGCCGGCGCAGCATCGAGATTCTGAGCTTCACGACGAATCTGGAGCATGTCGGCGACGTCATTGATAAGAACCTGATGGAGCTCGCCAACAAGAAGATCAAGAACCGGTCTTCCTTCTCCAAGGAAGGTCAGGCGGAGTTAGAGATCTTTCACGACCGGGTGCTGGACAATCTCGATCTGGCGCTGAACATCTTCATGACGCCGAACCTGGATCTCGCGCGAAAACTACTGCGCGAGAAGGCCGAGTTGCGCGATCTCGAACGCACGCTCACCGAGTCCCATTTCGCTAGGGTCGGCGAGGGACGGGTCGAGTCGATCGAGTCCAGCTCCCTGCATCTCGACATCCTGCGGGACCTGAAGCGGATCAACAGTCACCTGACATCCGTCGCCTATCCAATCCTCGAGCAGCACGGTGAGTTGACGGATAGCCGGTTGAAGACTCTCGAAGGCCCCGTCAAAACCTGAACATCGGAATCTCGAAG
>Ga0181594_10006166_pt1 | contig 10410 bp, 7 predicted proteins | sample 071ome_18_FD_145603 | JGI IMG/M metagenome (GOLD analysis project Ga0181594, IMG submission 145603) | Coastal salt marsh microbial communities from the Groves Creek Marsh, Skidaway Island, Georgia - 071413BT metaG (spades assembly) | ecosystem: Environmental > Aquatic > Marine > Intertidal zone...
AGTCCTCGTCCCGGCCATCCCCGGTCTCGTCCGCGCCAGGGAAGCGCGTGGGGTCCGTGTCGTCACAGTCCCCCTCACGCTCGCTGAACCCGTCGCCGTCGTCGTCGGCGGCCTCCGTGTTCTCGTCGACGATCCCGTCGCAGTCGTCGTCGACACCGTCGGCCTCCTCCACACCGTCGGGATTCACGCTCGCGTCGCCCTCCCAGCAGTCCCCGTCGCAAGGAGCGTAGCCGTCTCCGTCTTCGTCCAGCTCGCCCGTGACCGCGCCGTCGCAGTCCTGGTCGATGCCGTCGCAGGCCTCCGGCGCTCCCGGGTAGGTGGTCGGCTCTCCGTCATCGCAGTCGGCGCCGTCCGCGACGCCGCCCTCCGGGGCAAGGCAGGCCTCGACCTGCGTCTCCGGGTCGCCGTAGCCGTCTCCGTCCCCGTCGATGAACCATGTGTTGTCCGGCGGCGCGTCCTCGTCGACGTCCGTGTCACAGTCGTTGTCGAGGCCGTCGCAGAGCTCTGGTGCCCCCGGGTAGACCGCAGCCACGGCGTCGTTGCAGTCGGAGTCGTCGGGGACCGTACCCGAGGGCTGTGTGCAGTCCGTCACGACCGATGATGCATCGCCGAAGCCGTCTCCGTCGGCGTCCGGATACCAGGCCGAGGCATCCGCTGCCGAGGGCCCGTCGGTGGTGCCGTCGCAGTCGTCATCGACCCCGTTGCAGATCTCCGTCGCCCCAGGGTTCACCGCGGCCGAGAGGTCGTCACAGTCCCCAGTGCTCAGGGAGCTGGCGGCCTCCCCTGCGTCAGTACAGTCCGTGTCGCCGGAGGTGATGGTGACGCCCGTGCGGTAGCCGTCCCGGTCGGCGTCCTCGTAGCAGAGCTCCTCGCCGTCGCAGTCCTGGTCGACCTCGTCGCCCACCCCCTCGGTGGCCCCCGGGTGGATGGTGCCGTCCCCGTCGTCACAGTCGCCGTCCGGGGTCGAGACACCCGCCTCACCGGAGTCCGAGCAGTCCGCGTCGGCCGAGGCCACCGTTGCGCTCGAGCGGTACCCGTCGGCGTCGGCGTCGGCGTAGCAGTCCTCTCCCCCGTCGCAGTCCTGATCCACCTCGTCGCCGGGCACCTCTGCCACAGCGGGGTTGATGCTCGCGTCCGTGTCGTCGCAGTCACCGTCGGGCTCCGTGGCGAGGGCCTCCCCGGCGTCGCTGCAGTCCGTGTCTGCACTGGTGACGGTCGTGGTACCCGGTCGATACCCGTCATCGTCCGCGTCCTGGTAGCACTCCTCCTGCCCATCGCAGTCCTGGTCCACCCCGTCTGCGACGACCTCCGCCGCGCCGGGGTAGGCGCTCGCGTCCGTGTCGTCACAGTCTCCCGTCGGCGCCGTCGAGAGCGCTTCGCCGCTGTCGCTACAGTCGGTGTCGGCGCTGGTGACGGTGGAGGTCACGCGGTACCCGTCGTCGTCGGCGTCGGCGTAGCACTCCTCTGTGCCGTCACAGTCCCCGTCGACGGCGTCCCCGACGGTCTCGGTCGCTCCCGGGTGGATGCTCGCGTCTGCGTCGTCGCAGTCCCCACCGGGCACGCTCGCGTCGGCCTCTCCGCTGTCGCTGCAGTCCATGTCCGCAGAGACGATGGAGGCACCGGAGTGGTACCCGTCCCCGTCGGCGTCCGTGTAGCACTCCTCCTGCCCGTCGCAGTCCTGGTCGATGAGGTCTCCCGGCACCTCTGCAGCGCCAGGACTCACCGAGGCGTCTGAGTCGTCGCAGTCACCGGAGGCACTCGTGGCGTCCCCCTCGCCGGCGTCATCGCAGTCCTCGTCGAGGCTCATCACCGTCCCGCCCGCGTGATAACCGTCGAGGTCTGCGTCCTCGTAGCACTCCTCCTGCCCGTCGCAGTCCTGGTCGACCTCGTCGCCGACGACCTCGGTCGCCCCGGGATGGATGGTGGCGTCCGTGTCGTCGCAGTCCTCGCCGACGCCGATGCCCGCCACGCAGTAGCCGTCCCCGTCTGCATCCACACAGCCGAAGTGGACGTAGACCTCGCCGAAGGCGCCAGCGGCCCCCGTCGCAGAGACCACGATGTCGTCGTAGCCGTCTCCGTTGATGTCCCCGGCAGCGCCAGCGTGGGCGCCCAGTGCATCCGAGCCGCTGCCGGTGAAGGTATTGACCGGTGTCGTGACGACGCCACTGGCACTGCCGTGGTAGAGATGGGCCTCCCCGGCTCCGCCCGACGCAGACACGGCTGTGATGATGAGATCACCGTATCCGTCGCCGTTGACGTCGCCAGCGGACTCCACCGTGCTGCCAAACTCGTCTCCGGCCGAGGCCCCCGCCATCACCGTGTCCGCGGCTGCACCGATGCCCGATGCACTCCCGTGGAAGATGAAGACACGCCCGGTGGATGCAGACTGGAAGCGGGTCGCCACGGCCACATCGTCGTAGCCGTCTCCGTTGATGTCTCCGATGCCAGCCACGCGGTCGCCGAGCTGCTGGCCCACCGACGTGCCCGAGAGCGTTCGGGCAGGCGTTGTGGACAGTCCCGAAGCCGAGCCGTGGTAGACGAAGGCCTGCCCCGTGCTGGAGCCCACACCGGGCGCCCCCACGACGACGTCGGCGTACCCGTCCCCGTTGACATCGCCAGCGATGTCAACGGACGAGCCCATGCCGTCCCCGACCGCGCTCCCCTGGACGGCCACGTCCTGGTACCAGCTCCCCGACAGACTCGCGTCGCCCAGATGTACGGTGAACACCCCGCGCCCGCTGTTGCCCGTGGGGTCTCCGACGACGATGTCCGACAGTCCGTCCCCGTCGACGTCGCCCCCGCCGCCCACGGCAGACCCACGGGCGGAGGTGGTCAGCCCGAGGGTCGACAGCGTGTAGGAGGTGCCGAAGCCGGTCGCCGTACCGGGAAACAGGAACGCCCGGCCCCCCGCCCAGCTCGGCGCTCCCGCGACGACGTCCGGAGAGCCGTCGCCGTCCACGTCCCCGACGGCAGCGAGCGCGAGGCCGAGACGCTGGGCGCGAGAACCGGTGACCCCGTCCACCACGGTGGTGAGCACGCCAGAGCCACCACCAGCGTACAGCCGCAGAGCGCCGTCGTTGCCGCTCGAGCCAGGCAGCGAGACCACCAGGTCGTCGTACCCGTCTCCGTCGAAATCACCCGGGCCGACCACCCGCTGCCCGAAGCCCTCCACGCGGCTGCCGACCAGGGTGGTCGACGCCGCGGTGAGCACGGGGTCCACGGTGACGGGGAACGCCGCGCCCGTGAGCTCCACGGCGACGAGGATGGCGTCTCCCTCCGCCCACAACGTCGCGGGCAGCGACGCCCCGTCGGCACCCCAGGCGGCGAGATCCCGGTACTGGAGCGAGCGACCGTCCTCGAGGTCCACGTGGACCTGATCCCGGCGTCCCGAGGCGCGGGGAGCGCCTCCAGCCACCTCGACCTCGATGAGCAAGGGCCCGTCCGGCGCGTCGTGGATGCGCCAGCCCTGGCGCAGCCCGGCCGGCTCCGGAACGAACCACTCCTCGATCGCGCCGTCCTCCCAGGCAAGCCCGGCACGACAGCGGCCATCCGGCACGACCGGCGCGCACCCGGCGGTCCACGGCGCTCCTGGATGGAAGGCGCGAACCCCGGACGCGTCCCGAACTGCGCGGGTTCCCAGACTGACGGCACCTCCGGGCACTGCGCGGAAGGCGCGCCCAGCATCGAGCACCACGTCCTGGAGCCCCTCCCCTGGACGCGATGCCGTGTCTTCCACCGGCTCCGGAGCGGCACAACCCGCCGCCGCGACAAGCGCCAGCAGCAGGGACCGGGAGGCAGGGCTGGATGGGTTCATGGACGCATCGTGGGGCTCAGGCTCCGAGGGTACCCGCAGCGGCCGCCGTCTGCACCCGCCGGCGGCCTCCCGTCGGGGTAGGTTCCCGGGACAAGGAGTGCCCATGTTCCTCGACGCCCTCTTCGGCCGTTCCCCCCGGGCGCGGATGGTCTCCGCGGATGAGGCCCTGCCCGGTCGGGACGCACCCGCCTTCGACATCCCGGTCACCCACGCCGTGACGGGCAACCCCATCCAGGGCCCGTTCCCGGCGCACCTCCGCACGGCCATGTTCGGCATGGGCTGCTTCTGGGGAGCGGAGCGCAGGTTCTGGAACACCCCTGGTGTGTGGTCGACCGCAGTCGGCTACGCCGCAGGACACACCCCCCACCCGACCTACAAGGAGGTCTGCACAGGGCAGACCGGCCACAACGAGGTGGTCCTTGTCGTCTTCGACCCGTCCGAGGTGTCCTACGAGGCTCTCCTCAAGATCTTCTGGGAGAGCCATGACCCCACCCAGGGCATGCGGCAGGGAAACGACGTCGGCACCCAGTACCGCTCGGGCATCTACACGATGGACGACGACCAGGCAGCCGCAGCCGAGACGAGCCGAGAGGCCTACGGTGCCGCACTCGATCGCGCAGGCAGGGGTGCCATCACCACCGAGGTGCTTCCGGCGCCGACGCTCTACTACGCCGAGGCCTACCACCAGCAGTACCTCTCCCCGTCCAAGAACCCCGACGGATACTGCGGGCTGGCGGGAACCGGAGTCAGCTGTCCCATCGGGACCGGGGTCGAGTCCGAGTAGACGGACCGCCCCGTTGTCTGCCTCCTGGGCCGACGGTGCTCAGGGAAAGAGGCGCTCGACCTCGACCCGGTGCTGATGGTCCTCGAAGAACGCACGCACCTTGAGGGGTACCTTCAGCTGGAGGCGGGGGTGCGCGCGCTTCATGGCGCTTGCCTGCTCGATGGTCTCCCAGCACCAGCCGTCGTCCCGGTGCTGCGGGGAGCTCGTCAGGAGCCTCAGCAGGTCACCCAGACCAATGGCGAAGATCTGGTCGATCACGCCCTGGTGGTGGAGGATGAACACCATCCGGATGCGCTCGTGCTCGGGCGTCAGTCGGTGGTACTTGCCGATGTCGAACCACTGGAGGTTCGCCTGCTTCTTGAACTCCACGTACACACCGCTCGCGGGATCACAGGCGTCCCAGAGAGCCCCGTTGCGAGCCTCAAGCCCAGGGAAGAGCCGGGCGAGCATCGCTTCCTTTCCACCCCGGCCGCTCACGTCGACGAGAGAGACCGCCCTGCTGTCGAGCTTCAGGGCCACGCCCGCCCTCCCATCAACCAACGCCTGCACGATACACGGGTTCGCGCTCCCACGACGGGCAGCACGTGCCGCCCGACGACCGTGCCATCGCGATACGGCCGCCTCGCGAGGCACGGCATGGCATTCGATCCCAGCGAGATCCCCTACCCCCCGAAGGTCTGGTCCTACACCCTGCCCGGCGGGTGGCACGTGTGGGCGGGGCGCACGTCCCAGGACAACGACAGGCTCTCCCTGAAGGTCGCCCGCAACGAGGACTGGTGGTTCCACGTCAAGGGTTCGCCCGGGAGCCACGTGGTCCTGTTCGTGCGTGACGGCTTCGAGCCCCCGAAGAACATCGTCGAGACGGCAGCAGCGGTCGCCGCGTGGCACTCGAAGGAGCGGAACGGCGGGCGGGTGGCCGTCAACGCAACCCGGGCCCGCCACGTCAGCAAGCCGCGCGGTGCGAAGCCCGGGCTCGTCACCATCCGCAAGGAGGTGACCCTGAAGGTCCGCCCCGGACTTCCCGAGGAGGACCGGCGCTGAGGTCCTCGGGTGTCACCCGACCGACACCCATGCGTCCAGCAGGATACGCGGCCTTCGGGGCCGGTCGAGGCCACCTCGTGGCGACAGCGCCGCGGCAGGATGGGAGCGGCATGTCGCGGTCCGAGGCCATCGAGACGTTCCTGGCGTCCGGCGTGGCGCCGTCCGACTGGTCGCCCTGGGAGGGCGGCGCCGCCCAGGGAGAGGCGACCATCCGCCGCGTCCTCGTCCGGCTCGTGGCGCACCGGTGCGAGGGCGCGCCGCTTCGACACCGCATGCCCGACGTGGAACCGGCCGAGGTCGTCCTCCGACGCGTCCGCCCCATGCTGACCGGGCTGCTGCGGACCGACGAAGCCGCGGCACTCGGCCACCTGCTCCGGGAGCGCGTGTGCGTGGTCACGCCCGAGAGCTACGCAACGGACATCCGGCTGTTGTCGCTGGAGGATGCCTGGACCCTCGCGAACGTGTTGCTCGAGGACCTGGGCGTGCCACCGATCTCCGACGACACCCCCCAGCTCGACGGGCTGTGTGCCTCCGGGCGCGCCTGGGTCCCGCCGGGCGGACTCCGTCCCGCGACCCGGACGACCGATGTGGTCGTCCACGAGGTGGCGCACCTCCTCCACACGTTGACCCGGGACGACCTCGGCCTCGGCGGGGCACACGGCCCGCTGCTGCGCGTACCAGAGGCCCGCTACGAGTCCTTCGCCTATGCCTGCGAGCTCTGGTCGTGCAGCGGCGAGTCCGGCGTGTCCTGTGAGACCGTCGCAGAGGCCATGCAGGCCGCACACCTCATGGACGTACGCGTGGACCGCGGGCGCCTGGCAGCGGCGCTCACCGGCGCGGCTCGCGCCGGCTGGCCCGGGCTCCTCGCCGAGATCCTCCGGGAGGACATCGCAGCGAGCGCGTGAGGCCTCCGCCGCCTGGAATCCGGCCGACCGGTCCGGTCAGGAGCTCGCGCCTCCGGACCCGTCACTCCCTCCAGAGCTGCCGCGTGGACCGCGCCTGCCCCGGCGACGGCGGCGGCGACGCTGTGCGCCGTCCCCCGACCCGGCACCACCGGCTCCCGGCACGGAGAGGACCACCTCACGCCGGCGCGGAGGGCCCCCTGTCGCTGTGGTCCCCCCCGCCTCGCCGGAGCGCGACCGCGACGGACGCCCCCCGCTCTCGCGCCGGGGAGGCCGCTCCCCGTCGGCCCGACGTTCCCGCCGCTGCTCCCGCTGCGTGCCGTCCTCGTGGGCCCGGCGCTCGTCGCCCTCCCGCCGCCGACGCGGTGGCCGGTCGCCACGCTCCCCGTCGGACCGGCGACCGCCGCGGTGCCCATCGTCCCGGGCGTCCCCCGCACCCGTAGCCTCTCCGCGGGAGCCGCCCCCGCGCCCCCTGCCCGGCCGGCCGCGCGCGCCGCCATCGCCACGACCTCCCCCCTTCCGGGGGGGCGGGCGCTTGTCCGGGAGCGGCTCGAGCCCGAGGGCCTCGCGGCGGCGGCGCTCCTCTACCTCGGCTGCGTAGATCTCATCGAGGATCCCCATCAGGTCCACGCCGCGCTTGGGCTTCTCGAAGCGCCCGGTCAGCTCGGTGTCCGGCGCCAGCTTCCCCTGCTCGTACAGCGCCCACATCTCTTCGCCGTACTTCGTCTTGTGCAGCCGCGGGCTGAAGCGCGCCAGGAAGCTCGTGACGTTCCGGACGTCCCGCAACAGCATCTTCCGGGCGTTGTTGTTCGTCGCGGCGTCGACCGCCTGGGGGAAGTCGATGATGACCGGCCCGGCCGGCGTCATCAGGACGTTGAAGTCGGAGAGGTCGCCGTGGACCAGGCCCGCACAGAGCATCCGGGTGATCTCGCGGATGAGCTGGAGGTGGGTCGCCTCGGCCTCGTCCCGACCGAGGCTGACGTCCACCAGTCGGGGGGCGGGCTCGCCATCGATGCCGGCGATGAGCTCCATGATCAGTATGCCGTCGACGAAGTCGTAGGGCTCCGGCACCCGGACGCCCGCGGCGCGCAGCCGGTAGATGGCGTCGACCTCGGCGGAGCGCCACGCCGCCTCCTCCTGCTCGCGGCCGTACTTCGAGCGACGAGACATCGCGCGCTGCTGGCGAGTGTTCTTGGTGCGGCGCCCCTCGGTGTACTCCGCGCGGTGCTTGAAGCTCCGGGAGGTGGACTCCTTGTACAGCTTCGCGACCCGCCGCTCGCCCTGGGAGACGACGAGGAAGACCTCGGCCTCCTTGCCGCTCATCAGGGGCCGGACGATCTCATCGACGACGCCGATGTCGAGCAGGGCCGTCAGCCGTTCCCGGTGACCCATTGCACGTCTCCTGTCTCTGCCCCACGGACTCCGACGTGGGCGCCCCCTGGGATAGCCTTCGAGGATGAAGCCGTCCAAGACCGACGCTCGTAGAGCCCTCCGGGACGCCATCCAGGCAGAGCTCGACGCCGTGGAGCGGGTCGCAGCAATGGCGCGCGACGAGGTCTCTTCGGCCGAGACCCAGCAGGAGGGGAAGTACGACACGCGGGCGACCGAGGCGTCGTACCTCGCCCGTGGGCAGGCATGGCGAGTCGCGGCCCTTCGGCGCCTGCGCGCCTGGTTCGATCTCCCCGCGCCGCCAGTCGACGAGCCCGGAGTCATCGCGGTGGGCAGCCTCGCGCGCCTGAGCCGGGATGGCCACGACACCCTCGTGCTGCTGGTTCCCGCAGGCGGCGCGACGACGGAGCTACACGGCGAGGTCCTACGGGGCATCTCTCCACAGGCTCCGCTCGGCGCGGCCCTCCTTGGCCTGGAGACCGCGGATGTCTTCGAGGTGCAGACGCCCGGCGGCGTCCACCGCTGGGAGGTCGCGGCGGTGGACGCCTAGCGCCACGCGGGGCAGCCCCCGCTCAAGGCAGCGTCAGGTCGCACACCACCGGACGATGGTCGAAGTACACCGCTTCGAGCACCTCCGGCAGCTCGGGATCCAGGCCGGCGATCCGACAGTCCCCGACCAGCGCATCGCTCATCACGTGGTCGATGTCGGCCACCCCCTGGTAGCCGCCCGGGGCGTCGGCACCGATCGCGGAGTGGAACGAGAACTCCGCGCCTTCTCCGACGAAGTCGAGCCAGCGCGCCGCGCTGGGATCGAACTCCGCGAAGCGCCCGGGGTCGGTGTTGAGGTCTCCGAGGACGAGGTTCCGTCCGCCATCTGCCGCCGGAGCGCCGTCCAGGTCGACGAACACCTGGTCGACCTGCGCAACACGACAGGACTGGTCCTCGGCCGTGATGCCCGAGGACCCGTGGACGCTCACGGCCGTGAGAACGCCGGTTTCCATCTCCAGGCGTGCACGCCCGACCCGCGCGCCCGAGCCACAGCCTTCCACCCTCTCGCCGTCCAGGCCGTCGATGCAGAGCACGTCGTCACACCCGACGATCCGGGCAATGTCCGTCCGGACCGCGAGGCACTTGTCCGGCCTCGCAGGGTGGCAGGCGACCTGCCAGCCGGGGCCGAGGATCTCGAGGGCGACGGTGGGGTCTCCGGCCTGCCAGCCCTCGCAGACGAAGTCCGCGTGGGCAGACCCGGGAATGTCTGCGCACAGCTCGGACCAGAAGATCTCCTGGAACGCGACGAGGTCGGCGTCGAGCCCGTCGAAGAAGATCCTCGCAGCCTCCACCGCCGGGATCCACGCGAGCCCATCCCCGTAGAAGGCGTCGCTGCGGGTGGCATGCTCGCTCGAGTACCCGTCGTCCGGCGGCGCGTCGTGGTTCAGTCCCTCGGACGTGCCGGTGTTGAAGGTCACGACCCGCAGCCGGGAGGTCCGAGAGCCGGAGTCCAGGCGATCGGCGGGACCGCCCGCGCACCCGAGCGCAGCGACGGGGAGGAGGATGAGGAACCGCATTCCCCTCGGCTAACCGCACCCCCGGCTCGGGTCCCAGACTCCGGGTGCAACGCACAAGCGGATTCCCTCTTGTGCCCGGACCGGAACCGTGTACATTGAGAGTGCCTGCCCGGTGCGTGCTTCGGGTCGCGCCCGGCCCCCGTGATCCGATTCTGGGATCCTTCCTCATCGTGGACGTCAGGCCTTTCTGTCAAGGAAGACGGCAAGCGGTGACACTGGAACCCCCTTCAAATGGAGGGGGTCCAGGCGGCGACGCCTCACGGCCAGGGCGGGTACCCCTCTCCCCTCCCGCGGAACCCCCGCGGCGAGGGGCTTGCGGTGAACGGACACGATACCGGCGACCATGACCTGGCTCGCCCTCGCACTGCTGTTCCTGCTGCTGCCACTGGGCACGACCCCGATGGAGGGGGCCACCATCCTGGTGGGCCTCGCAGCGCTCGCTTCCCGGGACCGCCGCGTCCAGCCCCTGCTCGGCCCGGGAATCGCCATCTGGCTGGGTCTGCTGCTCGCCGGAGAGACGCTGCAGCCCGGTCCCCTGTGGTCCGCGACGCTGGTGGCGTGGTCGTGGGTCCTCCTCGTCGTCGGACCGCCCGTCTTCCACGACCTGATGCCGAGCGAGCGGGACCGCCTGACCGACGTGGGGCTGTTCGCGGGGGCGATCGCCGGCATCTGGGCCGGATTCGAGGTGCTCACGAACGGCACCCCCCCGTGGGTTCAGCCCGTGGACGGCCCCTTCTCCCACCACCTCACCCTCGGGTACGCCCTGCTTCCCGCGCTCGCGCGGGCGCTCCAGCACCGTCGGTGGGTCGCCGCAGCCGCGATGGGTCTCGGAGTCGCGTGCGCGGGCTCGACCGGCCCCCTGCTGAGCACGGCCATCCTCGCGCTCGCCCTTGTCGTGCCGGCACCACTGGCCCT
>Ga0181594_10006169_pt1 | contig 10407 bp, 9 predicted proteins | sample 071ome_18_FD_145603 | JGI IMG/M metagenome (GOLD analysis project Ga0181594, IMG submission 145603) | Coastal salt marsh microbial communities from the Groves Creek Marsh, Skidaway Island, Georgia - 071413BT metaG (spades assembly) | ecosystem: Environmental > Aquatic > Marine > Intertidal zone...
ATCGGGGATACCGGTCCTGACTGGCGCGGTCATGCCGCCTTTCGCTGCCGCCAAGGGGCATAAAAGGAGGCGAGCGCAGCAAGCACCTCATCGGCATCGTCGATGAAGTTGACCCGGTTGCGAAACTCCGCGGAACCCGGAAGTCCCTTGGTATACCAGCCCAAATGCTTGCGCGCGATCTTCGTACCGACTTCACGACCGTAGTGCGACAGCATCGCCTCGTAATGCTCGGTCAACACTGCGTATTGCTCATCCATAGGAGGGTCAGCCAACCGTTCACCAGTTTGAAGCCAGTGCATTACCTGGCCCAATAGCCACGGTCTGCCATAGGCGCCGCGCCCGATCATCAGGCCGTCTGCGCCCGATTGTTCAATGGCAACTGCGCAATCTTCGATCGTGCAGATATCGCCGTTGACCACGACCGGCAGATCGACAGCCTCTTTCACCCGGCGTACGAAGGCCCAGTCGGCTTGGCCTTTGTACATTTGGTTGCGGGTGCGGCCATGGACAGTGATCATACGCGCGCCCAAATCCTGAGCGATCCGTGCAAGTTCAGGTGCGTTGAGGCTGTCGTGATCCCAGCCCATGCGCATCTTTACGGTCACGGGAACATCGACCGCCTTCACCGTCGCTTCGATGAGGCTGGCGGCCAGCCCGAGATCGCGCATCAGTGCCGATCCCGCCTCGCCATTGGTCACCTTACGCACCGGACATCCCATGTTGATGTCAATGATCGCGGCTCCCCTGTCGGCGCTCAGCTTGGCGGCCTCCGCCATTTGACTCGGCTCGCAACCGACAAGCTGCATTGAAACAGGCTCCTCTGAAAGGTCCCAGGCTGCTTTCTGGATCGACTGCCGTGTTTCTCGTATCGCGGCCGGGCTGGCGATCATCTCTGTCACGTTGAGGCCCGAACCATAGCGCCTGACCAGCCGGCGGAACGGCATGTCAGTCACGCCCGTCATGGGCGCCAGGACGACCGGTGCGGCGATCGTGACCGCGCCAACACGGATAGGCGCAAGTTGCGGTGGAGAGGGGACTTCGGTCATGGGGTGCCTAAAAAACAGGCAGCACATAGGGAATTGCCCTCGCCTCGGCAAGGGATTACCGGCGGGTTCATGCTAGGCGCGCCCTCTCCTTCCCGCACTGCGGCGGTGATTGTCGCCGCCGGAAAAGGCCTGCGCGCAGGTCAGCCGCTCCCCAAGCAATTTGCGAAATGGCGCGGTAAACCGGTCGTTCGCCACAGCGCGGAAGCGCTGGCGCAGAGCGGGGTGTCTCCAATTGTGGCGGTCATTCCCGAAGGCGCGAACGAGATAGCCCGATCGGCTCTGGAAGGCATTGATGGCGTGATCTTCGTGACCGGGGGCGAAACCCGCCAACAATCGGTCATGGCCGGGCTGGAGGCGCTAGAAGCACACAGTCCCCAGCACGTGCTTATTCACGATGCCGCCCGCCCCGGCCTCCCACATGCGGTCATTGAACGGCTGACTACGGCGCTCGACGTTCACCTTGCGGCAATACCGGTTCTGTCAGTGGTCGACTCCATGATCGGGGCAGACGCCGACAGGATGACTGCTCCGGTTGCGCGCGAAGGCTTGCGGCGGGTGCAGACGCCGCAGGCCTTCCGCTTCCGGGCAATTCTTGATGCTCACCGTGCATGGCCTGGTAATCCCTTGGCCGGAGACGACGCGCAAGTCGCGCAATCCGCTGGAATTGCAGTGGCGCTGGTTGAAGGGGACGAGGCTTTGCAAAAGCTCACTTTTGCATCCGATTTTGCGGCTGGTGCGGCAAAATCGCGGATCGGAATGGGTTACGATGTCCACCGGCTTGCGGACGGAGAGGAACTCTGGCTTTGCGGAGTCAAGATCAACCACAGCAAAGGCCTGAGCGGCCATTCCGATGCCGATGTTGCGATCCACGCTCTGGTTGACGCCATTCTCGGAGCCGCGGCAGCAGGAGACATCGGCGAACACTTTCCGCCGTCCGACCCGCAGTGGCGTGGAACGCGCTCCGAAGTATTTCTTGCACGCGCTATTGAGATTGCATCTCACTCTGGCTTCGCGTTGGGCAATGCCGATGTCACTATTGTTTGCGAAGCGCCGAAAATCGCCCCACATCGTCAGGCAATGCGCGAAAAGCTTGCCGCGATACTAGGCGTTGACATCGCCATGGTCAGCGTGAAGGCCACCACTACCGAGGGGCTCGGGCCGACAGGCCGCGGCGAAGGTATCGCCGCACACGCTGTGGTCAGCCTCTTGCAGAACTGAGGAAAACGTAATGCGTCTTGCCGCCATTCTTGCTGCCACTGCTCTTACCATTCAGCCGACCGTGGCCCGCGCCGAAGAGAGTTCGTGCCTTACATCCAAACAGGCAGGCTCGCTCGCGGGCTACGCCTTGCCCAGCGTTATCAGTGGCGCGGCCAAGCGCTGCTCGGCCACTCTCACCGACACGTCTTTCCTCAAGACCGATGGTCCCGCTCTCGCGGAACGTTATGCAGCGCGCAAAGATGCAACCTGGCCCGCAGCAAAAACGGCGTTCCTTGCCATGAGCAAGGGCAATGAAGGTGCCGGCAAGATCTTTTCGAGTCTTCCCGATTCCTCGTTGCGTGAAATGGTGGACGTGGTGTTCGAGGGCATGGTCGCTCAGCAGATACCGGTCGACGATTGCGATAAGATCGACAATTTCGTTCGCATTCTTGCCCCGTTACCGCCTAAGAATACCGCGGAGCTTGTCGTCCTGCTGATCGGACTATCGACCGCGTCCAAGTCAGAAAAACCGGGCAAACTGGCGATCTGCAAGAGCTGAGCTGGTGGAAACGGTCTTGCCAGCCGATGTGCTCGCGCTCGCCCGGCGCGTTGTCGAAGAAAACGCAATCGCAGGTCGCATAGTCACGCTCGCCGAAAGCTGCACCGGCGGCCTGGTCAGTGCCGCATTGACGGAAATTCCCGGTTCATCCGCCGTGCTCGATCGCGGCTTTGTTACCTATTCGAATGAGGCCAAACAGGCGATGCTAGGCGTGCCTGCCGAAACGATTGAGACCTTGGGCGCGGTCTCACTGGAGGTGGCGCGAGCGATGGCAGGGGGCGCGATCAGGCATAGCGACGCCGATGTCGCGGTCGCAATCACGGGTGTGGCCGGCCCCGGGGGCGGTTCTCCGGAAAAGCCGGTCGGCTTGGTTGTCTTTGCCAGAGCAGAGCGCGGCAAAGACGAGGCAATCGCCGAGGAAAAACGGTTTGGCGACCTGGAACGCGGTGAGATCCGCTATAAGGCCGTGCTGACCGCGCTGGAATTGCTGTTGCCATAAAGTTGTGCGGCGCGTTCCTCAAAGGCCGTGACCATCTTGCGAAATGCCTTGTCGAAATATTGGCCCGCAAGCTTCTCGAACAGCGGGTTGCGGAACGTGAAATCGACATGGAAATCGATCTCGCAGCGATCCTGCTCCAGCACTCGGAATTTCCAGTGGTTGTCGAGATCGCGCAGTGGCCCGTCGACATAGTGGACGCGGATTTCCTCGGGACGGTGCTTCAGGACTCGCGACGTGAATTTCTCGCGTAGTGACTTGAAGCCGACCAGCATGTCGGCCACCATCTCCGTCTCGCTGTCGGAACGCACCCGCGTCGCAACGACCCAGGGCAGGAATTCGGCATAGCGTCCGACATCGGCGACGAGGTCGTACATCTGCTCGGCGCTGTATGGCAGTTCACGCATTTCCTTGATGCCTGGCATCAGCGCGCTGCCTTGGCCAATTGTGCTTCACGGGCGGCGCGCATTTGCGCGAAGTCCTCGCCCGCATGATAACTCGAACGGGTCAACGGCGACGACGCGACTTGCAGGAAGCCCTTAGACCGCGCAATCGCGCCATAGGCCTCGAAGGCCTCTGGCGTAACATACTCGATGACTTCTGCGTGTTTGGGCGTAGGACGCAGATATTGCCCCATGGTCAGGAAATCGATGTCGGCGCAGCGCATGTCGTCCATCACCTGATGCACTTCCAACCTTGCCTCACCCAGCCCAAGCATGATGCCGGATTTTGTAAAGATCGCCGGATCATGGCCCTTCACTTCTTCGAGGAGTCGTAGCGAGGCATAGTACCGCGCGCCGGGCCGGATAGTGGGATAGAGCCTTGGGACGGTTTCGAGATTGTGGTTGTAGACATCCGGGCGGGCGGTGACGATGGCCTCGACCGCAGGGCGCATTCGGCCCCGAAAATCGGGTGTCAGGATTTCGATTGTCGTGGCAGGCGTGGACCGGCGCAGCGCCTCGATCACCTTGACGAACTGTCCCGCGCCGCCGTCAGGCAAGTCATCCCGGTCGACCGAAGTGATGACAATGTGCTCCAACCCCAATTCAGCGGCGGCCTCTGCAACGTGTTCGGGCTCAAGAGGATCGACCTTGCCCGGCATGCCTGTCTTGACGTTGCAAAAGGCGCAAGCGCGTGTGCAGGTGTCACCCAGGATCATGACCGTGGCGTGCTTGTTCTTCCAGCATTCGCCGATGTTCGGGCAGGCCGCCTCTTCGCAAACGGTGTTTAGATTGAGCCGCCGCATCAGTTCGCGGGTTTCTCCGAAGGCCGCCGAAGTTGGGGCACGCACACGTATCCAGTCCGGCTTGCGCTGCGGAGTTTGACGAGGTGCGTTCGAAAGGTCGTTCATATGGTGCAGATAGGCGCATGTTCGCAGGCTTGCCAGCCCCCTTGCCCGGCTGCATGTGAATCGTCATGACTGTTGATGATTCGCAACCGCTCGACAAGCTGCTCGCCGGCTACGATCGTTTCCGTGAAACGGGTTGGTCGCCGTTCCGCGAGCGCTGGCGCACTCTGCGTGAAGGACAGCAACCCGAGGTCATGGTGATCGCCTGTTCCGACAGCCGTGTCGATCCCAGCCAGATTTTCGATGTCGCGCCGGGCGAGGTATTCGTGGTGCGTAACGTTGCGGCGCTCGTGCCACCTTTTGAGACTAGTCCTGGGCATCATGGTGTTTCTGCCGCGCTCGAATTCGCGGTACAAGTGCTGAAGGTCAAGGAAATCGTGGTCATGGGCCACGGCATGTGCGGCGGCTGCAAAGCGGCCCTTACGCAGGAATTGCATGGTGCCGACCCCGGTGAAGGAGGCTTCATCGCGGATTGGATCGCCATGCTTGACCAAGTGCGCGAACCAATCGCGCACGAGCATGGTATTGAAGGCCGCGAGGCGGAGCACGCTATGGAGCTGGCCGCAGTCCGCGTCAGCATTGAAAACCTCATGACCTTTCCCTGCATTCAGGCGAAGGTTGGCAAGGGAACTTTGCGGCTGCGCGGGGCATTCTTCGCAATTTCCGACGGAGTCCTGCATTTGCTCGATGATAAGACCGGACAGTTCGCGCCGGTTGCCTGATTCCAACATGAAGAAAGGGCGGCCCCAGAGGACCGCCCCGTTATTGGATGAATGATATAGGCCTACTGGCTGGCGGCAGCCGTCGCCGGAGCTGCAGCCGGAACGGGCGGCTTGGCCTTGCCAGCCGACCAGCCCGACCATAGTTTGGCGAGCGCCATGCGCGGCCCGGTTACCTTCGCGAAGGTGGCTTGCGCTTCGGCATATTTGCCTTGATCGTACTGAGCGATGCCTAGCCGAGTGAGTGTGCGCGGGGTATCGACACCCGGCTTGGCGAGCGCCAGCTTATAGAGTTCTTCGGCCGCTGCCGCGTTGCCATAACTAAGCAGGGTATCTGCTGCGCCGGAGATAGTCGTTTCGCTTGCGGAGGCTTTGCGCGCCTCGGCCTCATAGCCGGGGAGCGATGCCTTGTCAGCGGCCAAACGGCCGCTCGCCTGCGTCCTGGCATCCGAAACGAACACATCTGTAGCATTCAGCTTGCCGGCGGCGATGCCAGCGGCAATGACGTCAAGAGTTTCGCCGGGGAGACGGCGCGGATCGGAAGCCTGTATGTATTCCACGTAGTCACGCGATTCGAGAAAGCCATTTGCCCGGCCCATAAGGCGCATGAGATCGAGATTATCCTGAGCACCGTAATTGGCGAGTTCTCGAACTATCTGCACCGAGGCGCCGACATTCGCCGAAGTCGGGTGGTCCTGCATCATCATTGCACCAAATTCAGCAGCATCATTGGTCGAATTCGACTTGTAAGCCGAGGCTAGCCCACGACGATACCACGATTCTGGCGCAGCCTGCCCGCCTGCTTTTGCTGCCGCGATAGCGCCCTTCAGCAGGGTCATACCTTGCGGAACCTTGTTGTTTGCGATGTAGGTTTCGCCGAGCAGGACCTTAAGCGACGCATCTGTTGGATTAAGCTCAACCGCCTTAAGCAGATAGCGCTCTGCCGAGGCATAGTCCTTGGCGCGGAAGGCAAGGTCGCCCCCGGCCGCATAGAGTTGGGGCGCAGCGACGGGATCCGCTTTTCCGCTCTCGAGCATCATCTGGATCGCCTGGCGTTGATATTCGGCCTTTTTGGCCTTGTTACCGAGGTTCAGCATCAGCGAGCCCGCAGTGTACTTGTCATCGTCGCTAGCAATCGCGGCGATTGCGGCATCCAGTGCGGCTTTGGCCGCTGCCTCGCTCGCTGCATCACCAGCCACGACGGCGTTGATGGCCTCCTGAGCGGGCTGAGCTGCGGCGATGAAGCCTTTGGAAAGTTTTATTTTCGGTGCCTTAGGCTTCTTGGCCGCTATCGCGGACTCGGGCGCGACAAGCGTGCCGCCAAGTACGACGCCAAAGGCCAGCGCGCCTGCCATCGCGGTGCGCGACAGGAGCCCGATACGGTTGGCAGGGCGGGTGCAGATCATTGAATTTATCTCCTCTCGAAGACCGAAAGACGCGAATTGAACCTTTCGCGCTGGTCGATCAAAACTCATGCGGGTCTAGTGGCGGCGAAATTGCTCCAATGCAACAGGGCGCAATATGGCTCTGCAGCGCTGAACCGCCTTTGAATGATCAGCGCAGGCGCGATTCAGCGTTGCACCAGGAATGTGGAAAAACCGCCCTCTCCTGCCGGTTTCAGGCATCCACGACTCGCGTTTTCGCCCCCCCTGCCCTAGGCAACTCTTGATGAAGATCGGACGACAGATAATGCGCGGAAACGCCACGTGAGCGACGAAGCAGATACCATCGAGCCTTTCGGCCCTGAAGGCGAATACGGTCGCGTCGACATCGTCGACGAGATGAAGTCGAGCTATCTCGATTATGCGATGAGCGTTATCGTTGCGCGCGCCCTGCCCGACGTGCGCGACGGTCTTAAGCCGGTCCATCGTCGCATCCTGTTCGCCAGCCAGGAAGGCGGTATGGTTGCCGGCCGGCCCTATCGCAAGTCGGCGAAGATCGTCGGCGATGTCATGGGCAATTATCACCCGCACGGCGACGCCGCGATATACGATGCGCTCGCCCGCATGACTCAGGACTGGTCGCTGCGGGTGCCGTTGATGGACGGTCAGGGTAATTTCGGCTCGATGGACCCCGATCCGCCTGCCTCGATGCGCTATACCGAAGCGCGGCTGGCGCGCGTCGCCAATACGCTGCTAGACGATCTCGACAAAGACACGGTCGATTTCGCCGATAACTACGACGGCTCGCGGCAGGAGCCGACTGTCCTGCCTGCGCGATTCCCCAACCTGCTGGTCAACGGTGCAGGCGGCATCGCGGTCGGCATGGCGACCAACATCCCGCCGCACAATCTTGGCGAAGTGATCGACGGCTGTCTGGCCTATATCGACAATCCGGCGATTTCCTCGGAGGAGCTGTTCGAGATCATCCCTGGTCCCGACTTCCCCACGGCTCCGCTGATCCTCGGCCAGGCTGGCGCCAAATCGGCTTACATGACCGGACGCGGTTCGATTATTCAGCGTTGCCGTCACGAGATCGAGGAAGGCCGGGGCGACCGACGCTCCATCGTGCTTACCTCGATCCCCTTCCAGGTCGGCAAGGCGGGACTTGTCGAGAAGATCGCCGAGGCAGCCAAGGATAAGCGGATTGAAGGCATTGCCGATATCCGCGACGAATCGAGCCGCCTTGGCGTCCGTGTCGTCGTTGATCTAAAACGCGACGCGACGCCGGAAGTCACGCGGAACCAGATTTGGCGGCATACGCCGGCGCAAGCGAGCTTCCCGGCTAATATGCTGGCAATTCGAGGCGGCAGGCCAGAGGTGCTCGGCCTGCGCGACATTATCGTCTCGTTCGTCCAGTTCCGCGAGCAGGTCATTACCCGGCGCACCAAGTTCGAATTGAACAAGGCGCGGACCCGAGCCCATATCCTGCTGGGTCTGGTCGTCGCGGTCTCCAATCTCGACGAAGTGGTGGCGATCATCCGCGGTTCGTCAAACCCTGCTGAAGCGCGCCAGAAGCTGCTGGTGAAGGAATGGCCAATCGGCGAGATAGCGCCTTACATCCGTCTGGTTGAAGCAATCGAGCCAAGCGCCGAGCAGGAAGGTGGAACTTATCGCCTGTCTGAAGAGCAGGTTAAGGCGATTCTCGACCTCAGGCTACATCGCCTGACAGCTTTGGGCCGCGATGAGATTGGAGACGAGCTCAAGGAATTGGCCGCAGCGATCGAGGAATATCTCGCGATCCTGGGCGACCGGGCGAAGCTTTATGAGGTTATCCGCACAGAGCTACGCGAAGTTCATGACGCCTATGCCACTCCCCGCCTCTCGGAAATTACCAGTGCGGCCGACGGGATCGACGATGAAGACCTGATCGCGCAGGAGGACATGGTCGTAACTGTCACCACGGACGGCTATATTAAGCGAACTCCGCTTTCCACCTTCCGTGCGCAGAATCGCGGAGGCAAGGGCCGCGCGGGCATGGCGACCAAGGACGAGGACGCGGTCATCGAGATGTTCGTGACCTCCACGCACAATCCGGTATTGTTCTTCTCCAATCTCGGCCGCGTTTACCGCCTGAAAGTTTGGAAACTTCCGGAAGGAGGCCCGCAAACCAAGGGGCGTCCGATGGTCAACCTGTTGCCGCTGGGCGAAGACGAGACGATCGCCAAGGTTCTGCCGCTCCCGGAAGACGAGGACGAATGGGACGCGCTCAACATCATCTTCGCCACGGCGCAGGGGATGGTTCGCCGCAACAGCATGGCCGAGTTCACCAACATTCCCTCGAATGGCAAGTATGCGATGGGCTTCGTCGAAGGAAGCGGTGATAAACTGATCGGCGTCGCGCTGCTCAACGAGAGCCAAGATGTCTTCCTCGCCAGCAAGCACGGCAAGGCGATCCGCTTTGCCGCAACCGATGCGCGCGAGACAAAGAGCCGCACGGGCATCGGGGTGCGCGGCATGGCACTCAAGGACGACGACGAGGTGATCTCGCTGGCCGTGCTCGATTTTGTCGATGCCTCGGTCGAGGAGCGCGACACCTATCTGCGAAATGCGCCCTGGAAATCTGCCGGTTCGGCGCAAGACATGGCCGACATGCGGCGCGCGGAATTGGCAGACGCTGAGCAGTTCATCCTGACAGTGAGTGCGAATGGCTATGGCAAGATTTCCAGCGCCTACGACTATCGTCAGGCCAAGCGCGGAGGTCAGGGAATCGCCAATATCAGCGTCGACCAACGCCATCAGAAACGTAATGGGCCGGTCGTCGCGAGCTTCCCAGTCCGTTCGGGCGACGAACTGTTGCTTGTTACCGATCAGGCCAAGCTCATTCGCATGTCGATCATGCTTCGCGAAGGCTCTGATGAGGAGCAGAGCGGCGGCCTGTTCATCCGCAGCCGCGGTTCGGCGGGGCTGACCCTATTCAAGGTCGCGGACGACGAACATGTTGTTGCCGCCGTCCGCATCGATGACGAACCTGGCCCGGAAAACGATGCGGAAGCAGCCGTGGCGGACGAAATGACCGAAAATCGTCCCGACGAGACCACGCCTTATACGACGCTCGACCGTGACGACCCCACTCCGACCGAACCGGGCGGCGATGCCGACGATGACGACTGATCAGTCGTTTTCGCGTCGATAGAGCGTCTGGATTACACCTGTTGCGATCAGAAACTGCGCCGCATAATAGAGCGGCCAGACCAATAGGCTTCGCAGCGACGAGGGCTCGGGCGTTCCCAGGTCAGCGAAGATCAGCCAGTCCGACACGACGAACAGGACTCCACCGATGCCGACCCGGTAGCGAGGAAAGCTGCTTGACCATGCGCTCGCGGCCATGAGGCCGAGGGCTAGACCATAGAGACCGACTTGCCACATGCCTGAAAGCAGGTAGCTGATGACCGGCGCTCCAATCAGCAAGGCGATAGCGGCGGCGCGCTGGCTCGCCGTCGGTGCCACGCGCGGGTGCAGCAGGAAAAGCCATACCAGCAGCAGGTGCTCGCCTATGAACAGCGCGCCACCTTGCGGTTCCCACAGCTCGATTGCCATGTCCCCTGCCGCGCCGAAGGCGAGCGCTAGCGAGAGTATTCGCGCGTCGGTGGAAGGATGGCG
>Ga0181594_10006178_pt1 | contig 10396 bp, 9 predicted proteins | sample 071ome_18_FD_145603 | JGI IMG/M metagenome (GOLD analysis project Ga0181594, IMG submission 145603) | Coastal salt marsh microbial communities from the Groves Creek Marsh, Skidaway Island, Georgia - 071413BT metaG (spades assembly) | ecosystem: Environmental > Aquatic > Marine > Intertidal zone...
CGCGCATGAAGCCCGTCTCGCCCACGCTGAACGGCGGGAAGTTGTAGTGGTGGATGTAGCGCTTCGTCGTGTCGATCGAAAGGTCGTCGATGCGCTGGGCCTCCTTCATCGTGCCGAGCGCCAGGAGCGTGAGCACCTGGGTCTCGCCACGGGTGAACAGGCCCGACCCATGGGTGCGGGGCGCGATGCCCGTGTCACACCAGATCGGACGGATCTCGTCGGCCTTGCGGCCGTCGGGACGGTGCTTCTCGACGGCGATGCGGCGGCGGATCGTGCGCTTGATCAGCTGGTCGAAGGCCATGGAGAACTGTGCGCGCTGGTCGGGCGCCGGCTCCTCGCCGATCACCTCCAGCTGGGCAGCGGCCTTCGCCCCGGCGATCTTGTCGCGGCGCTCCAGCTTGCCCTGCTCGAGGGTGGCCTCCTCAATCGACGCCAGGGCCACCTTCTCGACCTCGGCCAGCATGGCCGGGTCGACGAGCTGGGGCACGAAGTCCCACTTGGGCTTGCCGGCCTTCTCACGGAGCTCGTCCTGCACGTCGCAGAGCTTGCGGATCTCATCGTGCGCGATCTGCAGGGCCTCGAGCAGGTCGTCCTCCGAGACCTCCTTGGCGCCCGCCTCGACCATCGAGATGGCGTCGCGGGTACCTGCGACCACCAGGTCGAGCGTGCTCTCCTCCATCTCCTGGAGAGTCGGGTTGATGACGAAGTCGTCATCAAGCATGCCGATGCGCACGGCGCCGACCGGGCCCTCGAAGGGCATGTCGGACAGGACGAGCGCGGCCGATGCGCCGTTGATCGACAGGATGTCGAAGGCGTTGACCTTGTCGATCGAGAGCACGGTCGTGACGACCTGCACCTCATTGCGGTAGCCCTTGGGCCACAGCGGGCGCAGCGGGCGGTCGGTCATGCGCGCAGTCAGGATGGCGCGCTCGCTCGGACGGCTCTCGCGCTTGATGAACCCGCCGGGGATGGCCCCCTTGGCGTACATGCGCTCCTCGACGTCCACGGTGAGGGGGAAGAAGTCCGTCCCCTCCCGCGGCTCGCGGGCGCCGGTGGCGGTGACCAGCACGAGGCTGTCACCCGAGCGCACCAGCACGGAGCCATTAGCCTGCTTCGCAAGCCGCCCGGTCTCGAAGATGATCTCCTGGCCGCCGATGTCGGCGACGACGCGCGTTGCGTCAGGGCCCTTCTCTGCCATTACGTCCCTCATCCCTTCACGCCGCGCCACTCGGCACGGCTCGTCATGCGGCACCGCCATCCGGGCGGTCCGCCGTCACGGGCGCATCCCGCGCCCCGGTGTGCCTACCTGCGGATGCCGAGCGAGTCGGTCAGCTCGCGGTACGCGTTCACGTCCTTCTTCTCGAGATAGCTCAGCAGGCGGCGACGCCGTCCCACCATCGTGAGCAGGCCCCGGCGCGAGTGATGATCCTTGTGGTGCGCCTTGAGGTGCTCCGTGAGCTGGTTGATCCTCTCGGTGAGGATCGCGATCTGGACCTGGGGCGACCCCGTGTCCGTGTCGTGCTGGCGGTGCGGCGCCATGACGCCCGCCTTGGTGTCCTTGTCCAGCATCTATGTCTGCTCCATGTCCGGCCGCGGGGCAGCCGTGGCCGCACCCGGGTCAATGTGGCCCGGCAGGGTATCAGGCGCCGCCCGCCACCTCGCGGGTGCGCGCGATGTCCTCGTTCACCTGATGCACGAGCGCCTCGGGGTCCGGGAAGCGCTGCTCGTCGCGCAGTCGCTCGATGAACTCCACGCGCACGCGCTGCCCGTACAGATCGTCACCCGCGTAATCGAGGATAAAGGCCTCCAGCCGCAGCGGTGCGTCGTCCGCGCCCGCGAAGGTGGGTGAGTACCCGAGGTTCACGGCCGCGGGGAATCGCCCCGCCCCCAGCGCCACCCGGCCCGCGTACACCCCCCGGGCCGGCAGGGCGATCCGCTCCGGCACGGCGACGTTCGCCGTGGGCAGGCCAAGCGCCCGCCCGCGCTGCTCGCCCGGAACCACCATGCCCTCGACGAGATGTGGACGGCCGAGGAGCGGTGTGACCTCCCCGACCTGGCCCCGGGCCACCAGGCGGCGCACGCGGGTGGACGACACCGGCTTGCCATCCGGACTCACCACCGTCGCGGGGCTCTCGACGATCAGCCCCTTCGCCCGCCCGAGGCGCTGGAGGTAGGCCACCGTGCCCGACCCCCCATGGCCGAACCGGAAGTTCGCGCCCACGACGATGCTCTCGGCATTGAGGGGCGCTGAGCACAGCATCTCGGCGAACCGGTCGGCCCGTATGCGCGCAAACGCCTGGGTGAACGGGACGATCAGCAGCGCGTCGGCGCCCAGGGCCTCGATCAGCTGGGCCTTGACGGCCGGCTCGGTGAGGACCGCGGGTGCCAGTTCGGGGCGCAGGACCGCCAGGGGGTTCGGCTCGAAGGTGAGCACCATCGACTGCAGGCCCCTCTCGCGCGCACGCTCGATGGCCCGGCCGATGATGGCCTGATGCCCGAGGTGCACGCCGTCGAAGGTCCCGATGGCCACGACGCGCCGTTCGTCCCCCAGCGGCAATTCGCCGATCGACTGATAGCGCCTCACCCCGCCAGGACCACCCGCGGCCGCAGCACCCCGGCATCGGCCTCGGCGATTGCCACGAGGTGGCCGTCTGCCACCAGCGCCGCCGGGCCGGCCGCGCCGGATCGCGGGTCGGCGACCGGTCGGCCATGGACCACGTCCGCGGACCCGACGGGATCCAGATCCACGCGCGCGATGTGCCCGAGCACGGCGAGCGCATCCATCACCTGGGCGCTGCCCACGGCGTCCGGTGCGATTGCCCCCTCGACGCCCAGGTCGCCCACGGCAGTGCGGCGGAGGGTCGCGCAGTACCCCCCGCAGCCGATCGCCTCGCCCAGGTCAGCGGCGAACTGACGCACGTAGGTGCCTGCGCTGCATCGGATGTCGACCTCGGCGCGTCCGGTCATCGGGTCGTAGGACACCAGATCGGCGCGCTCCACGACGACCGCGCGCGTCGGACGTTCGACCTCGTCGCCGCGGCGGGTGATCGCATAGAGGCGCTCGCCCCCCACCTTGACCGCCGACAGCCCGGGTACCACCTGTGTGAGGTCACCCACCATCGCAGCCAGCGCCTCCCGGACCGCATCCGGCGAGGCCGGGGCCGGGCCGCCGACGGTGATGGGCCCCTCGGGATCGCCGGATTCCGATCGCGCCCCCAGCGCGATACCCGCGCGATAGCCCTTCGGCAGTCCGCTCAGGAAGGGAGCCAGGCGCGTTGCGCGACCCGTCAGCACGACCATCAGCCCGGTCGCGAACGGGTCGAGCGTGCCCGTGTGCCCCGCGCGCACGCCGCCGAGCGCCCGGCGGCATGCGGCGACGACATCATGTGAGGTCGGCCCCGCGGGCTTGTCCACAAGCACCACGCCGGTCGGCATGTCGGGACGGCGGCCCACTAGGCGCCCTGGTCGAGCATCGCCTGCCGGATGAGCGCGATGATCTCATCGGGGGGGCGGTGCGAGGTGAAGCCCGCCGCCGCCCGGTGGCCCCCGCCGCCCTCGCGGGCCGCGATGGCCGAGACGTCGATGTCCCCGCCCGAGGCCCGCGTGGATACGCGCCACTCGCCGTCGGCCACCTGGCGGATGACCGCGGCCACCTGCGCGCCCTGCGCGCCCCGCAGGGCCTCCACCACGCCCTCCGAGTCGGTCCCTCCCGCGGCCCGCTCGTCCTCCGGGGTGATCACCGCCACCACGAGGCGTCCGTCCAGCTCGGGGCGCGCGCCTGCCACGGCGCGCCCCGCCAACCGGAGATCCCCGAGCGGAATGTCCTCGTACAGACGCCGGTAGACGGCCCCCGGGTCCACGCCGGCCTCGATCATCCGGGCGGCCGCGGCGTGCGCCCCCGCGCCCGTACTGGAGTACGAGAACCGTCCGGTATCGGTCACGAGGCCCACGTACAGCGGCAGCGCGATCCGGCGGTCCAGCGGGGCACCCATCGCATCCATCACACGCAGCACCAACTCAGCAGTGCTCGAGGCCTCGCCGTCAATCAGGTTCAGATCGCCCCAGGCCGGGTCGTCATGATGGTGATCGATGTTGATGATCGGCCGCCCGAGCGATGTGGGGTCCTCGTCGGTCACGCGATGGGATGTGGCGGCATCCACGCTCACCAGAACCCTGTCCGCGGCGTCCGCGACCTGCCCGCCCTGCACTTCCTCGCCCGGCTCGAGCAGCCACGCGAGCTCATCGGGCAGCCCCGGACCCTCGACGTGCCACATCACCACGTCGTGCCCGCGCCCGCGCAGGACCCGCGCGAGCCCGATCATCGATCCCGCGGCGTCGCCGTCCGGCTTGCGATGCGTGGTCACCGTGTACCGAGCGCCGGGCTCCGAGAGCGCCGCGGCGATGCGGGCGGCATCCACCCGCGACCCCACCGGCCGGTGATGATGCGGGCCGTGGCTCATGACGTCAGCGCCCGCCGGAGATGTCGTTCCCGCCGGCATCCGCGGGAGGCGCAACCTCGTCGATCAGGGCCGTGAGCCGCCGGGCCCTGTCCTGGAGCTCATCGCGCTCGAACGTGAGCTGCGGGGTGTTCCGGCTTCGCAGCGCACGCCCCACGCGGCCCTGCAGCACCCCGCGTGCGGACTCCAGCGCGGCCGCGGCGCCCTCGGCGCGCGCGGGGTCGAGCACCGTCCACCACACCCGGGCGTGGGCCAGGTCGGGGCTGGTCTCCACCGAGGTGATGGTCACCATCTGCAGACGCGGATCCGACAGCCCGGTGAGCAGCGCGCCCGCGATGGCCTCGCGGATGGCCTCGTTCGCCCGGCGCTGGCGCTGGCGCGGTGCGCTCATGCGATGTCCTCCCCGATTGCGATCACCTCGCGGTGCTCCTCGAGCAGTTGCCACTCAGGATCCGCGGACAGCAGGCGCGATGCGCGGTCCAGCCCCGCCGCGGCCTCTCCCGCGCCGGGCTCGACCACCGCGAGGGACAGGCGGCACCGCTGCCACAGGTCCTGGTGAGCCACCTCGGCGACGCTGGCGCCGCAGTGCCGCGCGAGCCCCTGCCGCACGCGCAGCACCTGCCGCCGCTTGTCCTTCAGGGACCCGGCGGTCGGCAGGTGCATGTCCACGGTGAGGATGCCCACGAAGCCGGCTCCCATCGCCGCCGCGGGCCGGCTACTCGGTGGCCTCGGCGGCCGCGGGAGCGGATGCCTGGGCCGTACGGGCGACCTCCTTGAGCTCGAACACCTCGATCTCGTCGCCTTCCTTGACGTCGTTGTAGTCCTCGAGCAGCACGCCGCACTCGAAGCCCTGCTGCACCTCGCGCACGTCGTCATCAATCCGGCGCAGGGAGCCGATCCGTCCGACGTGCACCACGGTGCCGTCGCGAACCAGGCGGCAGTCGGCACCCCGTCGCACGGTCCCCTCGGTCACGTAGCAGCCGGCGATGGTGCCCAGGCGACTCGCCTTGAAGGTGGCGCGCACCTCGAGCGCGCCCAGGGGCTCCTCGACGATGTCCGGCTCGAGCATGCCCACCAGGGCGTCGCGGACGTCCTCGATGGCGCGGTAGATGACGCGGTAGGTGCGGATGTCCACGCCCTCGCGCTCGGCGAGCACCTTGGCCTCCGGGCGCGGCCGCACGTTGAAGCCGATGACGATCGCCTGGGAGGCGGCGGCCAGCATCACATCGCTCTCCGTGACGGCGCCGACGCCGGTGTGGATGATGCGCAGGCGCACCTCGGTCTGCTCCACCTTGTTGAGGGCGTCCTCCAGGGCGCCGACGGATCCCTGCACGTCGCCCTTGATGATGATGTTGAGCTCCTTGAGCCCGCCCTCCTGGATCCGGGCAAACAGGTCCTCGAGCGAAACCGGCCTGCGGTTCGCCAGTTCCTCCGAGCGCAGGCGCTGGCTGCGGGTGGAGGCGATCTGGCGCGCCAGGCGCTCGTTCTCCACCACGCGGAACTTCTCGCCCGCATCCGGGACGCCGTCGAGTCCCAGGATCTCCACCGGTACGGCGGGGGTGGCCTCGCTCAAGGGCTCGCCGTTGTAGTCGAGCATCGCCCGCACGCGGCCGAACGTCTCGCCCACGACGAGGATGTCGCCCACCCGCATGGTGCCGCGCTGAACCAGAAGGGTGCAGACGGGCCCGCGGCCCGGGTCGAGCCGGGATTCCACGACGGTCCCCGATGCCTCGGCCGACGGGTTGGCCTTGGGATCGGCATCGGCGTCGGCCACCAGGAGCACCGTCTCCAGAAGGGCCTCCAGGCCGTCGCCGCGCTGGGCGGAGACGTTCACGAACTCCGTCCCGCCGCCCCAGTCGGTGGGGATCACCTCATGCGTCGAGAGCTCCTGCTTGACCTTCTCGGGGTTCGCGTTCTCCTTGTCGATCTTGTTCACGGCCACGACGAACGGCACCTCGGCCGCCTTCGCGTGGTCGATCGCCTCGATCGTCTGGGGCATCACGCCGTCATCGGCCGCCACCACGATGACGGCCACGTCGGTGATGCGCGCGCCGCGGGCGCGCATCGCGGTGAACGCCTCGTGGCCCGGCGTGTCCAGGAAGGTGACCTCGCGATCGTTGTGATGCACCTGGTACGCGCCGATGTGCTGGGTGATGCCGCCGGCCTCACCCGCAGCCACCTCGGTACGACGGATGGCGTCCAGCAGCGAGGTCTTGCCGTGGTCCACGTGGCCCATCACCGTGACCACGGGTGCACGCGCCACGAGGTCCGCCGGGTCGTCCTCGACCGTCACCTCGAGGTCGGGCTCCTCCTCGGCGTGGATGATGTTGACCGTGCGCTCGACGTCCGCCGCGATCAGCTCGATGGCGTCGTCGGACAGCGACTGGGTGATGGTGACCAGCTCGCCCATGCCCATCATGAACTTGATGATCTGCGCGGTGGGGATGCCGAGCCCCTCGGCGACGTCCTTCACGGTCGCGCCCGAGCGGATGTCGGCGGGCGGCATGTCCGCCGGGTTGACCTGCGGCTGGGCCTGCTGCTCGGAGTGGTCCTTGCCGCCACCCCGCTTGTCGCGCCGGTCGCGGCCGCCGCCGGCCTGCCGGCGCCCCGCCTGGGCGTCGATGACGACGCGTCGCTTCCGGCCGCGGCCGCCGCCGGGACGACCGATGCCACCCGTGCCGCGCGGCGGCAGGGTGCCCGACCGGCCGCGATCGCCGGGGTGGCCGGAGCCGGGCCCGGCCCCGTAGCCGCCGGAGGGCCCTGATGGGGCGGGAGGCGGCGGCGAATCGCGCCTCGGCGGCGGGAGCACGATCTTCTCCGGCGCGCGCTTGGGCGGAACTCGCTCTTCCGTCTTCTTCGGGGCCTCCTCCGCGGTCGGCGCAGCAGGGGGCTCCTCATCCTTCGGGGCCTCCCCGGCCGTCGGGGATTCCTCGGCCTTCGGTGCCTCATCGGCCTTCGGTGCCTCATCGGCCGTCGGCGCGGGAGCGGGCTCCCCGGATGTCTCCGCGGGCTCGTCGGCCGTCGGGCCGGGCGCCGGCTCGACTTCGGGCGCAGGGGCCGCGGGCGCGGCGGCCTCGGGCACGGCGGCCTCCTCCGCCGGGGGCTCCTCCGCCGTCGACGCGGGGGCGGGCTCCTTGGCCTTCTCCGGGGGCTCCTCCGCCGTCGGCGCGGGGGCGGGCTCGGCCGCAGGCGCAGGGGCCTCGGGAGCGGCGTCTGCCTCCGGGGCCTCCTCCGTCTTCTTCTTCGCCGGCTTCCTCTTCCGGGGCGGCGCCTTGGGGATCTCACCCTCCGGCCGCGGGTTGCGGTTGGGCGACAGGATGTGCAGGGCCCAGGCCACCTCCACGGTGGACGAGGCCGTCTTCACGTCAAGCCCACCCCGCTGGAGCCGCTGCAGCACGTTGGCGCTCGGCAGCCCCTCCTCCTTGGCGATCTCGTAGACCCTCTTCTTCTCGCTCATGCGCCCCTCACTGCCTGTGCATCGCCCAGCCCCTGTGCCAGGGCCTCATCGATCACCACTGCACCGCGCGCGGCGCGCGCGAAACCGCGCCGCTCAACCGCAGCCATGAAGCAGGCGCGGGCATCGCAGGTGTACAGCCCCCGACCGCCCAGCGCGCCATCCGGATCGCGCATCAGCACGCGCTCACCCCCGCGCGAGACCGCGACAAAGCGCACCAGCGCGCCCTTCGGCGCCCGGCGGCGGCACCCGAGGCATGTGCGCTCGGGGACATGGCGCGTGGGTCGTGGCACGTCACTCGTCGGTCGCCCCTCCGTCGTCAGCCGTGGCGGCGGCCGGCGCCTCGGTCGGCGCCTCGGCGGGCGGCTCCCCGGACTCGTCTGCCGCGGCAGGCGCACCGTCATCGGCCGGCGCCTCCCCGTCGCCGTCGACGGGCGCGGGCGCGGCGTCATCGGCCGGAGGCGCGGGCGGATCCGGCTGCGGCTGGTCGTGCCCGGGCAGGGCGCAGAAGCGGGTACCCGGCACCACGGCGTTCGGGCAGCGCCTGCCGCTCTGCAGGATGTGGGCGCAGCGCGCCACGCCGCCCTCCAGCTCGTCGGAGTAGTCGTCGCCTTCCTCCTCGGAGGCGAACGTCGACTCGCTCTTGATGTCGATGCGCCAGCCCGTGAGTCGTGCGGCGAGCCGGGCGTTCATGCCCTCCTTGCCGATCGCCAGCGACAACTGGTCGTCGGGCACCACGACCACGGCCTGCCGGGCCTCGTCGTCGACGAGGACCTCGCGGACGCGTGCCGGCGACAGCGCCTTGGCCACGTAGCGCGCCGGCTCGTCGTTGAACGGGATGATGTCGATCTTCTCGCCGCGGAGCTCGGACACCACCATCCGCACGCGCGAACCCCGCGGGCCCACGCAGGCCCCGACCGGATCCACGCCCTGGACGTTGGAGATGACGGCGATCTTCGACCGCCAGCCGGCCTCGCGCGCGACGTTGCGGATCTCCACGAGGCCGTCCGCGATCTCCGGCACCTCGAGCTCGAAGAGGCGCTTGATCATCTCGTCGGACCGACGGCTGAGGATCACCTGCGGGCCCTTGTTCGACGAGCGCACGTCCACGATCACCGCCTTGATGCGGGCGCCGTGGTCGTAGCGCTCGCCGGGCACCTGCTCACTGGCGGGCAGCAGCGCCTCCACGCGGCCCAGGTCCACGAGCGTGTACCGGTGATCCGACTGCTGGATGATGCCGTTGACGATCTCGCCGACCCGGTCGACGTACTCCTCGTACATCATCTCGCGCTCCGCCTCGCGGATGCGCTGCAGGATGACCTGCTTCGCGGTCTGCGCGGCGATGCGACCGAAGTTATCCGTGGTGACGCTCACGGGGCGGATCTCATCCGGTCCGTATGCCGACCAGTCGATGTCCGGCGGCGGCGGCTCGAACTCCTCCGGGTCCACGCCCTCGGGGATCTCGGGCTCGGGGCGCGGTAGGGTCTTCAGTTCCACGCCCTCGGGCAGGACCAACTGATTCACCTGCATCTCGCCGCTCTCGCGGTCGATGTCCACGCGGGCCCAGTCCACGGCCCCCGGCGTCTTGCGGTACGCGGCGAGGAGGGCATCCTCCAGCGCCACGAGCAGGGTCTCGGAGTCGATCCCCTTCTCGCGCTCGATCTGCTTGATCGCCTCGATGATTTCCCGGTTCAAATCAGGCTCCTGCCGTCACTCGCCACATTGCGCCCTCTTCACCATCCGTGCCCTGCGCACCGCGCTCCGGGGCACGACCTGCAACCCATCCGGGGTCTCCACCGTGGCGGAATCGTCATCCGCCGCCAGGAGGATCCCTGTCAGGGACTTCCCGGCACCGGGGACCGCACCGGGCTCCACCGCCAACTTCACCGTCTCGCCGATGGCGGCGGTGTAGTGGCGGGTCACCCGGAGCGGAGGCTCCGGGCCCGGAGATGATACCTCCACGGCGTAGCGGTCGCGGAGCCCGGCGTCGTCGAGCACCCGCGTCACCTGTGCGCACAGGTCGTGGTCCACGCGCACCGGGTGGTCGATCACCACCGTGAGCACCCCCGAGCCCGCGCGGCCGCCGACAGCGACCGCGCGGAGGTCCACCTCCGGCAGCGCACGCGCCAGGAGTTCCTCCACCTGCTGCTCGATCGATGTCGCCGTCTCGGCCGTCCCGGTCCCCGCGTTCCGTGTCATCCCAATAAAAAAGCGGGTCTCCCGACCCGCTCCTCCGGGTGCCGCCTGTCCCCTGCCAGCGGCCCGCTGAGGCTATCACACCCCCGGACGGCGACCGCGCCCCGGGCCCGCCGGCAGGAGCTCCGATTCGAGGACGAGCGTGGCCGGTCCATCATTCACCAGGGCGACATCCATGTGGTGCCCGAAACGGCCCGTGCGGACCGGAATCCCGGCGGCGCGCAGCGCGTCGCCGACAGCGGCCACGAGGGGCTCGGCCACCTCCGGGCGCGCGGCCATCGCCCAGGAG
>Ga0181594_10006180_pt1 | contig 10395 bp, 10 predicted proteins | sample 071ome_18_FD_145603 | JGI IMG/M metagenome (GOLD analysis project Ga0181594, IMG submission 145603) | Coastal salt marsh microbial communities from the Groves Creek Marsh, Skidaway Island, Georgia - 071413BT metaG (spades assembly) | ecosystem: Environmental > Aquatic > Marine > Intertidal zone...
TCCTTGCCGCCTACCGCCTTGTGCATGCCCTCGATACCCGGCAACTCTCCCCGGATGAAATGCTTGGCCGCCAGCACCATGGCGTCGGAAGTCGGCATGATGAAGATGCGCGCGCCGTATTTCTCTCGCAGCGCGCCGACCAACTCCCGGTATCCTTCCGTGCGCTCCCGGCCCATTCGTTCCATGATCTCCTCGGTAAAGAACGTCTCCGACTTGGGCATTTCGCCCAGTTGATAAAGTTGCGGCCAGGCATCAGACAAAAAGAACTTCATGTCCGGGTTGTATTTCAGGCAGAAGTCGATCCAGCAGGAATAATACTCCGGGCGATCGTTGAAGTAGGGGCCCCACATCATGGCGTCCCATTCGGCATTGGCGATGGATGCCAGGAGCTTGGGCGTCGGCTTCCGGTCGAACTGGAAAATCCCGTTTTCCTGTTCCCACTTGTAGCGCGCGCTGCCGGTGATGCCGCCGCCGGTGTGAGTGTGGAGCGGCTGCTCCATCCCGGCCGCCCGCGCGATCAACGGAAAGGTCTTGTAACCCGGCGCCATGAAGCTGTGTCCCGTGCCCACAATGCGTAATGCGCCGTCCTTCGGCTTCTCAAAGGAAACCAACGCCCTCTTCTCGCCGACCTGATTCGCGTAGAGCTTCAGTATCTCCCGGGCGGACTTGTAGGTGACGGCGTGATCGGGAAAACGATCTTTCTCCCAGCCGGGATCGACCTTGAACGTGCGCGGCGCGCCCCGACCGCCATTGTCGCCGCGCTGGGCGCCGCGCACCTTGCTCAGATAGGCTCGCGCTTCCTCCGGCGTGAGCTTGCCGTCGCCGTTGGCATCCGCAGCCGGAAAACGCTTGAGCCAATTCTGAAGTTGCCGGGGTGAGGGTTGGGCGGCCTCGACGACGATTCCGCACGTCGCGAGCGCGAACAGCAATGCAAACAATCTCATGGTCGCCGAGTTTGGCCGGGAAAGATGGATGGGTGTCAATCGCGGACTTCGGAAGAATCGACAACCGGCGTGATTGAACCCGGATGAGTAAGACTGAACGCCGCGCGGATGAGGATCGCCGCGAGCAACCATGGCGACGCCGCTTCAGACCGCCCGTCCCCAAAAAAAAGAGCGAGGCCGAAGCCTCGCTCTTGCAAATGATCTGAATGGGTGCGCGCAACTTATCTCGCGCGGGGGTCCTTCGCCTTGACGGCGAGGGCGCGCTTGCCGATGCGTTCGCGCAGGTAGTTCAACTTCGCGCGACGAACGTGGCCCTCCCGCTCGACGACAACCTTCTCAACGTTCGGCGAATGAACCGGAAAAATGCGCTCCACGCCTTCGCCGTAGCTGATGCGGCGCACGGTGAACGTGGCGTTCATGCCGCGGCCCCGACGGCCGATCACAACGCCGCCGAAGATCTGCGGACGGGACTTCTCGCCCTCGGTCACGATCGTGTGGACCTTCACGGTGTCGCCCACATTGAACTTGAGCTCATTCTTGCGGAACTGCTCCGATTCGATTTTGTCAAACAAGGCCTGACTCATAGCTGTTTTACCTTTCTCAGGACCCCGCTTTCGCGGAATCGTCATTTTCAATTTCCAAATTCAGATTCTCTTTCAGGTCCGGTCGCGTCTTTCGCGTCCGGATCTCGGCCTGCTCGCGCCGCCAGGCTTCAATCGCGCCATGATGACCGGACAACAACACGTCCGGAACCTTCATCCCGCGAAACTCAGCCGGCCGCGTATACTGCGGATATTCCAACAATCCGTCGCTGAACGACTCGTCCGCCGCGCTGTCCTCGTCGCCCAAGGCTCCGGGCAACAAGCGCGTGACCGCGTCAATCATCACCATCGCAGGCAGCGCGCCGTTCGTCAGAACATAATCGCCGATGGAGATTTCCTCATCGACGAGCGCTTCCCGCACCCGCTCATCCACGCCTTCATAACTTCCGCAGATGATCAGCAAATTCTCGCAATCGGCCCATTCCCGGGCGACTGCCTGTTTGAACGGCTTCCCGCCCGGCGTCGTGAGGATCACCTTGGCATCCTCGCCGGCGATGGCTTCCACCGCTTCAAAAATCGGCTCCGGCTTGAGCAGCATGCCCGGGCCGCCGCCGAATGGCCGGTCATCGACCGTTCTGTGCCGGTCGTGCGTGTAGTCACGCAAATCATGGATCCGCAGATCCAGCAGCCCCGCCTCCCGCGCGCGCTTGACGATGCTTTCATCCAGCGGCCCCGCAAACATCGCGGGAAAGAGCGTCAGGACATCAATCTTCATGTCGGTCGTAGCACGGGACCGACTCCCGTTCGTTCAATTCAAATCCGTTCAATCCTCGGAGGCGTCCTTGGCGGGAGCGTCGTCTTCCACGATCTCCACCGAACAGCGCGAGCTCTTGCCCGCCTTGCTCATGCCAACGGCCACCATCGAGCGCAGGGCCTGGATCGTATTGCCCTGGCGGCCAATCACCTTGCCGACATCGTCGGGATCCAGGCGCAACTCGAACACGGTCGTTCCGTTGTTGTCGACCTCGGTCACATCAACGGCGTCAGGCTGGTCCACCAAGCCTTTGACCGCATATTCCAGGAAAGCCTTCATGTCGCGAAAGCCCGTGACGCCTCGCTTACGCGGCGGCTTCGGCGGGCTCCTCGGCCTTGGCGGCCTTGCGGGCTTTCTTGATCATGCTGGTCACGGTCTCGGAAGGCTGCGCTCCCACACCGAGCCAATACTCGGCGCGCTCAAGCTGCAGGTCGAACTTGGGCCCTTCCTTCTTGGTTGGAATGTAGGTGCCGATTTCCTCGATGAACCGTCCGTCGCGGGGACTGCGTCCATCCGTGACAACAACACGATAAACCGGATGGTTCCGTGCGCCGACGCGCTTGAGTCGAATCTTGACTGCCATAATCTTTTAAAGCTGTTTTTATCAGGGTCGAACGGGTCGACAACTCGACCGTCCGGTCCCGTTTTTTACCGAAAGGACGCAGAGACTAGGCATCGCGCATGGTCAATGCAAGTCCTGTTTGAGGATTTTTTTGGACGCTTCTCGAGGGCTGCCTGTAGCGGAACCAGCGACATTTCCGACGCCGGCCGGCAGGGTTCCCCGTCGAGTTCCGCAGTTGCGCGCGCCCGCCGTCTTGCACGCCTCCCCAAAACTGCTACCTTGCACGTTCCTTGAGGATCGAGATCATCAACACCGGCGATGAATTGCTGCTCGGGTTCCGCCAGAACACCCACCAACGCTGGCTGGGGCGTCGACTGAACGACTTGGGTTACAGGGTGTCGCGTCAGGTCTCCATTCCGGACAACGGCGAGTGCATTGAAGGCGCGGTCGCCGAGGCGCTCTCCCGGGCGGACCTGGTCATCGTCACCGGCGGACTCGGACCGACATCCGACGATTTGACCCGCGAGCGAATTGCGGGATTGCTCGGCTTGGAACTGCGGACGGACGCGAATGTCTTGAAACATCTGGACGCTTTCTTCGCCGCCCGGAATCGGCAGACGCCTGAAAGGGTGAAAGTTCAGGCGGAGGTCCCTGAAGGCGGAACGGTATTGCCCAACCCCCACGGCACGGCTCCCGGATTGGCGTTGCGGGTTGAGGCCGGCCGTTTTCGGGATGGCGCCGACTCGTGGCTGATCATGTTGCCGGGTCCCCCCCGCGAGCTTTACCCCATGTTCGATGAACAGGTCGCCCCCCTGCTGGGGCGGGAACGGCCCCTGAGCTCCGAGAGCGCCTGCCGGAATCTTCGCACGTCCGGGATGGGCGAGTCGCTGGTCGAGGAGAAACTGGACCAACCCCTGGCCGAGTTGGTCGGTCGGGGCTTGGGCGTTCATTTCTGTCTCAGCCCCGGCGGCGTCGATGTCCGACTCGCTTGTGTCGGCGCGTCGGCGAACAACATGGTCGCCGAAGCCGAGCAGATTGTCCGGACAACCTTGCCCGACCACGTTTATGGCGTCGGCGACGAATTGCTGGAGGAGGTCGTCGTCCGGACGCTGACTGAAGCGAACGCCACCCTGGCGCTGGCCGAGTCCTGCACGGGCGGCCTGGTTGCCAATCGAATCACCAATGTCTCCGGGGCGTCGCTGGTCTTTCTCGCCGGCTTGGTGACCTACAGCAACGAGGCCAAGCAGAACTTTCTCGGCGTTCACGAAGCGACACTCGCGGAGCATGGGGCCGTCAGTGAGGAGACCGCCTGTCAAATGGCGTCGGGCGCCTTGGTCAAGACCGGCGCCGACTACGCGCTGTCCATTACCGGCATCGCCGGCCCCACGGGCGGCACACCCGGCAAACCGGTCGGCACGGTCTACATCGGCCTTGCCTCGAAGAGCGGCAGGCCCCTGGCCATGAAATTCCTCAATCCCTACGATCGCGAGACCTTCAAACTGGTGACGTCGCAACAGGCGTTGGAACTGCTGCGCCGGCGATTGACCAAGGACTCGGTCAAAAACAAGAAGCCGCCGGCCTGAAACCGACGGCTTTGTTGAAATAGACTCGTTGGACCGGCTCAGGCGTCCCCGCTCTCGGCCAGCCCATCCTCGCCGATGGCCTCCACCGGACAACCTTCCATGGCCTCGCGGGCCTGCTGCTCCTCGTCTTCGTTCTCGGGTTGTTTGAAGACGAACGAGTAGCCGCCGTCATCGTTGCGGGTGAAGTTGTCCGGCGCGGTTTCACGGCAAAGGTCACAGTCGATGCATTCCTCATCGACGTAAAAACGTCCCTTTACGTTGTCGTCCCACTTGTTTTCGTAATCGGCCATGTCAGTCTCGCTGCAATAAATTGGCAGGCAACGGTACGGAGCGCCGGATTTCTGTCAATCTTATTGAGAAATGGGAGCCGGGGCGCCACGCGATTGAGAACGGGTGGCGCCATGCCAAGTCCCAAAGTGACGAAACGAGGTCTTCCTGATCACTTCGTCCGCTTTCCAAGCAGCCCGATCGTCAGCGCGGTTCCCAACAGGGTCACAGCCATGCCGCCAAACAGGCGGGCGTCCAGACGCTCATCCAAGAGCCAGACTCCCCAGATGACCGCAAACACCGGAATCAGAAACGTGACCGAGGTGGCCGCGAGGGGACCGACATCCTCGAGCAGTCGAAAGAAAAGGAGAAAGGCGCTGGCCGTGCAGACAATGGCCAGGGCCACGGCACAGGCCCAGGAGCTGATCGACGGCTGAACCTCGGGCCAGAACAGCAACCCCAACGGCGCCATGGTCAGGCCCGCGATCGCCATGTTGCCAGCGGCGATCATTCGGGCGTTCAGCCCGGCCAGCCAACGCTTCGACAGGTTTGCCGAGACGCCGTAACTCAAGGACGCGCCCAAGGCCGCGACAATGGCCCAACCCGCGCCGCCCGCCTTGAACTCCAAACGATCCGCGGACAGCAGGGCCACGCCCGCCAGCGCAATGCACAATCCGAGGATATTCACGCGGCCCAGGCGCGACCCAAACCAGATCGCGCCGACGATGGCAGCGAAGATCGGCGTGGTCGCATTGATCAACGAGGTAAACCCCGCTTCAAGTCGAAGGGTGGAGAAGGCCAGAAGACTGAAGGGGACCGAGGAGTTGAGCGTTCCCACGATGGCGACTTTGCCCCAGACGCGCCGGAAAGAGCGCCAGTTCTCCCGGACACACAGAATCGGCGCCAGGACCAATCCGGCCACGGATACGCGAATAAAAATCAACGCCAGGGGGCCAAACTCCGGGGCCGCCACCCGCAGGAACAGGAAAGACGCGCCCCAGATCATGGAAAGCAGGATCAACCGGATGAGTCCCGCGCGATTCATGCCGTCGCCAGGGCCGAAGTTTCCCACGCAATCAATGCGCGCTTGCGACCCGCTCCCCAGCGATAGCCGCCGATCGCGCCCGTTTCCCGGATGACCCGATGACAGGGAATCAACCAAGCCAGAGAATTCGAACCCACCGCCGCGCCGACGGCTCGTGACGCCTTGGGGCGCCCGATGGATTTGGCCAGTTGACCGTAGGATGCCAACCCGCCGCGAGGGATCTCCAACAACGCACGCCAGACCCGGATCTGAAACTCCGTGCCGCGAACCCACGCGCGGAGATTGCGGTTGCTGGCGCCCGGTTTTGCATCAAACATCCAATCAAGTCTCTCGCTCATCGCAGCGTCATCCCGCCTCAACACCGCCTTCGGCCATGCTTTCCTGATCTCGCAATCATCAGACGCATTTGGCCCTTCGAACCCCGTAGCAGCGCGACGGGTGTGAGCGTCAACAAAAGACAAATGACAGATCCCACGCGGAGCTTCAGCCAACAAACAATTGCCAAATGGCGTTGGGCCCATGCCCCAAACAATCTCCAGTCCCGCCCCACCGCTTTTCACCTCGCCCGGGGTTGCCGCCTCCAACGTCACGCACAAGTCATGCAACCGTCCCGGCCCCGACAAGCCACTGTCCAACGCGGCGTCCAGAACCGAACTGCCACGATGCAACGCAGCCTTTGCGTGCTGCAGGGTGAGACATTGCAGAAAGTCCTTCGGCGTGATCGCCACCCACTCCACGAACAACCGATGCAACCGCGAGCCGCTCAACCCGGCCGCCGCGGCCAGATCGTCAAGCGACGGCTGCTCCCGTTGCCGCTCGTCGAGCAACCGGATGATCCGCGCCACGCGTTCATAGTCGTTCATGGGCTGCAGCATAGCCCGAAGCCCAGATCCTCCCACCCGATTCTTGCAGCGAATCTTGCTGCGGGATTGGGAACTACGGAATACGCGGATTACACTGAAAAGGGCAGGACGAGGGATTCCCTGCATTCCAAGCCTCGATGGGGCATTCACGCGAAGAAGTTCGGTTTCCGCGTGTTCCGTGTGTTCCGTAGTTCAACGGTCTTGAAGGAGATCCGAAACTCATTCCGCCCATTTCCTTGATTCATGCGCCTACTGGTGTCCGCGCTCCGGCTTCGCATTCACAAGGCGTTGCGATCGAGGGCTACGGAATACTCGAAACACACGGAAGTGGAGGCGATGGTGTAGAAGTCAACGATCCCGCCCTGTTTGCTGGATCGCTCTTGCTTCCGCGTCTTCCGCGTGTTCCGTGTGTTCCGTAGTTCTACGGTCTTCGAGGACGCTCGGTTGAGGGCAGGCTTGCGCGACGCCTGTCACGAAAGCGCCCCGACCGCCTCGACCGCAAAATTGACCACGGCGTCGGGATAGAGTCCGAGGACCAGCATGCCGACGACGCAGGCGGCCAGGCTCAGCGACAAGGGGCGCGAGATCTCGATGGGCGTGTCGTCTTCGTTGCCTTCAACGAAGAAGATCGTTCGGATGACGTTGAAGTAGTAGTAAACGGAGACCACCACGCCGAAGACCGCGGCGGCGATGAGCCAGTAATAAGCCCCGTTTCCTTCCGCCGCCTGGACCACCGACTTGAGCAGCATGAACTTGCCGAAAAAGCCGGCCATCGGCGGCAAGCCCGTAAGCGAGATCAGGGCCAGCGTCATCGCCAAGGCCAAGACCGGCGAGCGCCGATGCAGCCCGGCCAGGGAGCTGATGTCCTCGCCCTCCACCGTCTTGGCCACGATGGCAATCACGGCGAACGCGGCCAGAGCGGTGAAGGTGTAGCCGCCCAGATAGACCAGGGCGGCCGATTGCCCCGCGGCGCTGACGGCGGCGACGCCCATCATGATGTAACCGCCATGCGCGATGCTGGAGTAACCCATCAGGCGTTTGAGGTTGCGCTGGGGAATCGCGCCGAGATTGCCATAGAGAATCGTGATGCCGGAGATGGCGGCCAACAATGTCGCCCAATCGGCTGCAATGTCCGGAAGCGCCACGAACAGCAAACGCAGCATCAGGACAAAACCGGCGGCCTTGGAGCCGACGGCCAGGAAGGCGGATGTCGGCGTGATGCCGCCCTGATAGACATCCGGGGCCCAAAGTTGGAAGGGAACGGAAGCCACCTTGAAACCGAGTCCCAGCAGAATGAAGAAGACGCCCAGCAGGAACAACAGACTGCCGCTGTGTTCCGGGGATTTCTCCGCGAGTCCGACAAAAGAAAGATCGCCCGCGATGCCGAACACCAGGGCGATGCCGTAGACCATCACAGCAGAGGAAAGGGCTCCGATGATGAGATACTTCACACCCGCCTCCAGCGCCCGCGACTGGCTGCGCTGGGCGCTGACGAGGATATAGAAGGTCACCGTGATCAACTCCAACGAAACAAACAGCATGGCCAGGTTGTTGGCCGAGGCGGCAAACATCATTCCCGCTCCGGCAAAAAGGGTCAGGGAATAATATTCCGAAATGCCGCTCTTGATCTGGTTGCCGACCTCGACCGACATGACCAGGACGATCGCCATGGAGAAGAGGGCGAGCCGCTTGAAAAACATCGCCATGCCGTCCATGACATACATCCCGCCAAAGGCCTCACCGCTGAGATCGAGAACAAAACTGGCTCCCAGGATGCCAAGCACGGCCAAGGCCGCATAAAGCCCGAGTTCCCGCTTCTTCTCCGTGGGCGTCCACAGGTCCAACAGCAGCACGCCCAGGCCGAGCGCGACAACCGCAATTTCCAGAATGGTCAAACCTGCATTCATTCGACGTCGTTCAAATCGTTCTTGCCGCTGGTCGCCGGCGCGTCCAGTTGCGCCACTTCGACAAGGCGCGTCTCAACCCCGTTGGCCGCATCCACGATCGCCTTGGCGCTGGGCTGGATCTTGTTGGTCAGGAGTCGCGGCGCGAAGCCGAACACCAGCAATGTCGCCAGCAACAGGGCGAAAGGAGCGCGCCTGCGCCAATCGTCCGCGTCGCTGAGCGCGACCTTGTGTTCGGCGTTCTCCTCGCCGTGGAGGATATGGCGGATAGCGCGCAGCATATAGACCGCGCCGATCACCAACGCGCCCCAGACGGAAAGGACGGTGACAAAGGGAAACGCCTTCCAGGCGCCGAAGAAGACCATGGCCTCGCCGACGAAGTTGGCAAAGCCGGGGAGGCCGCAACCGGCCATCATTGCCATGACCATGGCCGCGCCGATGAACGGCAACTGCTTCAGGTAGCCGCCCATCTTGTCCATGTCGAGCGTCTTGGCCTCGCCGTAGAGATAACCGCTCAGGCCGAAGGTGAGAGCGGCCAGCAGTCCATGCGCGACCATCACCAACACGGCGCCGGTGACGCCGATCAAAGTCAGGCTGGCGATCCCCAGGAAGACGAATCCCATGTGGGCGACGCTGGAGTTGCCGATCAGCAGGTTCAGGTTCTTCTGCTTCATGGCGACGAAACCGCAATACAGGATGTTGCCGAGGCAGAGGAAGGCCAACACGTGCAGCCAGTTCTGGGCGCCCTCGGGGCACATCGGCAGGGCGATGCGGATCAGGCCATAAAGCCCGAACTTCTTGATGACCCCCGCGTGCATCATGGCGGTGGCGGTCGGCGCCGAGCCATATCCGAGCGGCGCCCAGGTGTGGAACGGCCAGAGCGAGACGAGAATGCCGAAGCCGAACATCAGCAGCGGAAAAATCAGATTCTGCTGACTGACGGCGATCGGGCTGTCCCGGAAAACCTGCGCCAACTCCACCATGTTGAAGGTCCGCGGTTCGGGGGCCTGAAGATAAAGGGCGATCAGTCCGGCGAGGGAAATCATCGAACCGACGACCAGGTAGAGCGTGATCTTGAAGGTCGCATAGTTCTTGTCCACGCCGCGCCCCCAGACGCCGATCATCACAAAGGTCGGCACAAGGGCAAACTCATGGAAAAAGAAGAACATGAAGATGTCCATGGAGGCGAAAGATCCGAGAATGCCGCCGATCATCACCAGCAGCATGATGTAGAACTCCTTCTGCCGATCCTGAATCTCGCGCAGCGAAACGCAGGTCGCGGCGAATCCCACGATCGCGCCCATCAAAATCAGTCCGACATTGACGCCGTCCACGCCAAAGTGGAACCAAATGCCCAAGGCCTGCGCAAAGGGGACCTTGGACTCGAACTGGAATCCGGCGAATCCGGTTTCGAACCGGACGAACAAGGCGATCGCCAGCAGCATCACAGCGCCCGTTCCCAGCATGGCGAACTGCCCCACGAGGTCCTTCTCCTTGCGCGGCAGAAAAGCGATGACCAGCGCGGCGAGAAACGGAATCGCGATGATTAGCGTCAGGTTGTTCATCAATCAAATCAGGCAATGAGAAACACGATCACCAACACAGCGGCGCCGAAAATCGAGAAGGCCGCATAGGTTTGCAGGTTGCCGGTCTGCAGCATCCGCGCAATGCGGCCGACCAGTTCGGTCGTGCCATGGGATCCCCGGACCAGCAGCCCGGCAATAATCCAGCGGTCGACCCAGTCGGCCACGCTGGCGAACGCGTCGTGAATGGCGACCACGGTATACTTGTAAATCTCATCGAAATAGAAGCGGCGGCGCATCAGCGTGGTGACAAAGCCAAAAGACCCCAACCGCCCTGGCAACGGGTCG
>Ga0181594_10006186_pt1 | contig 10388 bp, 5 predicted proteins | sample 071ome_18_FD_145603 | JGI IMG/M metagenome (GOLD analysis project Ga0181594, IMG submission 145603) | Coastal salt marsh microbial communities from the Groves Creek Marsh, Skidaway Island, Georgia - 071413BT metaG (spades assembly) | ecosystem: Environmental > Aquatic > Marine > Intertidal zone...
CAAGCTCTGTTGAGAAATCAGCTGCGCCCAGGTCACGCGCTCTTCACCCACCGCGCAACTACACAGAGGTTCGATCAGGCTCAGCGTCCGCTCCCCCCAGTCCTCCTCAAAGCCACTTGGGAGCTGAGTCAGTCGATAGCTCTGCCCACCAAAGCGCTCTACGGTCACCCCAAGTGACGCTAAATCCCGACGACCGAGCTCCTCTGCCTGCCGTGCGCTCAAGGTTAAGTGGAGGGCCGACCGCACTGGGCTGAGCTGAGGGCCTGTCAGGATCATTTGAGCATACAGGCTCGGCAGATGTGTGCATAAGAGCCCATCGGAGGCCTCTTGAATCCACCACGCGTCCGCTCGACCGACTGACCTCAACGCCCTCAGCGCGCCAGGCTGAGCGAGCGCGACTAGAGGTGGGAGCGGGTGCGCTCTTCGTGTCAGCCCTCCCCCCTCGAGCAGGTGGGGAGCTTCGCTCTTAAGAGGCTCATGACCTGGCGTGAGCGCAGGCGTGCTCGGCTGAAGGGGGTGCGGGCTCGGAGCCCCCTGAGGGGCAGGAGGTCCTTGGTTGTTCAGCTCAGACCGCTCGTTGGGCGCCTCCTCATAAAGGGGCTCATCACGGGTGACGCGCTCACTCGTGAGCTCTGCTTGTGAGACCCTCATCACCTCATGTCGCCCGGAGGGCGCCCGCAACAGAGAGGGCTCGGGTCGTGGAGGGTGGCTCGGGTCTCTGTGATGGCGAGGGTCCTCACGCTCCCCCTCACCTCGCTCAGCGCTGACAGGCGCCCGCTCCCCATGAAAGACCCGCCCCCCCATCCGGTCTCGAATCAGCGCCCGATGTCGCTCAATGGAGTCACGTGACCCAGCGCTGTCCTCGCGCCCGCTCTCTTTTTCACAGCCTTGGTCCTCTATGTCCTCGTCACCTTCACCCGCCACCGCTTGACGCTCAAAGGAGAGCCCGCCAGGGACAATCGACCACGCGTGCTCTTCGTCTTGAGTCTCAGGGAAGCGCTGGACCGCCCCCCTGATCGCCTTCGTCAAGAGGTCGAGCACGACCTCCTCATCTACGAAGCGCACCTCTGTCTTGGCGGGGTGTACGTTCACGTCCACCATCGAGGGGTTCACCTGCACCTTAAGGACGTAAAAGGGGAAGCGACCTTTAGGGAGCCTCAGCCCATAGGCGCGCTGGATCGCGCCTAGGAACAGCTTATCTTTGACGAAGCGCTGATTAATAAAGGTGTAGCCATGACGATGTGCGCTGTACGTGTGGCTCGGGAATGAGATCAGCCCTTCAATCGTCAGCTGGCCATGACTGGAGACAGGGTGAAGCTGAGCCGCGGTCTGAGCGCCAAACATCGCCTCTGCTCTCTCCAATAAAGAGCTGTGCCGAGGGTAGTCAAAGCTCACGTGACCATCTTTAATCAGCCGACAGGCGACCTGGTGATAACAGAGGGCTACCCGCTGAAAGGCCTCAGAGATCAGCTGGGTCTCTGTAGCGCTACTCTTGAGAAACTTACGGCGCGCCGGCACATTAAAAAATAAGTCCTCTACCCGCACCTCTGTCCCTACTCGCCCGGGCACCTCAGCGACCTTAAGTTGCGCGCCCCCCTCAAGCTGGAGCTCGGTCGCCATGAGCTGCCCTTGAGCGCGAGTCGTGAGGCTAAAACGGCTGACAGATGAGATTGAAGGGAGCGCCTCCCCGCGAAACCCGAGGGTGTGGATGCGGTTCAGGTCATCAACGACAGAGATCTTGCTCGTCGCGTGCCGCTCTAAGGCGAGCAAGGCGTCCGCTTGGCTCATCCCGTGCCCGTTATCCGCGACCCGTAGCAAGGCCCTCCCGCCCTCCTTAACCTCAACAGTGATCTCGGTCGCGCCCGCGTCAATGGCGTTCTCAATCAGCTCTTTAGCGGCGCTGGCGGGTCGCTCAACCACCTCCCCCGCCGCGATCTGATTTGCGAGGATAGGGTCAAGGATCTGGACGCGCCTAGTGCTCATAAAGGCTCCTGTTGTGCTTGGGTGAGCGGAGGCTCACCACCTCGGTCGGGGTGGGGGCTCAGGGAGCGGGTGAGGGTCATCTAAGATCGTCACCGGCGCCTTTGGGCTGACCGTGATGAGGTGATACACGGTCGAGTGTTGATGACGCTTTAAGGTGAGCCGACGCTGTCCGGCGGAGACGAGCAGGGCCCTGAGCGGGTAGTCTGCTACCCGCCCCTTATAACGCCCATCAATGTAGATCCACACGCTCGGGTGGGCGTTCGGGAGCCTCAAGAACCCGCTCTCACGCGGGGGAGTGGGTAGCTCATCTGAGCGCTGGATGACGACCATGTCGCCTCCCCCACAGCCCAGACCGCCCGTCATGACAACGCTCAGATAAAGAGCGCTGAGCCATAAGGGGGCGCGCGTCACGGGCTCGCCTCAGCGGAGGGGCTCCCTTTCACAGCGATAAAGACCCACAGCTCCTCATCGGGTCGTAAGCTTGGGCCTTGTAAGACAAAGGAGCCCGCCTGAGCTCCAAGCGCCAAGGTGCGGCGCTTCGCCTTAAGTGAGCGTGTGATCGCCGAGCGAGCCTGATTATGGTCGCGAAAGAACCTCAACCGGCTCAGCTCAATGGGGGCTCCATCTGCGTCGTGTATGTGTGGCAATTGCTCAAATCTAAGGATGGGAGAGCCCCTGAGCCGAGCGATCGACAGCTCTGTTCCTCCTCGCGCGCGAGGCTCAGGGCAGGTGAGCGCTCGTAAGGAGAGTGAGCTCGCGAGGTGCGTGGTCCCATCGCTAAAGCGTCGTGGCGTCCCGAGCTGGATCGCGCGCTCAAGCGCCTCTTCCACATGACATCCAAGCGCTCGACTCGCCTTCATGTCACTCGCCTTCACTGTATGGGAGCATGAGTGCTGAGCTTGGAGCAGATTGAGCCCGCGCGCGAGCCTCTTCAGCGCGTCTTGGCGCGCTAGTTCGCCGAGTTCACGCGTCGCGAGCCCACCGGTCGGCGACAGTAAGAGCGGAGTCCCAACCCCTGTCACGGTGAGGCGCATCTCGCTCCAATCCACGCGCCCCACATCACTCCACGTGCTCAGTCGCGCTTCAGGATAAAGGCTTAAGGAGCTCTCAAGCGTGTGATCTAAAGGGGAGCCAGAGGCTGAGCCCTGCCCCTCTGTGTGTGGAGACGTCTCACTTGGCGCGGTTAGCTCCACCCCCTTAGGGGTCGCCCATCCATCCGCTCGCCCCACCATCACCCACGTGATGAGCGCTACGAGGGGCAGCGCCCCTCTAAGCGAAGAGCGGGTACGATCGTGAGGCTCTGAGCGAGCGCTCCACCGCGCCCTCTTACACGCCAGGTCACCCATCAGCCCTCCTCGCCCTCACCCTCAGCGCGCTCCTCGAACTGATCCGCCGCGAGGATCTGGTTACGACCCGCCTCTTTCACCTGATAGAGGCGCTCGTCTGCGACCTTAAAGAGGTCCTCGATCGTCTGCCCGCTCTGTGGGAAGGTGGCGATCCCCGCGCTGAAGGAGGACTGGAAGCGCTCCCCGTTCTCTCCATCAAAATAAAGCCGGACAAACTCACGTCGGGCGCGCTCTAAGATCACCTTCGCGCTCTTCGCGTCCTCGTTGCTGAAAGCGACAACGAACTCCTCTCCACCCCAGCGACCACGGAGGTCTTCGACGCGGAAAGAGGAGGACAAGAGCCTCCCCATCATGCTCAAGACTCGGTCACCCGCGAGGTGCCCGTAGGTGTCGTTCACCGACTTGAAATGATCGAGGTCGATCAGACACACAGACACGCAGCTCCCCTGCCGGCGAGCTGCCCCCAGGCGGGTCTGGAGCGCGTCGTTAAAGGCGCGCCTGACGAGGAGCCCCGTGAGGCCATCCCGATCGGCGCGCTCCTGGACAACCCGGCTACGCTCTAGCCTCGCCTCAAGGCAGGCCTTAAGGACGACAGGCTCCGATCGGCTCGACAGGTAGTCATCTGCGCCAGAGCGGTACGCCGCGACCCTGATCTCATCATCTCCACGCTCGCCCATCAAGACGATCGGGAGCGCCTGCCACTCAGGGGTCGCGCGGAGCGTTCGGCAGACCTCAAAGCCACCCAGCCCGACCATGTCCGCGTTAATCACGAGCAGGTCTGTTTGGATCTCAGAGAGGAGCTCAAGGACCCTGAGCGGTGACGTGAGGCAAGAGACCTGAAAGGGAGAGCCCCTCAGGTGCTCGGTGACAAGGTCACCTAAGACCGCCTCATCATCATCAATCACGAGCACCCTCGCTGAGCCCTGCGTGTTAAGCGCTTGGAGCTGGCGTAAAGATTGAGTGAGGAGCTCAGGGTTTACCTCCTCGTTGAGGAACAATGAGACCCCAGCGTGGACCCCCTCCAAGCGGTCGCTCACCTGCTGATGTTGTGAGACGTACGCGATCGGGAGGCTCTCACCAACCTCTCTGCGGAGGCTACGCACTAGGGACAGCGAGAACATATCGGTCAGCTGATGGTAGACAAAGGCGACCTCGAAGCGACGCTGTCTCGTCTCTCTGAGCGCCTCCTGTGCGCTCTCTACTGCGATCAACTTGAGATGAAGGCCACCACACACCCGCTGAAGGTCATTAACCATCTGCTGGCTCTTAGGTCCGACCCATAGCACGAGCATCCCATCCTCTTCAGCGCGCTCGCTGCTCTCGCTCTGCGGTGTGAGGACATGACGGGCCCCCGGCTCAGCCGCGGCCTGCAGGATCACCCCGAGCGCGCTGGGTGACTGTGGTCGCTCGGCGTCGATCACGCTTGGGTACTCAGCCGGTACAACAGTCTCACTGACCGTCTCAAGGGGGCGAGGGGGAGAGATCGGGTTCGTAGGCGGGTCCCCCTCTTTACGGTCGCTTGGGGAAGGAGAGTACGCGACGAGCGGCACGGTAGGCAAGATCGGCGCTGAGCTGAGCGCGTCTCTGAGCGCGTGGCTGAGCGTCACGCTCCAGGCCTCCTCCTCCTCTACCCCCCCATCCCACATCGGACGTCGCTCAACGAGGCGCACACAGCGCTTCACGTAAGGAAGCGCGCGTCTCAGCCAGGTCGTCAACTCATCCAGGTCAGCCTCAACCGCCTCTGAGACCTGACCGAGGACGAGGATGTCGACGTGCTGGTTCTTTAAGATTGGAAGCGCGGAGTGCGTGTTAGGGGACTCATAGAGACGACAGCACTTTAACTCTCGAAGCCCCTCTAAGAGAGACGCGCGCATCGAGGTGTCACGCTCAATAATGAGGACCTTCGCGCCTCGCGCGCTCTGCGCGAGCGTCACCAGCTGATCTTGGCTAAATGTAGGAGAAAGCGCATCGCCTGTCATGGGTTCGCCTGACCGTTGATCACAAAAGAAATACACACCCCACGCAGGGTGGAGACCTGCGACATAACAGCTTTCTTCAGCCTTATATGCAAGGTTATACTTGGCCATCGCTACACATTTGGGCCACGATCTGTTACTAAGGCGCCAGCCTCTACACACCAAAGACTCTAGGCCAAGTGAGCGCCGTTTTATGACGCGGATCAAGCAGACCCCCACCCAGCCCTCCGCGCCGGAGCCTGACGTGAGGCTCCCCCTTGAGCGCCCGCTCTATGACACCCTAACCTCGCTCTATCAGCGCATAGTCGCCCTCGTTGGTTTGACCCTGCTCTCCCCTCTGTTGTCGCTGATCGCGCTGGCTGTGAAGCTCACCTCTCCAGGCCCAATACTGTATCGAGGTGAGCGGGTCGCGAAGGGCAAAGGGCGCTTCACCATCTATAAATTTCGAACGATGAAGGTGGGCGCTGAGCAGCTGATCGGGAAACGGCTCGTGCAGCCAGGGGAGCAGACGCACTACACCGCGATCGGGCCACTGTTAAGAAAGTATCGGCTCGACGAGCTCCCCCAGCTCATCAACGTCATCAAGGGAGAGATGGCCCTCGTCGGCCCTCGCCCGCTTAGGCCCATATTCTTAGATGAGCTCTGTGAGACGATCCCCCGCTATGAGCGACGCTTCGACGTCAGACCTGGGATCACAGGGCTCGCCCAAGTTCGGGGTGGATACTACACATCGCCCCGACATAAGCTCGCCTACGACCTCCTGTACCTCAAGCGTCGCAGCCTCGCCTTAGATCTACGCTTAATCCTGCTCACCTTCCTTAGGGTAATGACGCGGGTGATCTCTGTGAGCCTCGCGACAGGCTGGTTACTCTTAGCGAGCTTCGCGCTCCCAGAGGAGCAGCTGAGCGCGCTCACGGTTCAGCCAAAAGAGCTCTCGGTTAACCTGCTCTATCTAGCGCTCCCGCTCGTGGTCGCCCTTAAGGCGGTGAGCGCGACCCTCGCCCGAAGGCGCCTCTCGGTTTTAAAGAGCCCTGTCGACCTGACCGCGCTCAGCCTGATTGGGGTCATGGCCCTCAGCGCGACCTTGAGCGTCACCCCTGTGCTCGCGCTCCGTGGGGCGCTCTGGTACCTCTGCAACGCCCTGATCCCCTTTTATCTGTGCCTCAACTCGGCGCAGCTCAGGTGTGAGCCTCTCCAAACCGTGAGGCGCTTTGGGGTCTTAGGTGCCCTGGTCGCGACCTTGGCCCTCATCGAGTCCCTCAGCCAGCTGATGGGTGGCGTGTGGGTCAGGCCAGGAGGCGGTCTAGATGACCCCCTGTGGCTCTCCCTTGGGTTAAGCCTCCTGCTCCCGCTCGCGTGGCGTGGCGCGCGCGGAGCTCAAGAGGAGGCGCCCCAGCCCGCGCCTAAAACGGGCGAGCGAGCGCTGATCAGCGAGACCACGACGAGGCGCCTTATGAGCGTGTGCGTCGCCCTGATCACGCTCGCCCTGTTGCTAGCAGGGAGCCGGGTCGCGTGGCTTACAGGGTGCTCGCTTGCGCTCCTCACCTTACCCATCAAGAGGGGCGCGCTCATCACCGCGCTGGTGCTCTGTACAGCCCTCGTGATGCGCGCGACAGGGGACGCTCGCTTTCAGCCTCAGACGCTCACTCGCGCGGTGAGTGGGCACCTGTCTCGGCAGCACAGGCTCTTGGCTGACATCCCACCCGCGCGCCTCATCTTTGGGGTAGGGCCTCGGGTCAGCCCGCACTACCTCGCGACCCGAGAGAAACAGCGGATCAGCGCGCAAGTCAACCCTCAAGTCAACCCTCAAGATACTCGAGAGGGTCCCGCGCCCCATGAAGCTCCTCACTTGAGCGGGTTGCTCCTAACGAGCCTCGTTGAGCTCGGCGTCGTCGGGAGCCTCCTGCTCTTAGGGGTCATCGGGCGAGCGCTCGGGCTCATCTTCCGCGAAGCGAGACGGCGCTCAGACCTCACCTTAAAGGCGATCGCGACCTCGATCAGCAGCGCGCTCCTCATCGGGCTCGTCTGCCACCCCTTTACCCTCTTCCCGCTCTCTCTCTTATTTTGGTCCCTGCTCGGCTTTGGGCTTGGGGTCGCGCTTGAGGGGCGTCCCGGACCCAAGAGGCTCTATCAGCTTATCAGGGCGAGCGCGCCTCTCTAAGCGCCCTCTAGTGCCCGAAGCGGTCCTCAACATCTAGGGTCTCGTTTGACGGCTCACTCGGGGACTCCCCGCCCCCCTCAGGGGCTTGAGTGGTGTGCTCACTCCGCTCAGCGACAGGTCGGCGGGAGCGCTGATCAGGCAGACGGCGCTCCTTTTGGTCCTGATGGTATTGATAATAATAGTGATAGCCATACGCTCCGCTTGTCGCGTTCATGTCATTCAGCACGACCCCTAAGAGGTTAACCTGAACGTTCCTGAGTAGCTCAAGGGCTCGCTTGAACACGTCGCGTTGCGTCTTCTCGACGCGCGCGACGAGCACGACCCCATCTACCTGCCGACCGATCACCTGTGGGTCGGTGACAGGGACGACGGGAGGTGAGTCAAAGATCACTCGATCGTACTCTTGTAAGAGCCGGTCAATCGTGCGCTGGAAGGCGGGCGTCTGCAGGAGCTCAGCGGGGTTGGAGGGGAGCGGACCGCTTGTCATCACGTCGAGGGTCTCGATCGGGGTCGCTCGGCTCACCTCCTCAGGCTCAACCTCCTCATCGACGAGCATGTTCGTGAAGCCTCGGTCATTCATCATCCCAAAGACCTTGTGAACACGGGGGCGACGGAGGTCAGCGTCAATCAAGACCACCCGCTCACCAGAGAGCGCCATCGCGACGCTCAGGTTGACGCTGTTGAGGGTCTTCCCGTCACGCGGAGCCGCGCTCGTGACCATCAAGGTGCGGAGCGGTCGGTTAGGGTTCATAAAGATCATGTTCGTGCGGATCGTACGGATCACCTCCGCGACCGTGCTCGTTGGGTTCTCAAGCACATACAGCTCAGGGCTACGTACAGAGCCGTCTCGCTTTGAGGGCCGATGTCCACGTCGGATCCGAGGGACGACCCCTAGGGTGACCACCCCAAAGCGCTCAAGGAGCTCGCTCTGGTGACGGATAGTCCTGTCGAGCATATCGCGCAACAAGACGATCAGAAACGAAAGCAGAAGCCAGCTCGCGAGCGCGGCCGCGAGGTTGAGGCTCAACCGAGGAGAGACAGGGCGTGTGGGGACCAGCGCGAGGTCAAGGATCCGCACGTTGTTGGCCGTCGTTTGAGCTTGAAGCTCCGCTTCTTTCAACCGGATCTGCATTTGGTCATAGAGCCGGCTGTTTGTCTCCACAGCGCCCTCTAAGGTGCGATACACGACCTCTTGGGATTGGAGCTCACGCGCCTTCTTCCTGTGCTGTTCAAGCTCTCGGTCAAGCACCCGAAGCGCGCGTTGGGCGAAGCTGAGCGAGCGCTTGGTAGAGCGCTTAATCCCCTTCACCTCTCTGTTGATCGCCTGATCGATCCGCGTCAGCTGATCGCTGATCACCCTGACCTTTGGGTGCCCTTCAAGGTACTGCTCAAGGAGCGCAGACCGTTGATTTTCGAGGGTGAGACGTTGCTCTTTCAGGCGCTGAATGAGGTCGTTGTTCGCGACCCGCTCGAGCCCTAAAAGCGCGTCTGTCGTCTTCAAACGTGACCCCTGCTCGACCTCTGCGCGCAGGGTCTCGATCCCCTGCTTAGCCTCAACGACGCGAGCCTCAATGCTCTGGATGGTCTGACCGATGAGGTTTTGGCGCTCAGCGAGCCCAGCTTGTAAGAGGTCGTGGCTACGCTTAAAGTCAAGCAGGGCCTGAGAGGAGCGCTCTCGCTCTGCGCCGAGCTCCGTGAGCTTGCGAGTCAGCCAGTCGACCGCCTCTTGGGCCGCGCTGACCTTGTGGCCGACATTCTGTCGCTTATAGGACTCCGCGATCGCGTTAGCGAGCTGGGCCGCTCGCTCAGGTCTGTGGTCCTTCACCTTCACCAGCACCACATGACTCTCGACGATTGGGGTGAGTGAGATCCTGCTGATCAAAGTAGAGACAGCGTCTGCGCGAGCCCTCGCCTCAGCTCGCTCCTCGGGGGGGAGCTCGAGGATCCCTAAGAAGTCATCATCGCGCTCTAGGTTTAGAGAGTCTACGACCTCAGCGCTGACGAGCCGGCTTCGAATAATACGGTACTGAGTCTCAAAGAACTCCCTCGTGTTCCAGGTCTTCCCGCTCCCAAGGCTGACGACCTCGTTGCCGTTCTTAGGCATATAGCTTGGGGCCTCAAGGTCGATAATCAGCTGGACGCTCGCCTCATATATCCTCGTCTGGCGTTGGGTCAGCTCCCAAGCCCCGAAGGCGATCAAGCCTCCGAGCGGGATGAGGAGCCACTTCAGGCGCCAAGCGCTCCGAAGTAGGGGCTCAAGCGTCGACTTGAGGGCGCTCTCTTCGCGCTCCATATGGACTCCTCTACACACCCAAGCGGGCGCCGTGAAAAGGTGATAAGGTCTAGACCTCGGCTACATATCACACTCTGAGCCCTTGTGTCACCATAGGGCGCTCAGCCCACCTCGCGCCTCAAGAGAGGAAGATGAGCGACTCGACCACACCTCACCCCCCTCAAGGGACCCCTATCGTGACAGCTCCACAAGAGCGGAGGCGAGTCGAGCGCGCGGGTCGCTTAATGAGCGCCCTCCTCACAAGTCACCCGTTATCGACGAGTGAGGCCCACGCCTTGAGCCACCCGCTGATGGTCGAGCTCGCCTTGAGTGAGGGCCTAGGCGGGGCGCTCCTGACACGGCTTCAAGGTCAAGCGTGCGCGTTAAGTGAGCGCTCAGAGATGAAGCTCATCGAGGCACAGCTCCAGTGCGCGTGGCTGGAGGAGGCTCGCCTTCAGGCCCTCGCGGAGCGCTGGCCCCCCCAGCTCCCCACCCCCCTCCTCATCAAAGGCGCGAGCTACAGCCCGCGGGTCGCGGGAGATGAGGCGCTCTGGGGTGACGCAGAGCGGGCCTCGAGCGACCTCGACCTCCTCATCCCAGGGACATGGGGTCAGCTCTACAGCGCCCTTGGTCAACACGCTCGCGAGCGT
>Ga0181594_10006188_pt1 | contig 10387 bp, 7 predicted proteins | sample 071ome_18_FD_145603 | JGI IMG/M metagenome (GOLD analysis project Ga0181594, IMG submission 145603) | Coastal salt marsh microbial communities from the Groves Creek Marsh, Skidaway Island, Georgia - 071413BT metaG (spades assembly) | ecosystem: Environmental > Aquatic > Marine > Intertidal zone...
GCTCCCGACGACCTCGAGTCGCTGAGGGTGCAGGCGTCGCAGGGATACACCGCAGTGCGCCAGGACGTCGAGGGAGACGTCAATGCGCTCTTCATCGTGCTGGGCGGCGTTTCGCTGCTGGTGGGCGGCCTCGGCATCGCCAACGTCACACTGGTATCGGTGCTCGAGCGGACTCCCGAGATCGGTCTGCGCCGAGCGCTGGGGGCGGCCCGGCGACACATCGCCGCTCAGTTCCTGCTCGAATCGACCGTCACCGGTCTGCTCGGCGGCATCATCGGCGCATCGCTCGGTGTGCTCGTCATCGTGTCGGTGTCCGCAGTACGTGAATGGACCCCGGTTCTCGAGGGCTGGCTGCCGTTCGCCGCCGTCGGACTCGGGGCGTTGATCGGCTTGATCGCCGGCACCTATCCCGCGCTCCGGGCCGCACGGACCGAGCCGATCACGGCACTCCGCAGCGGCTGATCGAGCGCCACCACCGGAGGCCTCGTTGCGGGTGCGGCCCGTATCCTCCTCCTCGCATGCACCCTCGCTCTCGCCCTCGCATCCGGTCGTTGCTGATCGTCATCGTCACCGTCGCCTTGCTCGCAGCGGGATGTGCCTCGGGCCCCGACGGTGTCGACGCTCCTGCAAGCGAGACCGACGTGGTCGACTCGTCGTCCACCGCCGCGCCGGCGTCTGGCGACGTCACGGATGAGAACGAGGACGGGGAGTCCGAGCCGAGCGCCAGCGGCATCGTCGAGCCGGAGACCGCGATGGCCGCGTCGTCGCCGATCGGTGCGTTCTTCGCCGACGGTGGCGGGTTCGAAGCGGCGCTCGAGGAGTACACCGCCCAGGTCGAGGAAGAGATCGTGCGCTGCATGGCCGAGCAGGGGTTCGAGTTCGCCCCGACCGGAAGAGGCGGTGGCAACCCGGTCGAAGACGCGCAGAACGACCTGACCGAGCGGGAATGGACGACCGAGTACGGCTACGGCATCTCGACCTCCTTCGACTCGATCGCGACCCAGCAGGCCACCGACCCGAACGCCGACATCGTGTTCTCGTTGAGCGCCGGCGAGCGCGACGCGTGGCTCGACACGCTCTTCGGGGTCGATCGGGAGGGATTCGGGGTCGACACCGGCGCCCGGCCGCTCGAGGAACAGGGGTGCATCGGCTCCTCGATCATCGCCACCGGCGGGCAGGGGCCGATCGAGGGGTTGAGCGACTTCGGTGACGCCTACGGCGAGGGGCTCGAGAACATCCTGGACCGCACCGAGATGATCACCGCGGTCGAGGCGTGGTCACAGTGCATGGCGGCTGCCGGCTATCCGGGCCTCGCCGAGCTCGACGACCCCGAAGAGGACATCGACGACCGGTTGGGCACCATCACCGCTCCGTTGACGGCTGCCCTCGATGAGATCGACGACGAAGCGGCCCGAGCGCTGGTCGAGGGCGACACGCTCGAGCTCGAGGATCTGCCCGGACTGGACGTCGATGCGCTCCGGGATCTGCAGGCCGAGGAGCGGGCGACTGCGCTGACCGACCTCGATTGCTACGACGAGCACGTGCGCAGCATCTACGAGCCGCTGCGCGATGAGTTCGAGCGAGGACTGATCGATGAGTACGGCAGCGAGCTCGAGGCGCTGCGCACCATCGGTCGGTGATGTTCAGCCGGCGTTGCGGTGCCGGCGGAAGCGTTCGATCAGTGCCACGGTCGACGGATCGTGGTCGGTCGTCGCGCCCGTGTCGGATTCGAGCTCGCCGGCGATCCGGTTGGCGAGGACCTTGCCGAGCTCGACGCCCCACTGGTCGAACGAGTTGATCCCCCACACCGCTCCCTGGGTGAAGGTGCGGTGTTCGTAGAACGCAATGAGCTGGCCGAGAACGGCCGGTGTGAGCGAGGGAGCGGTGATGATCGTCGTGGGTCGGTTGCCCGGGAACGTGCGGTGGGCGACGAGTTCCTCCGCGACGCCGTCGCTGCGGACCTGGTCGGCGCTCTTTCCGAACGCGAGCGCCTCGGCCTGGGCGACCAGGTTGGCGTAGAGCAGGCGGTGGTGCTCGGCTGCCGCGTCGGCGGGCAGCATCGACGGCTCGGGTTCGAGGAAGCCGATCAGGTCGGCGGGGACCGGAGTCGTACCTTGATGAAGGAGTTGGTAGAAGGCGTGTTGACCGTTCGTACCGGGCTCGCCCCACACGATCGGGCCGGTGTCGTGGTCCACGACCGACCCCGAGTGTCGCACCCGTTTCCCGTTGCTCTCCATGTCGAGCTGTTGCAGATAGGCCGGGAACCGATCGAGGGCTTGGGCGTAGGGGAGCACTGCATGGGTCTGCCAGCCCCAGAAGTTGCGGTACCAGAGCCCGATCAGACCGGCCAGCGCCGGGACGTTCGACGCGATGGCCGTCGAGCGGAAGTGCTCGTCGACGGCACGGAACCCGGCGAGGAATTCGTCGAACGCCGTCGAGCCGATCGCGCACATCAGCGAGAAGCCGATTGCCGAGTCGACCGAGTAGCGACCGCCGACCCAGTCCCAGAACTCGAACATCCTGGCCGGGTCGATACCGAAATCGGCCACGCCGGATTCGTTGGTCGACAGTGCGACGAAGTGGCGGGCGATGGCATCGGGTCCGGCATCGCCGCCGAGGCCCTCGAGCAACCAGTGCCGAGCCGACCCGGCGTTGGTCATGGTCTCGATGGTGGTGAAGGTCTTGGATGCGACGACGAAGAGGGTCGTCGCCGGGTCGAGGTCGGCGATCGCAGCGTCGAGATGGGCGCCGTCGACGTTCGAGACGAAACGGACGTGGAGGCCGGGCGGCACCAGGTGCCGTAGCGCACGGGAGGCCATCAGCGGCCCGAGGTCGCTTCCGCCGATTCCGAGGTTGACGACGGCCCGGATCGGGCGGCCGGTCGCCCCGAGCGATCGACCGGCCCGGACCTCGTCGGCGACGGCGGCCATGCGGTCGAGCACGGTTCGTACCTCGGGAACCATGTCGACACCGCCGAGTGGCACCGGGGTCACGGCGCGGAGCGCGGTGTGCAGCACGGGTCGGCCCTCGGTCGTGTTGATCGGTTCGCCGGCGAACATGGCATGGCGCCGCTCGTCGAAACCGGTGGCTTCGGCGAGGTCGCACAGCAGTTGCACGGTCGTGTCGGTCACGAGGTGCTTGCTCAAGTCGACCGTCAGGTCGGCAACGCGCATCGTCAGCCGCTCCGTGCGTCCGGGGTCGTCATCGAAGAGCCGGCGAAGGTCGGTGCGGGCCATGTCGGCCTGGTGTCGTTGCAGCGCAGGCCACGCCTCGGTCCGGTCGGCGTCAACGGGTTCGCGGTGGTTGTCGACCATGGGCGAACCCTATGGGAGGACCCGGTCGCTGCGCGCCCGCAAAAGCGGAACGTCGAATGGGGCACGCCTCTGCGACATGTGTCATGATCGTGCCCGGCCGCGGCCACCGGAGCCGCGCCGTCACCGCTAAGGGGGAGAACTTCGTGGAAGTCTCAATGACCGTCAATGGGCAGAGTCAGTCCCATGACGTCGAGCCTCGCACGCTGCTCGTTCAACACATCCGTGAGAACGTGGGCCTGACGGGCACGAACATCGGATGCGACACCTCGTCGTGCGGGGCGTGCACGATCCACCTCGACGGCCAGTCGGTCAAGTCGTGCACCATGTTGGCGGTTCAGGCCGAGGGCGCCGAGATCACGACCATCGAGGGTCTCGCCGACACCGCTCGAGCAGCGGGCACCTCGACCGGTGAGCAGGATTGGCACCCGATGCAAGAGGCCTTCCAGCAGTGCCACGCGCTGCAGTGCGGCTACTGCACCCCGGGCATGGTGATGGCGGCCACCAGCTTTCTCAACGAGAACTCGAGCCCGACCGAGCACGAGGTCCGCGAGGGGCTCGAGGGCAACCTCTGTCGGTGCACCGGTTACCACAACATCGTCAAGGCGGTGCTGAGCGCGGCAGGTGAGGCATGATCCCCGCAGCGTTCGACTACAAGGTGGCCGACTCGGCCGAAGCGGCCATCGCCATGCTGGGCGAGTACGGCGACGAGGCCAAGCTCCTCGCCGGGGGCCACTCGCTCATCCCGATGATGAAGTTCCGCCTGGCTGCGCCGGCTGTGCTCGTCGACATCGCCCGGATCTCGGACCTGAGCTACATCCGCCAGGAGAACGGCCACCTGGCCATCGGATCGATGACTCGCCACACCGAGGTCGAGCACAGCGATCTGGTCCGGGCCGAAGTCCCGATGCTCGCCCACGTCGCGTCTCTGGTGGGTGACCCGTCGGTCCGTCACCGCGGCACCCTCGGCGGCACCCTGGCCCACAGCGATCCGGCGTCCGACCTGCCGGCGGCTGTCCTGGCGCTCGGCGGCACCATCGTCGCCCAGGGTCCCAACGGGAGCCGCGAGATCGCAGCCTCGGAGTTCTTCACCGGCTATTTCGAGTCGGTGTTGGCCGAGGACGAGCTGATCACCGAGATCCGGGTGCCGACCGGTACCGGTGGCTGGAACTACCAGAAGTTCAACCGCCGGGCCCAGGACTGGGCCATCGTCGGTGTCGGCGTCGCCGATGGTGGCAAGGGCATCAGCCTGGTCAACATGGGGTCGACCCCGTTGCGGGCCACTGCGGCCGAAGAGGCACTCGCCGGTGGTGCGTCGGCGGCCGAAGCCGCGGCGCTCGCAGCCGCGGGCACTTCGCCGCCCCAGGACAACAACGCCGATGCGGAGTATCGAGCCCACCTGGCACAGGTCCTCACCCGTCGGGCCCTCGAAGCGGCCGGGGTGGCCTAGAACCAGGCGGGGCGAGTTCTCGCCCGACCGTAGAGACCATCCACACTGCGGGGCCGGATCGGCCCCGCAGTGTCGCGTCCGGGCTCGGATGCGTGGCCGGCGATCACGCGGCCGTGACGGGCGCCGACCCGGCGCGTTACAGCCGTGGGTCCTTTCGCTCGTCGGGGTCGTTCCCTAGTGTCGGGGAATGCGACTCGTGCGACGATGGACGCGCCGCCAACGGCACATCCACGTGGCGGACGAAAGGTGGACATGACGATGGTGGCAACCTCCCGAGTCGGTGGGTCGGCGTGCCCGAAGCTGCGATTGGTGGCGCTTGCGATCTCGTTGGCACTCGTTTCGGCGGCGTGTGGTGGCAGCGACGGCGGCAGCAGCGCAGCGCCGGCGATAGATCTCACCCAGGATTCGACACTCGACGACGCCGGTGACCAGACCGGAGACTCGTCTGGCGCCGACACCGCCGACACCGCCGACCCACCCACGCCCGTGCCGGCCGAGACCCCGACGACCACACCCGAGCCGCCGGCCGAGGAGCGCTCGATCGAAGACGTGCAGGCGTCGACGATTCGCATCGCCGCCCAGGGCACGTTCCAGCCGGTCGGTGAGTCGGGCCAGCTGGTCAGCGCCTGGAGCGGGACCGGCTTCATCATCGACGAGTCCGGCATCGCCGTCACGAACAACCACGTCGTCACCGGTGCAGCGCTGCTCGAGGTCACGATTCCGGGCATCGAGGGGACGCTCAACGCCGTCGTGCTCGGCCGTTCCGAGTGCAGCGACCTCGCGGTCATCGACATCGAGGGTGACGGTTACCAGGCCCTCCAGTTCCGGACCGCGCCCGTCACCCCGGGCCTGAGCGTCTTCGCCGCCGGCTATCCGGGTAGTGGCATCGACGGCGGCCGGATCGAGAACCGTGACTACACCGTCACCGGTGGTGTCGTCTCGAACACCACCGGTACCGGCGACACGCAGGGCTCCTCGGTCGAGGTCGTGATCGAGCACGACGCCAAGATCCGCGGCGGCAACAGCGGCGGCCCCCTGGTCGACGAACAGGCCCGGGTCGTGGGGATCAATTACTTCGGGGGCGACCTCGACGACTTCAACCTCGCGATCGGCGCCCAAGCGGCTCTACCGATCATTCAGCAGCTGCGCAGCGGCGACGTGGAGTCGATCGGCATCAACGCCGAGGCCGTGGTCGGTGACGGTTTCAGCGGGGTGTGGGTGCAGGGCGTCGAGAGCGGTAGCGCCGCCGATCGGGCCGGGGTGCAGCCCGGCGACATCATCCTGACCATGGAGGGCCTGCCGATGGCGACCGATGGCACGCTCGCCTCGTACTGCGACGTGGTGCGCTCACATTCCTCGTTCGACGTCATCGAGATCGAGGTGCTCCGCCTGTCGACCGACGAGCTGCTCACCGGTCAGCTCAACGGCACGCCATTGGCCCGGAGTTTCTCGTTCGCCCAGGAACTCGCCGACGAGATGGGGGCAGGCAACCGGGGTCAGCAGCCGCCTCCTTCGGCCGACGATTACGAGTTCATCGCCGACGACACCAACCGGGTCGGGGTCGAGGTGCCGGTGACCTGGGTGGAGCGCGATGGCAGTCCGGCCGACTTCGGCCCCAGCATCTATGCCTCCCCCGATCTGGACCGCTTCAACACCTCCTTCGACGTCCCGGGGATCCTGGTCGAGGTCAACTACGACCTTCGGCCGAGCGATCACGGTGCGGTGCTCGACATCTTCGACTTCTCAGCGGACTGTACGTTCGACTCCCGCAACGACTTCACCGGCGCAGCGGGCGTCTTCACCGGGCTCTTCGACGTGTGGTCGAACTGCGCAGGCACCGAGACCGGCCTGCTGACGTTGGCGGCGTCCCCACCCGATGGCAGTCTGGTCGTCCGGATGCTGGTGCAGATCACCACCCAGGCCGATCTCGACGCCCTCGACCGTGCATTGCGGACCTTCGACGCCGTTTCGGGCTGACTCGTTCGAGCGAACCCGCCCGTCGAGTCCTGCCCGGACCGACTCCCTGCCGGATTCGGTCCGGGCCTGCGGACGTCTCGGGGTCAGCCCAGGATCAGCGCCGCATCCGCAGCCTTCCACGTCGGGTCGCTCATGATCGAGGTGGCCCACTGGCCGTCCTCGGTGGCGATGAACAGCGAGATCTCGTCGAAGTCGGGGGTCCGGGCCATGTGACACGTTGCCCGGGGCTCGTCGACGGTGGTCTTGCCGAAGAAGATCGGCTCGCCTTGGGGTGTCTCGAAGATCACACCGACACACACCTGCATCGGACGGCCCCGCCAGTGTGCCCACAGCTCGGCGTGCGGCTGCTTGGCGTTGCGTTCCCAGAAGGCGACGAAGTCGACCGGGCCGATGTGACGTCCGTTGGCCCAGACGTCACCCCACATCGGTAGCACCACCCAGTCGTCGGGGAACGTCGGTACCGGTCGCACCGCGTCGGGTCCGAGGAAGAACGATTCCGGTCCGATCGGCTGGGCCTGTACGGGGCCGTCGAGACGAGACGGCTGAGCTTGGGCAGTGGTCAGGGAGCCGAACGTCACCAACAGGAGGGTGATCAGGACGGCGGTCATCGATTTCTGCATGTGGGCTTCCCTTCGTGTGGCCAAGCCCGCCAGCCGTCACACGCACGCCGGGGCCGGCGTGGTCCGCGAATTCGGATGAAGATCGCCCCGGAGGGCCTCTGGCCCCGAGTGGCGGAATCAGCGCCTACGGTGAGAGCGTCCGTTCGCGGTGAGGGAGGAATCGGGCGTGACATGGCTTCGTGAAGCGGCGGGGTTCCTCGTGCTGGTCGCGCTCGTGCTCACGGGATGTCAAGCCTCCTCGACGATCGAGGCAGGGACGTCGACGATCACGCAGCCGAGCCCCGCGGCATCACCGACCGTCGAGGTGCCGACGGTCGAGCCCACGGCGGTACCGACGCCTCCTCCGTTGCCGACGCAACCGCCGCTCCCGACCGTGCCTCCCATCCCGAGCCTGCCGCCGACCCCGACCGTGTCGGCCGAGCCCGACCTTTTCCAAGAGTTGCTCGACACCGAGATCCGTGACCTGGCCGCGCTCCCCATCGCCGGCCGCGACTATGAGGACTATGTCGACGTCAGCGACCTGAGCGGGCTCGTGCAGGTGTCGGCGCCTTCGTCCTGGACCGATGTCGACGGGCGCCCGTGGTCCTTCGACGACGAACGGGTCGGCAACGGGCTCAACGTCTCCACCGACATCGATGCCTTCCGGGAGACCTGGGGTGACCCGGGGGTGTTCATCGGGGCCTCGCAAGACCTCCCGTTCGACGACGCCGAATCCTTCCTGGACGATTTCTCGCTCGACCGAAGCTGTGACTACGCCGGCCGGCGTGACTTCCACGACGGGCTCTACACCGGCCTGGCCGATCTCTGGATCAACTGCGGTCCCGAGCGAGCGCTCTTCGTGCAGATCGCGGCCGTCCCCGAGGACGAGTCATACCTGATCGAGGTGCAGCTGCTGGCGCCGACCGACCGCGACCTGACCGCGATGGTGCGGGTCATCGACACCTTCGTCGCCGAGGTATCGGAAGCCGACGCCGCCGCGTCCTCGTTCCTCGACTCCCTCGACGAGATCCGTGCGGTGGCCGACCTGCCGACCGCCCGATCCCCCTACGAGGAGTACGTCGACATCGCCGACGACCAGGGCTCGATCACGGTGACGGTCCCCGCCGAGTGGATCGAGGTGGACGGGTCCTCCTGGACCTTTGACGACGAGGTGGCCGGCCGAGGGCTGTCGGCGTCGAACGACCTCGAGACCTATCGGACCGGCTGGGGCGCGCCGGGAGTCTTCCTCGGTGCGTCGGATGAGCTTCCCTTCGCCAACCCCGCCGAGTATCTCGCCGAGTTCTGGTTCGGTGAGGTGTGCACCTACGAGGGCGAGTACGGCTACGACGACGGGCTCTATGTCGGACTCATCGACGTGTACGTCGAGTGTGGCGACGAGGGTTCGATGTTCCTGAAGCTCGCTGCAGCTCCCGAAGACGGCAGCTACCTGATCTCGGGCGAGTTCGTCGCGGTCGACGACCGCGACGTCGACGCGATCATCATGGTCGTCGAGACCTTCATCGCGAACGTCGACTAGTTCCGCGTCAACACGAACCAGTCCTCGAGGGTGCCCTTGGCCTCGTCGAGATGGTCGATGTAGGCGTGGAAGCCGCCGTTGTAGTTGCCGTCCTGGCGACGGTTCTCCTGGCCCTCGAAGTTGTAGTACCCGGGTGTGCACTCGGCGTTGCGGTTGGTCTTGCCCCGATGCGAGATGACCTCCTGCACCCACCATTCCTCTCGGTCGTGTTTGCAGTCGAGGGTGTCGAACCCGCCCGACCTCACGAGGTCGATGCAGTCGGCGACGTGGTCACCCTGCACTTGCAGCAGGTCGGTCAGGTTGAACTGGAACGACGCCTGGTAGCCGCCCATGATGAACAGGTTCGGGAAGCCGGCAGTGTGGATGCCGAAAAGCGTCCGGATTCCCTCGCCGTACTTGTCCTCGAGCTCGACACCACCCTCGCCGACGATGCGGTTGTAGATGCCGGTCTTCTGCACCTCGAAACCGGTGGCGTAGATCAGCAGGTCGACCTCGTACTCGACGCCGTCGAAGATCGGGCCCTTCGTGCCGATCTCGGTGATGCCGAGGCCCCGGGTGTCGACGAGGTGCACGTTCGGTCGGTTGAACGAGGGCAGGTACTCGTTGTGGAAGCACGGACGCTTGCACATGAGCATGTACCAGGGCTTGAGGGCCTCGGCGGTCTCGGGGTCGTCCACGGTCTCGTCGATGCGACGGTGGATGCGCATCATCGCGTCGATGTTCGCGTTCTCCTGACGGCGGATCTTTTCTTCCCGTGTGATGCCCTCGAGGTTGGCTCGCCGTTCGGCCTGGGCCCGGAACTTGTCGATGATCTTCCGGCGGCGCTTGCCCTGCCATCCGGGTTGGAGCTTCGCCGCCCACTCGGCATCGGTCTCCCAGTCGTCACGGATGTCGATCGACGAGGGGGTGCGCTGGAAGACGTGCAGCTCCTTCGCCGTCCTGGCGACCTCGGGAACGATCTGCACCGCGCTTGCGCCGGTGCCGATGATGCCCACCCGCAGGTCGGTGAGCTTCTCGAGGTCGGCACCGGTGATGTCGTAGTCCCATCGGCTCGTGTGGAAGCTGATTCCCTCGTAGCGCTCCATGCCGTCGATCACCGCGAGCTTGGGCTTGGCCAGGGTCCCGTTGGCGCAGATGACGAACTTGGCCCGCATCGTGTCACCCCGGTCGGTGCCGATCTCCCAGAGCTGCGAATCCTCGTTCCAGACCGTCGAGGTCACGGTCGTCTGGAAGACGGCGAGTTCGTAGAGGTCGTAGTGATCGGCGATCGCCTGGCAGTGCTGGAGGATCTCGGGCCCACCGGCGTAGTGGCGGGTCGGTACGTAGCCCATCTCGTCGAGAAGCGGCAGGTAGTCGTAGGCGACCACGTCACAGGCGACACCGGGGTAGCGGTTCCAGTACCAGGTGCCACCGACGTCGGCGCCGCGCTCGACGATCCGGATCGACTCGACGCCGCGCTGGCGTAGCCGCGCCGAGGTCAGCAGGGCCGAGAAGCCACCACCGATGAAGAGCA
>Ga0181594_10006192_pt1 | contig 10379 bp, 8 predicted proteins | sample 071ome_18_FD_145603 | JGI IMG/M metagenome (GOLD analysis project Ga0181594, IMG submission 145603) | Coastal salt marsh microbial communities from the Groves Creek Marsh, Skidaway Island, Georgia - 071413BT metaG (spades assembly) | ecosystem: Environmental > Aquatic > Marine > Intertidal zone...
CCCGGCGGATGCCCTGGTATCCGGTGCAGCGGCAGATATGCCCGCTCATCGCGTCGATCATCTCCTGCTCGGTCGGCTTCTTGCCCTCGCCCACAAGCGAGGCGAGGGTGACGACGACGCCGGGCGTGCAGAATCCGCACTGCAGTCCGAAATTGTCGCGCATCGCTTGCTGGACGGGATGGAGCGTACCGTCGGCTTCGGCGATGCCTTCGACCGTGGTTACCTCCGCGCCATCGGCCTGGACCGCCAGCATCAGGCAGGAGCGTGCAACAACGCCGTCGACCATCACCGTGCAGGCGCCGCACACGCCGTGTTCGCAGGCAAGGTGCGTGCCGGTGTAGCCAAGTCCCTCGCGCAGGAATTCACCTAGGCTGGTGCGCGCTTCCACCGAGCCGGAATGCTTGCGGCCGTTGACGGTTACTTCGATGCGATGGTCGCTCATGCGGCCTCCTTGAGGCCGAGCGCCTCGCGTAGAGTTCTGGAAAAGATGCGCTTACCGACAGTGCGGCGATATTCCGACGTCGCGTGATGATCGTCGAACGGCGCGGTGTCGGCGACGGCAAGTTCCGCCACCGCCTGCGCGTCGATGGCGTCGAGCGACTTGCCGAGCAGGGCCGCTTCGGCCTGCCTCGCCTTGATCGGCGTCGGACCCATGCCGAACCAGGCGATGCCCGCGCGGCTCACGGTTCCGCCGGACAGTTCCAGCGCGCCGACCATGCCCACCAGCGCGAAGTCGCCCGGACGCTGCGCCACCTCGCGGAACAGCGTGACGTGGCCGTCAGCCCAGTCAGGATAGGTGATGCCGGTCACCAGCTCGTCGGGTTCGAGCACGGTCATATAGGGTCCGAGATAGAAATCCTCGGCCTTGACCTGACGGGTCGCCCTACTCGAGCGTATCTCTATCTCCGCACCCAGCGCCACTGCCGTCGCCGGCATTTCCGCCGCCGGCTCACCCAGCGAGACGGAGCCGCCCACCGTGCCGCGATTGCGGGTCTGGTAATGGCCGACATGGGACAGCGCCTCGACCATCACCGGCAGGTGCTGCGCAAGTGTGGCGTCGCGTAGTGCTTCCGCCTGGCGAGTCACCGGACCGACGCGGGTGCCGCCGCTCACGCGGCTGATGCCCTTGAGATCGGCGATGCGGTTGATGTCGATAATGACGAACGGCTGGCTCATCCTGAGATTGAGGAGCGGCATCAGCGTCTGCCCGCCGGCGAGAATGGTCGCGCCGCCACCGGCATCGGCAAGCGCTCCAAGCGCCTCGTCGATGCTCTCCGGCGCGACGTAATCGAATGGTGCCGGTTTCATGCGCTTCCTCCGCTTCTGCGTCCGGCCTCAAAGCCGGCTGCGGTTGCTGCTGCGACCACAACCATGACCGCGACCACCCACCAATCCGCGACTTCGCTGCGCCCGAGCATGAAGCCCGCGAGGATCGCAAGGACGACAGTGATGACCAGTCCCCATGGCGATCTTGCTGCTTGTGCCGGAGCTGCCTGCACGCTGACCACCGGTGGCGGCGCAAGCGGTACGTCGGCTGGTGCGGCGGGCTCGGCCGCAGCCGCTTGCGGTGCGGCTTCTTCCACCGCGCCGCCGACGATCTCCCCGAAATTCGAGAAGAACTTGCCGGCGAGCTGCTTGGCGGTGGCGTCGATGATCGGGCCGCCCAGCTGCGCCATGCGGCCGCCGACTTCTGCATCCACGTCATAGGATACGAGCGTCCCGCTGCCATCGTCGCTCAGGCGCACTTTCGCCGAACCCTTGGCATTGCCGGCGACGCCGCCATTGCCCGTGCCGTTGATCGTATAGCCGTTTGGCGCATCGATATCGGTCAGCTGGACCTTGCCCTTGAAGCGCGCACCGATCGGGCCGATCTTGACTTCGGCCACTGCGGCGAACTGGTCGTCACCTTCCTTGTCGAGGCTCTGGCAACCGGGGATGCTGGCTCTGAGGATTTCCGGATCGTTGAGCGCTTCCCAGACGCGCTGTCGGGATGCAGCAATCCGCTGCTCGCCGGCCATTTGCATGATATTCTCTTCTCCCGCCTGTGAGACAGTGTGTCGCACGAACCTGCCCGGTTGAGTCAGTAAGGGCAAGTCCCTCTTTCAGGTGGGAGAAGCGATTCTTGTCAGTTCCGCGGAATTACCCAGCGGATCGCGTTGGAATAGGTGCCGGCGACCGTTTCGCCTGCACCGTTGGTGGCAGGCTCGAAGCGGGCGCGGCGCGACACCGCCTTGCAGGCCGCCTCGTCGAGACTTTCGTGGCCGCTCGATCTGGCAATGCGGCAATCGAGGATCGCACCGCTTGCATCGACCGACAGAAGGATTCGGGTCGTGCCTTCGTTCCCCTCGCGGATATCGCGGGCCGGATAGTCCGTGGTGCGCACCCAGCCGCCCGGCTCATTGCGCGGCTGCGGTTGCCTGGGCGTGAAGGACGGGCCGACCGGCGGCTTTTTCGGCGGCAAGGGCAGCAATTCGACCGGTCCCACGTCACCGATCGGTGGCAGCGTCAGGTTGTCGTCCAGTGCTCCGACATCGGGAAACAGGTTTGTCTGGTGCTTCGGCTGCTCGACCACTTTCGGAGTTTCCGGCGATTTCGGCGGATCGACCTCGGGGGCAGGCGGCGGCGGTTCGGACGGATAATTGTCCGTGGGCAAGTTGATGATCTTTTCCGTGAAACCCGTGGCGGCCAATCCGGTCACCAGGGCATAGATAATCGCGGCGTGAAAGGCACCGACAGCAACGATCTTGGGGATGCGATGCTCGTCGGGCCTGCGGTCTGTAAATGCCATGGTTCTTCTCCTTTCAGCGCCGGCCCCGAATGGGACCGGCAGAAAGGGTGGCCACCCGCAGATGGTATAATATGAAAGCATTTCGTTTAAAAGTATTTTTTACTAAGCTTCACAAGGGCTTAAATAACCAAGCTTAGCAAGTTTCGGTCGGGGCCGCCAACGCACGGTCCTTCAACGGTAATTCACCGCACCGCCGCCAGCGCCTTCTGCCGCCGCCGCTGCACCGAAGAGCCAAGCCCGATCGCCTCGCGGTATTTGGCGACCGTGCGCCGGGCCAGCTCGAAGCCCTTGCCCTTGAGCAGGTCGACCAGCGCGTCGTCCGAAAGAATCGCCTTGGGGTCTTCCGCGTCGATCAGCTGCCGAATCGCGGCCTTCACTGCTTCAGCGGACGCGCCGCCCTCGCCATCCGCCGAGGCGACGCCGGACGAAAAGAAATACTTGAGCTCGAACGTGCCGCGTTCGCATTGCAGATATTTGTTCGAGGTTACCCGGCTGATCGTCGATTCGTGCATGTCGATGGCCTCGGCCACCGTGCGCAGGGTAAGCGGCTTCAGCTGGCTGACGCCGTGGCGGAAGAAACCCTCCTGCATCTTTACGATCTCGCTCGCGACCTTGAGAATCGTCTTCTGCCGCTGGTCGAGCGCCTTGATCAGCCAGTTCGCATCGCCGAGTTTTTCGGACAGCCAGGCCTTGGAGTCCTTGTCATCGCAAGCGCCGCGAAGCTCGGTATAATAGCTGCGGTTGACGATCAGCCGGGGCAGCGTCGCCTGGTTGAGCGCAATGTCCCAGCCACTGTCACGCCCTGCGGTGACAAGCACATCGGGCGTGACCGGCGTCCCCTCGCCGCCGCCAAAACGCAGACCGGGCTTCGGATCGTAGCCGCGAAGTTCGGCCAGCATGTCGACGAAATCCTCGTCGTCGACGCCGCACATGCGCTTGAGCCGCGCGAATTCACCCTTGGCGACGAGGTCGAGGTTGTCGATCAGCCTCGCCATCGCCGGGTCGTAGCGGTCCGCCTCGCGCGCCTGCAGGGCGATGCATTCGGCAAGCGACGTGGCGCCGACGCCGGTCGGATCGAGCGACTGCACCAGCTCCAGCGCGTCCTCGGCCTCGGCCAGCGGAATGCCAAGGTCATCGGCGACATCGCGTAGAGCGACCGTCAAATAGCCGGCCTCGTCGAGCTGGCCGATAATAAACCGCGCGATCGCCGCCTCGCGCTCGCTGAAGGCTTCCGCGCCCAGCTGTGCCTCGAGATGCGCGCTCAGCGTCTCCTCGCCTTCGCCATGCTCATCGATCGAAGGACCATCCTCGCCGCCGCCGGCCCGAAGCTGCGAACTCCAGTCGGGAGTGTATTCGCCGTCTCCGGTGTCGCTCTCGCGCTCCTCGGCAGCGGACCGGTCATCGAGAGGGCGGTCTTCCTCGCCCCTGCCTTCGCCGATCAGCTGGTCTGCGGGAGAGTTCTCAAGTGTTGTTCGCCGCGCATCTTCAGGCACTGAACCGGTGTCGTCAGCCGGCGAACCTTGATCGACCCCGATCTCAAGCAGCGGATTCTCGTCAAGCTTTTCGCCGATGAACGCTTCGATCTCGAGATTGGATAGCGCCAGCAGCTTGATCGCCTGCTGCAGCTGCGGCGTCATGACCAGCGACTGGCCCAGGGCGACTTTGGGCCTCAGATCAAGGCGTGGCCCCAAAGCCATGGATCAAATCCCGGGAGCCCGCCGCCTCACAGCGTGAAGCCTTCGCCGAGATACAGGCGCCGGACATTCTCGTCGGCCACGAGATCTTCGGGACTTCCTGCAAACAGGACCTGGCCCCCATATATGATGCAGGCGCGGTCGACGATGTCGAGCGTCTCGCGCACGTTATGGTCGGTGATGAGCACGCCGATCCCGCGGTTCCTGAGATCGATCACCAGTTCACGAATGTCGCTGATCGACAGCGGGTCGATACCCGCGAACGGTTCGTCGAGAAGCATGATCGATGGCTTGGCGGCCAGTGCCCGGGCAATCTCGCAGCGCCGCCGCTCGCCGCCCGAAAGCGCCATCGCCGGGCTGTTGCGCAGACCGGTGATGTGGAATTCCCCGAGCAGCCGCTCGAGCTCTTCTTCACGCACCTCTGCATCCGGTTCGACCAGCTCCAGCACCGCGTTGATGTTCTGCTCTACCGTGAGGCCCCGAAAGATCGACGTCTCCTGTGGCAAATAGCCAAGTCCCAGGATCGCGCGGCGGTACATCGGCAGGTTGGTGATATCGACGCCGTCGAGCAGGATGCGTCCGGCGTCGGGCCGGACCAGTCCCATGATCGAATAGAAGCAGGTCGTCTTGCCCGCACCGTTCGGCCCGAGCAGGCCAAGCACCTCGCCCTTGGCAACGGTCAGCGAAATGTCGGTAAGCACCGCGCGCTTGTCGTAGCTCTTGGCGATCGACACCACTTCCAGCCCCCCGCCCGTCAGGGCAGGTGCGGCAGCTTTGGACAAATCCTGAGGGGATTGGTGTAAAATTTCTGTACGATCATCCATCGATTTCGCGATCTACGCGGCGCGATCTACATCGGCAAGCGCGCATTTCTCCTTATTTCCCCGGTTTGGCAGGTTTCCTGCATGGAAATCCACAATCCGACTTGCGACAATTGCCCCGCATGGTTGCAATAAGGTTAACCGCACTTGATCATTTCGCAATTAGGTGATTAATGAAGACAGGGGAATGCATGGAGAGGGGCCTGATGGACAAGGTGACTCGCGACAGTTCGCTTTACAGCCGGACGACGGCACGGCCGGTCGACTGGCGCCGCAAGATGAGCGACCACATCGCCTATGCCTTGCTGGTCTATACCGCTCTGCAGATTTTCGTGACGATCGGTGCGCTGAAAGCGCCCGGAACCTCGCTGCTTCCCTATTTTGCGCTGATTATCCTGGTCGGCGCCATCATTCCCGCCTGCCGACGTTTCGAACGGCGCTGGAACCGGCTTGACGACACCCAGGCGAGCGACCCGGCGATGGCACCCTACTACCGGCGCGACCGGCTTACTCTGTGGGTACTCGCGATCGGGCTGCCGTTCGTTCTGACCGCGCTGCTCAAGGGACTTGCCCTCCTTCTGACCTGACGATTGCGATCCGGCGGCGGCACGGCTACTGCGGCCCGCACCCGTGCGCGCCCAGGAGATTTCCCCCGCAATGCTGAAACCCGAAACCGCCAGGGATCGCGCTGCCGAACTCGTCGGTCTCGCGCAAAAGGCTGGCGCCGATGCCGCCGATGCCGCCTTCGTCGCAAGTGCTTCGGAAAGCATCCAGGTGCGGCTTGGCAAGCTTGAGGATGTCGAGCGCTCCGAGTCCGAGCACATTGGGTTGCGGGTCTTCGTCGGCAAGCGCAATGCCAGTATCGGATCGAGCGATCTCGGCGCCGACGCGCTGCGCGAACTGGCCGGCCGCGCCGTCGCCATGGCTCGCGCCGCGCCCGAAGACGCCTATGCCGGCCTGGCTCCCAAGGACATGCTCGCCAGCGGTCCCTTCCCCGAACTCGACATGTCCGATCCCGGCGAACCCGGTCCCGAACACTTGCGGGCGATGGCCGAAGAAGCCGAGGAAGCCGCTCTTGCCGTCGATGGCATCACCAATTCCGAAGGTGCCGGAGCAAGCGCCGGGTCCAGCCTGTTCGCGCTTGCCACTTCGGACGGGTTTGCCGGGGCCTATGGCGCAACCAGCCGCTCGATCAGTGCTACCGTCGTTGCCGGAGAGGGTGGAGCCAAGCAGCGCGATTACGCATGGCGGCAGGCCCGCCACAGCGAGGACCTGCTGCCTCCGGCCGAGATCGGCCGCAAGGCTGGCGAACGAACCATCGGCAAGCTCAATCCGGGCAGATTGAAGAGCGGTCCGATGCCGGTCGTGTTCGACCCGCGCATCGGCGGGTCGCTCATCGGCCACCTGATCTCCGCCATGACTGGAACCGCGATTGCCCGGCGGGCAAGCTTCCTGCTGGGCAAGGACGGCGAGGCCCTGTTCGGCACCGGCATTACCATCGCCGAAGATCCGCACCGCAAGCGCGGCCTGCGTTCCCGCCCGTTCGATGGCGAGGGCCTGCCGACGTCGCCGCACAAGCTCGTCAATGCCGGCTGCCTCACCGGCTGGCTGATGGACAGCGCGTCTGCCAGACAGCTTGCGCAGCTGCCCACCGGCCATGCCTCACGCGGGGCCGGCGGGGCGCCGGGAATCTCGGTGAGCAATGTCCATCTCGAGGCAGGCTCGGCGAGCCCAGAAGAGCTCATGGCCGATATCGGCGAGGGCGTTTACGTCACCGAGATGTTCGGACACGGCGTGAACGGCGTGACCGGCGATTTCAGCAGGGGGGCAGCAGGCTTTCGCATTGTTGGCGGCGAGATTGCTGGACCGGTCGCAGAATTCACAGTCGCGGGAAACCTTCTCGGCATGTTCGCACAGCTTGCGCCCGCGAACGATCTCGAATGGTTCCGCGCGATCAATGTGCCGACGATCCGCGTCGACGGAATGACCGTGGCCGGTGAGTGAGGTTCAGCGCGCCGGGCGCTTGCCGCGAGGAGCCAGCAGCTGGTCGAGGCCCGCGGACTTCCTGGCATCAGCCGGTTCCAGCCACGGCCAGCGCAGCCCGCCATAATAGGGCACTTGCAGCGTGTCGTAGCGATCGCCGCGACGCACGATGAGCGCAAGCGGCTGTTTCGCCGACTGGGCCCGCGCGATCGCCTGCGTCATGGCGGCGGTCGAAAAGGCGATACTGTCCACCGCGACAATCCTCGCCCCGGTGACAATGCCAGCGTTGAATGCCGGGCCGCCCCAGCGCGATGAGCTGACGACCCCGTCATAATCCACTTCGATGCCCAGCGAGAAACTGAGATCGAGCCTGCGCTCCTTGTCCATCCGCGCCTTGGTGTAGACGTTGGGCTCGTTCTTCCACGCCACCCTGTAACCAGCCAGCTCGATCCCCCGGGTTGGCGCAGGCCGTCCCGCCTCGTCGATACGGCGCGCAAAAAAGCTGTCCCAGTCATAGGGGTGCAGCACGTTCAAAGCCGCAACGATATCGGCCAGGCTGTAGGGCCGGATGCGAGCGCTGCCACCGTCATAGGCGAAGAACGACCGGGCAAAATCGTCGAGCCCCTGCTTGCCGCCTGTGCCCTGGCGTATCACCTGGTCGGCTTCGAGCCACAGCAACGCGCCCTCGTTGTAATAGGCCTCACCGCGCGCCAGCGAATAATAGGGCTTGGATTTGCGTGCAGCAATGACCGGGTCCTGCGTCGTATCCGCCACCGACCGCCAGGACCGGCCCGGTTCCTCCGCCAGGTCGCCAGCTACATGGGCGATCGTGCCGAGCACGATTTCCTTCGACTGCAGGCCGGAACGCGCGGACATCACCCAGCCCCAGAACTGGGTCTGCCCTTCGTAGACCCACAGCAGATTGTCCACCATCGGCTGGCGGTAATCGGGCGTAGCCAGGCCGTCGGGGCGGCGATACTTGCCGTTCCAGCTGTGCACGAGTTCATGCGACAACACGTTGCGATCCCAGTCGTACTGGTCCCACTGGATAAAATTGAACGGTTCGAGCTGGTTCTCGCTCGACTTGAGGTGCTCGAGCCCGATACCCCCGATCTTGTCGCTCAGCGCGACGAGGAACGTATATTTGTCGAAGGGCGGCTTGCCGAAGGTCAGCAGCGCTTCCTCGACCAGCGCCGGCAAATGCCATGCATCTTCGGTGCGCAGCGCCAACAACTCGGGCGCGTCCGCCATGGCGTACATCACCACCGAATTGCCGAGATTCCATCCTTTCATAAAGGCGCCCGCGAAGATCGGCGAATCGACCAGCGTCTCGTAGTCCGTCTCGGCCCAGATCGTGCGGTCGCCGGTCTGGGTCTGGCCCGGAAGTGCCGTGGCGACGCTCCATCCGGTCGGAAAGGTGACGTCGGGGCGGACGCGGATGCGGTCGACCTTGTAGCCCGCCGGATAGAGACTCATCTTCTCCCACTGCAGGTTGAGCATCTGCGGGGTCATCGTTACCCGCCCCTCGGCGCTGCGCAACGGCGACGTGTGGACGAAGCGCGCGACAAGCTGCCTCGCGCCATCGGGCAGACGGACATGGAAAGCGTAGACATCGACCGGATCGCGCTCCCAGCTGACCGGAACGCCATCGGCGAAGAAGCGCAGGTCGACCAGCTCGGCGATCGGTCCGCGCGGGGCGTGATTGCCCGGCAGCCATTCCGGATAAAGCAGGGTGACCTCGCGCGTGCCGGCGGCCAGCGGAAAGGTCTGGGTGACGCGATAGGCGCCGCGCGTCACGTCACTGGCATCGATCGAAAGCTGGATCGTGCCCCCCGGCCACGGCCTGTCGGCGGGAGCGGGCAGGCGGACACGTTCCGCCGGAGCGCCTCGCACCACGCCCGGTGGCGCGCCGACTTGCGCATTTGCGGGGAAGGTCATCGCGGCCATTGCCGCTACGGCCAGCGTCAGTATCCTCATTGGCGCCTTCATGGCGGGAAGCGGCGAAAGCTTCAAGTGTAACCGGCAGTATCGCGACTGCGGTCTTTGCGTTTCGCGCCGATAGGGCTAAGCGCGCGGTCATGAGCACACCGACGAAGACACCCGAAGCGATCCGGGGCACGCAGGACATTTTCGGCGCCGAAGCCGAGGCCTTCGCACATGTCGTCGAGACCTATGAGCGCGTGCGCAAGCTCTACCGCTTCCGCCGCGTCGAGATGCCGGTGTTCGAGAAGACCGCGGTGTTCAGCCGGTCGCTGGGCGAGACCACCGACGTCGTCTCCAAGGAGATGTACAGCTTCGAGGACCGCGGCGGGGATTCGCTGACGCTGCGCCCCGAATTCACAGCCGGCATCGCGCGGGCCTATCTCACCAACGGCTGGCAGCAGCATGCGCCCCTGAAGCTCGCGACGCATGGGCCGCTGTTCCGCTATGAGCGGCCGCAGAAGGGCCGTTACCGCCAGTTCCACCAGGTCAATTCCGAGATCATCGGCGCGGGCGAACCCCAGGCCGATGTCGAGCTGCTGGTGATGGCCGACCAGCTGCTGAAGGAACTCGGCATCGCCGGTGGCGTGACTCTGCACCTCAACACGCTGGGCGATGCGGAAAGCCGCGAGGCCTGGCGCACGGCCCTGGTTGCGTTCTTCCAGGATCACCGCGAGAGTCTGTCGGAGGATTCGCAGGAGCGGCTGGAGCGCAATCCCCTGCGCATCCTCGACAGCAAGGACCCGCGCGACAAGGCGTTCCTCGGCGATGCGCCGAACATCGACGATTACCTCTCGGGCGAGGCGCAGGACTTTTTCGCCAAGGTGACCGAGGGGCTGGACGCGGCGGGCGTGGCATGGATCCGCAGCCCCTCGCTTGTGCGCGGGCTGGACTATTACCGGCATACTGCTTTCGAATTCGTTCCGGACGAAGGAAGCCCCGCAGCGCAAAAGATGGGCAGCCAGAGCACCCTGCTTGGCGGTGGCCGCTACGATGGGCTGATCGAGACCCTGGGCGGCCCGCACACGCCGGCGGTTGGCTGGGCTGCGGGGATCGAACGGCTGGCGATGCTGGTGGGGGATACTAGTGAACGACCAACTGATATCATCATTG
>Ga0181594_10006217_pt1 | contig 10360 bp, 13 predicted proteins | sample 071ome_18_FD_145603 | JGI IMG/M metagenome (GOLD analysis project Ga0181594, IMG submission 145603) | Coastal salt marsh microbial communities from the Groves Creek Marsh, Skidaway Island, Georgia - 071413BT metaG (spades assembly) | ecosystem: Environmental > Aquatic > Marine > Intertidal zone...
CTGATGGATTTTTTGCTACTATAGGAAGCGCATTATCACAAGGAGTTGAAACTACAAAAATGGTAGCATCTGCTGCAGGCTTTGGTGCAGTAGGTTTAAGTTTAGTTGAATTAAGTAAAGGATTAGCTGCCTTCCAAAAGGTAGGGTGGACTTGGGATGATTCTATGACATTATCTTCTACTTTAGTTGGTGTAACAAATGCATTCGCAAGCGCAGGTGGTAGTAGGAAAAAAAGAAAATCTATACAAAAAGGAATAGATTCTGTTACAGGTGCAGGAATGGCATTATTTGAAATAGGCATAGGGTTAGTTCAATTTAAAAAATTATTAGAAAGTGAAATTGTTTTTGGCGATCCCGAAAACCCAGAAGAAGGAACTTTGGCATATGCAGTAAAGTCAGCAGTATCATTTGTAAGTTCAGCATTTTCAAAAATAGGTGATGAAAAGGTAGGATGGTTTCAAAGTAGTAAAGTTAAAAAAGGTGTAGAAAGTGTAATGGGTACCGGCGCCGCCCTTAAGGATATAGCAACAGGTCTTATTGAATTTGGAAAATTAGTAAGTAAAGAAATTGATTTTAGCCCAGAAGGAGCTTTAGCAGTAGCTATCAAATCATCTCTAACCACAATAGGTTCTGCTTTTGCTTCAATAGGTGAAGGTACTCAGTTAGATTTCTTTGGACCTTTTGTTTGGAGAACAACCGCAGTGGCAAAGGGGATATCCGCGGTGGATGGTGCAGGGAAGGCATTAACTGATGTCGCAAAGGGTATTATTAAATTTAATGATTTAATAAAAAAGAAAATAAATTTTGAAGAAGTAGGAAATGCAATAAAAACATCTTTAACTTTAGTAGGTGATGCTTTTGCTATAATAGGTAAAAATGAAGAAGAAGACAGTGCTTTATTTGGTTTAATTAAATGGGATGAAAATTTAGTACAAAAAGGTATAGAAGCAGTAAAAGGTGCAGGGGATGAAGTATTAAAAATTTCAACTGCTCTTTCTAAAATGAAAGATATTGACAGTGTAAAGGTTAAAACTAGTATAGAAAATTTATTTAATACTCTTAATACAACGTTTTCATCGATATACACAACAACACCAGACATTGATAATAAGATGTTAAAGGTTGGCGATTTTATTAGTATTTTGGTTGATGCAGGACAAAAGAATCGTTTAATGAAAACTGCAGATGCTTTTCAGAAAACAGCAGATGCAATTAATAGTATAGAATTAGAAAAATCTGATTCATTAGGAAACCTATTTAAATATGCATCAGAATTATCAAAAGACGAAGCAGCAATAGCAAGACTAGCAGAAGCTGTTAATGAAATAAAAAATATAATGGTTGCTGCCGTAGAAGCACCTGCAGAATCTTCTGGACTTGGGCAACAAATAGGAAATTCTTTAGGCTTCGGTGCAACTGATACTGCCACGGGTAATGAACCGCAAGCCGAAATGCCAAATATGGAAAGACTTAATTCTACATTAGCTAAAATAGATACAACATTAAATAATTTACCATCTGCTATAGCATCAATTGAAATACGAATACCTGAAGATTAATGTATACACCAAATAGAAGAGAAAGAAGAAAGCTTAAAAAGAATAAAGATTCTGATATTATAGAAAATATCAAAAAGGGAAAGGAGATTCATAAACAAAATTTGGAGAGACAAGAAAATCTTTTTCATGCACAATTAGAAAACGAGGAAATCCAACAAATAAAAGGTTGGAAAAAACTTGGTTATGATGATCTTGATATTCAGCACCTAAGAAAGGCATGGTATACTCTTAGAACAAAAAACAAGAATACCCCAAAAGGCGATATTAAAGAGGCAAGAAATACTTATAAAGAAATTCGTAAAAAATACACTCAAAAATAACTTCTATCGCACTTTCATTTTTAATCTTTATGTATTATAATAGATTTTCTTTACCTCATTAAATGAAAGATAAACATATTTAATTTTTTTTCTAAAAACTTAAAACAAAATTGCTTTTTCTAAATATAAAATTTACAGAAAGCAAAGAAAGAAAAGTATCTTTTAAAAATTAAATATTAAGTTATGACTGAAAGTATTGTTTGGTTCGATTTAGAGACCACAGGAGTTAACACAGTAACCGATAGAATCATTGAGATCTGTCTTATTAAAACTGATCTTAAAGGAAACCACATAGAAACATTCCAAACTCTTGTTAATCCAGGTAAAGGTGTAGAGATGAATCCTGGTGCACAGGAGAAACACGGCATATCAATGGAACAACTAAAGGACTGTGAAGAGTTTTATTTTTATGCAAAAGAAATTTATGAATTTATAGGTGATTCACATTTGGGTGGTTACAATATTCTTTATTTTGATATACCTATGTTAGTTGAAGAATTTGCTAGAGCAGGTATTGCATTTAATCATCGCTCTCACAAGGTAATTGACCCATTCCTAATCTATACAAAATATGAACCAAGAAATCTTGAATCTTATTACCAAAGACTTACAGGAAAAACATTAGAAGGCGCTCACCGTGCAGAGGCAGACATATTAGCAACCGTTGAAATATATGAAAAGCAAAAAGAAATTTTTGATCTCCCGGATATTGAGGAATTAGATTCATTTGTTAATGAAAAGAGAAAAGATATGGTTGATCTTAGCGGAAGATTGAAGTTTGAAGAAATAAATGGAAATAGAACTATTGTGTTTAATTTTGGTAAATGGAAAGGTACACCTTTTAGAGAAGTTTATGAAAAGGATTTACGATACATTGATTGGATAATAGATAAAGGAGAATTTGCACAAGAAACAAAAATAATATTTAAAAAACTTTTGAATAGAATGCAAAAGGAAACTGGGATTGAAATGTAATATATAAAATAAAAATTCAAAATGAAAATACAAAAGTTTAACGAATTTGAAAATTCACACTCACTTAATGAAAATGATGAGTATGTACAGTCCATGAATATATTTGCGATAGGAAATGCTTTAGGAGAAATTGGTACATTATGGAACGAATGGAAAAAAGGTCCTGCGACAGAAGCAAGTGATATTAAACCTGCACAGAAGCAACTTAAACAGTGGATCACAAATTGGATGAAAGATAACATTAAATAATTTATTTAAACTTTCAAAATATCTTAATTCGTATTATTATATTAATGTAACAAACTAATAAAATAATATGAAAACTTTAATGTTAATCTTTACAGCTCTTCTTATTACAAGCTGTTCACAGTACAAATCCTTACAAACTGATCCATGTTGTATAAGAAAACCTGATCATACATTTATCCTTAGGTTCGGTGATGACAGATTCCACGATGATGGTGAATTGATTGATGAGTACTATTATGTATATGGTCAAGATACTGTTCATGCTTTCACAAAGCAAAGAGTAAGAAATTCTCAGCCTACAAAATATGTAAAATGAATTTAAAGTATTATATGAAAATATTAGGAATCGTACTCGTCTTAGGAGTACTTTCCTATTTTTCAATTTCATTTGTACTTAATTACATTTTCAGTGTATTTCCTGCTGAAGATTTTTATCCATGAAAATTTTATACTTACATATATTTTTCTGTTCATCTCTATTTTCTCAACACATAGATTATGAAGCAAGATCATATGCATATGAATACTGTAAATGCATAAACAGCTTCAATTCTTTTAATGAAGAAATCGTAGATCTTTTAATTTATAAACACACCCATTCTGAATTTGATATAGAAAAGATTCTTTCAAAGAGACCGGGTAGAATAAGAGAAGAATATGAAAGATCAGTTTTAACCTATGATGAAAATATGAGCATTTTTGTTAAATGTTCAGAAGAAATAGTAAAAAGAGAAAATGATGCATCTTTAATAGATTCTAATTCTTCAATTATTGATGATGTAATTCTCTACTTAAGTTATGATTATAATTGTAAGTTAGCAAGATTTATTTTAAAAAATTTTAATTAAAACTTTCAAATCCCTTTCCGTTGTTTTATTATATTATTGAATCAAAACAATTATTATGAAAACAAGGAAATGGACAGAATGGATAAATTATGATGCTTATATTAAAAAGATAGAGGATTTGACTGGGCAATTAAAAAATTGCACTTCGGAACAAAGCAAGAAACAAATTCTTCGTAAAATCGATATATACAAAGGGAAAGAAAAAAGGAGAAACTCCATAATAGAATTATGGAAAGAAATAAACGAAAAAAAGAAATAAAACTGGGGATGACTGGAATTGACAGGTTTCGGAAGTCTAGAGTTCAGCACGGGTGATGACCTACATTAACCTTTTAAGTGGCAACACTTCTTATGCAATGGCTGCCTAATTAGATTAGTCGTCTTGCACATCATTTCAGCAAGTATGCTTGTAGTTGAATAAGATGTAAAAGGAAGCAGATGGTGAGATAAGGTATTGATACAAAAACCGTAAAACATTCCTAATGTTTAAAAATCGTATCAGTTTTGGAAGTTTAGAAAAACTTATCCTAATTGCTGTAAACCTCTTTATGGAAAATTCGCTGGACGAGGGTTCGACTCCCTCCATCTCCACCATAAAAAGTTCAAGCTTCTTAAGGGTTTTTTGAAATCTCGAGTATAGTAAAAAAATCTGAAGTTGTACTGAGGCTCATACATTAAATTGACGTAACCAAAGGGCCTCAAGAAAAACATGGCAACTCTTTTATGGGTTGCCTTTTTATTAACAAAATTTTTATTATGAAGTATTTATTTTTATTAATTTCTACATTTTCATACAATCAGATACCAGACCATGTTAAAGATTTTATAAGCAAGTATGAACCACTTGCACAAGAAGTCTTTGAAATTTATGGAGTGCCTAAAGCAGTTACACTTGGTGTGTGTGCGTATGAAACTGGATTTGGAAGATCACACAATGCAAGAGAGAGAAAAAACTTCTTTGGTATGAAAGATTTTACTTTAAGTTGTGATGATAAAAATTGGTGTTGGAAAAGATATAAGAATGCAAGAAAATCATTTTATGACTTTGGGAGACTCTTATCTAAAGCAAAAAGATATGAATCATTAACAAAAATGAATAAGAAAGATTATAAAGCATGGTGTTATGGCTTAAGAAATTGTGGATATAATAGAAGTGAAAATTACCCAAGCAGATTAATATCAATAATTGAGAAATGGGAATTTGCAGAATGAAACAATTTTTAAAGATATTATATAAAAATAAAAAATGAGTTTAGAACAAAAATACAGAAAACTTACGGATGAAGAACACGTCTTGTTAAGACCGGGTATGTACATAGGTTCAATTAAACCTCATACTGAAGAAGTTTATATTCCTGTGGGTGAAAAATTTGTTTATAAAGAAATCACATACAATCCAGGATTCTTAAAACTCTTTGATGAAATTGTATCTAATTCAGTTGATGAACATAAAAGAAATCCTAAGCTTAACAAGATTGATGTTACATATGATGTTGATAGTGGTTGGATAACTGTATATGATAATGGTGGGATTCCTGTAGAGATTCATAAGGAATACAATCAATATATTCCAGAAATGGTTTTTTCAAATCTCAAGACAGGAATAAATTTTGATGATACAGAAGAAAGAACTGTGGTAGGAACAAATGGTGTTGGAAGTACACTCACAAATATTTACTCCAAAGAATTTATAGTTGAAACTTGCGATGGGAAAAAACACTTTAGGCAAGTATTCAAAAATAATATGTCAGAAAAATCCGATCCTGAAATAAAAAGAAAGAGCAGAGGATTTACAAAGATATCTTATCTTACAGATTTTGAAAAATTTGGCTTAGATGGAATTGATAATAATTCCATTCTTATGTTAAGAAAAAGACTATATGATATTGCTGCATGTAATTCAAAACTTAAAATTACCCTTAACGGAAACCTTATTCATTTTAAGAGTTTTAAGCAATATGCAGAAAAATATTCATCACCTATTTTTTATGAAGAATCAGAAAATTGGAAAATAGGAATAGGACATTCTAAAAATGGATTCAATGCAATATCGTTTGTGAATTCTGTTGAAACAAAAGATGGAGGAACACATGTTAATAATATTGCATGGCAAATCATATCTTATCTTAGAGAAAAAATTAAGAGAAAGTACAGGGTTGATGTAAAGCCTGCAGAATTGAAAAGACATATGTTTCTTTTCATAGATAGTGTAATTATAAATCCTGCATTCTCTTCGCAAACAAAAGAAAAACTTATAACAGAATCAAAAGACTTTGGGAGTATACATAAACTTTCAGATAGAATTCTTAAACAGGTTTTATCTTCTGAAATTATACAATCTGTTCTTGATTGGATAGAGAGAAAACAAGCAGCTGAAGAAAGAGCAAAACTTCGTAAGCTAAATAAAGGACTTGACAAAACAAAGGTCTTAAAATTAATTGATGCAAAAAAGAGAACAAAAAGAGAGCAGTGTACACTTGCTATATTTGAAGGTGATTCTGCATCATCTGCATTTCGTCGCTACAGAAATCCACAAACACAAGGAGCATATCCATTAAGAGGTAAGTTTGTAAATGTAAGAGAAATGCCTCCAACTAAGGTTGTTCAAAACAAAGAGGTTCAAGAATTAATGGCTGCATTAGGTTTAAAGATTGGACATGAACCTAATAATTTAAGGTATGGAGAAATTCATTTATATACAGATGCTGATGTTGATGGAAATAGTATCTCAGGTTTACTTATAAATTTCTTAGGTAAATTTTGGCCTGAATTGTTTGAGAGAGGAATCGTAAAGAAAGTTGATACACCTCTTATGGTGGCAAAGAAAGGTAAACAATCTTTGAACTTTTATACAGATAGTGAATTTAAAGAATGGGAAAATAAGCAAAGAAGTTTAAGTGGTTGGAATATTGAATATAAGAAAGGTCTTGCTGCATTGGAAGACGATGAATATAGAGAGATAATTACAAATCCAAAAACATTTACACTCGTTAAAGATAAAGAATTTAATAATACACTTGAGACATGGTTTTCAAAAGATTCAAATCCTCGTAAGAAGAAAATTCTTGGTGTAAAAGAAATAATTAAAAAAACAAGTAAATCATTATTTTAATGAATAAGAAAACAGTTACAGAATTTTTTGATAAAGAATACTTGGAATATGCGAAATACGTAGTTTCAAACAGAGCAATACCGAGTTGCATAGATGGTTTAAAACCTACACAAAGAAAGGTCATTTTTGTATCAAATAAAATATGGAAAAGTGGTAAAGAAAAACCTATGAAGCTTTTTCAGCTCGCCGGGCGAGTTGCAGCCGAGGCATATTATCATCACGGTAATACAAGTCTTGAAAATGCAATGGTTGGTATGGCACAAAAGTTTAAAAATTCATTACCTCTTCTTGACGGTATAGGTCAGTTCGGAAGTTTAAGATCACCTTCTGCCGGTGCACCTCGTTACATAAGTGCAAAACTTCATCCTAATTTTAGGTTAATTTATAAAGACTTTGAATTACTTGAGCCTAATGTAGAAGAAGGAGAAAACATTGAACCTAATTTCTTTTTACCAATTATACCAACCGTTATATTAAATGGATCATCCGGTATTGCTGTAGGTTTTGCTACAAATATATTAAATAGAAATCCTAAAGATATTGTGGATGCTTGTATAAATGAAATTAAAGGAAGACCTATAAAAAACCTTTCACCTTGGTTAAGTGAATTTAATGGAACATTTGAAAGAGACCCTTTAAATCCTAATACATGGAAGATAAGAGGAACTTATGAAATAGTAAATACAACCACCGTTAAGATAACTGAAATTCCACCTAATTATACATATGAAAAATATGAGAATCATTTAAACAATTTGGTGGATAAAAAATGGATCACAAGTTATGAAGATAATTCTTCTGATAAAATAGAATACATTTTAAAATTTAATAGAGCACAATTAAAGACCTTCATTTCAAAGAATAAACTTGATAGTGTTTTAAGAATTGATTCATCAGAAACAGAAAATCTTACAACAATTGATGAGAATGGAAATCTTAAAATATTTGAAAGAGTTGAAGATATTATAAAGCATTTTGTTAAAGTAAGATTAGAATGGTATCAAAGAAGAAAAGATTATCTCATAAATAAGATAAGAAGAGAATTACTCATAATAAGCAATAAGGCAAGATTCATTAAAGATATTATTGAAGGAAAACTTAAGATTAATAATGTACCAAAGGATGTTATTATTACATATTTAGAAATGAATAAATATGATAAGCTTGATGATTCATATAACTATCTTCTTAATATGCCTATCTATACTTTAACAAAAGAAAGATACGAAGAATTACTTAAGCAGTTGGAAAGTAAAAGAATTGAATTACAAGATACAGAAGGTCTTCGTATTAAAGATATGTATTTATCTGACTTAACAGAACTAAAAAAGTCTATAAAAATTTAAAACAAATCTCATTTTAAAAATATAAAAAATAAAATTATGTTACTAGAAAACAGCAATGCAAATTCATCTGTGATTAAAAGTTGGTTTTATAACGCAGTAGAAAAAAGACTAAAAATAACTTTTCAAAATGACACCGTATATGAATATGAAGGTGTTGAAGAAAATGTATATCAATCTCTTTGTGAAGCAGAATCACATGGTGTATATTTCTCAAAGAACATAAAAAATAATTATCCTTTCACAAAACTTTTACTTGACTAATGGATAAAGAAAGAGTCATTCATCCTAAGCATTACAATGAAGGTATAGAGATGTGGGATTACGCATATTCACATGACCTAGATTTTTTTGAAGGCAATATAGTAAAATATGTTACCAGATGGAAACATAAAAATGGAATAGAAGACCTCAAGAAGGCTAAACAATATTTAGATAAACTTATAAAACTAAACACTAATGAATCTATTTAGAGACTTTACAAGTATCCTAATCCTTATTCCTATGATAATCGGAGGAATACTTGTTATAATGAACCCGGATAGCATGGATGCTATTTTTGATAAAACAATTTTGGCTGTACTTTGTGTACTTTTTTTAAATAAAATAATGACACCATGAGTAAATTTATTATTATTGAGGGTCCTGATAGAGTAGGAAAAGATACACAACAGAATCTTATAATTAAAAACTTTCCTAATTTGGCATTTCATAAAGTTCACTATTCATCAGTTCCTTTTGATGGAGAACAAGGAATAGAATATTCTGCTAAGATGTACAATGATATGTTTAAAATGATGATGTCTTGTAAGGATAATGATGTTAATATTATTTTTAACAGATCACATTTAGGAGAGAGTGTTTATTCTGCTCTTTATAGAGGATATAATGGAGATTACATTTTTGATATTGAAGATAAGTATGTAAATGCATTAAGAAAAAATCTCTATCTTATAACTCTTGTAAACGATGCAAAGATAATCTATAAAAGAGATGATGGAAAATCCTTTTATAAATTTGAAGAAGAAGTTAAAGCAGAAGTTGATGGATTTAAAAGGGCTCACAAAAAAAGCAAAATTAAAAATAAACTTATGATGAATGTAGGCACAATGAGTGCAGACGAAATTTCTTTCATAATTAAAGATTTTATAAACAACGATTCATGGCATCCTGATATTGATAACCAACTAAAATTAGAAATATGATAAACTATAAAGGAAGTACTTTTGCAGAAGTATACGAAGAAATTTTAAGAGATGTTATATATGAACCTGACCATGTAACGAAACCAAGAGGGCAAAAAATTAATGAACTTATAAATGTTAGTTTAGAATTTGATCCCCTGTTTCCTCTTTATGAAAATAAAAAGAGAAGCAGTCAATTTGAATACATAGCAGGCGAATTGGTTTGGTATTTTAATGGTATGAAAGATACCAATTTCATTTCCAAATATTCAAAATTTTGGAACTCAATTAAAAATGAAGATGGTACTTCAAACTCTGCCTATGGTAATTTGATTTTCAGTGAAAGAGAAAACGGATATACACAATGGAATTGGGCATTAGAATCTCTACTTAATGATAAAGATTCTCGCCAAGCAATACTGCATTTCAATAAACCATCTCACCAATATAAAGGAGTTAAAGATTTTGTATGTACACTTTATGGCATATTCCAAATAAGAAATAATCGTTTAAACTTTACAGTTCATATGAGAAGTAATGATCTTATTTTAGGATTGCCTACTGATGTTGCTTTCTTTTGTTTGCTTCAACAGCAAATGTATAAACATTTACTAAAAAGATATCCTAATCTAAAACTTGGTATGTATACACATATTGTTAATAGTGCACATATATACGAAAAACATTTTAAGTTATCAAAAGATATGCTTAACTTTAGATTTGATGAAATGAAATTTCCTAACCTAAGAAGCGATTTAGTTAAGATTGAT
>Ga0181594_10006220_pt1 | contig 10357 bp, 9 predicted proteins | sample 071ome_18_FD_145603 | JGI IMG/M metagenome (GOLD analysis project Ga0181594, IMG submission 145603) | Coastal salt marsh microbial communities from the Groves Creek Marsh, Skidaway Island, Georgia - 071413BT metaG (spades assembly) | ecosystem: Environmental > Aquatic > Marine > Intertidal zone...
AGCGCCAAATGGCGACTTGCGCAGCCAGCGAAAATAGCGAGGCGGGCAAGCCCGTGCTGACTTCGGCGCCTGCGATAAGACTGTCGTAGATATCGAGTTGGGGATCCAGCAGTATGGCGCCGTCCACTCTCAAACCCTCACGCAGCGCCCGAATGACGGTGCTGCCACCCATGGAGGCTCCGAGCGCGAACCGAGGCAGTTGTTGCGTCTGATGGGCGTCGAGCCAGCGAGCGCTATGTATGAGGTCCTGCCATTCGACGCTGCCCATTCGCAATTGGCCATCAGTCATCGGCGAGTTGCCGTGATTGCGGAGGTCTATGGTGACAATTGATACGCCCAGCTGATGCAAGGTGCGATAAAAATCCAGCGATCCGATGTAGCGCGACACGCGGTTTGAGCCTGCGCCATGCACAAAAATCAACTCCGCAATGGGTTTCGCAGCCGGGATCCACCATCCTTGGAGGGTAAGGTCCTCGCCATCGATGAGAATGTTCTCAAACGCCAGTCCGCGACTGGATGGATCTTCGTCGACGGGATTGGGTGATGTCGCAACGATGAGAGGCGGCAGGAGGATTAGCGACGCTAATACCCAGATCGTAAAGCCCAGAACGAGCGCGAAGAAGAGACGCTTCCGAACGCTGCCCACTGCGACTTCAGGCGGATAGCAGACGGCGTAACCAGCCGTCCCGATGCCGTTGCTGTTCTCTCAGCACGAGGAGGTCGCGGATTTCGGCGTCGATGGCTTTCGCAAATTTTCGGCGAAGCGTGCTGAGTTGCCGGGTAGACATTGTTTGCCCCCGGTATTGCGCTAGCGATATCGGCTTGCCAATGGAGAAATAGGTGCTTTTGGGCTTTGGTAGTGGTCCGCCTAACATTCCTGTTGGGAGAGGGGGTACCAAATCCGCGCGAAGGTCGCCCGGCAGTAGCCCGGCCTTGATCAAAAATTGGATGGGCGCTGATCGAAAAACCGCTTCTGAGGACATGGCATGGTCGTAGTACTCATCGGGGCCGACGGAGGCGATGGGCACAACGGTATAGCCTGCTTCCGCAGCAAGCCTCACAAAGCCATAGCGCTGCTTCCATTGAAGTTGATAGCGAGCACCCGGTGGCTTCACTGCCTCGTACGCGCCGCCGGGATAGAGCAGTAAATCGGTGCCTTTATTCATCAGCCGCTGCACGATAGGCGCCTGCCCAGACACGCCGCCCATGGCATGTGCCAGCTTTGAATACTGGGGGTTGGCGAACAATGACTTATCACCCAAGCCTTTAACGTAGCGACCGTAGTCGTAATAGAGGTAGAGGTGGAAAAGCGCCGCATCAATGGCCATAAAAGCGTGATTGCCGATAAACAGTGCGGGTCCCTCGGGTAGGTTTTCGATGCCGGTGAAAGTCGGTTTGAACCAGGCGCGAGTCAGTGCCGCCGCGGCTGCTACCTGAGGTCCTGTAGGCACGGTAAACCGCGACACGTAATCGACATACGCATCGGGGTCAGTATCTGGACAGGGCGGCAAATCTTTCATGGTGGCGCTTCTCCAAGGGGGCGGGAGCTTAGCAAAAGTTCGATACTATGTGACCGGCATTTTGTCGCCTTACCCCACACAGGAAGTTTAGCGCTCCTTGATCATGAATCGTTCGCCGCTCCATTGGACGCTCCTCGGGTACCTTGTTTTGGTTTGGGGATTTGCGTTTGCGCTTATCGCGATCGCGCTTGAATCGTTCCATCCCATTTTTATTGTCTGGTGTCGTCTCTGGACGGGGGCTGTGGTGGTATTCATCGTTTGGCGTTGGCGCGGTGGTGGTTGGCCGCTCGGATCTGAATGGTGGCCGCGACTCATTCTTTTGAGTCTGACAGGCAATATTGTGCCGTTTTCTCTGATCGCCTGGGCTGAGCAATTTGTTCCCTCTGCCGAGGTCGGTATCTTAATGGCGTTGATGCCTATCGCCACGCTACTTCTTGCCCACTGGTTGATCGATCACGAGCCACTGACTTGGCGACGCTTCGCCGGCGTAGTGGCGGGGTTTGTCGGTGTGGCATTGTTGGTCGGCGAGGACATTGTGGTGGGTGATGCGCGAGGACAGCTGCCGGGTCAACTAGCGGCGCTGCTGGCGACATTGAGTTACGCGTTTAACGGCGTTTACGCGAAGCGTATTCCCGAAGCGGATCCGGTATTGCTCTCACTCGGAACACTCGTCATCGGTAGCGCTCTGCTCTCGGTGCCCGCGGTAATTTTTCAGGGGGCGACGCTGGGGTTTGACCCCACTGCTGCTTCACTAGGTGCGCTGGCGTTACTGGGTATTATGGCAACGGGTATGGCGACCTGGTGCTATTTCGTGGTGGTCCGCGAGCGTGGCCCCGGGTTTCTCTCGACCATTAATTATTTAATCCCTGGCGTGGCATTTCTGGCGGGCACTCTGGCGCTGTCAGAGCCTTGGGCGTGGCAACATTTGGTGGCGCTGGTGCTGATTTTGGTGGGAGTCGGGTTGATTCAGGTGCGCCGCTAGAGAGTCGCACCCGGGTAGGTTAGCCCAAATCGAAACGTTGCCTTAAAAAGCGCGCCACGCCATCTTCGTCATGATGGCCGATAACTTCGTCTGCTGCGGCGATGACCTCAGGGTCCGCGTTTGCAGGCGCGTAGCTTTCATTGGCGCAAGCAAACATGCTCAGATCGTTATCTCCGTCGCCAAAAGCAATGACGTGTTCTATGTCCAGCTCAGCGCGTAGGTGATTGATGCCATTCCCTTTACTGCCCATGCTGTGATGGATATCCACCCAGTGCAGCGCATCGTCAGTATCTGAGTCGCCACCCACTTCTGGCGCGCGGATGGCGATGCCAGAGTAAGCGACTAGATGCGCTTCTCCGGCGATGCTGGCGCGTACCCGGGCCACCGCCTGAGCACTGCCGAGAGAAAACACGTTAATCACGCTGACCTCGTCCGGCATCGCGGTCAGCGGTTGCAGAGGCAGATTGCGCTCCGCTTCAAAAAGCTCTGCCAGCTTCGCTTCGCTAGTCGACTTCAGCGGGCCGTGGTAAAGCGCATGTTGCTGACCCGGTCGCAGTGAAAACACGAACGGCGTGAGCTCGTTGAGCGTAAAAGCCGCTAACACGTGCCAGACCTCTTCTCGGGTAAGCAGGTGGTGGTGGCTGTAGCGTGATTCTTCGGGGGTCCATATGATGGCCCCGTTTTTCAGGATCATGGGCAGTACAAACTGATGATCCTGCAGTGGCCCGAGCGCCGCCTGCAGGGTTCTGCCAGTTGCGACGGTGTAACGAATGTCGCGCGCGCGCAACATTGCCAGTGTTTCAGCGGTGTAATCAGTGATCCTAGAGCGCTTGTCCAGCAGCGTGCCATCCATATCAAACACCACCAGCGTCATCGTGACCTCCTGGTGGGTGAAAGTGGGCTGGTGCCTCGGAGTCGCATCAATGCGCGGTCAGCACCAAATCAGCAGCCAGAGAATCTCGAATGGGAGCAGACACTTCGTGTCGATCCACCTGATAGCTTGGGTGGTCGATACCTGCAAATAGCGGAGCTCCACCTTTCAATGCGTTGATCTGCTCGGGGGTGACCTCAAAGCGCAAAAAATGCACAGATGCGGTCTTGTCGGCTGTGGTTCGATCAAGGTCTTCGTCGGCGATGGGGATAATACGATCCAGGTCGCCCACTTGCAGCCACACCTGATCCTCGATGCCAATCATCTCTCCGAGTCGCACTGCACGTTGCGCGGGGTCGGGAATCTCGATCATAAAGGTCGCTTTCCAGTTATGCCCATCAGGGATAAGCGGGTTGTATGCGCTGAGCTCCTCTTCGATACCCTCTGGTTCAAAGACACGCTCGATGCGCAGCATTTCCTGAATTTGATAGCGGATCGTTGTTGCGTCCTCGAAGTAAAGTCGCGCGTGCTCGCCCAGGGCGAGTTGCCGAGATTTCTTGTGCGCCATGACTTCGGCCCTGAAATCGTTTCGCCGCGAGGCATACTCTTCCAGGCTCCAAAGATCTTCTCGGGTCAGCTGTGTCATTTTGATTTCCTCGTCTTCAGTTGCACAACAGGATCAGTCATTGCCTTACAGGCCGTAGGCTTCGCGCAATAGCGTCATCGGGTGCTCGGCTCGGTCAACCTTGTCTGACAAATGAGCAATATGTTCCCCAGCCATCGGGCAGTCGCTTATGAAGCGATCGGGCGACTGTTCGTCAACTTTTCGCACGGTGGGACGTGCTATTTTGACCGATTTATCACGCGTTTCCTTTTTAACGGCGTAAGTGCCGTCGTGCCCGGAGCAGCGCTCGTAGGCAGTGACCTCACTGCCTGAAACCAAGCTCAGTACGTCACGGGTCTTAAGTCCGATATTCTGCACGCGTTGATGACAGGCGACCTGATAGGCGACGTTGCCCAGTGCCGCAGTAAATTCTGTATTCAAAGCATTGCCACGATGTCGCGCCCACAGGTACTCAAAGGGGTCGTAAAAGGCTTTCTGCACCTTGAGGACATCAGGGTCATCCGGATACATCAACGGTAACTCCTGCTTATACATCAGCACGCAGGATGGAATGGGCGCGGTCAGGTCATAGCCCTCGTCGACCAGTGCCGCTAGCACGGGAATATTGGCTCTCTTAAGCGCATCAACGCTATCCAGATCGCCGAGCTCCAGTTTTGGCATGCCGCAGCACTTTTCTTTTGGCACGATGTCAATGTGAATGCCGTTGTGCTGAAAAACTTTCACGAAGTCTTCGCCGACTTCGGGGCTGTTGTAGTTGCCATAGCAGGTTGCATATAGAGCGACCTTGCCCGTCGTTTCGCCGACGGCTGTTGGTTCGATCGTTTTCAACAGCGGCTTGACGCGTTTTCGCAGCGTCTTGTTGTGGAGTTTCGGCAGTGGTGCCTCATGGTGAATATCGAGGCTTGCGGAGAGCGCTTTTCTGAAAGTCCCCGACTTATTCAGTGCATTAACCGTGACGTCGACTAGCGGAATGGACGTAGTGGACAGCAGTCGGTCTGTGCTGGTCAGCGTTCGATCTCGAAGTGAGGCGCCGTTCTCTTTAAATCGCTGGGCTTTCGCTCGCAGCATCAGGTGAGGGAAGTCGACGTTGAATTCGTGAGGCGGTACGTAGGGACACTTGGTGAGATAGCACAAGTCACACAGATAGCATTGTTCCGCGACCTTGTCGTAGTCGCCTTTGTCGACGCCGTCGACCTCCAGCGTATCCGACTCGTCAATGAGATCGAACAGCGTCGGGAAGGCGTCACAGAGACTGACGCAGCGCCGGCATCCGTGGCACACATCGAATACGCGCTCCAGCTCTTCATTGAGGGCCGTTTTGTCCCAGAACGTGTCGCTTTTCCAGTCCAGTGGATGGCGAGTTGGGGCGTCGAGGCTTCCTTCTCTCATGACCTGTGTTCTCTCAAAATCCTGTCAATAGACGGTGGCTGATCGCTCACTCGGAACGTCGAATGGCGTGCCTTCGGTAAAAAAACAAGGGGAGCTCGATCGCTCCCCTTGGTGCTACGCAGAGCCTTCTGGCTCGGGGCATCAGGCGTCGAGGTTGTCGAGGGCCTTCTGGAAGCGGTTTGCGTGGCTTCGCTCCGCTTTGGCCAGGGTCTCAAACCAGTCTGCGATTTCATCAAAGCCTTCGTCGCGAGCGGTCTTAGCCATACCGGGGTACATATCGGTGTACTCGTGGGTCTCGCCGGCAATTGAGGCCTCGAGGTTCTTCTTGGTGTCACCCATCGGCAGCCCGGTGGCTGGATCGCCGACGGCTTCGAGGTACTCCAAATGACCGTGTGCGTGGCCCGTTTCGCCTTCTGCTGTCGAACGGAATACCGCAGCGACGTCGTTGTAGCCTTCTACGTCCGCTTTCGAAGCGAAGTAGAGGTAGCGACGATTCGCCTGTGATTCACCTGCGAAAGCATCCTTGAGATTCTGTTCGGTTGCGCTGCCTTTCAGTTCCATTGCTGACTCCTTTGCGTGATATAGAACGGGCTGTCTGAGCGCCAAATCCAGAGGGTCTGGCGCTGGCCTGAGTAATATACCGACCTGAGAGGCGATTGGCTTACTGAAAATATAAAAAAAATTGATCGAAAAAACCGATTATACTGAGGCGTGCCCCTGGAGCGCTCGAGCGTCGCAAAATCGCTTGCGGCGGCAGACCTATGGCGACAAATCGATGAGACAACCCACCCTAAAACAACTGCGCTACCTGTGCGCTGTCGCCGATCACCAACATTTCGGTCAAGCGGCGAGTGCGTCTCATGTCAGCCAGAGCACGCTGAGCGCGGGCATCCTCGAGCTCGAAGAGACCCTCGGCGTCAGTTTGGTCGAGCGCAATAATAGGAAAGTCATCCTCACACCACTGGGTGAGGAGGTGGTAGAGCGGGCGAAAGGGCTGCTGGTAGATGTCGAGGACATGATTTCGCTGTGCGCCGGCGCCGGTGTTCCATTTCAGGGGCGCATGAGAATAGGTGTGATTCCAACCGTGGCGCCGTACCTGCTGCCGGGATTGTTAGGACAAATTCGCGCCCGCCACCCCGAGTTTAAGCTCTACATCCGGGAGGACTTGAGCCAGCCCCTGGTCGATGCGTTGCAGGCTGGAGAGCTCGATGTATTGCTGCTCGCGTTACCGTTCCCCGCTGATCAAGTAGAGACCATGGCGCTGTTCGACGACCGGTTCTTGTTGGCTTGTCAGGATTCTCACGCCCTCGCGCAACGGGAGCCTCTCCGTAGCACGGATTTGCGCGGGGAATCGCTTTTGTTGTTGGAGGAGGGTCACTGCCTGCGGGATCACGCTCTAGAGGCCTGCAAACTGCGAGATGCCCAAATTACGGTTCCCTATCAGGCAACGAGTCTGGCGACAATTGTGCAGATGGTGGCTAATGGTATTGGTATCACGCTGCTACCCGAGATGGCGGTCGCGTCGGGGATCGCGGCAAATACATCTCTGGTGATTAAGTCATTCGAGCAGAGCAATGTGACGCGGCAGATCGGTTTAATGTGGCGCAAGAAGACGCCGCGCCGGGTGGAATTCCGTCAGTTGGGCGATCTTATCTCCGGGTTGGTGAAGGCCTCATAGCCATCTTCTTAGCGTCGCCGCCCTTTGGGTTGGCCATCTCGCGTATGCTGGGTACGAAACGGCTTGTCTCCCGCGCCGACAACTCGGTGTCGTTTCGGGGGTTGTCGCGGCGGAATCAGGTGCATCGTGCCGTTGCCAATCAAATCTCTGCGGCCCATTTGCTTGAGCGTTTTTCTAAGTAGCGGCCAGTTATCCGGATCGTGATACCGCAAAAAGGCTTTATGTAGTCTGCGCTGACTGAGTTTTTTGACCGTATTCATTTTTTCTCCGCCCCGACGCACCCGCTGCAAGGGATTGAGTCCCGAGTGATACATGGCGGTAGCGGTGGCCATGGGCGAGGGGTAGAAAGTTTGTACTTGGTCTGCGCGAAAGCGGTGCTGTTTTAACCACAGAGCCAGCGCCACCATGTCTTCATCGGTCGTACCGGGGTGGGCGGCGATGAAGTAGGGTATTAAGTACTGCTTTTTTCCTGCCTCCCGGGAGAATCGCTCGAACATAGATGCGAAGCGATCGTAACTGCCAATTCCCGGTTTCATCATCTTCGACAAGGGTCCCGACTCAGTGTGCTCGGGCGCGATCTTTAAGTAGCCGCCGACATGATGGGTTACCAGTTCCCGCACATACTCGGGGCTCTCGACCGCTAGGTCGTAGCGGAGACCGGAGGCAATCAGAATCTTTTTGACACCCGATACCTCACGCGCTTTGCGGTAGAGCTGTATTAAGGGCGAGTGGTCGGTGTTCAGGTTTTTGCAGATGCCGGGATAGACGCAGCTGAGCTTTCTACAGGCGGCTTCGGTCTGTTTGTCTTTGCAAGCGAGCCGCCACATATTGGCAGTTGGCCCGCCGAGATCCGAAATGACACCAGTAAATGCTGGACTGGTATCGCGAATCTTTTCGACCTCGCGAATCACGGATTCTTCAGATCTACTTTGGATAATGCGACCCTCATGCTCGGTAATTGAGCAGAACGTGCAGCCCCCGAAGCACCCTCGCATGATATTGACGGAATGCTGGATCATTTCCATTGCCGGAACGGCGGCACCCTCGTAGCTCGGATGGGGCAAGCGCTGGTAGTGCAGTTCAAACACCCAGTCGAGTTCTTCTGTCTCCAGCGGGATGGGTGGTGGATTCAGCCATACCTCTCGATCGCCGTGAGCCTGAATTAGCGGCAATGCGTTGTGGGGATTGGTTTCCTTGTGGAGTACCCGTGACGCGTGGGCGTACAGGACGGGATCTGTCAGCACTGACTCGTATGAAGGCAGTCGAATCGCATGGGTATCGGATTTCGGGCTGACCATCAATTTGACGGGTGTTATTTCTGCCTGGGCATTACCCTCGCCGTCCGCGCAGGGTTCGGATTCCATACCCTCGTAAGGATTGGGGTGTGGCTCAATCACGCCCGGCGTATCTACCGACGAGGAATCCACAATGATTCGGTCGGCGGGGGGAGTGCGGGTTACGAAGGCAGTGCCGCGAATGGTGGTGAGGTCGCTGATTGACTCCCCCAAAGAGAGGCGGTGTGCAATTTCCACCACGGCGCGTTCCGCGTTACCGAACAAGAGCAAATCAGCGCGGCTGTCGAGAAGTACAGAACGCTTGATGCTGTCGCTCCAGTAATCGTAGTGTGCAATGCGTCTTAAACTGGCTTCGATGCCGCCGATAATAATGGGGCTGTCTCGCCAGGCTTCCCGGATACGCTGGCTGTATACCGTAACGGCGCGATCCGGCCGCTTGCCAGCGTGATTTCCCGGCGTGTAAGCGTCGTCGTTCCGGCGCTTTCTATCGGCGGTATAGTGATTGATCATCGAGTCCATGTTGCCGGCGGTGACGCCGAAGAAAAGGTTTGGTTTGCCGAGCGCCTTAAAAGGCTCTGCCGATTGCCAGTCGGGCTGGGCAATCATGCCGACGCGAAAACCTTGAGCCTCGAGCACTCGGCCTATGACCGCCATGCCAAAGCTCGGGTGATCAACATAACCATCTCCCGAGACAATGATGATGTCGCAACTGTCCCACCCGAGTTGATCCATCTCAGCTCTTGAGACCGGCAGCCAGGGTGCTGGACCAAAACATTCGGCCCAAAACTTCCGGTAGGAAAATAGTGTCGGGGTGTCAGTGGACATCGCGCGCCGCTCGATCTCTCACGTCATCCGGGACATCCAGTTCGCTGCCGCAATGCTTACAGAAATAGGCGTCGATCTGATGTCCTTGCTTGGCACAGACGGGGCAGTTCCAGGGCAAGACCGGATGAGCGTTGCGTTGCTCGTTGATACGCTCCCACAGCTTCCTGGTAATGATGGCGGTAGGCACGGCAATAATGGAGTAGCCGACCAGCATGCCAAAGCTCGCCACAAACCTGCCAGCCGGCGTTTGCGGCACCAGATCGCCGTAACCGACGGTTGTTATGGTCACCACTGCCCAGTAGATGCTAACGGGTATGCTGACGAAGCCGTGTGCGGGCCCCTCAATGACATAGATAACACAGGCGAACACCACGACTACCAGCATTACCATGACCAAAAACACAAATATGGACCGCGAGGTGCTTCTAAGCACTGCCAGAATTTCGTTTAGCTCCGCAAATAGGGCAACCAATCTGAACACACGAAATACCCGCAGCACCCGCAGCAATCTGATCACCACTAACGGAGCCGCGTCGGGGTAGAAGAACGCGATATACGTTGGAATGATCGCGAGTAGATCGATGATCCCCCAGAAGCTGAAGATATAAGCCGAGCGATGATGCGTGCACCAGATTCTGAGCGCGTACTCCAGTGTGAATAGGGCGGTGAAGCCGATTTCCATCATCCAAAATGCGGATCCCACGCTGTCGCTCAGCTCGGGCACGGAATCGAGTACCACCACAAGTACACTGAGTAAAATCAGCGCGATCAACGTCATGTCGAAGCGTCTGCCAGCGAGCGTGCCGGTGCCAAAGATGACGATCTCCAGCTGACGCTGAAATTTGGACTGCCCAGGCTCGGGCGCTGCGCTCAGTGTATTTTTTTGCCGCATCAAAGAAGCTGCTCGAGGCTTTGCCAGACCCGCTCGAGGATTAGGGGCTGCGCAGCCGCGGTGGGGTGAATGCCGTCTCGTTGCATGAGGTTGAGGTCGAGAGCGACATCAGTCAACGGAAATTCTCCCAGATGGGCCCCGCTACTTTCTGCGGCGCTGGCAAAACTTTGTCTGAAAGCGTCGGTGTAGACCTTTCCCAAATTGGGTGGTATCTCCATGGGTAGTATGAGGACGCGTGCCCCTTGTGCTTGGGATAACTGGGCCATTTGCTCTATGTTTT
>Ga0181594_10006221_pt1 | contig 10357 bp, 7 predicted proteins | sample 071ome_18_FD_145603 | JGI IMG/M metagenome (GOLD analysis project Ga0181594, IMG submission 145603) | Coastal salt marsh microbial communities from the Groves Creek Marsh, Skidaway Island, Georgia - 071413BT metaG (spades assembly) | ecosystem: Environmental > Aquatic > Marine > Intertidal zone...
AGGGCTACTTTGCCGCTCGAGTCCGAGCCATTGGAGAGGCGCGAGATGGGGGGAAGGTGAGGCCGGTTATTCATGTCGACCGAGGCCCTCGAGTGGAGCTTAAGTTTGAAGGGAATGAGAGCCTCAGCGATAAAGAGCTCACAGAGGAGCTGACCTTTGCCGAGAGCGGAGCGGTGGATGAGGTCGAGCTCGAGCAGAGCCGGCTCAAGATCGAACAGCGCTATCGCTCCATCGCTCATTATTATGCTGAGGTGAGCGCGCGTATGAGCCGTGAAGGGGACGTGATCACGGTCACCTTTAGCTGTGATGAGGGGCCTCAAGTCTACGTGGGCGAGGTAGAGCTACAGGGGGTCTCCCTCCTCGATCAAGAGGAGCTCAAGAGCCTTATGGTCACTCAAGGGGTCGCGCCACGAGGGGTCCTCGCCACCATGAACGCCTCGGCGGGCGTGCTACAGGACGCCTTACTTAACCAAGATCTAGAGCGGATCCTCAAGCGTTACCGAGCCGAGGGCTTCTCACAAGCTCTGTACCGATGCGCTGACCCTAAGCGTGAGTCTCGAACACAATGGCGGGAGCGCCTGCGCGCTCAACGTGCTCAAGGTGACAGGCGAGTGGGCGCCTTTGATGTGTGGACCAGCGCAGTGAACCAACACGTCTGCTTTCAGGTCATCCCTGATACAGAGGAGCGCGCTCACAGGCGGTTCCTCAAGGTCGTCATCATGCTCGCAGAGGGAGAGCGGACCACGGTTGATCGCGTTGATCTAGGAGCCTACCTTCAAGCGATGGACGAGTCGATGAGGGCAGATGCGTTAGACCTCTTGCGCGGGATGGGGTTCTATAACGAGCTCAATGAGCCGATCTCAGATGTCGGGTTGAGCCTCACAAAGCTCTCCTTGCTCGATGGGGTCGTCCTCCGTTATCTCCGGCAGTCAGGGCACCTTAAGGCGGAGGTCAGCGCGCAGTGTCAACTGAAGACCCCTCAAGGGGAGCTCATGACCGCCGAGCCCTGTGACCTCGATGTGTTTTATGGGCGAAGAGTCAGCAGGCTCAGCTATCAGGTCAAGCTAGGGCCAAGAGCGGAGGTGGATGGGCTGATCGTTCGAGGTCAGCTGAGGACGAAACAGAGCGTCATTGAGCGTGAGCTCCTCCTCCAGCCGGGCACCCCGCTCAGCGCAGAGGCGCTCCTCCTAAGTCAGACGAACCTCCGTAGCCTTGGCCTCTTCCGCTCTGTGAGCATTGAGAGCATTGGCTTAGGTGAGGCGACAGAGGGGACGCGCATTGAGCCACTCACCATGGTCGTGAGCGTAGAGGAGAGCCCGCCCTGGCAGGCAGACGCTCTGCTCGGAGTTCTGCTGAGAGAGTCACCCCTCACAGGCTCCTTACAGAACAACTTGAGTGACCTTCAGCTCCTCTACTCCTCCACGTTAACCTTGAGACATAAGAACGTCCTCGGTCGAGGCTGGGAGATCGGTGGTGGGCTCAGCCATGATAACCTCCTCAACACCCCCCTCGATGTCCAAGGAGACAGCGCCACGTGGGGGGTTGGGCCGTTCTTCAATAACCCAAGGCTCTTTGGCAGTCACATTCAGCTCAACACCTCCCTCAGCTTCGAGCAGTCGATCTCCGCTCAGCGCGACGCGTATGTGCAACGTGGCGCAGGGAAGGCGATCGCCTCCTATGACTTTTATCACACCTCGTACCCATCTCGATGGGGTAAAGGGCTCAGGCTAGATCTCACCTTGGAGGGCAAGGTTGAGCGCAGACGAGCGCTGACCGTAGATGGGGAGCGTCGCTCCTTTGGTGGCACGACAGAGACCTTAAGCCTGACGCCTCGCCTGCTGTATGACCAAAGAGATAACCCGCTCCACCCAACGAGGGGCTTCTATGCGAGCCTTGGGTTAGATGGCCTCTTGAGCCTCGATGATGGGTCCATTACGGGTGACCTGAGCGCCTCTTTTCGTGAGACGCTCACCGCTCAATATGTCCGCTCCTTTTTCAAACAGAGGCTCATTATCGCACCCACGGTCCGCTTTGGAGCGGTCCAAAGCTCTCTCTCCGATGACGCGCTCCCCGCTGATTTCTCTTTTAAGGCGGGAGGGGATGGGGTCCCCTTCCCCGTACGAGGGTACAGCGACGCCTCGATTGAGGCCTGCCAAGGGGTAGAGGGTGAGGCGGGCTCCTGTGTCTCACTCTATGAGGTGACCGATCTAAACCGGAGCTCGCCCGCTCGTGTAGGGGGCAGGTCGATTGTGAACGTCAACCTTGAGGCTCGCTTCCCTACCATGCTCATTGGAGACCTATGGGGCGCCGTCTTTAATGACTGGGGCGCAGTCTCAACCTCCCTAAGTGGGCTGAGGGACGCCCAGCTCTTCCCAAGCCTTGGGTTTGGCCTACGCTACCTCGTCACCGGGCAGATCCCCGTTCGTCTAGATGTCGCCTACCCACTCAAAGAGACCGTTTTTGACCCTGAACGACAGCTGAGGCTTCATATCAACATCTTCTACACCCTTTAGTTGAGCGCTTAGTCAAGATTGAGACTTGATCAACCTCCTCTTGATCTGTCATCTCATGTGAGAAGCTCACGCGTGACCCTCATCGCTGTGACCCTTCGCCTTACTCGATCCCTTGATGTTGGAGATGACATGTTGAGCTTAACGCCCACGCGTGGACTGATCACTCGCCTCTTGAGCACCTATTTAGTGGCGAGCCTAATCATAGGCCCTGCGCTCGCGCGCCCCATGCCCCCTCTTGAGGCGCCGAGCCCGCTCACGATGTTTACGCAGATGGAGGACCCTGAGCTCGTAAAAGAGCTCGCTGATGAAGAGACCCTCGAGGAGCTCCAAGACATGGAGTATGACCGTGAGGCGCTGTCTTTTGGCAAGGGGATCACCCTCAGCCTCATCCCTGGCGGTGGTTTCGGGATGCTGTATGCAGATAAGAAAGCTCAAGGGTTTCTGCTCATTGGGCTCTCCGCGATCGGGTATGTCGTCGGCCTCGCCTACGCCTCAGGCTCCCTTGATAACACCCAAACAGACGCCTGCGTCTACATGGCAGGTACGCCCCAAGAGGACCTCGTACAGACGCAGGTGTGTAGCTGGTGGGATGGCGCTCAGCACCCCAATCGCTACAACACGGTCGACCCTCGAGACCCCGACATGAAGAAATACTTCGAGACGAAGACAAACTACACCTTAGAGAAGCGTGGAGGCGAGCCGTATGATGGCTTCAAAGACGGCGTCATGATCCTCGCTGGGACATACGCAGTGACCACCCTCATCGGGGTGATCTGGTCAGGGATGACGATCTCAGAGCATAATGATGAGATCCGTAAGCGGGTCGAGTCTACCGCAGGTCTGTACCCCGTCTTTGACTACAACGCCGACCGATCGACGGTCGGCTTCGGGCTACGCTTTTAAACGCTAGCCCTAAACGCTAGCCCTGTCTTTTAGGGGAGCTCTAGGAGGCTCAGGGGTCAAGAGGCCTCTGGTGAGCTGTGGTCCCCTCGAGGCCACGTGAGATCGCGCGCGCCTTCACCCACAGCTCAGCCCACTCCCCTTCGGGGGTTGAGTCGGCGACGACCCCCCCGCCGGCGTGATAGGTCAGCGCGCGACCCTCGAGCCAACAGGTGCGAATCGGTAGGTTCAAGTCCCCCGCGCCGTCTGCGCTCATGTACCCGAGCGCCCCACAATAGAGCCCACGAGCGTGTGGTTCAAGCCTAGAGATCGCCTCCATCGCGCGTCGCTTAGGCGCCCCTGTAATGCTCCCCCCTGGGAAGAGCGCCATGAGGAGCTCCGCCAAGCCTACCTCTGTGCGGAGCCGGCCCCGGATTACGCTGACGAGGTGGTGTACGGTTGGGAAGGAGCGTAAGGCGCGGAGCGCCTCGACCTGCACCGTCCCAGGGACGCAGACTCGCCCGAGGTCATTACGCTCTAGGTCGACGATCATCGTGTGCTCTGCGCGGTCTTTAAGGCTCTCTACTAACGCGCGCTGAAGGGTCAGGTCCTCTGCCTCATCTTGACCACGTGGTCGAGTCCCCTTAATCGGCTCAGTGCGCACGCTCCCTGTCGCGCTCCACTTCACAAAGCGCTCTGGGCTCTGACAGAGCACGAAGCGCTCGTCATCTAGGCGCAGGAAGGCTCCAAAGGGCGCTGGGTTACTGTGTCGTAAACGAAGATAGACAGCCTCTGCGCTCACGGCGTCACGGAGCGTAGCCGTGAGCGCACAGGTTAGGTTGACCTGGTACACCTCCCCATTACGCATAAGGCGCTGGGCGTCTAAGATCGCCTGCGCGTGCTCATCGACAGACCAAGTGGGCTCAAGTGGACCTGTAGTCAGGGCGTCGGTCAGGAGCGCGTCGGTTGACAAGGGTGACCTGTGAGTAGCGGTGAGTCGAAGTGAGGCTCGCTCGAGCGCCTCCTCGTGAGTCGCAATCAGCCAGCCACGACCCTCGCGCTGGTCCCAAACGTAGCAGGACGTATAGCGCGTCGCCCAGACCGTAGGGAGCCTGAGGAGACGCTCATGTAAGGCCTCATTTCTCTCTGTAGCTCCCTCTGCGCTCAAGTCAGGTGCGCCGAGCTCGTAGCTGAGCAGACAGGAGATGAGGGGAGCGGGACATGGGAGCGGGCTAGACGCGCTAGAGACCTCAGCGCTCACCTCTCTACCCTCACGTGTCCCCACCACAAACCGCTCAAGCTCAAGGAGCTGTTCACGCATGCCTTTATCGTGATGAGCGCTCAAGACCAGCTGATCATTCGGGTAGAGGCAGAGCGCGCTGTACCGACCATCCTCCCCCTCCCCTCCCCCATCTAGGAGGAGCTCACCTGGGCTCAGCTGAACGCTCAACAGACGCTCAACAGGGTGACCAAGGTCGAGCGCCTTGATCGCTAGGTTCTGCGAGTAGGCGCTCATCTGAATGAAGGGGTGAGTATGCATCTCAATGATTACTCCGAAAGTGCACGATCATACGTGAGATGAATGATAAGATAGCATACACTTCTGTGACGATGGGCTGGCTCGCTCAGCCCTTGGAGGATCAGCATGAAGACGCACAAGCACTTAATCAACTTTAAGCAGACCGGCACCCAGCGACGACGAACTCAGCTGAGAGGGCTTATGGCGCTTATGCTCATGGGGGGGATCGCCTGCGATGGGGCTCCTAACGTCACGGTCCCTGTAGATGTCCTCCCCGACCTTGACACCACACCACCTCCACTCCCCGACCCCCTAGACGCTGAGCCTCCATTAGAGTTTGACGCGCGGATCTTGGGGAGCTTTGGTGAGCCATGTGAGCTCGGAGATGACTGCCAGTCAGGCTACTGCATTGACACGCCATCCATGGGGCGTATCTGTACTCAGACCTGCGTCGGAGATTGCCCGCAAGGCTTTGAGTGTACCTCAACAGGGACCGCCCCTGACATCGTCCTGCTCTGCGCTGTGGACAACCATGACCTGTGTCGCTCCTGCGAGTCAGACGAGGATTGTGATGACGCGGATGACCTCTGTATTCAGGTTGGGCTCAAAACGTACTGCGGTGAGGCCTGCGACCGTGACGAAGACTGCCCAGTCGACTTCTCTTGCCTTGAGCTTGAGCGTGATGGGGCGCTGGTTAAGCAGTGCTCTCCTGACGCTGAGGAGTGCGCGCCCTGCGCCGACCTCGATGGAGATGGCTATGGGATGGGCTCCGACTGCTTGGGCTATGACTGTAACGACGAGGACCCCGACACCTATGAGGGGGCAGGTGAGCGCTGTGATGGCGCTGATAATGACTGTGACAGCTTGATCGATGAGGCGCTCACGGACGTGTCTCCAGAGGGCCTGGCGTGCCTCAGCGCAGGGGTGTGTGAGGGGACAGCACCGGTGTGTGACCGTGGAGGCTGGGGGTGTGTGTATCCCGACTTATATGAGCTTGAGGAGGCGACCTGTGATGAGCTCGACAATGACTGTGATGGGGCGCTCGATGAGGCCTTTGACTTGAGCAGTGATGTAGAGCACTGCGGGGGCTGTGGTGTTGTCTGTACGCTCGATCACGCGACCCCGCTCTGCCTGGAGGGGAGCTGTGCTGTGGAGCGCTGTGAGCCCGGCTGGTTTGATGTGGATCAGTCGCCTGAGAATGGCTGTGAGTACAGCTGTGTGGTCAGCGCGGGCTCGATGGAGCAGTGTGACATGATCGACAATGACTGTGATGGCGCGGTGGATGAGACCTTCAACCTCAATGAGGACCTCGCGCACTGCGGGGGCTGTAACCAGCTCTGCTCGATCCCTCAATCTGAGGTCTCATGTGTAGTGGGGGAGTGTACGTTCGTGAGCTGTCTTGAGCATTTTTATGACCTCAATCAAGACCCAAGCGATGGCTGTGAATATGGCTGTACGCAGTCTAACGGTGGAGCTGAGCTCTGTGACCTCCTCGACAATGACTGCGATGGTCGCGCAGATGAGGACTTTAACCTCTCGACAGATGTAGATCACTGTGGCGCCTGTGGGAGGCGCTGCTCCTATCCAAACGCGCTCGCGACCTGCGAGGAGGCGAGCTGCGCCTTTGCAGGGTGCGCGCCCGGCTTTGTTGACCTAAACGGTGACTCAGTGGACGGCTGTGAATATGCCTGTACCGTGACCGCAGGCATAGACCTCCCTGACCTCAACGGGATAGACAGCAACTGCGATGGGGTAGATGGCCAGCTCGATGGGGCGATCTACCTCAGCAGTACTGGGAGTGACTCCAACGACGGCCGTAGCCCTGCGACCTCAGTGAGGAGCTTCGAGGTGGCCCTTGAACTCGCGTCTACAGCGGGGCTCAATCAGGTCCTCATCGCGACGGGGACCTACTCGAGCTCCACCCCAATTAACCTCGTCAGCGGGGTCGGCTTATATGGCGGATATAACGCTCAGTTTACGACCCGTGATCAAAGCCACGCCCTCTTAAGCGCGACGAGCTCGACCGCTGTGCACGCCTTTAACTTGACCGCGAGCACAGAGATACAGCGCCTTGATCTCTACACGACCGACCGGAACATCGCGAGCCAAGAGAGCATCGCTGTGAAGGTGAGAGATGCAGGGGCTCACCTCAAGATGCGGGAGGTCTTCATTCAAGCTGGGCGTGGTGGGGCTGGGCTCGCCGGTCAACCTGGGCGCTCAGGGGCCGCTGGCGGGCGAGGGAGCACAGCGGTGGGGTCGAGCGGAGGGTTTGGTGGGAGCCTCGGAGGGGGTCGAGGCGCCACTGGCCGAAGGCGCGCCACAGGGCTCGCGGGCACCTCTGGGACCTCAAACGGCTCCGCGTGTGGTGGGCTTGGCGGGAGCGGGAGTGGGAGCGCAGGGATGGGGTGTAGCGATGGCAACCCTCGGCCCGGGGGAAATGGTGGGGGGGGCTGTACGGGCTTCTCAGGTGGAGATGGTGACCCTGGGAGTAACTTTGGGAGCTGGAGTAGCCTGTCTTGGAGCCCATCTCATGGTCTAGCGGGGCTCTCTGGAGGGCAAGGTGGCGGTGGCGGAGGTGGTGGCGCGGGCGGAGGTGAGAACTGTACTGTCTTTGGGGCGTGCGCGGCGTGTGGGACAGGCCAAGGGGGTGGCGGAGGCGGAGGCGGTGGCGCTGGTGGGGCAGGTGGTGGTGGTGGGAGGGGTGGCGGGGCCTCTATTGGGCTCGCGATCCTGCGCGCTACGCTCACCTTACAAGATGTGACCGTGCGCACCCGAGGGGGGGGCGCCGGTGGCGACGGTGGCGCCGGGGGCGCCGGGGGCGCCGGGGGAGCTGGCGGGTTTGGGTCCACGACCACCGATGACCGCTCTGGTGATGGTGGGAATGGAGGCGCAGGTGGACGTGGAGGTCAAGGTGGATGCGGAGGAGGGGGAGGAGGTGGCCCCTCGATCGCGATCTTTGGAGAGTCGTCAGCGGTCGTCACCGCGATCGGCCTACAGATGGAGCCCGCGGAGGGAGGAGCGGGCGGGACCTCTTGTGGCCTCTCTGGTCTGACAGGGCTCAGCGCAGAGCAATACGGTGTCCAGCTGAGGTGAGCTTAGGGCTTTAACCTCGCCCGGAAGTCGTCAAAGAAGGCGCAGAATGAGAACACGAGGTCACCGCGCGTGATGACCTCGCTGAGCTCTTTCTGAAACTCAAAGTCAGAGGCGCTCCGCGCGATCAACCAGCGCTGTGCCCCCGCCGACCTCCACGTAGCGCGCTCTGCTTCATGAGCTCGGTCATCCTCGAGGAGGAGCTCAGCCATCTTAAGGCAGTCTGCTTTATGCTTCACCATGAGGTCTACCCTGCGCTTCATCCACTCAAAGGACGCCTTACCGGCCTGCGCGGCGCTCGGGTCCCTCAAGACGTCTGCCTCAGCTCCCCCCTGACTACAGCCGAGGGAGAGGGCGACACACAGGAGCGTAAGCGAGGCGCAAAGTGAAGAGCGAGGCGTAGTGGTCGGTCGCATGAAGGCTCGCAGAGGATGTCATCAAGATGCACCACATATAGTGTTCACCTGAGCCTATCGCAAGCCTTGCGCTCATGATGGATGAGTTTATGCTGTAGACTGTGCCCGATGAGAGGAGCTCGCGAATGTCTATGTCCCTTCACTCTCCACGAGCTGAGCTCTGGAGCGCCTTAGATCGCCTCTGTCCGCTTCGGTTAGCAGGAGGCTGGGATCAGGTTGGTCCGATGATTGACCCCCCTGTGAGCGAGGGGGCTCCTGAGCGTATCTTTCTGACGATAGACCTCACTGAGGAGGTCTATGAGGAGGCCCGCTCATTAGGAGCGACCGTGATCATCGCCTATCACCCGCTCCTGTTTCGGCCACTCGCGCGACTCGACCTATCTAACGCGATCAGCAGGGTCGCGATGAGCGCTACGCGAGACGGGGTCGCGGTGTATTCTCCACACAGCGCCCTTGACGCGGTGAGCGGAGGGATCTGTGATTGGCTTGTGGAGCTCTGTGAGGGAGTGAGCCCGCTCAGCGCGACGCCGATTGACGCAGACTCCGTGAGCCCGCTCGAGGGGGCGGGCCGACTCATCACACTCACGAACCCACAGCCCTTTGAGCGGATCGCGAGCCACCTGCGAGCGACGCTTGGGCTTAGCTACGTGAGGGTCGCGGTGGCGCCCGCGATAGAATCGGGAGATGAGCTGATTGAGCGTATCGCGCTCTGCCCTGGCGCGGGAGGGGGCCTCTTCGCTCCGCTCAGCTCTCCACGAGATGGAGGCCCTCAGCTCCTCTTTACAGGGGAGATGAGCCACCACGACGTCTTAGGGCAGGTCAGAGAGGGAGGGGCGGTGATCCTCACAGAGCACACTAACTGTGAGCGCGGTTATCTGACACGCTACGCAGAGCGCCTGCGCGAAGCGCTCCCTGTAGCGCTCTGTGAGACGGTCATGGTGTCAGCGCTTGACCGAGACCCCCTGCGATTGAGTAGCCTATAAGGAGGGAAGCTGATGAGTGAGATGCCTGGAGTAGGTCTGAACCTGCGCACATACCACAGCTCATTACAGAGCCGTGTCCAGAGCCGTCAAATGAGCCAGATCGCGCGCCTTGTCGCGCGTACGCTCGCCTCGGCCTTTCATGACGTCCCCTTCCCCGTAGAGGGCCCAAAATCGAAGCGAGAGCGTCAACTCTTGCGCCTGAGAGACGAGGTCACTCAGATGGTCGCAGAGCTTGAGACGGCGGTCCGAGACGGGGGGCTAGAGGAGGTAGAGTGGCCTGATACAGACGCGGACCACAGCTTAGGGAAGCGAGCTCAAGCGCCCGAGCGAGAGGAGCACGATCAGCTCTCGATCAGCGTCCGATCACAGCAGCTCCTTATGGCGTCAGAGCGCTCGCTCCACCCCCTTGAGGATCGAGACGCTGCCGCTCAGCTCGCGTGGCTCGCTAAGGCTCAGGTGCTCCACCATAGGATCCTCGCGTTCTCTGCTCAAGCGAACGTGGACACCGCGCTCGCCCAGAGGGTCTTAGACAAGCCCGCCAAGAGCCCCCAAGCTACCGCGAAGACCGCAGAGCGCTCGGAGCAAGAAGAGTAGCGAGCGCCTCAAGGCGCCCGTCGACCTTAGCTCTCGTCGGGCTCGCCATCGACGCTCATCTCGAAGGCAGGCTTGTGCACCCCAACGACCTCCTCACCGATCTCACTCGACACCTTCATCTCCGCGATCTGAGCCTCTGAGAATTTAGTCATATCGAGGTTCGTCCCACGGAACACGGCGCCACGGAGGTCAGCGCCCGTGAAGTCAGAGCCACGCATGTCCACGTCCGTGAACTGAACGCCATTAAGGTCGGCGCCACGGAAGGAGGTGTCTCTCAGGTTCGCGTTACGGAACTTACCTCCCATAAGGAGCGCGCCACGGAAGTCTGTCTTACGGAGGTCTGCTCCTGTCAGATCCGCGTCA
>Ga0181594_10006223_pt1 | contig 10354 bp, 10 predicted proteins | sample 071ome_18_FD_145603 | JGI IMG/M metagenome (GOLD analysis project Ga0181594, IMG submission 145603) | Coastal salt marsh microbial communities from the Groves Creek Marsh, Skidaway Island, Georgia - 071413BT metaG (spades assembly) | ecosystem: Environmental > Aquatic > Marine > Intertidal zone...
TGCACATATAGATGGCAACTTGAGCCCGGTCAAACCAGAACGATTTCATCTGGTTGATTTGGGCTTGCAAGAGAATCGCTGTTCCGACGAATGTGAGCGAAATAAAGGTCACCAACACAATGGAGACCACCATCGAGAAATTGCGGGAAAGACCAGTTGCTACTTCGCGAAGGACAAAGCCCAATCTCACGCTCGCAGCTCCCAGGGGAAGGGCGCAGCAATATCATCAGAATCTGATGGTGCCGGTCTAATCGGTGTCGGATTTGCGAGAGCCATCTCCTCGGTGATCACAGGGATCGGCGCTGTGTCCATTTCACCGAGCGGAATCGCGCTGGTTTCGTAGCCGCCCTGATGCTCGTCACGAACGATGCGTCCTCCCGCAATCTCAATCACGCGGCGCTGCATCTGGTTCACGATTCCTGAATCATGGGTCGCCATGATCACGGTCGTTCCGGAGGCGTTGATGCGAGAGAGCACGTTCATGATTCCAGCGCTCGTCGCGGGATCAAGATTCCCAGTCGGCTCATCGGCCAGCATGATGGCTGGCTTGTTGACTGCAGCACGAGCAATAGCGACGCGTTGCTGCTCACCGCCGGAGAGCTCATGGGGGTAATTCTTGGCCTTTGCCGCCAATCCCACGGTTTGCAAAATATCGGGGACTGCATCGTGAATGAACCCCGCGCTCTTACCAATCACCCGCAGGGAGAACGCAACATTGTCGAAAACGGTCTTTTGAGGAAGAAGGCGAAAATCCTGAAAAACCACACCCAGGCTTCGCCTGAATTGGGGGACCTTGCGACTGGGAATTCTCCTGAGATCCTGGCCCAAAACGTGCACATTTCCGGCGCTCGGTCGCTCTTCTTTCAAAATAAGCCGGAGAAAACTGGATTTGCCTGACCCGGACGCCCCCACGAGGAAAACGAACTCTCCCGCGCCGATATCGACGCTAACATTACTCAGGGCAGGCTTCGGCGCACCCCGATACATTTTGGACACGTCTTCAAACAGAATCATGGCGCCTCAAGCCTAAATTCGGCGCTCTCGTAAACCCCCTTACGACACCCGGTCGGCGCTTTTGCGCCAGCGGATACCCGCCTGCAAGAAACCATCCAGATCGCCATCAAATACAGCGCTCGGGTTATTGACCTCAAAATCCGAGCGAAGGTCTTTCACCATCTGATACGGAGCTAGAACATAGCTTCGCATCTGGTCCCCCCAGCTCGCGGTGATGACCCCCGCTAGCTCTTTCTTTTTTGCCGCTTCCTCCTCGCGTTGCAACAGGAGCAGCCGGCTCGTCAAAACCCGCAGCGCAGCGGCGCGGTTTTGGATTTGGCTTTTCTCGTTTTGGCAGCTGACGACGATTCCCGTCGGGATATGGGTTATCCGAACGGCAGAATCGGTGGTGTTCACCGACTGTCCTCCAGGACCGGAGGATCGAAATACATCGACTCGGATATCAGACTCTGGAATCTCAATTTCTGTGGCTTCTTCCATCAACGGAACAACCTCGACTGCGGCAAAAGAGGTCTGGCGCTTACCCGCCGAGTTGAACGGACTCATCCGGACAAGTCGGTGGGTCCCTGCCTCCACGCTGAGAATTCCAAAGGCATAGGATGCGTCGATCTGCAGCGTTGCGCTCTTAATTCCCGCTTCTTCGGCATAACTGGTGTCCAACACCGTGGCTTTGTGACCGTGAGCGTCTGCCCATCGGACATACATGCGCAATAGCATTTCGGCGAAGTCAGCGGCATCGACACCGCCTGCCCCCGCTCTGATCGTGATGATGGCGGGTAAGGCGTCATAGTCGCCATCCAAGAGAGTTGAGATTTCCATCTCACCCAAGAGTCGCTCCAGCTCATCGAGCTCCGAGTGCACTTCCTGAGCGGATACCTCGTCTCCAGCTTCCTTGGCCATATCCACCAACACATCGAGGTCATCCAGACGTCGCGAGACATCGGTGACGCGCGCCAGCTCGCTCTGCCGATGGCTGAGCGCACTCGTCACCTTTTGTGCATTCTCGGTGTCGTCCCACAGGTTAGGAGCGGAAGCCTCCGTGGAGAGGCGATCGATGTCCTGTTGGAGTCTCGACGGGTCAACGACAGCCTCGATAGTCGAGAACGTCGAGCGAAGAGCACCAATTCTGGCGGACACGTCGAGGTCGGTCATAGCCCCTTCAGACTAGCCGAGCGACTAGAAGCTTGAGCTTGGCAGATCTTTCTCGTCGTTGGCAATCGCCTCAACAAGTCTGGTGGCAACAGCGTCAGGGCTTAGCCCCTGAGGAAATGCTGGCGCTACTCCTGCCAGCGGGTGCTTCGAGAGCTCTGTTTCGGTGTGCCCGGGTCTGGCATCCATCAATCGAATACCGGAGCGACGAAGCTCACGTCCTGCAGCAATGCCATAGGCGTGCAGAGCCGACTTGACCGCTGAATAGGCAGCAATTCCCGCTGTCGGGGATTCTGCGACCACCCCACTCAGGGTCACGGCAAACGGCGAACCTCCCGACTGAGCACTGTTCGCAAGAGCGGGCGTAGCTTCTCGCAACAAGCTCATCCATCCCCTTGTGTTGACCTGCCATAAGCGCTCCAGAACCTCGTCGGAGAGCTCGGTCGTGGCCCCAAACGCCACAGCACCCGCCGCGTAGATAACGCCATCGAGTTTTCCGTGTGCACTAAGAGCGCTAGCCACCATGTGGGCGGGAATTCCTGGCCTGGTGACATCGCCGGCTACGCGCGACCCATCGATGCCTAATGCCTCGAGGCGCCCTCCATCGCGGGCGGCGAGCGTCATTAAAGCGCCCCTGTCTGCGAGCAGGCGAGAGATTTCTCGTCCGAGCCCGCCGGTTGCCCCGACGACGAGAATGGAAGCGCCTTGGATGTCTGTCATGCGCTTCATCGTCACAGAGAAAGCTCCACGTATGCCGAGAGGGCTCACGGCAGAAAAGTTTGCGCTCTCGAATCAACCTCTATCCGAAGACCATCAGGGAAGAAATAGGAGATGACCGGAGGCGACCACAGACTCTAGAGTGAGCTCCTCAGGAGAGAGCAGTACGGTCATGCCTTCAGTGTGGTGCAGTGATGGCGTGGGCGGAGGTATGTATCCCCAGCTAAATCCCGAGAACCGCTCCTGCCACTAGGAAATATATGACAAGTCCGGTCGCATCAACCAATGTGGTGACCAGTGGTGCAGAAATCACTGCCGGGTCAATACTGAGAGCCCTCGCCATCAAGGGCATCAACGATCCGACGGTGGCCGCCCATATACACACGAGAATGACAGAGACACCGACGACCAGCCCCACCGAAACGCCTGCCACAATCCAGCCCGCCCCAAATGCCAGAGACCCCAGCACGACACCGAGCAGCAAACCCACCCTAGATTCACGCCAGGCGACTCGGAGCGCGTCCGAGGGCCTCACTTCGCCCACCGCGAGGGCCCGCACGGCGCTTGTTGCGGCCTGAGAGCCAACATTTCCCCCTGTTCCCACCAGGAGAGGGATGAAGAGAGCAAGCGCGGTCACGGCCTCGAGCGAGGTCTCAAACAGCTGAAGCACCGAGACAGTCAGGGTCGCTGCCACAATCAGGATCAGCAGCCACACCACTCTCAGACCCGCAAGCCGAATAGGGCTGGTGGAGAGGTAGTGGTCGGTGGAGGGAAGTGACGCTGCCTGCCTGGCAACATCCTCAGTATCGGCTTCTTCAATGAGCTCCAGCGCGTCATCCACCGTGAGAACGCCCAAGACACGAGTCTCAGAGTCCACAACAACAAGTCCCAATCGGTTGGTTTCTTGAACGAGCCGTGCGGCCCCCTCCGCGTCATCGGTGGCTGCCAGAGTGGGGGCGTTCTCGTCCGCAAGATCCCCCGCGGTCAATTCCTCATCAGCCAACACCACCTGGCTGAGCCCCATCACGCCCACAAGTTTTCTGGAGCGATCGACCACCGCCAAGATGTCTATTGTCTCGGCATCTTGGCCTTTGCGCTTAATGGTCTTGACGATGTCCGAAACCGGCGTTGACTCGGGAACGGTCACCACCTCGGGACTCATCACGCGCCCCACCGAGCCCTCTGGGTAGCCGAGCAGTGATGCTGTCATCGCGCGCTCTTTGGGACTGAGCCCCTGGAGCACGCGGTGAACAAAGGTGGCGGGTGCTTCGCCCAGCATCCGGGCTCGATCATCGGGATCCATCGACTCGAGAGTGTCGCGGAACGCCTGGTCCCGCATGCCATTCAAGAGCTCTTGTTTCTCTCGCGTTCCTAGCTCCTCAAAAACCTCCAGTGCCCGGTCGCGATTGAGTAGGCGCCACACCAACGCCGATTGAACAGAATCAAGCCGGGTGAACTCCTCAGCGATATCGTGTGGGGCTCGCTCTTCTAACCACGTGGCAATGTTGCCGACGTTGCCACTGGCCACTGCGTCTCGGAGTGCTGGGTCCTCTGTCTCGTCCATTTAGGACTCTCCTTCGGACTCAGCCAAGCTCATTGCTGTGAGGGCTCGGGAGTGTTGCTGAGCATCGACGACTACCCGGTACGATTGGGCGATCACCTGCTGCATGGAGCGATAGAGACGCTTGGGACCCTTGGAAAAGGTAAACAGGAACATTCCTACGACCATTCCCACACCGGCGCCTATGAAGAGTCCGCCAATAATCGGAGTAATGACATCGGTGGGGCTAAAGATGACAAAAACCAAGCCCGCGAGGACCCCGAGCCAGGAACCACTCATCGCGGAGGACAAGGCCGCCCGACCGTAGCCAATTTTTCCCGTCACGCGCTCCACCAAGGTCACATCCGCGCCCACAATCGAGAGGGCCCCGGCAGGGACCCCCTGCGTCACCAACGAGTTCACCAAGTCCTGGGCTTCCGGGTACTCGGGAAACGTCGCGAGGGTTTCCCCTTCAGGAATTCGGAAAGCAGCATCTGCCTGACGTCCCCCGAAGCGATTGGTCTGACTCACCCCACCATTCTCACACCCAGCAGGCTTAGGCTTGGCACCAACGCTTCGTGAGGGGTTTTCGTGACGGTTACAGTCGAGACCATCGAGAAAGCTCTCGCCACCGTGATTGACCCTGAGCTGAGGGCTCCCCTCACCGAACTCGACATGGTCGAGAGCATCGACGTCACCGATACCACGGTGTCGGTGAGTGTTCTGCTCACAATCGTGGGCTGCCCAGCGGCTACCGCTATTGAACGTGATGTCCGGCAGGCTCTGGAGAGTGCCTCGGAGGGGCTCTCGGTCGACCTCACGATAGGAGTGATGAGTCCAGAGCGGCGAGAAGCCTTGGTCACGAGGCTTCGCTCCAGAAACAAGACCCACCGTGCATTCACTCCCGACTCGCTCACCAGGGTGATTGCGGTTACTAGCGGCAAAGGTGGTGTGGGGAAATCCTCAATCACCGTCAATCTGGCGGCTGCGATGGCGGCGGAGGGTTTCCGGGTTGGGATTATCGATGCCGATGTGTTTGGGTTTTCAATTCCAGGCCTTCTGGGACTGGAGGGAGCGACCCCGACGCGGATTGATGACATGATTCTGCCACCCGTCGCCTTCGACATGAAGGTGCTGTCCATCGGCATGTTCCTGGAGACCGACCAGGCCGTGGCCTGGCGAGGTCCACTCCTCCATCGAACCCTGGAGCAATTTCTCACCGAGGCCTACTTTGGCGACCTTGATTTCCTCCTACTCGATATGCCTCCTGGGACAGGCGATATTGCCATTTCCGTGGGGCAACTACTCCCTCACGCAGAGATTGTCGTGGTCACCACCCCGCAAAAGTCAGCTGCCGATGTGGCGTGGCGATCTGGTGATGTGGCTCGCCAAACCGGTCAAAAAGTTGTGGGTGTGATTGAAAACATGGCCAAGATCACCCTGCCCGATGGCAGTGTTCTTGATGTCTTTGGTTCGGGTGGTGGGGAAGAAACCGCTAGACGATTGGGCGTTCCGCTTCTGGGAAGCGTTCCGCTTTCGACAGAGCTGCGAATTGCAGGAGATGTGAGTGTTCCGCTTGTGATGAGCACTCCTGATGGGGCCGTGTCCCAGGAGATTTCTCGAATCGCTCTGGGGATTATCCAGGGTGGCGAGTCTCTCGCCGGAAAAAAACTGCCCCTGGCTTAGGAGGTGTCAGGGTCGAAAGGGGCAGGCGTTCCCTGCTTCAGGCGCTTTCGCTTCTGATAGGCGGATTCCATCACCGCGGGCGAACTGGCAGCCTCGGCTGGTGGAGTCGACGCGGGGCTCTCCTGGAGCGCTTCCCGGATAATCCGTCGAGGGTCGTATTGCCTGGGATCGAGCTTTTTCCAGTCCATATCGTCAAAGTCTGGCCCTAGCTCGTCGCGCATCCGGTCTTTAGCGCCAGAGGCCATATCCCTCAACTGGCGAACAAGCCGACCAAATTGGGCTGAATAGGCAGGAAGTCGGTCCGGACCAATCAAAAACAGCGCGATGATTCCAATCACGAGTAGCTTTTCGATGGTTAGACCAAATGACACCCCTTCACAATAACCGGAACACCGAGGGTCCAGCCCTAGGCTTCCTACCAAGCGATGACAGGGGAGAGGTATGTCAGACAAAGAACTCAGCTGGCGCTTTATCGAAGAGCGCGTGGGTGAGGACGCTGACATTGAGCGCGCTCGCAAAGCTTCCCTCGAACACGGAGTTGACCCCATCACGGCTAGTGCCGGTCAATACATCGCTACCATCGCCACCTCACTGAACGCCACCAGCATCATCGAGGTGGGAACAGGGCTTGGCGTGGGAACACTGTGGCTCGCCCAAGCCTGTCCTGATGCCCACATCACTTCCATCGATTCCGAACTTGATCACCACGTGAGTGTTCGCGAGATTTTGACGGAATCGGAGATTCCTTCGTCGAGGGTGCGCCTGATTACCGAAAAAGCCCTTGACGTCCTCCCCAAAATGAACGAGGCCAGCTACGACCTCGTCGTTATCGATGCAGACTTCCAGAATGTGCAGGCCTATGTTGACCACGCACTATCGCTCGTGAAGCCACGGGGAAGCGTCATTGTTGTCGGAGTTCTGGGAGATGATTTGGTCGCCGATCCCGCCAAAAGAGACGACAAGACATCGACCTATCGCTGGCTACTGAAAGCTCTCGAGGACCGTGACGACTTCGTACATACGGTCAACTTGATCGGCGATGGACTCGTCCACATCGTCCGATTACCCTAGCTCCGGGTTACTTTCCGAGAGCCCCTGCCAGCTGGTCGTGAAGCTCCTGCGCCTCGGCGTCATTGACCGAAACCACGAGACGTCCTCCACCTTCTAGAGGGACCTTCACAATAATCAGACGGCCCTCTTTGACAGCCTCCATGGGTCCATCACCGGTTCTGGGCTTCATTGCTGCCATGACAGGGTTCTCCTCATAGATTCGCTACAAACCCCTATTATCCCCGAAAAGACGGGCCAAGGAAAATCCGGTCAGGAGGGGTGTGCACTCAGCCAGGCCTTGAGGCCCTGATAGCAAGCCTCAATATCGGCAATGTCAACACGTTCGTCGTCAGCATGGGCTAATGAGGGATCTCCTGGCCCGTAATTCAGTGCCGGTGTGCCCCACTGGCCAAACCGAGCAACATCTGTCCAGCCAAATTTCGGTGCAACCTCAGCATTCACAGCTCTCACAAAGTCCTGCACGAGCGAATTATTCAGCCCTGGCCTCCCGCCGGGGGCCTCGTCCACTACAACGACGTCGTAGTCATGAAAGAGCTCTCTGAGGTGAGCAATGGCCTCATCGATGGACTTATCCGGGGAAAATCGGTAATTTACGGTCACCGTGCAGAGGTCTGGAATCACGTTGCCGGCAACTCCACCGGTTATCCCCACCGCATTCACACCTTCTCGATAAGAAAGCCCATCAACCTGGATTGTTGCTGGCTGATAGGCGACGAGTCTCTCAAGAATTGAGGACGCACGATGGATAGCGTTCTCCCCCATCCACGAGCGTGCTGAGTGCGCACGAGTTCCTTTAGCGCTCACCTCAACACGGAGAGTCCCATTGCAGCCCCCCTCAACGACTCCATTACTGGGCTCCCCCACAATGGCCGCATCACCCACGACCCAATCCGGGTGGGCAGCACCAAAAAGCCCGAGCCCATTCCTGGCGCTCTCGACTTCTTCGTTGTCATAAAAAATCCACGTCACGTCGAGCGAAGGATTAGTCATCTCCACGGCGAGCTTGAGCCCGATGGCAACGCTGGATTTCATATCCACAGACCCTCTGCCCCAAAGCACGCCATCACGGATGGCGCCGACATCATTGCCATGGGCAGGGACGGTATCGATGTGTCCAGCCCACAAGATTCTGGAAGGTCGCCCCACGGAAGTCCTGGCCGCAACTGTGTTGCCTTCTCGAATGACCTCAAGATGAGTACAGCCACGAAGCAAAGCCTCAATTGCGTTCGCGAGATTCGCTTCATCCCCGGAGGGGCTTGAGATATTCACCAGTGTGGCGGCGAGGTCCCCCACCGGCACACCCGCATCAAGCGCAATGGGGGCGATGGACATGCGCTCCAGTGTAATGGGGGCCATGGAGCCCGGTACCCTGGCTCTATGGACTCAGGAGCATCACGGGCGTGGGGCTATGGCATTGCCACCATTTCCACCGACTCCAACACCGTGCTGGACACCTGGTTTCCAGACCCCAGGCTCGGTCAACCCCCTTCGGGTTTCGATCCTCACCTTATTCCCTCCGATCTCGCCGCACTCGAGGGACCCGATGGCTCCCGAGGGGTTCTGCACACTGGTGTGACCACGGTCATCGAGCTTGATTCTCCGCCACAGTCCACCTCCGATGCCTACCTGCGACTGCACCTCTTGAGCCATTGCCTGGTCGCCCCACATTCGCTGAACCTGGACGGCATCTTCAATTTGCTACCCATTGTGGCGTTCACCACCAGAGGCCCGGTCGCACCAGAGTTTTATAACCAAAACAGACGGGCACTGATGGCGTCTGGGGCAATCGTGACGAGTCTGGACCGATTCCCACCCCTCCTGAACTACGTCACCCCACCTAGAGTGCGCATCGCTGATGCGTCGAGGGTTCGACTCGGTGCTCACTTGGCGCCTGGAACCACCGTGATGCACGAGGGTTTCGTGAACTTCAATGCGGGGACTCTAGGCACCAGCATGGTCGAGGGTCGCATTTCGCAAGGAGTCGTCATTGGCGATGGAACCGATATTGGCGGTGGGGCATCCATCATGGGAACCCTGTCAGGAGGAGGAAAAGAAGTCATCTCTGTGGGACAGCGATGCTTACTCGGGGCTAATTCGGGTATCGGTATCTCACTTGGAGATGATTGCGTCGTTGAGGCTGGGCTCTATGTGACGGCGGGCACGAAAGTGCAGGTTGTCGGGGCTGGCGCCTCCAGCGAGGTGAAAGCTGGTGAGCTCAGCGGACGCTCAAATCTTCTCTTCAGACGTAATTCACTGTCGGGTTCGGTCGAGGTAATATCCCGGGACGGTCGCGGTGTTGAACTTAACAGCGACCTCCATGGCTAGCGCTTTGGCCAATCCCTCGCGGCTGGACCGACATACAACTGCTGAGGACGACCAATCTTGGTGTTGGGATCTGAATTCATTTCTCGCCAATGGGCAATCCAGCCCGGTAAACGACCAATCGCGAACAGGACGGTGAACATTCGAGTGGGGAATCCCATCGCCTTGTAAATCACCCCGGTATAGAAGTCGACGTTAGGGTACAGCTTTCGCTCAATGAAGTACTCATCAGCCAGTGCGATTTCCTCGAGCTCCTTTGCGATACCCAGCAGTGGGTCCTGGATTCCCAGCTGGCCGAGAACCTCGTCGGCGCTCTCCTTGACAAGTCGCGCTCTCGGGTCATAGTTCTTGTAAATGCGGTGGCCGAAGCCCATGAGACGAATTCCGTCCTCTTTTCGCTTGACCCGCTCCACAAACCTCTGCACGCCTTCTCCGGAATCGCGAATTTCCGCGAGCATGGAGAGGACAGCTTCATTAGCTCCACCATGAAGCGGACCAGACAGCGCATTTATCCCAGCCGATACTGAGGCAAACAGGTTTGCCTCAGTAGAGCCCACCATTCGCACGGTCGAAGTCGACGCGTTTTGTTCGTGGTCTTCATGCAGAATAAGCAAACGATCGAGCGCTTTCACCAGGACCGGGTTTGCCACGTATGGTTCTGCCAGTAGTCCAAAGTTCAACCACAGGAAGTTCTCCACAAAGCCCCTAGAGTTATCGGGATAGAGGAAGGCTTGACCGATGCTCTTTTTGTGGGCGTAGGCGGCTATCACCGGTAGCTTCGCCAACAGACGAATAGTGGACATCTCGATTTGCTCGGGGTCGTGCACACTCAATGAGTCGCCATAGTAGGTGGAC
>Ga0181594_10006225_pt1 | contig 10353 bp, 9 predicted proteins | sample 071ome_18_FD_145603 | JGI IMG/M metagenome (GOLD analysis project Ga0181594, IMG submission 145603) | Coastal salt marsh microbial communities from the Groves Creek Marsh, Skidaway Island, Georgia - 071413BT metaG (spades assembly) | ecosystem: Environmental > Aquatic > Marine > Intertidal zone...
AGACCGGGACGACGGCCTAGAGGTCTACACGACGCGGCACGATACCTTGTTCGGGGCGACCTTTTGCGCGTTGGCGCCGGATCATCCGCTGTCCAAGCAAATCGCCGAGGGCAATCCGAAAGCCGCCGCGTTCGTTGCTGAATGCAACCGGATGGGGACCAGCGAAGCCGTGATCGAACGCGCCGAGAAAAAGGGGTTCGACACCGGCCTACGCGCGATTCATCCGTTCGACGGACGCGAGCTGCCGGTCTTCATCGCCAACTTCGTACTAATGGAATACGGCACCGGTGCGATTTTCGGTTGCCCGGCGCACGATCAGCGAGACTTGGACTTCGCCCGCAAGCTCGGGCTCGACGTCATCCCGGTGGTCGCCCCAAAGGATGCCGACCCCACAACTTTTTCCGTGGGGAACGAGGCCTTCGTCGAAGACGGGCGGCTGATCAATTCGGATTTTCTCGACGGCATGACGGTGCCGGACGCCAAGGCCGAAATGGCGAAACGTCTAGCTGCGCTGGGATGCGGCTTCACCACGGTCAATTTCCGATTGCGCGATTGGGGTGCTTCGCGACAACGCTACTGGGGCTGCCCTGTCCCAGTGATCCATTGTCCAGATTGCGGGGTCGTGCCGGTACCCGTGGAAGACCTGCCGGTTGAACTGCCCGACGACGTGACCTTCGACAAACCGGGGAACCCGCTCGACCATCATCCAACCTGGAAGCATGTCGCCTGCCCGAGTTGTGGCACCGCGGCGGTACGCGAAACCGATACGCTGGATACCTTCGTCGATTCGTCGTGGTACTTCGCGCGCTTTTGCTCGCCACGCGCGGACGCGCCGGTGGAAAAAGGTGCGGTCGATTATTGGCTGCCGGTCGATCAGTACATCGGCGGGATCGAACACGCGATTTTGCACCTCCTTTATTCCAGGTTTTTCGTACGCGCGATGCGGCGATGCGGGCACGTGGCGCTGGACGAACCGTTCGCCGGATTGTTTACGCAAGGCATGGTTTGCCACGAGACCTACAAAAGCTCCGAGGGCAAGTGGCTCTATCCGGAAGAACTGACGTTCCACGATAACGGACCACCGACCAAAACCGACGACGGCACACCGGTGACCGTCGGCCGCTCGGAGTCGATGTCGAAGTCGAAAAAGAACGTCGTCGACCCTGGATCTATCATCGATCAATACGGCGCCGATACCGCGCGTTGGTTCATGTTGTCCGATAGCCCACCCGAGCGCGACCTGGAATGGACCGAAGCCGGCGTCCAAGGGGCCTGGCGGTTTACCAATCGTTTGTGGCGACTGGTACTTGGGGCGCTTGGTGAAATAGGTGCCGGCGGCAGCGAGGCGGCAGCGGAAGAGGGCGACGACACGCTCCGCCGTGCCGTGCACAAAACAATTATTGCCGTCAGCGAAGATCTCGATGCGTTACGCTTCAACCGCGCCGTCGCACGAATTTACGAACTAACCAACACGCTAACCGACCGCGAGAACGTCAGTGAGCCGGTGGTGCGCGAATGCGTGGAAACTTTAGTACGGTTGGTGGCCCCCATGATGCCGCATCTCGCGGAAGAACTTTGGCAGCGCCTAGGCCATACCACCCTATTGGCCGAAGAAGCCTGGCCGGAGGCCGACCCCTCGCTTGCCGCCGATGACAACGTGACCATTGCGGTTCAGGTCAAGGGGAAGCTCCGCGGAACGTTGGAGGTTCCTGTGGACATGGACAAAAGCGTGCTTGAGGTTGCAGCACTTGAACTTGAGAATGTGCGACGGGCCATGGACGGCAAACCAGCGCGCAAGGTGATTGTTGTGCCGAACAAGATCGTGAATATCGTTGTCTAAAAGGTTTGCCGCGCTGGTGGTGGTTGCGGCATTGATCTCCGCATGCGGGTTCCAACCAATTTACGGCGAACGAACCGGCGGCACTTCGGTTCGGCAAGACCTCGGCGCGATCTTGATCGCGCCGATCGCCGATCGTGTCGGGCAACTCGTACGCAATCAGCTTATTGATGCCCTGACACCGCAAGGACAGCCCGCCAACCCGGCCTATACCCTGTCCGTCGCCCTGACCCAGACCAAAGAAGGGGTCGCGTTCCAAAGCGATGAACAGGCGACGCGTTTCAACGTGTCGCTTGAAGCGGTTTTCGTGCTGCGCCGACGCACGGACGACACGGTGGTGGCGCAGGGCCAAACTCGGTCCGTCGCCGCCTTCAACATCGTACGGTCGGAATTTGCCAATATTACTGCTGAAGCGGATGCCCAACGGCGCGCCGCGCGACAGGTCGCCGACAGCATCGCGCTGCGCCTTGGCGTGTTTTTCAGCGAGACGCCCGGGTAGCGACCTTGACCGATGAAGATTGCCGCACGCCAAGCTGACGGATTCGTCCGCAAGCCGCCCAAGAATGTGGTGGCGATCCTGGTTTATGGACCGGACGGCGGTCTGGTACGCGAACGCGGTCGCGCCCTCGTGAAAGCGGCGCTGGGAGGAAGCGACGATCCGTTTCGATTCGTTGAACTCGATGCCGGCGCCCTTACCGAAGATCCGGCCCGCATTCTAGATGAATCAGCATCGATAAGTTTGACCGGGGAGAGTCGTGTCGTTTTGGTGCGCCAGCCCGACGATAAATCCGTGAAAGCCTTCGAGCCGGTGCTCGACCTTGAGCGTAGCGAGGCGCTATTCATCGTCGAGGCTGGCGATCTCGGGCCCAGGTCGAGCCTCAGAAAAGCATTTGAGGCCGCAAAAAATGCGGCAGCGGTACCCTGTTACGTCGACGACGTCGAAAGCATTACAACCTTGGTGCGGCAGGCCGTGAAAGATGCCGGGTTACAGATCGAAAGCGGCGCGGTAGACGATCTTATCGGTCGTCTAGGCAGCGATCGGTTGGTCACGCGAGGTGAAATCGAAAAACTGATTCTGTTCAAGGGTCCCGACGGCGGCACAATTACGGCCGACGATGTGGAGAAGTCCGTGGGAGATGTCGGGGCGGTGTCGACCGACGAGGTGGTCTACGCAACGGCCGGAGGCAACGCCGCGCGACTAGATGAAGCGTTGCAACGGGCCTTTCGTGAAGGCGTTGCGCCGATCGTGCTGATCCGGGCGGTCGGGCGGCACCTTCAGCGGTTGATGCTGGCGGCCGCGGACTATCAGAACGGCGTTGCGCCCAAGGCCGCAATGGCGAAACTTCGGCCCCCGGTGTTTTTTAAGCAGCAGTATGAGTTTTCCGCCCAAATGCAAAGATGGACACCGGCTGATCTCGGGCGCGCGCTCGAGATCGTTACCGAAGCGGAACAAGAGTGCAAAACGACGGGGCTGCCAGAGGGTCCGGTCCTGGAACGGGCGCTCATTCGGATCGCGTCGGCGGCGCGATCGGCAGGAACCTAACAGCGTTGTTGTTGCCCGACGTTGGGGTCCAGAGCCGTAAGTCGTTTCGGGAACGAAACGACTTGTGCAATTGGTTTTTCCTTTGGGTCTAGACCTGCGTGTCGTCGGACGGGACGTGGTGGAGAAGGCGCTGGCATAAGTCGTCGAGCTGCTCCAGCGTCTTGTAGTCGATCCTAAGAGACCCGCCCTTTTTCTCGCCCTTGAAGTCGACGCTAACGTGAAGGCCGAGAGCCGTGGAGAGGTCGCGCTCTAAGGCCAGGGTGTCGGCATCTTTGGTGGCGCGCTTGGGCGGGTTCTTTTTCTTGGAAGCGCGGGCCTCGGCGGCACGCACGTTTAGGCCGTCGGCGACGATTTGCTTGGCGGCGGCGACCGGATTGGGATCGTTCAACAACGCACGGCCGTGGCCTGCGGTGAGCAAACCGGTGTGCAACATCTCGCGCACCTCGATCGGCAGGTTCAACAGCCGTAGCGTATTGGCGATGTGGCTGCGGCTACGCCCGATCAACTTGGAGACCTGTTCCTGGGTATGATCGAACTCGTCGATAAGACGTTGATAGCCCTGGGCCTCTTCGATCGGGGTAAGGTCCTCGCGCTGGACGTTTTCGATGAGCGCGACCTCGAGCGCCTCTTCATCGTTGAAGTCCTTGATGACCACCGGAACCTTGGTCAGCTTGGCTTGTTGCGCGGCGCGCCAACGACGCTCGCCGGCGAGGATTTCGTAGCGGGCGGGGGTGTCGCCGTGACGGCGGACCAAAATCGGCTGCAGGATTCCGTGTTCGCGGACCGACGCGACCAGATCGCGAAGATCGTTTTCGTCGAACCGGTGGCGTGGCTGGAAGGGGCTCGGAATCAGGTATTCGATCGGCAGATCTTTTTGTGACTTCACCTGGTCGAGGGCCGCATAGTCCTCGCTATCGTCGCCCATCAGGGCGGAAAGCCCCCGGCCCAATCCCTTGCGCGGCGTGTCTTCGGCCATGCTGCTCTCCATCGTCATGCCGCCAGCGGCACGCTTTCGCGTCGCAGGAATTCCTTAGCCAAGGCCATATAGGCCCGGCTGCCGGCGCAGCGATGATCGTATAGCAAGGCCGGTTTGCCGTGCGACGGCGCTTCGGAAATCCGCACGTTGCGTGGAATGATGGTCTCGTAGACCTTGTCGCCGAGATGGCCGCGCGCATCGGCCGCGACTTGCTCGGACAAGTTATTGCGCTTGTCGAACATGGTCAGCACGACGCCGGTCAACTCTAGATCGGGGTTAAAGCTACGCTTTACTCGATCGACGGTGCGCAACAATTGGCTCAAGCCTTCGAGCGCAAAGAACTCGCACTGCAGCGGCACCAGCACCGCATCGGCGGCGGCCAGCGCGTTCAGGGTCAGAAGGCCCAATGCGGGCGGACAATCGACCAAGATGAAATCGTGGTCGGTGTCCGCGGCCTCGAGCGCATCGCGCACCCGGTAGCTGCGGCGATCCATATCGATCAGCTCGATCTCGGCACCCAGCAGGTCGACCGTCGACGTCACCAAGTCGAGACCTGGGATCGGCGAATGGCGAATGGCCTGGCGGAGGGTGGCACCGCCGGTGAGTACATCATAGGCCGTGACGGTCCGGTCCGACTGATCGAACCCCAGGCCGGTACTCGCATTGCCTTGGGGATCGAGATCGATCACCAGGACGCTCTTACCTACGGCGGCCAGGGCGGTGGCCAAGTTGATCGTGGTCGTCGTCTTCCCGACGCCGCCCTTTTGATTGGCAATCACATAGACTCGGTGCTTTTTGGTTGCGGCCATTTCCGGAACCGTCGTCGTTGGCATGTCAGACATGGGCGAAAGCCTCCACCACAACAATATGCCCGCTGGGATCGCTTAGGCTATCCTCAAGCCGGTACCGTATGTTCCAAGATTTGGCGGCTTCGGTCAATTCAATAACAACATCTTGTCCCTTAAGGAAAAGGCAATGCGTGGCCGGACCTTGGAACCGGGCGGCGTGGTCGAGAAGGCCGTCCATCGCGGTCAAGGCCCGGGCGGTGACCACCCGGGCGGGTTGGTCCAAGGAGACCGCGTCGAGGCGCGCGGCATGGACGGTCACCGCGCAGCCCATGAGGCGGGCGGCCTCGCGAAGAAAGGTACATTTACGGCCGTTCGACTCGATGAGGTGAACGTCGGGCACACCACAGGCCGCAAGAATGAGCCCCGGGATCCCCGCGCCGCTCCCCATGTCAACCACGGGACCGGGGCCGTCGGGCAGCAGCGGGAGAAGCTGGGACGCGTCCAGAAGGTGACGACGCCACGGGTCCGCTAGGGTAGAGGGGCCGACCAGATTGATCCGGGCCTGCCATTTCTCAAGCAGCGCGACGTATCGGCGTAGGCGGTCGCACGCCGCGTCGGACACGCCCGTGGCCTGCCGGAAGTCCTCGGGGGTCACTGTTTCACGTGAAACATAGGTCACCGATCCTGTCTAATGTTTCACGTGAAACATCAGGCGCTGAGGCGCTGGCTGCCTTTCCGCACGTACCGCAGAAGCGCCACCAAAGCGGCCGGGGTCACCCCCTGGACGCGGGACGCCGCCCCCAGGGTTTTGGGCCGATGTCGTTCGAGTAAGCCGCGGACCTCGTTGGATAGGCCGCCCACCGCGGCGAAGTCGAGGTCGTCCGGCAGCATCAGATTTTCGTCCTTCCTGAAGGCGACAATATCTGCGGTCTGCCGTTCCAAATATCCGGCGTAATGGGCCTCGACCTCGACCTGCTCCACGACATCCGCGGCGAGATCGCCTAGCACCGGCCACACCGCAGCAAGCCGCGATACGGTGATCCCAGGATAAGCGAGCAGCTGAAGCACCGTCCGGGTGGCGCCATCCCCGGTCACCGCCAGCCCCGCCGCCTTAGCGGCGCTGGAGGTCAGGGTCAGTTCCGCAGCGAGCCTGCGGGCCGCGTCGATCCGCGCCAGTTTATCCGCAAACACCTTGGCGCGCGCCGACCCGACGCACCCGCCCGCCAAGCCCAGAGGCGTCATTCGTTGGTCAGCGTTGTCCGCGCGGAGGCTGAGCCGATACTCCGCACGGGAGGTGAACATGCGATAGGGTTCGGTCACGCCACGGGTCACCAGATCGTCGACCATGACCCCGAGGTATCCGGTGGCTCGATCCACAATCACGCCGTCGGCCCGGCTGGCCTGGCGCGCCGCATTGAGGCCCGCCAGCAATCCTTGCGCGGCCGCTTCTTCGTACCCGGTCGTCCCGTTGATCTGGCCGGCTAGGTACAGCCCCGGTAGGCGCCGGGTTTCGAGCGTGGGAGAAAGCTCGCGGGGATCGACATAGTCGTATTCGATGGCATAGCCCGGGCGAATGACGGTGACGTTTTCAAGCCCCGGGATGGTGCGCAGAAAAGCGTCCTGAACGTCCGCCGGCAACGACGTCGAAATCCCGTTCGGATAGACCGTGTGATCGCTAAGTCCTTCTGGCTCAAGGAAAATTTGGTGCCCTGGCTTCTCTCCAAAGCGCACCACCTTGTCCTCGATCGAGGGACAATAGCGCGGCCCGACGCTGTCGATTTGGCCCGAGTACATCGGCGACCGCCCAAGGTTTTCGCGGATGATGTCGTGGGTCGCCTCGGTCGTCCCCGTGATGTGGCATGGCACCTGACGTGCGGCAATCGCGCTGGTCAGGAACGAAAAAAAGACCGGCGTCTCGTCGCCGGGCTGGACCGTGGTGGCCGCCCAATTGACGGTGCGGCCGTCGAGCCGGGGCGGGGTGCCGGTTTTCAGACGCCCAAGGTCGAACCCGATCTCTTCGAACCGCGCGGACAATCCCATTGCCGGGGCTTCGCCGACACGCCCGGCAGGGATCTTCTTTTCGCCGATGTGGATCAGGCCCCGCAAGAAAGTGCCGGTGGTGACGACCACGGCGGCGGCGCGATATTGGCGCCCCTCGCGCGTGACGACCCCGGCGACGCGCCCGTCTTCAACGATCAGGTCTTCGGCCCCGCCCTCCGCAATCTCGAGGCCAGAGGTTTCGGCCAGGGCGGTCTGCATCGCGGCGCGATACAGCGCGCGGTCGGCCTGGGCGCGGGGGCCACGCACGGCAGGGCCTTTGCGGCGGTTCAATAGGCGAAACTGAATCCCGGCCGCATCGGCGACGCGCCCCATCAGGCCGTCGAGCGCATCGATTTCGCGCACCAGGTGGCCCTTGCCCAACCCTCCAATGGCAGGGTTGCAGGACATCTCGCCGATGGTCGCGTGCTTATGGGTGAGCAGCAGGGTGCGCGCGCCGACGCGGGCCGACGCCGCGGCGGCTTCGCACCCGGCATGGCCGCCGCCCACGACAATGACGTCGAACGTTTTTTCAGTCTCTCGCGACATCGCGCGTTTGTAGCCCCGGCCTGTGGACAAAGTCCACCACGCCTATTTGCCGATACAGAAGTCGTTGAAGATGACGTCGAGCAAATCTTCGACATCGACGCGCCCGGTAATCCGCCCGAGGGCGCGGGCGGCGAGCCGCAGGTCCTCGGCGCGCAATTCGGGTTCGCGGGCGGCGCGCGCACGGTCCAACGCAGCGTGCGCCTCTTCGACCGCGTGGCGATGGCGGAGACGGGTGAGCGGTGGCGTTTCGGGCGCGGACTCCGTTGCGGCGATCACGCGGGCACGCAGCGCGTCGACCAACGCATCCATCCCGGTGCCCGCGCGTGCCGATACAAATAGCGCGTCGACCGTATCGGTATCGTGCGCCGCACAGTCGATCTTGTTCACGACGACCAGCGTGGCGTCATCGATCAGCGCGGCGGTCGCGTCGTCGCGCGCGGGCCACGTCGTGGCGTCGAACACCGCGATCTTGAGATCGGCGGCGGCCGAGCGCGCATGGCTGCGGCGAATGCCTTCGCGTTCGACATCGTCGCCGGCGTCACGCAAACCGGCGGTGTCGGCCAACGTGACGGGGAGCCCGGCGATATCGAGCTGCACCTCGACAACATCGCGCGTTGTACCCGCGGTGGCCGCGACGATGGCCGCGTCGCGCTTCGCTAACCTATTGATAATGCTAGATTTTCCGACGTTCGGTGCGCCCACGATGACGGCGTGAAAACCATCCCGCATGCGCTCGCCGATGCCTGCATCATTCAAATGCACGGTCATCTCGGCGGTGAGCGCATCGAGGTCACCGCCCACCCCGTCGGCCACATCGTCGGGCAGATCTTCATCGGGAAAGTCGATGTCGGCTTCGAGGTGCGCAAGCGCACGGACTAGGCGCGCGCGCCATGATTCGTAGAGGGCGCCCAACGCGCCGTCGAGTTGGCGCACGGCTTGTCGGCGTTGGCCTTCGGTTTCCGCCTCGATGAGATCGGCGAGACCTTCGACTTGGGTGAGGTCGAGTTTGTCGTTGTCGAAGGCACGCCGCGTGAACGCGCCGGCATCGGCCGGGACGCATCCCGGAACGTCGTTGAGTGCCGCGAGGACGGCGGCGACGACCGCGCGGCCACCGTGCACATGGAACTCGGCGACATCTTCGCCGGTAAAACTTTTCGGCGCGGCGAACCACACGACCATCGCGTCATCGAGGATCGTCCCGTCTGCACTTCTTAGGGTGCGCCGTTGCAACAGGCGCGGCGCGCCGGGTGGCTTGCCGGTAAGGACCCCCACGGCATCCGCCGCCGCCACGCCCGAGACCCGGATGACGGCGACGCCGGCACGGCCTTGGCCGCTGGACAACGCGAAGATGGTGGTCGGATCGGTCATGAGCATGCGGGTGTCGTTTTGGGAGTGCCCTTATAGCCAATTGCCCGTCGAGACGCGGCCCCGGAGGAACCGTTCCTTAGGACGGGCTGCATCCCGAGGCACCGCCCGACCAAGCGCCTGCCGCGAGCATGACGAAAACGACCGGGCGCCGAAACAAAGCCAACAGGCGCAGTTTTCCTGGAGTTTAGGGGTCGAAGGAGGGTGGCGAACGCTGTATTGCCAAACGAACCCAAATATTTCCTTTCTTTCCAGATACTTAGTGTATCTCGATCGCCAGCGAAGCCACATTTAGGCGTGTTTTCAACACCTTAGTGGGGCCTGGGTTGGGGCGTGGACGATCGACCCGAGATCCGGCGATAGATGGGTCCGGCGCCACGCCGCGGCGAGGGCGGGACGGGGATTGTGACCGCGGGGACCGAACATGTGAGCGCCCTTCGCGGCGCGACCCCTAGGGATCGCGGCACGGGTTGACGGGGTCTAAATGTGGGGGTCTAGGGCTTGGGGTCTTTTTGGTCGGGGGTCAGCATCAGGCGGGAGACGACCTGGCCGTCGATGAGGTGGGATTGAAGGATCTCGTCGACGTCTTCTTTGGTCTTGTAGGTGTACCAAATGCCTTCGGGATAGATCACCAGGGCAGGGCCGAGTTCGCAGCGATCGAGGCAGCCCGATTGGTTGATGCGCACACGGTTGATCTTGAGTTCGCGGGCGCGGGTCTTCATGTAGTCGCGCAGCTCGACCGCGCCGCGTTCCTTGCAGCAGCCGCGGCGGTGGCCCGGTTCGCGCTCGTTGATGCAACAAAAGACGTGCGCCTTGTAGTAGGGCTTTTGGGTCGCGGCGGTCTGCTCGACGGTGCGGGTCACGTTGTCGTCCATGCTCAGCTCTTTTTATCCGTGCCGGCACCGGCACCCATTTGATCCCAGAATCCTTTGACCATTTTCTCCCAACCCTCGACGCGGGCGGGCATCCAGGTTTTGAGCAAGGTCTCGGGATCCATGGCGTCGACGTTGGCCATCAAGCGTTCGCGCAATTTTTCCACCACGTCGGCTTGAAGCTTCGTCACATCGGGCAGGCCGAGAAAGGTGCGGGCCTCTTCGGGCGTGCAATCGATATCGAAATGAATCTTCACCTCAATTCCTTTCGGTTCGGGTCGCCTTTTTTATAGCGCGCGCGCAGCGCGACGGCGAGGCACGCTTTACCCCCACGGCGCATCCGGTTTTGTGCGCGCACCTGCGTGCTAAGGTCGCCCCCCGTCAAC